>JACXTT010013043.1_pt1 | contig 10982 bp, 14 predicted proteins | sample 9270951 | NCBI WGS metagenome assembly JACXTT01 (sample SAMN15532306, study PRJNA645909) | rock metagenome | isolation source: weathered quartz diorite | place: Puerto Rico | collected 2017-06-21 | reverse complement strand
GGGTACCCTTTTCCCCTCGCGGCTCCCATGAAACCGCCTACTCTACGTCAATACCAGAGTGGATGTTGACCCAAAGTTTCGGCCCAATCCCGGAAACGGCGGTCAGCGGCTCGAATAGCGGCTTTTCCTTAACCTTCCGAAATCCGAAGAGCGCAATCGTGTCCTCTCGCACATGCGTATGGATGAGGAGCTGAACGGCTGCGCCAGCTTCGCCGACTTCATAAAAAGTGGAGAGAGGAATGTTCACCAGGTAACCAACGCCTTGAACGTCAACAATGACTTGATTAGGCTGTTTGCTCAGCAATCTGCCTGAAAGATGGGCGATCATCGTGGGTCTTTTGGGGGCGAGGCCTCAGAAGCAGCAGCATAGAGCTGAGTCTCGGGGCGCGCCAAGGCCGACAGACTCAACTGTCATCCTACTCCAACTCCACGTGGTCGACCACTCCGATGACCGCCATATCGATGGGTGAGAAGGGTCTGCCTACGGATGTCATAGCGGACCATCCTTCCTGAGTGACGAGAACCTGGTCGCCGACCCCGGCGTCTACCGCATCTACGGCCAGGACTGGATTTCCACGGGCTGACCCGTCCAAATTCAAAAGTTGAATGTAAAGGATTTTCTGGCCTTCGTGGCTAGAATGTTTTTGTGTGGCCACGACATCGCCGATGACTCTGCCGATGAGCATAGGATCCCGAGTTGTGCAGGCCCCCCTTCCCGCTGTACCACGAATGACGAAGCGTTCTACGACTCGCGCCGCAGCTGGTCTGAGGTCATATCAGGCGAGATGGATCGCGTCAATGATGCCCACTATCGTCGCCTCGGTGGGAACCTCCTGATCTGGATACCACGGCATCGAGGCCTCTCGGCCGCGACACCAGTAGATGGTCTCGCCGGCTCCGGCTCCCACAGCATCCAACGCTACGAGCGGTTTTCCACGATTCTTCCCTTCTTTATCCAGAGGCTGAACTAGGAGCAGCTTCTTGGCTTCAAGGGCATCATTCTTGATGGTGCAGACCACCGTACCGATGACACGACCTATCTGCATGCAATTCGCAGCCTCCAGCACGCGTTATCAGAAGAGCAAGGCCAGTCGACGCTCTCAACCGACCTCCACACTGTCTACAATGCCGACAATGGCTGTATCGACAGGACAATCCTTGCAGCCGCTGGCCATGCGAGCCGAACTGCCTGAGACAACAATGACCTTCTCCCGAAAACCGGCACTCACGGTGTCTACGGCAACAAGGTAACCCGATTCATCTTTGCCAGAAGGGTCAATGGGTTTGACAACCAGAAGTTTCTTTCCTTCCAGCCGTGGATCCTTCCGGGTAGCGACTACTGTACCGGCCACTCTGGCTAAGAGCATGATGAGTTCACCACAGAGGTCCTAGCTTTCTGTCGCGAGACGCCTGGAGATGGAGCGGCTCCGCGCACGCTTGATTAACACACGGACGGAACCACTTCAGTGCTAGACGGCCTTCCACCTGAGCTCATTCATAAACGGAATCGAACAACGCCATTTGGCGACGGAAACTAGCAAGATTGTTTCAGATTCTCAAAAAGACTCTTGCCGCATCGGCGGCATCAGCAAAACAAATGATCAACCAACGCTGCAACAGACCAGGCATTGCGCTGGGTTCATTGCTTTCAGATGGCGAGAAGTCACTTAGCTGCTTTTCCGATTGGAAGAACGTCCTCGAGATTAGAGTGAGGCCTGGGGATGACGTGAACACTGATGAGCTCACCAATTCGTCGTGCGGCAGCAGCGCCGGCGTCGGTCGCTGCCTTCACCGCGGCGACATCCCCGCGGACAATGGCGGTCACGTAGCCAGAACCAATCTTCTCCCAACCGACGAGAGTCACTTTAGCAGCTTTCACCATGGCGTCGGAGGCCTCGATCATCGCCACCAACCCGCGAGTTTCTATCATACCTAGTGCTTCACCCATTCTCTTTTCCTTTCCTGCGTGACGGCAGTGGAATTAAGTCAAGTTCAATGCGGTTTGATTTGCAGCTCGGCCAGAGCCGCTTGGATCATATCCACGAGCTGATCTTTCGTCAACGTAATCGTCGGTTCTGAACCCTCCTCTAAGACCACGGGGCAGGATTCACTGATTCTAAGTGGCGTTTTGATTCCATACTTTTCTCGAGCGACCAGAAGTTTGTCGACATCGCCAGAACTCAGCAGCGTCTCCCTTCCAAGAAGATGTGTAGTCAGGCTGATACGGGCAAAGTGTTCGACCACTTCCATTTTGCAATAAGCCTGAAAAATATCGGCACCGTAGGTTACCACGCCATGATTCGCCATGAGAAGTGCATCGTGATAAGGAACGAACGGTCGAAGAGCCTCGGTCAGTTCTGCTGTACCGGGGGTTCCGTAACGGGCAAGTGGGATACAGCCAAAGGTCAGGACGACTTCGGAGACCAGGGCCTTGTTGAGAGGGACTCCTGCGGCGGCATAGCCGGTCGCACACGGAGGATGAGCATGCACAACGGCCTGAACGTCAGGTCGTAATTGGTAAATGAGCAGATGCATGGCAATTTCCGAAGAGACCTTTCGCTGACCCTCCAATTTGTTTCCTTCCATATCAACGATGACGAGATCGTCTTCAGACATGTACCCTTTACTGATCGCAGTAGGCGTGACCAGCACAGCCCCACTCTCGAGGCGAACACTGATGTTGCCATCGTAAGCAGCAACAAAACCGGCTCGATAAACCCGACTTCCTATTTCGACAACGTCTTTGCGATGTTGCTCCAGAGACTTGCTCATCAGCTAAGGGTAGCGAGCGATTTTATAGGTCAAGGTGGAATGGCTCATTTCGCGGCCCCTCACTCCCTGACTCCCTCCTCCGGCTGGCGCGGGCGAGGGCAGAAAGGAAATTTGACTGTTCTCCGCCGCCAGTCGGCACCTAGTGGAACTATTCGGGAAGGGTCTTGTCTTCGGGTTCCACATCCAGAAAACCGGGTTCCTGGCTGGGCACGCTCGCTGCGGGTCGGGCCAGGAAATAAGAGAGGCTCTCAAAAGAAATCGCCAAATCCATGGTTTTTAGTTTGACTCCACTCTCGGCATTAAGCCGAACCGGCGCAAAATTGAGGATCGCTGTGATACCGGCGTCCACCAGCAGATCCAGCACACCTTGTGCTTCTTCCGCTGGCACACAGATCACACCGATGGTGATTTTTTCGCGAACGACGATTGGTCTGAGATCCTTGACATGAAATACAAAGACGCCGCTGCGAGAGGTCTCCCCAACTCGTGATAGGTCTTTGTCAAACAAGGCAGTCACACGGAAGTACTGCGGATCGAAGCCCCGATAGTTTGCCAGGGCCATCCCTAAGTTGCCTGCCCCCACGATACCCACTCGATGCAGTTCGCTCAAACCGAGTATCTGGCAAAGGTGTCTGCGGAGTTCGGCGACATTATAACCGACCCCGCGAACCCCAAACTCACCAAAATAGGTCAAGTCTTTGCGAATTTGAGCCGAGTTCAGCTGAAATTGATGGGCCAGCGCCTGAGAGGAAGTCGTTGTTACGCCGGATGCCGCCAACAGGTTCAGGCAACGCAAATAAATCGATAGTCGATTGATGGTAAATTCGGAGACGCGCTCAGTCTTCATTCGTCTGATCGTTGTTGTCGCAGACCTGCAATCGATGAAGGAGGGACTCAGAATGTGCTCCGCGAGGCTTTCTTGACGGAGGCTTCCTTTCCAGGAGACGGAAGTATAGCATAATGCAGAGGTGGAGATTCCAAATATGCGTCAAACGCACACGATTGGAGTAATCTCCGACACGCACGGCTTGTTTGATTCCAAGATCCCGATTGTATTTGCTGCGGTGGATCACATTCTTCACGCCGGAGATATTGGGGATCTCAAAATCTATCACCAGCTCCAGAAACTAGCCCCCGTGACGGCAGTCTCCGGCAATGTCGATGAGGGCTGCTTGCCGCCGGGATTCGAATCGCAATGCACAGCGGAACTCTATGCCGTCCGCATTTTCATGGTCCACATTCTGGGAAATCCACATCGCCTGAAACCGGCGGTGCGGGATCAGATATCACGTGCCGAACCCGACGTAGTTATTTTTGGTCATAGTCATCAACCTTTCCGGCAAAGGATCGGGTCTGTTCTCTTTTTCAATCCCGGCAGTGCGGGACCCAAAAGGTTCTCCCTGCCTCGATCTGCAGGTCTTCTTCGGATCGAAGACGGAAGAGTTGAAGCCGAACACGTCCGTCTTTGAAAATCCCCTCGAGGGGCAGCAGCCGTTAGGGCTGCCTGGGGGTGTTCTGGTTGATGAGCCAAGAGACAACCCGGCACCCCTGAAGCCAAAAAAATTCGCCGGCGAGGGCGCCGGGCCTCCCCCGTGCTCGTAACTCGTTGCAAGTTATTGGAGGCGGCGCGCCCTCGCGCCGTGCTTTCCAGAAATTCCGAATTTCTTCACAGCTCCCCTTCAAGAGGAGATTCCGTCACTTTCATCCTCGGTGGTGCCGCCCAGCGGTATGAGCATCTCCTGTGAACTTATCGCTTGATAATCTGAAACAAATTACTGAAGTCGTCTGTCCAGAGTCTGGAAGTGATCTGCTCACGTTGACTCGTTGCCTTGGCTATCTCGGGTGCTAGCAGGACGGCCGCATTGCTAGCTAACAAAATCCAGCTACTGCTCCACACGATATCTTCCACAGCCTTGTTGTTGATGTAAGCAGACGCCAGCCCGAAATGGTCAGCAAGAGCCCACACCACCGGCTTCAAATCCAGGTAGCGGTTTGAAACATGAATGGCCAGGATGCCGTCTGGCATTCTGAGCTGCCGCAAGTAGAGCTCCATTGCCTCCTCCGTCAGCAGATGAACCGGAATGGCATCACTGCTGAAAGCATCAATTGCCAGTACGTCAAACGCTTGCGAGTTATGCCGGCTCAATTCACGCTCCATCGAAATCCGTGCATCTCCAATGACGACCTGCACTTGAGCCTGACAGTGTTGAAGATAGGTGAAATAAGGCTTGGCGCCGGAAGAAAGCTTAAGCACTTCGGGATTGATCTCATAATAGCGAATCGTGTCGCCTGGCTGGCCGTAAACCGCAAGGGTTCCCACGCCCAGGCCCACCACTCCGATCCGGAGATTTCCTGTTCCAGATCCGGCGCCTTTAAGACGACGAGGATGATTCAGCAAAGCCAGACCAACGCCGCTGGTGCGGCCGTAATAGGATGTCGCCAGGTAACGTTTCTCCGGCGCCTGGTACTGTACACCGTGGGTAATCCGTCCGTGCCGAAGCCGGAGCCGATAGTCCTGAGGCTGGTCCGAATCCTCCTCCTTGACGACCAGGATGCCGTAGAAATTACGAGCGACCCAGACTGAATCTTCCAGGAATGTTCGAGCATGCGAAGCGAAAGTAAATGCCAGGATTCCGAGAGCCAACGAGAGGCCCGACACGGCAAGGCGGGGTCGGCTGAGGTAGAAACGCTTGTGCTGTTCTGCTGCGACCAAGGTTGCCACCGCGACCGCAGCGATACCGCTTTCTCTGGATAATAGCGCGTGGCGCAATGCAGCGATCAAGGAATCGGAGAAGTCCTCATCCATTAAGGTATTGGCCAGAATAACCAAGGCGAATACCACAAACAGAGAAGGCCAGGGGTGTCTGCAGTAGATCCAGGAACTTTTGTCTGAAACCAGTATGATTACCGCGAGAAAACAGCACAGCCATAGCCCGAAATGGAGTTCCCAGTAGCCCTTGAAAATTCGAGGTGCGACGAGACCTGTAAAGATTCCCCCGGCAGCTCCTCCAGAGGCAATCATCAGATAGAAGGATGTGAGATAGTGAGAAGCTGGTTTCAAGGTAACCAGTTCACCATGACAGACCATGCAGCAAGTGAACAAAGCAAACGAGTAGACCAAGACCTGGACCAGGATCTTGGCATCGACGCCTTCGTACAGAACACCGGCAGCCAGACTGACGGCCAAGAAGAGGACCGGCAGGAATATACGACGGGAATACCACCGATCGCTTTCGAAGCACAAGATAAATGAAACCAGGTACAGGCAGAGGGGCAAAACCCAAAGAAAGGGAATTACGGCCACTTCCTGACAGATCTGGTTGGTCGTGGCTAGTAGCATAATTGAGGCGGCCGCAGCCAGACCCACCCACAACAGGTGTTGTTTCCAGGAAGGTCGGCTCCAGTGGGACTGCTGAGGCAATTCCCCCTTTTCCATTGCGCTCGTATTTGATTGGTTTAGAGGATTGCTCTCCGCAGCCACTCCAGCCGTTTGGAACGCACAGACTACACAAGACACCACGAACGCCAGATATCCTGATGCCCAGACGGCAGCCTGTCTCCTGAGAGACAACATTGGTTCAACCAGGAAGGGATAGCTAATTAGGGCCAGCAGGGATCCCAGGTTTGAGAGAGCGTAAAGCCGATAGGCCGAAACACTGCGGTGGGCGCGGCTAAACCAGCCCTGAAGTAGGGGTCCCGTCGTAGAAAGGATCCAAAAGGGGAATCCAATGCTGATCGCCAGGAGCTGGATGACGCTCCATGTTGGATGATCGCTGTTTTGAGGTTTCCAACTTGCACCCGGCAGGATCGGGCCTTTCCAGGTGATGCTCAACGTGAGAAGGACAAGAAGAGAGAGTAGCAGGATTGCGAGATGAATTCTTCGTTGAATGCGAGGGTTGCATCGGACCACCAGAAAATGTGCGTAGGCATACCCCAGCAGGAGCAGAACCTGAAAAAAAAGCAGGCAGGTGGTCCACACGGCGGGGGTTCCGCCAAACCACGGCAGGACGAACTTGCCAATCATGGGTTGGACCAAGAAAAGAAGAAAAGCGGAGAGAAAAGTTGTCAGGGCATAATAGAGCACGGGCTATTCTACACGATTACGATCCGCCATTTCACTTGACACCTCCAGGATGGAGTTGTTGAAATGGGAGGCGTATGATTATGCCGATCTGCTGAAGCGGCTCGCCGAGCGAGACCATCCTACTCTGCCAATGCCACTCAATGCGAAGCGCAATCCCTCGGACCCAGATGCCCGGGAATTAGGCAAGCTGGGATATGTGCAGGAACTCTTCCGCCTCATGGGAGGGTTTTCTAATTTTGCCATCTCCTTCTCGAATTCTTAAAGCTCCTCTTGTTGTCTTAAGCCGGTTATACGGGGCAGGTGTTCGCCTCCGAAACTGTTTCTACTCATCCCGGTTATTCCAGGTTGAACGCTTGAGGAAACCGGTGATCAGAGGGGGCAATCTCACGATGGGCGGCACGGGGAAGACGCCAACGGTGGTCGCGATTGGACAGTTGCTTCAGAGAGAGGGATGTCGTGTTTCTGTTCTGCTGCGAGGATACAAAGGCAAAAACAATGGTCGGCCTTTGCTGGTCTCGGACGGAAAATCATTATTGACGTCTTCCCGGCGCGCCGGCGATGAAGCGCTCGTGATCGCCAAGAATTTACCGGGTGCAATTGTAGCTGTTGGCACGAACCGAACCGAGGTCGGCAGGTGGGTCGAGAAGCACTTTGCTATTGATGTTCACATATTGGACGACGGCTTTCAGCACCTCCGGCTCTATCGTGACCTGAATCTGCTTCTGATTGATGTAACCAATCCGTTTGGTGGAGACCATCTTCCCCCCTTAGGAAGGCTTCGGGAATCACTCGCCGGAATCCGTCGGGCAGATGTGGTTCTGCTGACTCGGACGCAGCCGGGCCACGACTACGAGAAACTCGTCAAGCGAGTACGGTACTACAAAGCCGCACTACCCTGCCTTAGGGTCACTCAGAAATTAGTGGTCTCATCTGTGTCGGGAGACTGTAGTGTCACTGCATTAGAGAATAGAGCGGCGTTGGCATTCGCGGGCATTGCCCATCCTGCACAGTTCTTCGATTCACTTCGAAGTGAGGGGATGAGGCTTACCGGCACTATGAGCTTCCCCGACCACCATCGTTATACGACCAGCGATCTCGACCAGATTAAAGCGAGATGCCTGGAGCAGGGAATCGAGAACGTTGTCACCACTGAAAAAGATGCAGAAAATCTACAAGTGAGCACACTCGATCCTCTGAGACTGATACTTGTGAAAGTTGTGTTTGAGTTTGACGAGATCGATCAGGTTCGGAAGATGCTGTTAGATAGCCTGAGAGAGACGGCGTCATGAGACCTGTCCTGCAGCCGGCAACCATTCGACGTCTTCTCGTTCGCGGAACCAACTGGATCGGGGACTCGGTGATGTCTCTTCCGGCATTGAAGCAGATACGGCAATTATTCCCTCAAGCCCGCATCACGCTCCTAGTTGTTCCCTGGGTGAGTGGAGTTTATGAAGAAGCCGAATGCGTCGACGAGATTTTGATTTATGATCCGGAAGGCGCGCATCGCGGCCTGAAGGGCCGATACCAACTTATCCGCTGCCTGCGCGAGCAGCAGTTTGATGCGGCACTGCTGCTGCAAAATGCCTTCGAAGCTGCTTTGCTCGCCCGCCTCGCCGGAATCCCGCTTCGTGCCGGCTATAACCGAGATGCCAGGGGCTGGCTTCTCACCCACGCGGTTTCGGTTGAACCCATCACGCAGAGGTCCCATCAGGCCTACTATTATCTCGATCTCGTCAACCGATTGACTCAGTCAGAACGCACCGAGCCCGGGCCTTTTCTTGCAGGGTCACAGGGTGCGACGCCCATCGGTGGGCTCCCTGATATCTCGATCGCTGTAAGCGCAGGCCGAAGACACGCGGCCAGGAGCCGCCTCGAGGAACTCGGAGTCGACTTCTCGCGAAAACGGATCGGCGTGAACCCGGGCGCTTCTTTCGGTTCAGCCAAACGATGGCCGCCTGACCGTTATGCTGCTCTCTTAGACCGGCTTACTGAGGAGCAAGGGGCCCAGGCGATCGTCTTCGGTTCGCCCAGCGAAACAGCGATTGCCCAGTCCATAAGCTCACTCATGAGACACCAGGTGATCCTTCTCACCGGGAAGACTCAGCTCGCTGAGCTTATTGCCATGATCGCTTGCTGTGATTTCTTTATCACGAATGACTCGGGGCCGATGCACTTAGCTGCAGCCTTGCGCATTCCCACTCTGGCGATCTTCGGCCCGACCGATGAAATTGCCACGGGGCCGCTGAGTCCCACGGCTGTCGTGCTCAACAAAAAGGTTGAATGCAGTCCTTGCCTTTTGCGAGAATGCCCGATTGATCATCGTTGCATGACACGGATCACTGTGGATGAGGTCTACCGGCATGCTTTTCAGATGTTGAACAAGAGAGCAACTTCCTGGGAATCGCGAATTGAGTAGACATGCAAAACGCCGCGGTATTCATGGATAGAGATGGAACCATAAGTGAGGAAGTGGGCTACATTAATCATCTCTCTCGCTTCCAGATCTATCCTTGGACTGTCCAGGCGATCTCGATCTTGAATCAGAATCGCTTCAAAGCCATTCTGGTAACCAATCAGGCCGGTGTTGCCCGCGGTTATTTTACTGAGGAAATGGTCGTTCAAGTTCACGGCAAACTTTGCCAGGAACTCGCTCGCGCCGGCGCTCATTTAGATGCGATCTATTACTGTCCCCATCACCCTTCAGTAGGTCCTGAACCGTACCGCCAAAATTGCAGTTGCCGTAAGCCCAAACCCGGCATGCTTTTTAGAGCAGCGGAGGAACTGAACATTGACCTGAAACGTTCCTTCACGATTGGCGACCGTTACAGCGACATCGAGTTGGCTCACAATGCGGGAACCCGCTCGATTTTTGTTCTTTCAGGATACGGCTTAGGAGAATACGAATATCAGCGTCACACGTGGAAACTTCAGCCGGACTGGGTGGTTGACAATCTGTTGGAAGCAAGCCGCACGATTCTCAAGACGAGCGCCTGATCAATGAGAGCTTTACCTATCTCTAAGGAGCGCTTCGTCCAGCTGATCCGCTCATTTGCTGGTTGCCCGATTGTCGTCTACGGGGATCTGCTGGCAGATGAATTTGTCTTCGGCGAAATTTCTCGAGTCTCTCGGGAAGCGCCTGTTCTCATCCTGAAGCATCGAGAATCTCAAATTCTTCCTGGTGGTGCAGCTAATGCGGTTAACAACCTCCAGGCGTTGGGAGCCGTTCCGGTTCCCATTGGCGTTCTCGGCAGGGATAATCCGGGTCGGGAATTGTGGCAACAATTCAAGGCTAAGAAAGTCCGGCTTTCGTTCATTCGACGTCTCAGCAACTACCAAACACCCACCAAGACCCGGTTCCTCGCCGGTTCGGTCCATTCTGCCCGGCAACAGGTACTGCGGCTGGACAGAGAATCAAGTTTCAAGCACACTCCCGAGACAGAGGACCACTGGTGGGAACAGATACGATCTTTGTTGCAGCAGTCCCGTGGTGTGATTATCTCCGATTACGGTTACGGTTCCGTCAATCATGAGCTAGTCGGTCGAATAGCCAGTAGTCGAAGTTCCCTGCCTGTCACTTTGGACTCTCGCCATGGTCTCTTGCTTTATTCGGGTTTGACTTCTTGCACGCCGAACGAGCCCGAAGTAGAGGAGGCTCTGCGTATCACCATTGGCAATGATCTGGCCAAACTCGAGTGGGCCGGAGAGACTCTTCTGAAAAAGCAGCGTTTGAGGGCTTTGCTGATCACGCGAGGTCGCCATGGAATGGTCCTCTTCACACCGCGTCAGGCGCCCGTACACATTCCGATTTACGGCAGCGATGAGATCGCCGATGTGACTGGGGCAGGAGATACTGTGATAGCGGTTTTTACGCTGGCTTTGGCGGTTGGAGCGACATTTTTGGAGGCTGCCAGGCTGTCGAATTATGCTGGTGGAATAGTAGTCATGAAGAGGGGAACAGCCACCGTAACGGCCGCGGAGCTCAAAGAAGCCGTTCTGTCGGAAGAGTCGTAGATACTACGGGTGCCGCAAAGCATGACTATGATTCCTCTTTGAAAGGCGTGTAGGGGATGTCATAACAAAAGTATTCACGATTGAAACGCTTTGCCCTGTAGTCGAGAGACTAAGG
>JACXTT010013042.1_pt1 | contig 10983 bp, 8 predicted proteins | sample 9270951 | NCBI WGS metagenome assembly JACXTT01 (sample SAMN15532306, study PRJNA645909) | rock metagenome | isolation source: weathered quartz diorite | place: Puerto Rico | collected 2017-06-21 | reverse complement strand
GCGTTCAGCGCCCGGCGCTTCGCTCCTCTCACCACCCGCTCGGTGCGGCCAACGTCGATCACCAGCGACTCGGCGTCGACCAGCACCCGGTTGATGGTGCTGTCGCATGCCATGCGCTCGACCGCGGTCGAGGACACCGGCAGCGTGTACTCGACATCTGCCGCCGGCGACCCCACGAGGCCCATCAGCGTTTCCAGTGTCGTCGTCACCTGGATGTGCGCCTTCGGCTCACCACCGCCGGCCAACTCGACCAGTGCGTCCACCAGCCGCTGCTGCCACTCCCTTTTGTCGTCCGGACCCGCCCGCCGAGCCAGCGGCCCCAGCGCGCTGCGCAGGGCTGCCCCGCCAAGCGGATCCAGGATCCCGCTCAGGGCCAGCGTTCCATCCGCGAACCCGCTCAGCTTCAGCCGCCGCTCGGCGATCATCTCCGCCTCGTCCCTGGCCACCCCGGCCGGGTCGGCCGCGTGCCGGGCGTGCTGGCAGATCTGATGGAACTTGCCAACTGTGTTCTCACGCGCCTTGTCCAGCAGATCCCGCTCGTCGAATGGAGCAGCGGTCCTGGAGCCGGCGAGCGCGTTCGCCGTGCGACTCATCAGCACCATGTGCCCAAACCCGATCGCACCCAGGCACATGGCGTCTGTGCTCTCGGGCAAGTCACCCAGGCGCTCGCCAACTGCCACCCGGTCGGCCACCGCCGGACCGGTCATGTGGCAGCCGATGCGCAGGCTGTCGATTGGCGTGGTGAACCCGCGGCGATCGAAGTCGTCGGTGCCGCAGTAGTCCGCCCCAACCATCGACCACTCGAGCTCGAGGAGATCGATCTGGTGCCGGCGCTGGACGAGCCATTCGTACTGGCCGTCAGCCTCCAGCTGGAGCGCCTCGATCATGAACAGAGCGTACCAAACGCCTGTTCGCATGTCAAGGGTAAATTTACAATTCTAGTTCTACGGGCCCACCACGGTAGGCCTCCAGGCCCAGCCCTACTCCCTCTTCCCAGTCTCCTTCGCCTCGTCCCCCTCGATCCAGTAGGTCCCGTCCGAGGCATGCTCCTTCTTCCAGATCGGCACGCTCTCCTTGAGGCGATCGATCCCCCATCGGCACGCGTCGATCGCCTGGGCGCGGTGGGGCGCCGAGACGGATACGACCACTGAAGCCTCCCCGATCTCGAGACGGCCGGTGCGGTGCATCATGGCCACCCGCGCGTCCGGCCACTTCTGGCCGATCTCCTCCGCGATCCGGCGCATCTGCGCAGTTGCCATCTCGACGAAGGCCTCGTACTCCAGGTGCGTTACCGACCGGCCGCGTGATGTGTCGCGCACGATCCCTGTGAACGTGCAGATCGCGCCCGCCCGACTGTGCGCCACCGCCTTCTCGAGGCGCCGCGCATCGAGCGGTTCAGTCATGACCTCGAACATCACACCCACGGCATTGGCCATCCCCCCACTCACGGGCGGAATGAACACGACCTCGTCGCCGCCGCCCACAAGCGCGTCCCACTCGACGAACTCCTGGTTCACCGCGGGTCGGACCGACTCGAGGTCGGGCTCGAGCGCACGGTGCCGCTCGCGGAGAGCCCGATAAACGTCAGCAACCGTCGACTGTGCGGGAACCTCGATCGTCTCAGCGTCGGTGCCAGCCTGCTCCCGCAGCCGAGCGAAGAGCCGAACGTGCACCGCGACCGCCACCTTCATCTCTCTTCCATCGTAGGCGCCGTGAACACGTGGACTTCTTTGCCCGCATCGAGCGCGCGCTCGACCGTCGAGCGGGTGCCCTGAGAAGTCCCGTCCCAGAAGGCCACCAGCACATCGCACGAGTCGACCAGCCGCTGGTTGCGCGCCGCCAACCGTGAAGGGTCGGCAACCTCGTCGAACGAGGCCGGCAGCACCTGCACGCCAAGTCCGCGAGCCCGCGCCGCCCTGGTCGCGGCGGCGTCGACGCCGCTTGCGCTCCCGGTGATGATCGATGCGCGCGACGGGAGCCCGTTCACGTAGTCGGTCACGCGCTCGGGCGCCGAGAAATGCCGGCTCCCAACTATTGCAACGCGCAAAGGATCAGCCGGAGGAGGACGCGCTTTTGCCGATCTGCGAGAAGTTCTTCTCGAACATCCCACGAAGCTTCAGTGCCTGGTGGTCGTAGTCCTCGGCGTTAGGCCAGCTGTCACGGGTGTCCAGCACCTCTCGGGGTACACCCGGCACACGGTTCGGGATGTGCAGTCCGAAAATCGGGTCGACATGCGTGTTGACGCCGCGCAGGTCGCCCTGCAGCACCGCCCGCACGATCGCGCGCGTGTGCGCGATCGACATTCGCTCGCCCACCCCGTACGGGCCACCGACCCACCCGGTGTTGAGCATCCAAACATCAGAGTGGTGCTTGTTCACACGATCGATGAGCATGTCGGCGTAGCGCTCGGGTGGCAGCACCAGGAACGGCGCGGCGAAGCAAGTGGAGAAGATCGGCTCCGGCTCCGTGACCCCGCGTTCAGTGCCCGCGACCTTCGCCGTGTAGCCGGACAGGAAGTAATGCCGGATCTGATCCTCATCCAGGCGGGCCACCGGGGGCAGCACGCCGTAGGCGTCGGCCGAGAGAAAAAGCACGTTTTGGGGGTGACTGCCCATGCCTGACAGCACCGCGTTCGGGATCAGGTCGACCGGATACGCCGCCCGAGTGTTCTCAGTCTTCTCCTCGGATTCGTAGTCCGGCACGCGCGTCCGTGGGTCGAAAACCACGTTCTCGAGGATGGTCCCGAAGCTCTCTGTGGCGGCGTAGATCTCGGGCTCGGACTCCTTCTTGATGCGGATGGTCTTCGCGTAGCACCCGCCCTCGAAGTTGAAGATCCCCCGGTCGCTCCAGCCATGCTCGTCGTCGCCGATCAGCCGGCGCGAAGGGTCTGCGGACAGCGTCGTCTTGCCGGTGCCGCTGAGCCCGAAGAACAACGCGACGTCGTCGCCGTCAGGGCTCATGTTGGCCGAGCAGTGCATCGGGAAAACGCTCTGCGCGGGCAGCAAGTAGTTGAGGACGGTGAAGATCGACTTCTTGATCTCGCCCGCGTAGCCGGTGCCACCGATGATCACGATTCGGCGACCGAGGTTGACCAGGATGAATGTCTCGCTGCGAGTGCCATCGCTAGCCGGCTCGGCCGTCACGGACGGAAGCGAGATAACCGTGAAATCGGGCTCGAAACCCATCAGCTCATCGGCGGTGGGACGGATGAACAGGTTGCGCGCGAAAAGGCTGTGCCAGGCGAGCTCGGTGATCACGCGCACCCGAAGGCGGTAGCGCGGGTCGGCGCACGCGAAGACGTCCTGGGTCAGCACTTCGTGCGAGTCGATGAAGTCCTGCATCCGCTGGAGCAATTTGTCGAAGACCTCGGTGCCGATGGGCTGATTGCCCGGATGCCACCAGATCGCGTCCTGGCTGGTCGGCTCCTTGACGAAGAACTTGTCCTTGGGCGATCTGCCGGTGTGCTTGCCTGTCTCAGCCGTGAGCGCCCCTGTGGAGACGATCGCCGCCTCCTCGCGGCGGATGGCCTCCTCGTACAGAGCGGCCGCGCTCAGGTTCCGCCGCTCGGTCGCGACCTTGTCCGTTATCGCCACTAGTGGTCCGCACCCGCGAGATCGCCAGCAGGCCGAAGGCCCGAAGGCCGGTGCCATCCGCGCGGGCGGTGCCGAGGATGGGGTGGCACGAGGAGGAGTCCATCTGTCGATGGGTGACGACAAGTGCCGGGCCCCCAGACGACGGCATTAGACGCCGTAGGCGTCCCGGCCGCGCTGGGGCACCGGATGCTGGTGACTCTTGCGGTGCGGATCACTTCAACCCTCCGTGCTCAAGATATCCAACCGGCCCGCGACTGGCTGGAAAGCTCGCCTTACGCGATCCGCGACCGCCGCGAGCTCGAACGGCGGCGCTGCTTCCCGGTCACATAGTCGACGAGGATGTACTCGCCCAGCCGCTCGGGCGAGACGAAGAAGGCGCGGCCTTTGTTGATCCGCGTCATCTGGTTGATGAACTCGGTCAGGTACGGCCCGCGCTCGAGCATGAAGGTGTTGATGACAATTCGGTCGCGAGTGCACCGCCGCACCTCTCGGAGCGTCTGCTGGATGGTCTTGTAAGTCGGCGGGTAAGCGAAGTACGCGCGCCCGTTGTCTTCAAGGTGGGCCGTCGGCTCGCCGTCGGTGATCATGATGATCTGCCGGTTGCCGCGATGCTTCGCCAGCAGTGAACGCGCCAGCTGGAAGCCGTGCTGCATGTTGGTGCCGTAGACGTAGTCGTTCAGTGCGAGCTGCGGCAGCGTCTGGGGCTTGAGCTCGACCGCGTAGTTCGAGAAGCCGACCACGTACAGCGAGTCGCGCGGGTACTGGCTGCGAATGAGCGAGTCGAGCGCAATGGCCACCTTCTTCGCAGCAAGGAAGCAGCCTCGCAAGAACATGGAGCGGCTCATGTCGATCATCAGCACGGTGGACGCTTGCGTGACGTGCTCCGTGCGGTGGACGACGAAATCCTTGCCCGACATGTGCACGGGAACTGACGGGCCCTCGCGCACGATCGCGTTGAACAGGGTCTCCTTCAGGTCCATCAGGAACGGGTCGCCGTACTCGTAGTCCTTCAACTCATCGGACGCGTCGTTGCCCAGGCCCCCGCGAAACAGCTGGTGCTGGCCCATGCGCGTCTTCTTCAGCTGATCGAAGATGTCGCGCAGCGCAGACTGTCCGATGCGCCGCATGCCGCGCGGCGTGAGCTCCATGCGCCGGCCTTTGCGCTCGACATAGCCGGCCTTCTCCAGCACCTCGGTCACACGCCGCAGCTGATCCAGCGACTGGCGCGCCTCGTCGCCCAGCAGCTGCTGGGCCAGGGAGCGATCGACGTCGTCAGGGCGGAAGCTGCCGCGCTCGAGCTGCGCCTCGAGACGGTCCATCTGTTGCAGCCGTTCCATGAGGCCCATTGCCTCGCCCATGCTCAGCGGGTCCTCGCCGAAGAACGGGTACCGCTCGGTCAGCTCTGAGGGCGGCATCATCGCCTGCATGAAGCCCGACAGCCGGGCGAGCTCGAGGCGCAGCGAGTCGTCCTGGAGGAGTGCGTCCATCATCTGACGGAGCTCGTCGCGCGCTTCGGGACTGAGGCTCTGGAGCAGCGACTGCATCTGCGCCATCTGGCGCTGCAGGTGCTCGAGCAGCTCCTCCAGGCTGTTGATGCCCGGCGGGAACATGTCGCCGTACTTCTCCATGAAGCCGTTGAAGTCCGGCGTGCGACCCTCCATCCGGTCCTCGAGCATCTTGTTCAGCGCGCGAACCATGTCGCGCACGCGCGACAGGTCCTGGCCCTGCATCTGCTCAATCGATCCCTTCAGGCCTTGAAACATCTGGTCGAGCATCTGCTTCTGAAGCTTCTGCATCAGCTCGTCGAACTTCTGCCGCGCCTCGTCGTCGACAAACTCGTAGTCGCGCAGCGCCTTCACTCGCCCGCCGAGGTCGTCCGGCATCCGGTCCAGCTGGTCCTGGCGCTGGTGCGCGATGCGGTCCATGAGCTTGCGCGCCTCCGGCGTCCCGGCCTCCTGCTGCCGGCGGTCGATGCCCGCGCGCTCGGTGTCGATGATGTCCTGCACCTGCTGGCGCAGCTCCTCAACGGTGGAGTCCAGGTTGTAGCGGCCCAGCTCCTGCTCGCGCGCCTCACGCAGCTGCTTGAGGAGCTGCTCCAGGCCCTGCATGTTCGGCGACCCCCAGCGCAGCAGCCGTTGCAGCGCGGCGTTCAGGTCGCCGTAGTTCATCAGGTCGTCGGACAGCGCGTCCAGGACGTCGCCGGCGTCGAGATCGTCCACGCGCTGGGTGCCATCCCAGCGCGAGTAGCGAAACTTCACGCTCCCAAGCTAGCAGGCCGCCAGCCGCCCAACTGCTTTTCGATCCACGCAGCCGCCGCCAGGGCCGTGTAGTCGCGCCAGTTGCGGGCCACCACCTGGACGCCGATCGGCAGGTTGTGGGGCGAGGTGCCGGTGCGCACCACGACGGCGGGATTGCCGCCGAGACTGTACGGCACGGTGTAGCTGTACTGGTCGTCCACCGGGACCTTCTCCCGGTACAGCGGCGCGGCGTCGACCGCGACGGGAGTGACCACCAGGTCGTATCGCTGCATGAAGCCGAGGAGGGTGGTGCGGAACTGATCCCACTGGCGGATCAGGTTCTCGTGCGTCACCTTCACGCGTTCCCAGTACGCGCTCGCCACCTCGCTGGCCAGCGTGAGGCCTTCCGGACGATCCTCGCTGACCCGGCAGCCGGCTTCCTGCAGCGCCTTGACCGCCGACTGCACGGCCGCCGCGGTCGCCTTGCTCGCCGAGGTGATGCCATCGTCGGTGTAATAGGCGACCCTCAGCCCGCGCAGCTTTGGCCGCCGGCGTCGCGGGGGCATGGGGATCACGGTGGAATCGACCCCGTCTGGACCGCACAGCAACGGCATCATCAGCGCGAGGTCATTGACGTATCGGGCGATCGGGCCGACCTGGCTGCGCGACTCCATCAGCCCGCTGGTCAGACCGTAAGCGCCGGTGCTCGGTATCCAGCCCGTCGTCGGCTTGAGCGCGGCGACCCCGCAGTAATGGGCGGGCAGGCGCAGGCTCCCTCCGGAATCGCTGCCGATGCCCATCGGCGATCCGGCCGCGGCAATGATCGCGGCCTCGCCGCTCGAGCTCGCGCCGGGCGAGCGTGCCAGGTCGTAGGGATTGCGGGTGCCGCCGTGCAGAGGGTTCCAGCTTTCGGCGCCGGTCGCGCCCGGCGGACAGTTGGACTTGCCCAACAGGATCGCGCCGGCGGAACGCATGCGGGCGATGACCGTCGCGTCCCTGACGGGGCTGTTGTCCTTCAGCTTGCGGAGGCCAGTGGTGGTTGCGACACCGGCGGTATCGAAGATGTCCTTGGCCGTGAACGGCACGCCGTGCAGCGGCGGCGGCTTGAAGTCGCGTTTGGCCATGCGCCGGTCGGCAGCCTTGGCCTCGCGGATGGCGCTCTCGTTGGTCACCCAGACCATGGCATTGAGTCGCGGGTTGACCTGGCCGATGTGCTGCAGGTGGACGCGGACCACCTCTTCGGAGGACAGCCGGCCGTCGCGGATGGCGCGTGCGAGCCAGGAGGCCGGCGCCCCGATGGGGTCTCTCACGCCCGGAGATTGTGACGGTTGGGTACGGGCTTTTAGACCGTGTCTCCCGGTTTGACGTCGAGAACTGTGACACCAGTACCAACCAGCTCCTGCAACTGGCTCGGCCGGCCGTCGAGGATAGGGAAGGTGCCGAAGTGCATCGGCACGACCGTCTTGACGCCGAGCAGCTCGGTCGCTTTCGCTGCCCGCTCGGGGCCCATCGTGTAGAAGCCGCCGATGGGCAAGAACGCCGCGTCGAGCTTGTGGAGCTCTCCAATCAGCTTCATGTCTCCGAACACGTCGGTGTCGCCCGCGAAGTAGATCGTGTAGCCGTTCTCGAACTCGATCACGAGGCCGACAGCCTCGCCGCCATAGACGGTCTGATCACCGTCGCTGATCCCGCACGAGTGCTCGGCGTGGACGAGTGTGACTTTGATTCCATCCACGTCGATGGTGCCGCCCTTGTTGGTCGCGATCAGCGAGTCACCTGAAATCCCCTTCTTCTGCAGCCAGTAGCCGATCTCCACCATGCAGACGATCCTCGGCTTGGTCGCCTTCGCGATCTCGAGCGCGTCCTGGATGTGGTCGCCATGACCGTGCGTGATCAACATCAGGTCGCAACTGTCGACCTTCTTCATGTTGGCGGGGGCGCCGGGGTTGTTCATGACCCATGGGTCGATGAGCAGCTCTTTACCCTTCGCGCTCTTGGCCCGCCAGGTCCCATGCCCGACCCACGTGAAGCTCACTTGCGAGTTAAGCGCCATCCCCCGACTCCTTTGCTGACTGGGCAGAGCGGAAAATCCGATTCTCCCACACGCTCAAAACGAAAACCCCGACGGCCGCGAGCGTCCAGATGTTTGGAAATGGCAGGTCGCACGGTGGTCGATAGAAGCCGAGCAAGATGACCGTGAGGATCGCTAGCGTCCACCAGCGGCGAAGCTCAATGGATCGCACGACCACCAGCAGCATCACCGGCAGCAGCGGCAGCCACTGGTAAGGCCAGACCTCGCTGGGGATCAGGGCGCCGAGTGCGAAACCGAGGGACATGCCGTACACGGGATTCCACCCGCTCCGCCACGCCGCCCATGTCGCCGCGCCCGCGAACGCCAGCGCACTCGCATAAAAGAGGAAGGCGGCAACCGCGGGGTAACGCCATGGGACCTGCACCACGGTGACGCCGCCCGTGCCGTTTGGCAGCAGGTACGGCTCCCCGCCGATGACACGGTCAAAGAGCGTGCGTACGGAGTCGTATCCGCAGTCCGCATTGTGCGAGCCGAGCGATGCGAGCAGAACATGCTGGAAGTAGAAGGTGGCGCCGTTGACGCCGAGCGGGACGAAGCTCACGGCCGTCACGACCACCAGCGCGCCGAAGAGAGCGATCGTATAACGATTTCGGTGGCTCGGGCGGGGGCCGATGATCATCGCCGCCGGGTAGTACTTCAGCGCCGAAACCAGGCCGCCGAAGACTCCGGCCAGCGCCGGCCGCGACGCCTCGAACCACATCGACGCAACCGCGCCGAGGAGGGCCACACCGCCGCGCTGGCCGGCGCTGATGTCCGCGAATAGAGGCGGGAAGTACATCGCCGCCAGCCAGAAGGCCGGCGCCGCGATGGAGTGCTTGGTGTTGAGCAGCCGGAACAGCACGAACAGGCCGGCGAGCAGGCACATAGCGTCGAGCCCGGTCCAGACCTGGATCGCCACATCCTTCGGGAGGAGGGCAACAGGCACAGCCAGCAGAGCGACCGGGGGCGGGCTGACGAACGCATAGATCGTCCCGGGCGGGGCGATGACGTGGCTGATCGCAAGGTACTGGGCGGCCGCGTCGTACATGTGCGCGGGGCTGGTCAGGTAGGCGTGAGCGCCCTCCCACATGCCTTCGGCGTCGGGCCGGCTCGAGTTGACGATGCTCAGGACGACGACGCGGATGGCGAAGACCGCGACGAGCGTCCAGTAGAGGTACGGCCGCGTGAACACTTCACGGGCGGCCCGCAGCACGGCGCCTACGATATTCGACTATGGCCAGCCGCAAGCCCAAGAGCATGACCCCCGTTCGCCGCACGATCCCGGACTTGCAGGGCGTCGAGGCGCCAGAGCGGGCCGCGACCACCGTCTCGGAGCAGAAGATCAACCAGTACCGCAAGCGCCGCTACCAGGCGCTTCACGCGGAAACGGAAGCCGCCAACAAGCGCCATGCCGCGGGTAAGGCGACGGCGCGCGACCGGATCGAGATGCTGCTCGACGAATCGACTTTCGTCGAGCTCGACCTGTTCGCGACACACCGCGCTCATGGGTTCGGCATGGAGGACCGGCGCATCTCCGGCGATGGCGTGGTGGCCGGCTTCGGCGAGGTGGACGGCCGGCCGGTCGCCGTGTACGCGTACGACGCGACGGTGTTCGGTGGCTCGCTGGGCGAGGTTACGGCGGAGAAGATCGTCAAGGTCCAGGAGCTCGCGCTCCGCAATCGCGTGCCGATCATCGGCATCAACGACTCGGGCGGTGCGCGCATCCAGGAAGGTGTGGTCGCCCTCGCCGGTTATGCGGACATCTTTTTTCGCAATGTCCGCTCGTCAGGCGTGATCCCCCAGATCAGCGTGATCGCCGGGCCATGCACCGGCGGCGCAGTCTATTCGCCAGCGATCACCGACTTCATATTCATCGTCGCGGGCCAGGGGTACATGTTCATCACAGGGCCGGAAGTCATCCGCGTGGTGACGGGCGAGGCGGTGAGCTTCGATGAGCTGGGCGGCGGCGATGTGCACAACGCGACGTCAGGCGTGGCGCACTTCCTGCCGAAGTCAGAGGGCGAATGCGCCGCGGGTGTACGCCGGTTGCTGTCCTACCTGCCTTCGAGCAACAACGAGCGGCCGCCGTTTGTGCCGACTGCAGACGACCGCGAGCGCGCGGACCCCGAGCTGCAAACCATCGTGCCGGAGGCGCCGAACAAGCCTTACGACATGCGCGAGCTCGTGAGCCGCATCCTCGACGACCGTGAGTTCTTCGAGGTGCAACCGTTCTTCGCCAAGAACATCATCGTCGGGCTGGGGCGGCTGGGTGGCCACGTTGTCGGCATCGTGGGCAACCAGCCGAAATTCCTGGCGGGCGCGATCGACATCAACGCGTCGGTCAAGGCAGCGCGCTTCATCCGCTTTTGCGACGCGTTCGGCATCCCGATCGTCTCCTTCGTCGACGTGCCGGGCTACCTGCCCGGTCGCGACCAGGAGCACGGCGGGATCATCCGCCACGGGGCCAAGCTTCTGTACGCGTACGCCGAGGCCACTGTGCCCAAGCTCACGGTCATCACGCGCAAGGACTACGGCGGCGCGTACTGCGTGATGTCGCCGAAGCAGATGGGCGCGGACCTGAACCTTGCCTGGCCCACCGCAGAGATCGCCGTGATGGGGCCGGACGCTGCCGTGAACATCATTTACAAGCGCGACCTGGCGGCAGCCCCCGACCCGGCCGCCCGCCGGCGGGAACTGGTGTCTGAGTACACGACTCGCTTTGCGAACCCGTATGTCGCCGCCGAGCGCGGTTACATCGACGACGTCATCGAGCCGCGCGAGACAAGGCGCTCATTGGTGCGGGGGCTGGAGCTCTGTCTGCGCAAGACTGTCGAGCGCCCTCCGCGCAAACACGGAAACATCCCGCTGTAGGAGAGCCCCACCCGGCAGGCTCGCTTCGCGAGCGTGTCGACCGCCCCGCGAGGCGGGGAGGAGTTCTGGGCGCACGCTCCGACCTGGCTCCTTAAGCCTTCTCCGGGTGCGGGTGCACGTGGGTGCTGCGCACCAGCCGCTCGGTCGTCCGGCAGTAATCGTCCACGGTCGCGATCAGCTCGGCGTGTGACCACGTGAGCGGCGAGACCGA
>JACXTT010013041.1_pt1 | contig 10983 bp, 7 predicted proteins | sample 9270951 | NCBI WGS metagenome assembly JACXTT01 (sample SAMN15532306, study PRJNA645909) | rock metagenome | isolation source: weathered quartz diorite | place: Puerto Rico | collected 2017-06-21 | reverse complement strand
TCTTCATCGGTTCGAAGCTTTGTCTACCCGCAGTGGACACAAGGACGAGAGTTTTTGGCAAACACGATGATGCAACGATCAAGCAAATGGAGAGATGCGTTGCAGCAGGTGGGGAGCGCGGTGTGCTCTGTGCCGATGGACATAAGGGCTATGCCCAGCCAATCGGCGGGGTGGTTGCCTATAAGGATAGAGTTTCCCTGAGCGGCGTCGGCTTTGATATTGCCTGTGGCAATCTCGCGATTCTGACTGATGCCAGGCAAGAACAGATCGCACCCAGGATCGACAAGATCATGGACGACGTGGTCCATGACATTTCATTCGGCATCGGGCGGAAGAGCAGAACGCATGTCGAGCACGAGCTTTTCGATGATCCGGCGTGGCAGATAAAACCGATGCGAGATTTGAAGACCATGGCCGCGGATCAGCTCGGGACGGTGGGCGGCGGAAATCATTATGTCGATTTGTTTGCAGACGAGCAGGACCGAATCTGGGTGGGCGTCCATTTCGGGTCGCGAGGCCTTGGACACAAGACAGCTACGCATTTTTTGAAAGCGGCCGGCGGTAAAGATGGAATGGATGTGCCGCCGACGGTGGTCGAGGAAAAATCCGGGATCGGCCAGGATTATCTCGCCGGAATGCATCTGGCGGGTCGTTACGCCTACGCCGGGCGTGAGGCGGTCGCGCGTCATGTTGTGCTAGGCATTTTGGGCGCACGGATTCTTGAGGAAGTGCACAATCATCACAACTTCGCCTGGCGGGAAAAGCACGAGGATGAGGAATATTGGGTGGTGCGCAAAGGCGCTACGCCAGCTTTTCCAGGACAAAAAGGATTTGTCGGCGGGAGTATGGGCGATGATGCGGTGATCATTGAAGGCGTCGATTCGCAGACTTCGCGTGAGGCACTTTTTTCGACGATTCACGGGGCCGGACGGGTCATGTCACGCACGGCAGCAAAAGGGAAGTTCGTCAAAGTTGGCAACAAACGAATTCGTCAGGATGGCCTCGTTAGGCACGATGAAATGATGAAGTGGCTGCATCAACGGCACGTGGTTTTGCGCGGCGGCGATCTCGATGAAGCGCCGCAAGCTTATCGACGTTTGCCCGACGTGCTCGCCGCCCATGCCGGAACGATTCGGGTATTACATACTTTGCATCCGCTGGGAGTGGCCATGGCCGGCCGCGATATTGTAGATCCATACAAGGACTGATCGCGCGTTTCCGCTATGTTCAGAACCAGGGAGAATCGGCGTCTGTTGATTTTTGTCGCGGTTGTTCTGGTCGTACCGGCGATTGCAAGTCACCTGATGCCGGTCAAGACACACTTCGACGCGAAGCCGATTGCCGATCTCCAGGCCAAGAAGCCTCAGGTCGTGATTCTAAGCGATTCCATGGTGGACAACGGTGTAGATCCCGAGTTGTTGGGAAAATTACTGGGCGGTCGCCGGGTGGAGCTTCTCTGGTATGGTGGCGCGGCTTCTGCCTCGTGGTACTTCAGACTCAAGAATTACATCGCAGCGGCGCATATTCACCCGGAGTTAGTTTGCATCTTTTTTCGTGATCGCGTTCTGACCGATCCGCGTTTCCGAATAGAGGGCAGTTATCGATCGAAACTGGAAGCAGCGATGCATCAGGACGAGCCCATTTACCGGCTTGTTCTGAGCCAACAGCTCGCCGGGGCGGGGGACCTCAACCGCTGGGTGGACAGGCTCTACCCACTGAATGCACATCGCCATGCCCAACATGAAAAGATCGAACAAACATCAATGCGACTGATATCAAACGCAGGCGTTACGGTTTCGGAGCTGAGGCGTTGGATCAATGAGACATTCGCCCTGGCGAACCTGGGTGATGGAGCGGCCGAAGCCGCGGCGATCAGCCAGGAAAGGCAAATCGAGTTTGATCCGAACCCACAGCGAAGTTTTCTGAAGCACACTATTGCCGCCGCCGCGGAAGCGCACATCCCACTTTGTTTCTTGCGAGTAAAGCGACACCCAAGCGCGGACGGTTTTGTTTACCAAGATGAACAGTTACGCAAATACGTTACGAATTTGCGGAACTGGATCGAAAGCCAGGGCTGTTATTTTATCGACGACAATGACAATCCGGAACGCGTTCAAGATATGTATTTGCGGCCGGGTGACGACCACATGGGACCATGGGCGAAGGAACGATCGACCGAGCTCTATGCCAATAAATTGCGGTCGCTGTTACTGCCGTGACTTTCCATTCCCTCAATTATCTCGTTTTTCTACCTGTTGTGCTGGCGCTGTATTGGGCGCTGCCACGGCGCGGCCAGAATGTTTTACTGGTTGGCGCCAGCTACGTCTTTTACGGATGGCAACATCCCTGGTTTTTGCTCCCGTTGTGGGGATCGACTCTGGTCGATTACGCTTGCGCGCTTGGCATGGAACGTTTTCCCGCCCGCCGGCGCCTGCTTTTAGTAATCAGCATTGTCGTTAGCGTGGCGTTGTTAGGCACGTTCAAATATGCCGGGTTCGTTTTGGAAAACGTCAATGTGCTCCTGACCCATCTCGGTAGCGATCCTTTGCGGGTGATGTTCCGGCTCGTGCTACCGGCTGGCCTTTCGTTTTATACTTTCCAATCCATCGGCTACGTCGTCGACGTGTATGTTGGAAGAGTCCGGGCCGAACGCAATCTGCTCGATTACGCGCTTTACGTTTCGTTTTTCCCTCAACTGGTAGCCGGTCCGATTGAACGGGCCGGTCACATGTTGCCGCAATATCACAGTAACCGCATTTTCGATCCGGTCGGTTGGCGCGCCGGTCTGGGCATGATGTTGTGGGGTTTTTTCAAAAAAGTTGTCATTGCCGACAACACCGCACCCATTGTCAACAAGGTCTTCGCGTTGACCCATCCGTCATTCCCAGTGCTCTGGGCCGGTGTCCTCGCATTTGCGGTGCAAATCTATGCTGACTTTTCGGGCTATACCGATATCGCGCGGGGAACGGCCCGGCTGCTTGGCATCGAGCTAATGCGTAATTTCAATCACCCCTACATGGCCACGTCGCCGGCTGATTTCTGGCGGCGCTGGCACATTTCGCTGTCGAGCTGGTTGCGTGACTTCATTTATATTCCTCTTGGCGGAAACCGCGGCGGACCGGCCCGAGCCTCCTTTCACTTGATCGCAACGTTTGCAGTGAGTGGCCTGTGGCATGGAGCTTCCTGGAACTATGTGCTTTGGGGGCTGTACTGGGGTTTTTTGATTCTCGCTCAGCGGTTTCTTCGCTGGCTCGGAGTGACCCAATGGTTTCCATGGCTGGCCAAAGTTGTGATTACTTTTGCGCTGACATGTATTGGCTGGCTGCTGTTTCGGGAGCGCAATCTCCACAAAATTCTCAATGATTTTGCACAATTAACGGTTGTCACGTCGGCAGGTCAATGGTGGGTCGGAGCCTATCTGGTAACCCTGGTCATCGTCTACGCTTCGCCGCTCCTAATTCATCTCGCAGCTACCTCAGACTTTGCGCGGCAACGTCTTGCCATCACGTGGCCCAGGTTAGGATTGATCGGAGAGGCGAGCGTTGCCGCGTTGCTGCTCTTCGGGATCGTGTTTGCCCGCAGCGTAACCACTTCGGACTTTATTTACTTTCAGTTCTAGGGTTGCTGCATCAGATTTTGATGATGCGATAGTCTTCGCTCCTTCTCCGGCAACAGCGCCGAAAAATTTGAGAGTGCCAGTGCTTACATTCCTGTTCCGGCAAGTAGTTAAGGTCCGGGCGTTGCGCTGGGTGACGCCGAGGGCGCTGTTGTAGGTGAGGTGCCCGATATCGGCGACTGAGTTTGCGAGGGCCCTGGGCTCGGTGAGGCGCCGGCTACTTTGGCAAGCTCGTCCTCTAACAGTCGTCGTTCTTCGACGTAACTGACCCCGCGGTGAGCGGCATCAATGTATTCCTTGGCGGCGTCTATTTGGTTATCATCGAGAAGCAGAACCGCTACGTAAACCGCGGCATGGGGATCGTGTAACTGGTCGGGCGGCAATTTTTTGATAACCTCGAGCCCCTCGCTGGTGCGGCCGGCCGTAAAAAGAGAGAAGGCATAGGTAACGGCGCAGTTGACATCGCGGGGTGCGCGCTCATAAGCCTGTTTGGCCAGTTCCTGCGCTTGCCTGGTGTTTTGTTCGATATTCAATCCCAGGCGGGCAAGGTTGGCGGTAATGGCGAACTCGTTAGGTGAGCTCTCGTGCAATCGTTGAAGCACGTCGTAGAGCTTTTTCAGATCGTTCTTGCCCCGATAGAAATGGTAAAGCGCGTCGAGCGCCTCCCGCCGGGTGGCCGGTTCTCGCGAGAGTCGCGACCAAAGCTGCTCAGCCTCGATTGATAGGTTCCATCTTGTTGCGAGCCGCGCCAATTTCACCTCACGTTCGGGTTCGTTGTTGGCCGCGCGCTCGGCTGCGCTCCAGAGGGAATCGAATTCCGCGTCGGCGCTGGATTGACGGGATTGATGAGCGCTGAGTGCTTGATAGGCAAGCCGAAGGAAATCAGCGTCATCCCACAAGCCATTGCGTGTCCAGCGTTTTAAACGCGACCAGTTTTTCGCTTCAGCAAACGCTTCGGCGATGGCGATGCTGGGGGGCGGTCGTTCGGTTACACTGGCCGGGAGCTTGTCCATCCATTTCAAAACTTCGTTTGCGAGTCCGTTGTCATTCATCCATTCCATGAGCAGCGCGAGATTGGACGGGTCATGGGCCGCCACCGTCTTTATCTTCTCGAAGAGAGCTGTGAATTTCCTTTCATTGAGCTTTCGGTAGTAGTTCAGACACAATAGATAATCAGCAAAGGTAACCTCCGGAGCCATCTGAAGCTCCTGGGCAAATTCTTCGGCGGGGCCCAGATCGTCGCGTTCGACCGCGTCGGTTAGCAGCGCGCGGAGCGCACCAGTGCGAAACTCGACGCTTTGCTGAGCGAGGCGCTCAAGCGTGCTCCGCGCATTCGCGCTTTTCTCCATCTCGGGGGACCTGATTTGGAGAGCGGCCAGATTAAACTGGTAGAGGTCGTTATGCGGATCTTTTTGGACTGCCGCAGCAAATTGCGATTCCTGTTCGGCCAAATTTCCTTCGGCTCGTGCCAGCCAACCTGCTACAACATGGTAGACGGCGAGGTCGCGCACCGGCGCTGGCACATTGGCCAGCGCTTTTCGTGCAAGATCGAGCTGCCCAAAACGAAGTGCGGCCGAAGCCAGATTGAGCTGACTGTCGGTATTCTGTGGCGCCAACCCGGCAATTTGCGCACGCCACGCAACTGTCTCCGGAAGATTCCGCTTTTCGCTCGCCTCGGCCAGAATTTCGCAGGCACGGAGTGAATCGTGATGCAGATCGAGCACCTTATGCGCGGCTGCACTCGCGCCAGCGAAGTCATTCTTCTGAAGCATTGACTCGGCACGATTGAGCAGTCGGGTTTCGCGCCAGGTCGTGAAAGCTCGAGCGCCGTATGTGGAGAATATGATTCCAAGCACAATGACCAATGCGACCGCGGCAATCGCGATCGCAACGCGCGCCACGGTCAGATGATGAGATAAGATGCGGAAAGAATCGATGCCGGGCACGGAGCGGACTCTTCTTTTGCGCCGCACCCGTACAACCTTTACCGCCATTCTGCCTTTTATGCCGGAAGACGCGGAGAATGCAACCTGGGTAACGAGTCGCTTGTTCCGAGACTAGGCTTCTGCTGTGTCATGGGACTCGCGAACGACTGGAACCTCTTCCAGTTGTTCGATTACCTCTTCCCGCAGGTGCCTGCTCCAGACGTAACGTGCCAGCAGGACCTTGATCGTGGCAGTCAGCGGTACTGCCACAATCGGTCCAAGCAAGCCGCCGATCAGCAGACCCCAGACAAAAATCGACACGATGACCGTCATCGGGTGAAGCCCTACCGAATTACCAACAATGCGCGGCGCATAAAATATTCCTTCGAGATTTTGGATGATAATAAAAATGCCGGTGACGATTAGGGGGTGCGCCCAATCGCCGAATTGAAAGGCGGCGATAAGCACTGCTGGAATCCAACAGATGATAATGCCGATATAGGGAATCATCGTAAGGATAACAACGAGAACGCCGATGAGAGGCGCAAAATTGAGACCGAGGATTGTGAGCGCGCCGCCGATCAGCGATCCATCGACAAGACAAACGAGCAGTTGCCCACGAAAGTAGGCGACGATATAACCGTTGATTTCGGACAAGACCTCAGCCACTTCATCTTTGAGCGGTGATGTCCGCAGTGGCAGATACTCTTTCCATTTTTGCTCAATCCCTGGCCGCTCTTTCAAAAAGAAAAAGAGATAAATGGGCACCATGATCAGGCTGAAAAGAAAACCGGCCACGCCAAGAAATCCGCCGATGCTCTTCTGAAGGATTTTCCAGAGTTTCTCGGTCAGGGCCGGAAGATAGCGTTCGAGATTCGGAATCAGCTTCTCGACTTCAGCCTGGACGTGCTGCCGGTCAGCTAACGTAATTTTACCAGGCGCCGGAGCGATTGTTTCGATTGGCGGAGCAGACGCTTCGGGCGTGGCGCTTGGTTGAGGATGCGGTGCAGGGCCGAGAAAAAAATTTACAATGCTGGTGGTAAGCGATGTCGTTTTTCCACGCCTACTGCTGGCCGAGCCGAACGTGCGATTGTATCGAACGATTAGATCGACCAGATGGTCGCGGGCCGTTTGGGTGTAGGCAGGAAGCTCTTTGGCAAAATTCGCGCTCTGCATCGAAATAGTTGGGACCAGCCACCAGATCAAAGATCCAAGCGCCAAAAATGCAGCGCAAAAGATGATAGCAATGGCAGGGATGCGCGGCATGCCACGCTGGCATAGTTTTGTCACCAGCGGATCAAGCAGATAGGCGAGAATGGCCGCGATGGCGACCGGAATTAGGATCGGTTGCAGGAAGCTGATAACGTTCGCGCCGACCCAAACCGCAGCCCCTGCAATCACCACCAAAAAAACGACAAAGAGGGCGGTGAGTGCGGCCCACATCGTTTTGTTCTGCCAGGGCGTCGGATATTTACTCATACGTCCGCACAGTTGTGCCGCCCCTTGGCAAGCGGGATCGACAGTGCACCCCCGCGCAAGTTATTGGATCGGATTTGCATTTTGGAGCTGGCCCTTGCTCACTTTGGTCTTGGTATTTTCAATCTTTTCGGCGAGCCGTTTATTTTTCGGATCGAGCGCTAACGCTTTTTGCCAGTTTTCCATCGCTTGCGGGATCCTGTTCAGTTTCGCGTTAGCGTCGCCGATATGCTCAAACACGACCGGATCATCGCGGCTCAGCTGTTGCGCGGCTCGAAGCAGGTCGTTCAACGCCGTTTCGAACTTTCCCTGTCGGAATTCCAGCCAGCCGAGCGTATCGAGGTAAGCGCCATTCTTTGGATCTGCCTGCAAGGCGCGCTTGATCAGTTCCTGCGCTTCATCGAGATGCGAATTGCGATCAGCCCACATGTAAGCCAGATAGTTACAGGCATCAGCGGCATTCTTCGGATCGAGTGCAATTGACCTTTTGAAAAGGTCAGCCGCTTTGTCATAAAGACCAGCCGCCTCCGCTGCTGCCCCGTAATCGAAGTAGAAGCGAGAGTTTACCACGTCAGAATCTTCCAGCTCCGCTTCGTGCAGCGCTTCCTCGAACGTAGCGACAGCTTGCTCTGGACGCTTCGCTTCTCTTTGTGCAATTGCGAGATAGTAAATTATTTCCGGAGCACCTGGGAACCGCTGGCGCGCTTCGCTCAAAATTTTCATCGCCCGCTCGTTTTCCTTCAGTGGCCCCAGTAGAAGCTCGGCCAGATGCATATAAGATCCGGCGCGGCTTGGATTGATCAGGAGGCTCTGCTCGTAATTGGCCGCCGCTTTTACAAAAACTGCCTTTGCCTGGGCGGTCTGATTCGCTCGCAGAAGTGCTCGTCCGGCGTCATCGAGCAGCCCAGCGAGCAAATCGTAGGGCTGATATTTTTCCGGATGCTCCTTGATGACCTGTTCCAGCATCTCGATGGCTTTGTCACGCTGATTGGTTAGAACAAAACCGGTTGCAAGTTTCTCCCGCGCGCTCGTGTCATCCGGCTGCAATTCGAGCAAATGCAAATAAATGGGAATCGCTTGGTTTATCTGTTGCGACGCCGCATAGTAATCCGCGATGTCCTTTAGGACTGCCGGATCGTTGCCAGCGTGGTCGGCCGCTTTTTTGAAGATTTCATTAACCCGGGCCAATTGCTCAGGTTTGGCGGTCGCGTCAGATTTGAAAACAATCGCTGCGTAGAGCTTTCCAAGCCGCGTCCAGAACGTGGGATTGTCGCTGCGTATTTTTGCCGCCCGTTCCAAGGACTGCAACGCTTTCGTTTCGTCTCCGCTGGCAAGCGCAATCTCGAAAAGTCGCTCGTAGGCATCGATGTTCCGCGGATCGATGGCAATGGCGCGATTGGCGTAATCGATCGCCTCGTCTGTTCTCTTGAGGTAGTTCGCGTAAATAAAGGCCAACTGCAGAAGCGGCTCGGACGCATTCGGGTTGGCCTTGATCGCGTCTTTCAAAACATCGATCGCCTCGGGAAAATCTTCGTTGCGTGCCAGCAACGCGGCGACCCTGGAAGCCAGCTCGGCTTGCCCTGGATCGACATTCAGAACCTTGCGATACGCTCCGAGCGCCTTTTCCATTTCCCCACTTTCTTCGAACGACATCCCCTCGACAAAATGGGCAAGCGCATCGGCTTTATGTTCGTTTTCCGGGCGCAAACTAAGATCTTTCGCCGGACTGAGCGTGATAAAATCATCCTGGCGCTCCGCTTTTTTTGGCAACGAGATCGCCGGAGCAACCCGAGGCGGCGGAGATGGTGATTTGCGCGTGCGAGCGAGTGACAGGTTTGATGTCTCGAGGAAAAGCGCAACCACCAATAGCCGATGAAATAACGCCCGGCCTCGATTCCACCGCCTCTTCATCTCTGTGACTTTAGCCGTCCAGAGTCCGGCTTGCAAACCACAGGTGTTTACCTAACGAGTCATTGAACGGGCCGTACTCATGCCTTATAGCGCAGACGCTTTTTGTGACGGTTGGCCCTCATGCGCTTGCGACGCTTGTGCTTCGAAATTTTCGCTTTGCGCCGTTTCTTCAGTGAACCCATTGGTAAATCCTAGATTGCAGTGATTGAGTGCGAATGGAAACATGTTTGTCGCCCGGCTGCAAGTTAACTTCCTCGCTCTCCACTGCGTTTGCTTACACAATAATCGGGACACCATTGCCTGTGAACGGAAAAGCATGAGATCAGGGACACACGAATTTTCAGAACCTTTGCTCGCGCAACGGAACTGCTGAAGCAGCGAGCGGAGCTCGTCTCAGATACATGCTGCTCTTGCCGAAAACAGAATCGGGCTGGTGGGATTTGAACCCACGGCCTCCTGGTCCCGAACCAGGCGCTCTACCAAGCTGAGCCACAGCCCGGATCAAATTGGCAATCGGCCCCTTATTTCGCGCATTTCAGAGTGGCTGGCAAGAGCCTTTGGTGACGGGGCCCTGGTCTGTTTGGCTGGAAATCCGCCGGTGCCGCTGGTTTCAAAGGCGACTCAACGGGCGCTCCGCGGATTCACGCCAGAGAGAATTGCGATAATTCTCATTTCTGCAATTTTCCTAAAAGTGAGAAAAATGGAATCAAAATTGCTATTTTTACTTAAAAGCAAAGAGTACCAAAAGGCATGTGTTCCCCCCGGAACGTCCAACTCCAATCTGGCACCACGTTGACGGAGGTTCTTATCGCCGTCCTTCTGCTCGCCATTTTCTTCATGTCGGTTTTCGAACTGAACGCGATTTGCCTGCGCTACATAAGTGCGGGCAAAGAATCGGTTGCAGCTTTAGATCTGGCCCACGACCGACTCGAAGTCCTGCGCAATCTTGCATTTACCGATCTGACGAACACGGCCTACCTCCAGGGTCTCTTGAGTTCACCGGCTAATGGGTCGGATTTTGCGAAAAAGGCTATCGAGGTCGTTAGTGTGTCACAATACCCAATTCAACTCGGTGTAACCCAGTTGACTCGTGACGGCAGCGGCACTGTCACGACCAATTCGACCGCCATAGACTTGGGAACAAACCTTGTGCAGGTCGATGTTACCGATACCTGGAACACGACTTTTGGAGGACGAACTCGCAGCGCCCGAGTCACAACCATTATTTCCAACGGAACAAAGAAATGAAACTATCATACCCAAGAAACACCCACGGCTTTACCCTGGCCGAAATGGCGCTCGCGACCGGCATAGCCAGCGTCGTTCTCGGTGCGATTGTGGCCTCCTCCATTGCTTTGCTGAAAGCAGCAAATGCGGTCGACAATTATTTCGCAACCCAGATGCAGCAGATTCGTATCATCGATTACCTCAACCGCGACGTGAAGCGGGGGCTTTCAGTAACAACGTCAGCCGATCTCCAAAGCGTCACAATTACCATCCCAAACTACATTATTAAGGCGGGCGATCCGGAGGCAATCGCGAACCCTTCGCTCGTTGGTACACCCCGTACCCCTGCGGTCAGTTACACACCGGGTGGAAACCAGATAAACTACGGTTCTCCAACCACCACGATAGTTTATTCCATCAGTGGATCGTCCATCTTACGAACGGAAAACGGCACTGTTACCGCGATAGCGTCGAGCACCGATCAACTAGTGCCGCAAACAACTGATGTTGAATTGTCCAACACTGAATACACCAATACGACGGTTAGCTTTTTGCCAATCTTTACATCGGGCAATCTACCGGCGGAACGGACTGGAACTACCCTGTTCTCGGTCGCCTATCTCCGAAACAAACGACGTGGCTAAATAAGGGGAATAAAAATGAAAACTGGACAGTCAGAAAATGAAGCGGCCAATGTGCTTATTTGTGCGTTGTGTACTATTCTGATCGGCTCGATCATCTGCAGCGCAGTCCTGCTTAACTGTATGACTCGCTACAACGTGATTGCCAACCACGTGCAAAGCTGGAAGGCGGCTCTGACGGCGGCAG
>JACXTT010013040.1_pt1 | contig 10983 bp, 10 predicted proteins | sample 9270951 | NCBI WGS metagenome assembly JACXTT01 (sample SAMN15532306, study PRJNA645909) | rock metagenome | isolation source: weathered quartz diorite | place: Puerto Rico | collected 2017-06-21 | reverse complement strand
GACTTCCCGCAAAGGAGACTGCATGACAACCGTTTCGCGCATGCGCCGCGCCGTGGTGGCCGGCCTCGCCGGTGCCGCTGTGCTGGGCGCGCCCGCCGCGTTCGCCGCGGACAACTGGCCGGCCAAGCCGATCACCCTGGTAGTGCCCTTCGCCAGCGGCGGCACCACTGACATCCTTGCCCGCACCATCGGCCAGAAGCTGGGCGAGGCGCTGCAGCAGCCGGTGGTGGTGGACAATCGCCCCGGCGCCGGGGGCACCCTTGGCGCGGCCAACGTGGCGCGCGCGCCGGCCGACGGCTACACCTTCCTGCTGGCCACCGTCGCCCACACCATGGCGCCGGCCATCTACAAGAGCCTGCCCTACGAATTCACGCGCGACCTCGATCCGGTGGGCCTGGTGGCGCTGACGCCCAATGTTCTGGTGGTCAATCCTGCGATCCCGGTGAAGTCCGTGTCCGACCTGATCGCCTATATCAAGGCGCATCCCGGCAAGGTCAACTACGGCTCGGCCGGCATCGGCAGCACCGAGCACCTGTCCGGCGAGCTGTTCCGCGCGCTGACGGGCACCGACATTGCGCATGTGCCATATAAGGGCGGCGCGCCAATGATGACTGACCTGATCGCAGGCCAGATCCAGATGGCGATCGAGACCAGCCCGTCGGCGTCGCAACACGTGCGCAGTGGCAAGGTCCGGGCGCTGGCGGTCACCACAGCGAAGCGTTCCGCCGCCTATCCCGGTGTGCCGACGCTGGCGGAGAGCGGCGTCAGGGGCTACGAAGTCACCACGTGGTTCGCGCTGATGGCGCCGCGCGGCACGCCCGCGGCGATCGAGCAGCGCGTATCGGCGGAGCTGGGCAAGCTGCTGAAGGCGCCGGAGGTGCAAAAGCGGTTTGACGAGCAGGGCGTGACCGCTGGCGACATGACGCCAACGCAGCTTGCTGCGTTTATCCGCGCCGAGACCGACAAGTGGGGCAAGGTGGCGCGGGAATCGGGGGCGAAGGCGGAATAGCGGCCTCGCTCACAGGAGCGGCGCTGGCGTTACAGAAGGAGATTGTGCAGGAGCGGCTGCGGCAGGCGACCGGCCGCCAGAACGGGGGCTGAACACCCCCTGCCGGCAAGGGTCCAATGGATGTCGCCAGCCTGAATACGGAGGAACCCACCATGCATGACCTTTCCTTCGTTCACGCTGACGCGGCCCATGTCGAGTGGCAGGTCGCGCTGGCAGACTGCCAGCGCCAGCTGGACACGCAGGATTTCCTGCGCCAGGCGAAGGCAGACAACGCGCCGCCGCTCACGCTCGGCTGGTGCTACCTGAGCGACTACTACGCGCTGGCCGCCGAGGCCATCCTTGCCGCGCTGCAGCAGAACTGGCCCGGCGTGTCCTGGGTCGGCACGGTCGGGCTGGGCGTATCCGCCAGCGGCAAGGAGTATTTCGACGAGCCGGCCATGGTGCTGATGGCGGCGCCGTTTCCGCGCGATACGTTCCAGCTGTTTTCAGGGCGCCAGCCCTTGCCGCCGGCGTCTTCCGGCTTCGTTCCCCATACCGCGCTGGTGCATGCCGAGGGCAGCACGCCCGATGTGCAGGACCTGTTGCATGAGCTGAGCGCACGCACGGCCACCGGTTACCTGTTCGGCGGCTTGTCGTCGGCCCGCAATCGTACCTTGCATATTGCCGATGGCGTCTTTTCCGGTGGGTTGTCGGGCGTGCTGTTCGGCCCCGAAATCGAACTGGTCTCCCGCGTCACGCAGGGTTGCCAGCCGATCGGGCCGGTGCGCGCCGTGACGCGCAGCGATCACAACCTCCTGTTCGAGCTGGACGGCAAGCCGGCCCTGGATTGCATCCTGCATGACCTGGGCGTCGGGCGCGACGCCCAGGTGGAGACCATGGCGGAGGCGCTATCCGGAACGCTGGCCGGCTTGAATTCAGCCGCCGACGATGCCCCGGTCCTGCCCGGCAGGTTTGGCTCGGACACGCTGGTGCGCCACCTGATCGGCCTGGACGTGCAGCATCGCATGCTGGCGCTGGCCGATATGGTCGAGCCCGGCATGCGGCTGGCTTTCTGCATGCGCAATGCTGACGCGGCGCGCGCCGACCTGGTGCGCGTTGCCACCGAGATTCGCACAGAGATCGAACACGGCGGCAGCCGCGCACGTGGCGCGCTCTACATCAGTTGCTCAGGCCGGGGCGGGCCGCATTTCGGCGCGCCGCATGCCGAGCTGCAAACCGTACGCCGCGCGCTTGGCGACCTGCCGCTGGCCGGATTCTTTGCCGGCGGCGAGATCGCAAGGGATCACCTCTATGGCTATACGGGGGTGCTGACGGTATTCACCGGCCATTGAATCAGCGAATGACAGCATCGATGTTGCGCATCTGGCGCGCAAACCAGATGCGCAACAGGCTGTTCGACAGGACCATCGGCAGCGAACATGCAATGATCCGATATACCTTGCTGCGCTGCAGGCGGGATGTCTTTGCCGGGTCCAGCCAGTCGTCGTTGCCCACCAGGAGCAGCAGGGTTTCCATGCCGATAAGGACGGGCCACAGGCAAGCCAGCCGCAGCCGGATAAATTGCGGGGGAATGGCAAGCGTGTAGGCCATCGCCTCGTGAAAGTGGTCAAGCGTCTTGCGCACGAGCTCGCGCATCAAGGCCCGCGCGCGCAGCGAGGCGTCCGGCAGCAGCAGGTCCTGCGGGCTCAAGCCATGCTGGTGCAGCATCGTGGCCGGAAGATAGCAGCGCCCGATGCGCAAGTCCTTGCCGCAGTCGCGCAGGACATTGGTCATCTGCAAGGCCTTGCCGAAGCGGACCCCGCGGCGCAGCATGGTGTCGGGCACGCCGATCGCGCCGGGCACGTGGGCGGCAGTCATGCTGGTCCAGAACTCGCCGACGCATCCGGCGACCAGGTACGTGTAACGGTCAAGCTCTTCCGGTTCGCCAAGCGCGACGATGCGGCCGGCGTGTTCATCGGGGAACGTCCGCAGGTCGAATTCCATGCCTTCGCTCAGGGTCGATACGATCTGCCGTACCGCCTGCTGGTCGTCCGGCTCCAGCTGCGCCAGCACCGCCAATGCAGGGCCCAGTGACTCGAGCAGGATGCGCTCATCCGACTGCTCCTGCCGGCCTGCCACCTCCGCTGCGATGCTGTCGGCCAGCGCTGTGTCCGCTGTTGCACCGTTGACCTGGTCGCGCAACGACAACAGCAGCGCCAGCCGCCGTTGTGGCGGGATCAGCGAGGTATCGGCAATCGTGTCCGCGGCGCGCGCCAGCAGATAGGCCAGGCCGACCGGATCGCGCATATGGACAGGCAGCACGCGCAGCGTCAGATAGAACGACCGCGAGACGCCTTTGAGCAGCGGACCGAGGAGGAACGCCCGGCTGGGGTCGCGCATGGGTGGTGTCCTGTTCCCTGAGAGGTTTGCGAAAGTGACATTGCCCGGGTGGCCGTCAGGCCAGGCCCGGGCATTGTACCTTCGACGCCAGGGGCAGATTGCAGGCCCCTGGTCAGGGCGAGTCCTTGCCGAGATAACGCTCAAACCACTGCGCCGCCAGGCGAGCGACCGATTCCAGTGCGCCGGGCTCTTCGAACAAATGGGAGGCGCCGGGCACGATCACCAGTTTCTTGGTGCATGTCAGCTGGGCATAGGCCGACTCATTGCGTTCCAGGACGCTCAGATCCAGCCCGCCGATGATCAGCATGGTGGGTGCAAGCAGTTTCGCAAGGGCGTCGGGACCCGCCAGGTCGACCCTGCCCCCGCGCGAAACGACGGCGTGTATTGGGATGGGCGACTGGCACGCGGCACGGATCGACGCGGCGCCACCAACGCTGGCGCCGAAGTAGCCGAACCGCTGTGGCACGGCTTGCTGCCGCGCCACCCAGCTGGTCGCCTGCGCCAGCCGCGTCGCCAGGAGCTCGACGTCGAAGCGGATGGCCTGCACCTGGTCTTCCTCAGGCAGGAGCAGGTCCATCAGCAGCGTTGCCATGCCGCAGCGATTGAGCTCCGCGGCCACATATCGATTGCGCGGGCTAAGCCGGGAACTGCCCGTGCCGTGCGCAAACAATACCAATGCGACTGCGCCGGGCGGCAACGTGAGTATGCCTTGCAGGTCCACGCCGCCGGCGGGGATCACAACCTCGATGGCTTCTGAATTGCTCCGCATGGCGCAGTCCTCCGACAGGTGGTGCGTTGACGTGCATCGCGTTGCAATCGCGCCCATCCAAGTCCACTATAGGGCGGGCGTGGCGGCGAGGCCAGTCGCCGTGTGCAGGTCTCCTGACGCGCGCAATCGACATCATTCCTTCGGATCAGGAGGAAACATGAAGACCCTGTTTCTCGTCCGGCATGCCAAGTCAAGTAAAGATGATCCCTCCTTGCCCGACCGTGAGCGCCCCCTGAATGACCGGGGCCGGCACGACGCCCCGGAAATGGGCAAGCGCCTGGCCGAGCGCAAGCTGAAGCCCGACCTGCTCCTGTCGAGTCCGGCCCTGCGTGCGCTGACGACAGCGCAACTGATTGCCGACGAGCTCGGCTATGCACGCAAGGACATCGCGCTCGATGACCAGCTGTACGCCACCAGCGCGGAGGAGTTGCTGGCCGTCGTTCGTGCGCTCGACAAGAAGCTCGGTTGCGTGATGCTGTTCGGTCACAACCCCGAGTTCACCGACTTCGCGCATCGCTTGTCGGACGAGATTACCGACATGCCGACCTGCGCCGTCGCCAGATTCAGCTTCGACACAAAGGCGTGGGAGGATGTCGGCGAAATCACCCCCTCGAAAGTCACGCTGGAATCGCCGAAGGAGTAGTCCGATGCCGGCCGCCGTCGGCGTGACAGTGATATCTCCGGCTTGACCATACGGGGCGAAGCGATAAGAATTTGTGATCGCAGGCGAAAGCCTGCCCTCACGCTTCTCTGCCCGCTTCTCTACGCTTCGTCCCACCCATGATCCCACCCGTCAGCACCCTCCACGGCCGCCTGAAAATGCAGCACCTGCGCCTGCTGCTGGCGGTGGAGGAGCGCGGTTCGCTGCGCCAGGCCGCCGAGGCGCTGACGCTGACGCAGCCCGCGGTCAGCAAAATGCTGCAGGACATGGAAGACCTGCTCGGTGTGCCGCTGTTCGAGCGCCATGCGCGCGGGCTGCGGGCCACGCGCTTCGGGCTGGCGGCCACGCGCTATGCCCGGCTGGTGTTTGCCGACATGGGCGGGCTGCGCGATGAACTGGTGGCGCTGGAGTCCGGCAAGATCGGACGCGTGCGGGTCGGCGCGGTGATGGCGCCCACGCCGGGGCTGCTTGCCGATGTGATCCGGCAGCTCAATCGCGATCATCCGCGGCTGGAGGTGGCGGTGCACGTGGAGACCAGCGATGTGCTGATGCCGCAGCTTGAACGCGACCAGCTCGATATCGTGCTGGGGCGCGTGCCGGATGGCTGGGACAGCAGCGGGCTGGAATTCGAGCAATTGGGCGACGAGGGCCTGGCCATCGTGGTCGGGCCGCAGCACCCGCTGGCGCGGCGCCGCAAGCTGTCGTTCGAGGAACTGACGGGCTACCCATGGATCATGCAGCCGCGCCCCAGCCCGATGCGCGCGCTGATCGACCGCTCGTTCGAGGATGCCGGCGTGCCGGCGCCGCCATCGACCATCGAGACGGCGGCGGTGCTGATGACCACATCGTTGCTGGCGGACAGCGAACTGATTGCGGTGTTGCCGGAGTCGGTCGCCGCCTACTACGGCCGGCTTGGCGCGCTGGCGGTATTGCCGCTGCCCCTGCCGCGCAAGCTTGGGCCCTATGGCATCGTCACGCGGCGGGGCCGCCCGCCGACGGCATCGATGAGCCTGCTGATCGATGCGTTGCGGGCGTTGTCGAGGTGAGCCTCAGCCGGGCATGCCTTGGCGCTTGCCGTCGAGGCGCCACGCGTGGCGTTGCGGGCTGTCCGGGCGCAGCGATGCGGGCAGCAGGCCGGGCGGCATGTCCTGGTAGCTGACCGGGCGCAGGAAGCGCGCGATGGCCAGGCTGCCGACCGAGGTGCTGCGGCCGTCCGATGTTGCCGGCCACGGCCCGCCATGCACCATCGCATGCCCGACCTCCACGCCCGTGCCGAAGCCATTGACCAGGATGCGTCCCGCCAGGCGTTCCAGCGCTGGCAGGAAGGTGCGGGCGGCGTCGTGGTCGGCACCGTCGATATGGAGGGCTGCGGTCAGCTGGCCTTCCAGTGCGTCGATGACGCGCCGCATCTCGGTGAGGTCGCGGCAGCGCACGACCAGCGAGGCGGCGCCGAAGACTTCGTGGCGCAGCGCTTCGTTGGCCAGGAAGGCACCGGCGTCGGTGGCGAACAGTGCGGCCTGTCCCTGCGCAGCCGATCCCGCCGCGCCACGCGCCACGGTCTGCACTTGCGCATGGCGGGCGAGCGTATCGACGCCCGCGCAATAGGCACGATGGATGCCGGGCGTCAGCATGGTCGCAGCCGGCAGCACGCCCAGCCGCGCAGCCGCGGCATGCAGGAAGCGGTCCAGGTCATCCCCCGCAACCGCCAGCACCAGGCCGGGGTTGGTGCAGAACTGCCCCGCGCCCAGCGTCAGCGAATCAGCGAACGCCGTGCCGATGGCTTCGGCGCGATTGGCCAGTGCGTGCGGGAATAGCAGCACCGGGTTGATGCTGCTCATCTCGGCAAACACGGGGATCGGCTCGGACCGTGCGGCCGCGATCGCCATCAGCGCCATGCCGCCAGCGCGTGAGCCGGTGAAGCCGACGGCCTTGATGCGCGGGTCGGCCACCAGCCCTTGGCCAACCTCCAGCCCGGCATCGAACAGCAGCGAGAAGGTGCCTTCGGGCAGGTCCATGTCGCCAACGGCCTTGCGGATGGCGCGGCCAATCAGCTCCGATGTGCCCGGGTGCGCCGGATGTGCCTTGACGACGACCGGGCAGCCCGCGGCCAGGGCCGAGGCGGTATCGCCGCCGGCCACCGAGAACGCCAGCGGGAAGTTGCTGGCGCCGAATACCGCCACCGGCCCCAGCGCGATATGGCGCAGCCGCAGGTCGACGCGCGGCAGCGGCTTGCGTTCAGGTTGCGCGGGGTCGACGCGCAGTTCAAGGAAGTCGCCCTGGCGCAGGAGGCTTGCGAACATGCGCAACTGCCCCACGGTGCGGCCGCGCTCGCCTTCGATGCGGGCGCGCGGCAGGCCGGATTCGCTGGTGCAGCGTTCGATCAGGGCATCGCCCAGCGCCAGGATATTGGCGGCGATGGCCTCGAGGAAATCGGCGCGCCGCTCGGGCGTGGTCTCGCGGTAGGCGTCGAATGCCTGCCACGCCAGCGCGCAGGCCTGGTCGAGCTGCGCGGGCGTGGCGCCGCCGAATGCCGGTTCGAGGGTGGCGCCGGTGGCCGCGTCGATGGCGTGGATGGTGCCGTTGCCGCCGCGTTCCGCGCGGCGGCCGATCAGGAGTTCGCCTGAGAGAGTCATGCCTTGTCCTTTCGATGAGATCAGCGGGCCCAGCGCAGCACCAGCGGATCGAGCCGGCGCGCAATCTTCAGCAGCCCTTCGCGGGTGGCCGGGTGCATCGGCTGCAGCGGATGGCGCACCGCGTCCGACGCGATCACGCCGCCTGCCTGCATCAGCACCTTGCTGGTGGCCAGCCAGCCTTGCCGGTTCTCGTAGTTGATCAGCGGCAGCCATTGCTGGTAGCGCTGCGCGGCCAGTTCGGCGTCGCCGGCCTGCCAGGCATCGAGGATCTGGCGGATGCCGTCGGGGAAACCCGCACCGGTCATGGCGCCGGTGGCGCCCGCTTCCAGGTCGGCCATCAGCGTGATGGCCTCTTCGCCGTCCCAGGGGCCGACGATGGCGTCGCCACCCAGTTCGATCAGCTCGCGCAGCTTGGCGGCGGCCTGCGGCACTTCGATCTTGAAGTACGACACATTGCCGATCTCGCGCGCCATGCGCGCCAGGAACGGCGCGCTCAGCGTGGTGCCGCTGACCGGCGCGTCCTGGATCATGATGGGAATGTCGATGGCATCCGAGACCGTGGCGAAGAACTCGTAAATACCGCGCTCGGGCGCGCGGATGGTGGCGCCGTGGTAGGGCGGCATCACCATCACCATGGCCGCGCCCGCGTCCTGCGCCGCGCGGCTGCGCTCGGCGCACAGGCGCGAGCTGAAATGCGTGGTGGTGACGATCACCGGCACGCGGCCGTCCACGTGTTCCAGCACGGTCTTCATCAGCACGTTGCGCTCGTCGTCGCTCAGCACGAACTGCTCGGAGAAGTTGGCCAGGATGCAGATGCCGTGCGAACCCGCGTCGATCATGAAGTCGATGCAGCGGCGCTGGCCGTCGAGGTCGAGGCCGCCTTGGGCGTCGAAGATGGTGGGGGCCACCGGGAATACGCCGCGGTAGATGGTGGGGGATGGGGTGCGGGTCATGGTCTCCTCCGGCTGCTTATGAATTGGATCGGGCCAATATACGAGCCGCCCTGCGGCCTGTATATTGAAACCTTTCCATCTTGTGATCGCTTTTACGACTCATAGCGTCTGGTCATGAAATCCACCCTCGACACCCTGACCGGCCGGTTGCGCATGAAGCAGCTGCAACTGCTGATCGCGCTGGACGAGCATTCCTCCCTGCACCAGGCCGCCGCGGCGATGGCGATGACCCAGTCGGCGGCCAGCAAGTCGCTGCAGGAGCTGGAAGGCATGCTGGAAGCGCCGCTGTTCGAGCGCTCCAAGCGCGGCATGCGTCCCAATGCCTTTGGCCATTGCGTGATCCGGCACGCACGCCAGCTGGTGGCCGACCTGGGCGCCATGTGCGAGGAGGTGGCGGGCATCCGCGCGGGCAGCGGCGGGCGTGTGGCTATCGGCGTGATCATGGGCGCGGTGCCGGAGGTGCTGGTGCCGGCGCTGGCGCAGTTGCGCCAGGCGCAGCCGGAACTGGCGCTGGAGATCATCGAGGACACCAGCCTGCGCCTGCTGGGGCTGCTCGACGACGGCCACCTCGATCTGGTGATCGGCCGCTCGCTGGTCAGCGATGAACCGGCCCGGTACCACTACCACCCGCTTGGCGACGAGCAGGTCGCGGTGGTGGCGGGCCATGCGCATCCGGCGCCGCGCGCGCGGGCGATGGGGTTTGCCGACCTTGCGGGTTATCGCTGGATCACCTATGCCGGCCATATGCCGATGCATGCGCTGCTGCAGCGCGAGCTGGACCTGGCCGGCATGAGCTTTCCCGCCAATGCGATCTCGACCTCGTCGGCCCTGGTCACCGTCGCCATGCTGCAGGGCGACCCCGGGCTGGTGTCGCTGCTGCCGACCGGCGTGGCGGCGATGTTCGTGCGCCAGAAGATGCTGCGCATCCTGCCCGTGCGGCTGCAGTCGCGGCAGCAGACTTTTGGCATCGTGACGCGGCGCGGCGGCGCCTTGTCGGCGGCGGCGCGACAGCTGGTCGCGATCTTGAAGGCCTTGCCGCCAACCGCGCAGCAGGCGGCTGCGGAGGTATAACGCCAAGTGATCGCCAATTCAAAAAACATCAGTGGTGGCGAATCACTGATGCTCCTATAGTCTGCCCATCCGCGCCGCAGAGCCGGACAGCAAAACGACGGAGACAGCAATGAAGACATGGATCGCCGGCGCACTCGCCGGCCTGGCCACGGTGGCGGCAGTAACGGGCAATGCCTGGGCGCAGGACACACGGCCGGTGCGGCTGATGGTGGGCGCCGCGCCCGGCGGCGGCACCGACGTGATGGCGCGCATCGTCTCCGACAAGCTCGCCGCGCAGCTGAAGCAGCCCGTCGTGGTGGACAACCGCCCCGGCGCGTCCAACACCATTGCCGCGGATTTGACCGCCAAGGCGGCGCCGGACGGCAATACGCTGCTGATGGGCGTGGTGACTTCGCAAGCGATCGCCCCGCACCTGCTCAAGCTGCAGTTCGATCCGCTCAAGGACCTGGCGCCGGTGGCGCTGGTGTCGTCGGTGCCCAATGTGCTGGTGGTCAACAACCAGGTGCAGGCGCGCGACGTCAAGGCGCTGGTGGCGCAGATCCAGGCCAATCCGGACAAGTTCCGCTACAGCTCGTCCGGGGTCGGCAGCACCCAGCACCTGGCCGGCGCGTCCTTCGCGCGGCAGATCAAGGGCAAGCTGCTGCACGTGCCGTACAAGAGCAGCAGCAGCGCGCTGGTGGACCTGATGGGCGGGCAGGTGGACATGAGCTTCGAGACCATGCCGTCGGTCATCAGCCATATCAAGGCCGGCAAGCTGCGCGCGCTGGCGGTCACCGCGGACCAGCGCTCGGCGCTGCTGCCCAACGTGCCCACGCTGGCTGAAGCGGGCGTGCCCGGCATCCAGATGAGTGCCTGGTACGGTATCTATGCGCCGGCCGGCACGCCGCCCGCGACGCTGCAGAAGCTGGGCAGCGCGCTGGCCACGGTGATCAAGGACCCTGACACCGTGCGCCGGCTGGCGGATGTGGGCGCGGTGCCCGGCGCGCTGACCGCGGCGCAGTTCGATGCCTTCTCGCGTGCCGAGTATGTGCGCTATGGCAAGCTGATCGCTGAGCTGGGCGTCAAGCTCGACCAATAACTACCCGGAAGTCCAATGAATTCCCGTCCAAGAATCGCCATGGTGCTGGGCGACCCCGCCGGCATCGGCCCCGAACTGATCGCCAGGCTGCTGGCCGACCCCGAGACCGCCGCGCAGGCCGAGATCCTGCTGATCGCCGACCGCGACGAATGGCGCCACGGCATGCGGATCGCAGGCGTCGAGCTGGCGCTGGCCGAGACTGATGCGCCCGCGTTTGCCGATGATGGCAAGCCGCGCCTGTACCACTGGCAGCTGCCAGAGCGCCCGGCGTATGCGCGCGGCGAAGCCAGTGCCGAGGGCGGGCGCTACAGCCTGGGCACGCTGGCGCTGGCGCTGCAGCTGGCCCAAGCGGGCCCGGCCGCCCCGCTCCTGTTCGGCCCGCGGAACAACAGCGCGCTGCCCGCCGCCGCCACGCCCCACCGCGAGCGAC
>JACXTT010013039.1_pt1 | contig 10984 bp, 10 predicted proteins | sample 9270951 | NCBI WGS metagenome assembly JACXTT01 (sample SAMN15532306, study PRJNA645909) | rock metagenome | isolation source: weathered quartz diorite | place: Puerto Rico | collected 2017-06-21 | reverse complement strand
CCCCAAGGGGGAACATCTTGGGCAACAGGAATTAATTCTGACCTACAAGAGTTTCCAGCCGATCGGCCCTGCTTGTTTTCCATCGGCTGCCTAGACCTTTTCACCGCAAAGGCGCAGAGGACAAAGAGCCCGGTGCGGATTTCCCCAACGAGGGAGGAGAAATGACGACGATCCGCTGCGCCGCAGCACTTGCTGCCCTGGCTCTGGTCATGACTGCGCCTGCCCGGGCCGAGGGCGTTCCCGAATTTCGCGCAGATCCGTTCTGGCCCAAGACGCTGCCGAACAACTGGATCTTCGGACAGATCGGCGGCATTGCGGTCGACCGGCACGATCACGTCTGGGTTTATCAGCGGCCGCGCACGCTGACCGACGACGAAAAAGGCGCTGCAGTCGATCCGCCGACATCGAAGTGCTGCAAGCCCGCGCCGCCGGTGCTGGAGTTCGATACCGAGGGGAACCTCCTGCAGGCCTGGGGTGGCGAGGGCGCCGGCTATGACTGGCCGCACAGCGAGCATGGGATTTTCGTCGACTCCAGCGATCATGTCTGGCTTGCCGGCAACGACAAAGACAACGACGCCCAAGTGCTGGAATTTACCCGCGACGGCAAGTTCGTCAAGCAGATCGGCGAGGCACGTCACACCGAGGGCAGCAACAGCACGCGCTACCTGGGCCGGCCCGCCCTCGCCATCGTCGACGAACCCGCGCACGAGCTCTACGTGGCCGACGGTTACGGCAATAAGCGCATCGTTGTGTTCGACGCGCGCACTGGAGAATACAAGCGCCACTGGGGGGCGTACGGGAAGGCGCCGGACGACGCCGATCCCGGCAAGTACGACCCGGGCGCGCCGCGCGCGCAGCAGTTCCGCAACCCGGTGCACTGTGTGCGAATCTCGCACGACGGGCTGGTCTACGTCTGCGACCGGGTCAACGACCGCTTCCAGGTGTTCCGCAAGGACGGCAGCTTCGTGACGGAATACGTGCTGGAGCCGAACACGCGCTTCGTCGGCTCGGTGTGGGACATCGTGCTGTCCGAAGACCCGGAGCAGAAATACCTGTACGTCGCCGACGGCACCAATAACGAAATTCACATCCTGCTGCGCAGCAACGGCAAGCAGGTCGGATCCTTCGGCCGGCAGGGCCGCCATGCGGGCGAATTCCACTGGGTGCATGCAATCGCCATCGATTCGCGCGGCAACCTGTTCAGCGGCGAAGTGGATACCGGGAAGCGCGTACAGAAATTCACGCGCCAACGCTGAGCAGTGCGTCCCCGTCTGGCCGCACGCGCGGGGCCGTCTCTGCGGCCTAATTTTGTCTGCCGACAATGCCCGGCTGCAGACTTAGGAATTTCCCCCGTGTTCTCCGTGTTGGCCACGACTAATCCAAGGTAAGTCTTCGCCAAAACTCCTGTTTTCTCCGTGGCTAAAGGACTATGAAAACCATCGACTACTATCTTTCGCCGATGTCTCCATGGACTTATCTCGGCCATGCGCGTCTTGTGGAAATCGCCGGGAAGCACGGCGCGACGGTCAGCGTGAAGCCGGTGGATTATGGGAAGATCTTTCCGGTGTCCGGCGGCCTGCCACTCTCCAAACGCGCGCCGCAGCGGCAAGCCTATCGCCTTGCGGAATTGGCGCGCTGGCGCGACCATCTCGGGGTAGCGCTCACCGTGCAACCGAAGTTCTTTCCCTACGAATCGAGCCTGGCTTCGCGTCTGATCATCGCTGCCGACGGGCGTGGGTCGGGCGCCGCGTTGCGGCTCGCGGGCGCAATTCTCAGAGCATGCTGGTCGGAGGAAAGAAACATGGCGGATGAGGGCGAACTCGCCAACGTAGTCCGCGAGCAGGGACTGGAGCCGCGCGGCCTGCTGGCCGCGGCCAAATCGGATGAAGCGCAGGCACGCTACGACGAACTCACCGGCGAAGCGATCGAACTGCAGGTGTTCGGCGCGCCGACCTACATCTACAACAGGGAATTATTCTGGGGCCAGGACCGGCTGGATTTTCTTGACCGGGCGCTGGACAGGTAACAATCCCGGACTATTTCCTCTCTCAACAACCCACTCTCACCGCAGAGGATGCGGAGGACGCGGAGAACACACAGGAAAATCAAGAAAGGAACAAGAGTACAGGTTCGGTAACTTACCAGGGCGTCATTTCATGTGCTGTATTCTTTGTCGCGTTCGATCCGGTTGTTCCTCTGCGTCCTCCGCGTCCTCTGCGTCCTCCGCGTCCTCCGCGTCCTCTGCGTCCTCTGCGTCCTCCGCGTCCTCCGCGTCCTCCGCGTCCTCCGCGTCCTCCGCGGTAAGCGTTGTTCATGAGGAATTATTCAGTCACTATCGTGTCTTCGAGCTTTAAAGCCCGCCGCTTCCAGCGCCGCAATGATCTGCTCGACATGGTCGTGACCGCGCGTTTCCAGGACGAAATCCACTTCCGCGGTCTGCACCGGCAGGCGGGTGAACGCGCGTTCGTGATGCACTTCCTCGATGTTGGCGTTGGCCTCGGCCAGGCAGGCGGTCACCCTGGCCAGCGACCCCGGCAGATCACGCAGCTGTACCTGCAGCCGCGTCAGCCGTCCGGTGCGCACCATGCCGCGCTCGATGATGTCTGCGAGCGTGAGAGGATCGATGTTGCCCCCGCACAGAACCAGCCCGACCTTCTTTCCGGCAAATCGGTCGTGGTTTTTCAGTAGCCCCGCAAGGCCCGCGGCACCGGCACCTTCGACGACGGTCTTCTCGATCTCGAGAAGCAACAGCATCGCTTCCTCGATGTCGCCCTCGTCGACGAGGATCAGGTCGTCCACCTTGTTGCGCACGATCTCCAGCGTAAGCTTGCCCGGCTCCCTGACTGCAATGCCGTCGGCAATGGTATTGGTGCCGAACTCGGGTTTCAGGCCCTTCAAGGCGCAGTACATCGAGGGAAAGCGCAGGGTCTCCACGCCCACGACCTCGATGCCGGGCTTGAGCGACTTGGCGGCAATGGCCATTCCGGAGATCATGCCTCCGCCGCCCACCGGCACCAGCAGCGCATCGAGATCCGGCCTCGCGGCAAGCATTTCCAGCGCGATCGTCCCTTGCCCCGCGATCACCTTTTCGTCGTCGTAAGGATGGACCAGCGTCAGACGCCGTCGCATCATGAGATCCAGCGCAAAGGACTTGGCCTCGTCGAAGTTATCGCCGTGCAGGATGATCTCCGTGCCGAATGCCCGGGTGTGCTCGACTTTTACGTGCGGGGTGAAGCGCGGCATGACGATCACGGCCGGGATGCCCAGCCGCTTTGCGTGGTAGGCGACTCCTTGCGCATGGTTGCCGGCCGACACGGCGATCACGCCGGCCGCGCGCTGCACCGCAGTCAGGGAAATCAGCTTTGCCAACGCACCACGTTCCTTGAACGAAGCGGTGAACTGATGATTCTCGAATTTCAGGAAGACCTGCGCACCGGCGATGCCGGAGAGCGTGCGTGAATGCAGGCAGGGCGTGGCGACCACGGCGCCGGCGATGGCCGCGGCGGCGGCGCGCACGTCCTGGAAGGAAACCGGCATTCTCGGAAGGATGGAGGAGGTTGACGGCAACTGTAATCGAGGCATTTGCCGCGGGCAACAAAAAACCCGCCGAAGCGGGTTTTGCATTCCGAGCCGAAGCAGCTCAGGCGTTCTGGATGTTCGACGCCTGTTTGCCCTTCGGGCCGGTCGTGACTTCGAAGCTGACCTTCTGGCCTTCCTTGAGGGTCTTGAAGCCCTGCATGTTGATGGCGGAGAAGTGCGCGAACAGATCGTCGCCGCCGTCATCCGGAGTGATGAAGCCGTAGCCCTTAGAGTCGTTGAACCACTTGACGGTACCAGTTGCCATGATGTTTCCTCGGATAAAGTTTGTAAAACGGGGACCACCCGATGTTGGAGTTACAGGTGAACCGCGTATGGCAGAACCGATACCGAACACTTTCACTCAAGGCTGCGCCGTAAACTAACCGGGGCGCAAAGCCGCGCAACACGCGCGCATGATACGCCAAAGACGCCGGAAAGTGCGGTTTTTTTCAGGGGGTGCGGTCGACCTTCGCGGCCGTTTCCCGGGGTTGGTTAGAATGTGGCCGACGTGAAGACCAAATTGACTCCCGCCGCACTGTTTGGCTGCCTGGTTCAGGTCCGGCGGGGCGAGGTCGCGGCCATGCTGTGGTCATTTGCCTATTTCTTCTGCCTGCTGTGCGGCTATTACATCCTCCGCCCGGTTCGCGATGAGATGGGCATCCAGGGCGGGGTGGAGAATCTGCAATGGCTTTTCACCGGCACCTTCGCGACCATGCTTGCCGCGGTACCGCTGTTCGGCTGGGTTTCCTCCCGCTTTCCGCGCCGCAGACTTTTGCCGATCGTCTATCTGTTCTTCGTCGCCAACCTGCTCATCTTCTACGTCCTGCTCCAATTCCGAATCGCTCCGACCTTCACTGCGCAGGCCTTCTTTATCTGGGTCAGCGTATTCAACTTGTTCGTTGTGTCGGTGTTCTGGAGCTTCATGGCCGACCTGTACCGCAACGAGCAGGCGCGCAGGCTCTTTGGCTTCATTTCCGCGGGCGGCAGTCTTGGTGCGCTGGCCGGCCCAACGGTCACGGCAACGCTTGCCCCTGCCACCGGTCCGGCAAATCTACTGCCCCTGTCCGCGTGCCTGCTGTTGATGGCCGTGCTTTGCATTTATCGCCTGGCCGGCCGCGTGGCGCGCAATCCCGGTGAACAGGCCGAATTCGGCCGCCGAGCAGCCGAGCAGCCGATCGGCGGCAGCGTCCTTGCCGGCGTCACGCTTGCGTTGAAGTCTCCCTATCTGCTCGGCGTCGGCGTGTACGTCGTGCTCGGCACAGTGCTCGCAACGTTCCTGTACTTCCATCAGGCCTATATCGTTTCGATGGCGATTTCCGATTCGGGGGGCCGCACCGCCTTGTTCGCGAAAATCGATCTCGCCGTCAACGTGTTGACGCTGGTCTGCCAGTTGTTCGTCGTGAACCGGTTGATCGGGCGTTTTGGTATCGGCATCGCGCTGATGGTGCTGCCGGCACTGGCGGTCGCGGGCTTTTTCCTTATCGGGCTCGCGCCGACGCTAACGGTCCTGGTCGCGTTCCAGGTGCTGCGCCGGGCTGGCGAGTACGCCATCGCAAGGCCGGCGCGCGAGATCCTTTTCACGGTTCTGAACCGCGAGGAAAAGTACAAATCCAAGAATTTCATAGATACCGTCGTGTTCCGCGCCGGCGATGCGGTGAGCGGCTGGTTGTTCGAGGGCCTGCGCATCCTTGGCCTGGGTTTCGCCGGAATCGCGTTTGTCGGCGTGCCTATCGCACTGCTCTGGGCGGGTACCGGCTGGATGCTCGGGCGCGCGCAGGAGGATATGCGCAAGAAACAGGAGTGGAGGAGAAGATCCGATGCACCCGAAACCTATCCGCTTGCCGCGCCGCAGGGCTCTGCAGGCACTGGCGCGATGGGGCGCGTGGATGGCGATGGGCAACCCGCCGTTCGCTGACGCTGCCGCGTTCACAGTGACCAGGCGCCCCATTCCCTGGACGGGCGAACTGCTGGCGGCAGTCGGCCTGGGTACCTACCAGAGCTTCGACGCCGGCAACAGCGCGAGCGAACGCGAATCGCTGAAAGAGGTGCTGCGCCTGTTCGTACAGAACGGTGGCGCGCTGGTGGACAGCTCACCGATGTACGGCTCTTCGGAGTCTGTGGTCGGCGATCTCGCGTCCGGGCTCGGAATCACCAGCCGGCTGTTCATGGCGACCAAGGTGTGGACCAGCGGGCGCGAGGCGGGCATCCGCCAGATGGAAGAATCGATGCGGCGCATGAAAGTGACGCGTATGGACCTGATGCAGATCCACAACCTGCTCGATTGGCGCACGCACCTCAAAACGTTGCAGGAGTGGAAGGCGTCGGGGCGAGTCCGCTACACGGGGATCACGCATTACCATTCCGGCGCACACGGCGATCTCGAGCGCCTCATCAAGGCCAGGGAATTCGAATTCGTGCAGTTCAACTACTCGATGGCTGAACGCGAAGCCGAGGAGCGCATTCTGCCGCTGGCGCAGGAAACCGGCACGGCGGTGATCGTCAACCGCCCGTTCGCGCAGGCGAGCCTGTTCGCGCAGGTGCGCGGCAAGGAATTGCCGGCATGGGCGGCGGAGTTCGATTGCAAGTCGTGGGGCCAGTTTTTCCTGAAGTACATCCTCGGCCATCCGGCGGTGACCTGCGTCATCCCCGCCACCAGCAAGGCGCACCATCTCGTGGACAACATGATGGCGGGCATCGGGCATTTGCCCGATGCAGCAATGCGCAAACGGATGGTGGAATTCATGAACGGCCTATAGCGCATTGCAGGCGCCGTGGCGCTCTGCCATCCTGTTGCGGCGCAGGCTAACCTGACCGCAGTCGGGGAGGCTTTTTCTCGCCCCTCACCCCTCGACCCTATAACAGCCCTCTTCCCGCCAGATTACGCATCAGATCGTTGACGCCGAAGGTCCAGGGTGCAGCCTTGTCGCAGTGATTGACGCGATTCACCAGCATTCCGAGCGCAGCGGCCCGGATGCTCACGATATCGCCGAGCTTGTGAGTGAATCCCTTGCCCTTCTCGCCGCGGTCCTTGGTCGGTGCGAACTGGGTACCGAGGAATAGCATCGTGCCGTCCGGGTACTGATGCGTCCGGTTCACGGCCTGCGACGCGAGGTCGAGCGGATCGCGGCTGATGTTGGCGAGATAGCTTTCGCCGCTAAGCCGGTAGCCCTCCGGACCCGCTACCTCGATGTAGATGCGAGTCTTGCGCAGCTCGTCGATTCCGAAGCGTTCGTCGAACAGGCGAATGAACGGACCGATGGCGCAACTGGCATTGTTGTCCTTGGCCTTGCCGAGCAGCAAGGCGCTGCGCCCCTCGAAGTCGCGCAGATTGACGTCGTTGCCGAGTGCAGCCCCGACTACTGCGCCGGCACGGTTGATAGCCAGCACCACTTCCGGCTCGGGATTGTTCCAGGACGAATCGGCCCGAATGCCGATCTCGGCGCCAACGCCGACCGCCGACAGGGGCTGCGACTTGTTGAACACTTCGGCGTCGGGGCCGATACCGACCTCGAGGTACTGCGACCACAGGTTGCGCCTGATCAGCGATTCCTTGAGGCGCATCGCCTCGGCGGAGCCGGGCTTTACGGATTTTAACTCGGCGCCGATCTCCGCGCCGATGCTGAGGCGTATTTCCTCGGCTTTCCGCGGGTCGCCCTTGGCGTGTTCTTCGATCACGCGTTCGAGCATGCTGGCGATGAAGGTCACGCCACAGGCACGCAATGCCTGCAGATCGCAGGGCGTAAGCAGGTAGGCCTTCTTCGGGTCGCGCCGGTCGGCATGTGAATTGGAAATCAGATCGGCAGCCTCGCCAATCGCGCCGGCCCATCCCGATTTCACCGACTCCCGCACCATTCTCACCGGGTCGCGGCTGTTGAGCAGTTCGCTCACGGTCGGCACGACGCGCGCCAAATCGTAGACCCTGCTGCCGGCAATGACGACCGGACTGGGACCTCCCACGTGTCCAGGTACCCAGGCCCGGCCGATCAGCGTCGCCCGCTCTGCATCCGTTGGAAGAATCTGCCCTGTCGAAAGGTCCATGTGCCTGCTCCCCTCTAATCGATCCTCTGCATCAGGAACAGCCAGCCTTTTCCAGGTGCGCCAGTACTGCCTGGGCTGCAGCGAAACACAGGAATAACAGGACAGCACGAAACGTCACGGTCTCCTCCTTTTGTTGTGCCGGGGATTATACCGTCGAGAGGGTGGGTCCCTGGTTACACCTGTTTTTTCAGAAAGCCGAGCAGTGCTTCATTGAATTTTGCAGGTTGTTCCAGGTTCGACAGATGCGAGGCCGAAGGGATGATCACCAGCTGCGATCCGGGGATTGCACCGTGGATGGCACGCGACATCGCCACCGGCGTGCCGACGTCCTGTTCGCCAACAATGATCTGCACCGGACGGGAGATTGCGCCAAGCCGGTCGGTCAGGTTGATCTTCGGGATGGCGTGGCAGCAGCCGATGTAACCCGCCGGCCGGGTCGTGCGAATCATCTGTCCCACGCGCTTCATCATTGCCTTGTTGCTCCTGTAGAAAGACTCGGTGAACCAGCGCTGCAGCGTTGATTCAACCAGTGCCTCCATTCCCTGCTCCGCGGCGGTCTTGATGCGCCCCTCCCAAACCGGGGCGGCTTCCGGTGGAATCCCGCTCGAGGTATCGCACAGCACCAGGCTGCGAAAACGATCCGGATGCGCGAGCGCGAAAGTCATGCCGATCATGCCGCCCATTGAAAGTCCGACGAAATGCATTTCCTCGATACTGAGGCTGTCGAGAAGGCCCAGCAGGTCTTCCGCGAGCATGTCCAGGGTGTAGGCGCCGTCCGGTGCATCGCTGGCGCCGTGTCCGCGGGTGTCGAAACGTAGCACGCGATAGTGCCGCTTCAACGCTTCCGCCTGTTCGTCCCACATCGAATAGTTGCACGCGAGCGAGTGGCTCAGAACGACCCACGGCCCCTTGCCTTCGACAGTGTAATTGATCCCGATGCCGTTGCTGCTGACCTTCATGTCTCCTCCGTATGCCGAGTGCAGTATAGGGCCGCGGGCGCAGCCCTTCAACGACGCAGGAGCGCGGCAACTGGAGATTCGTCGTAACATTCGCATCGCAGGCAAAGCAATCACAAAATTCTGGAACAGAGGGAGGCATCTTGAGACTCGTTCAATTCAAAGACCGTTCCGGCGCCCGCAAGGTCGCCCTGGTATCGGAGGACGGCAGGACGCTGCGCGTGCTCGCGGGCGTGACACGCACTTACGACCTGGCACTTGCGGCCGCGCGCAGCAATACGCCGCTCGAAGCCGCGGCGAAAGACAGGATCGGGGCGGAAACGGCAAGCTACGACGAAGCGGTCAACGATCACCGCTTGCTGCCACCGCTGGACCATCCTGATCCCTACCACTGCCTGATCTCCGGCACCGGGCTGTCGCACCTGGGCAGCGCGGCCGCGCGTGACTCGATGCACGTCAAGCTCAAGCAGGCGGAAACCGAGATGACCGATTCGATGAAAATGTTCAAGTGGGGCGTGGACGGCGGCAAGCCGTCGCCGGGACAGATCGGCGTTGCTCCGGAGTGGTTCTTCAAGGGTGACGGGCGCTGCGTGGTCGCGCCGGAAGAACCGCTGGAGCTGCCGTCGTATGCGCTCGATGGCGGCGAGGAAGTGGAAGTCGTCGGCCTGTACATCGCCGGGGACAAGGGCGGAGTGCTGAGGGTTGGCTTTGCACTCGGCAACGAGTACGCGGATCACGTGATGGAGCGCCAGAACTATCTCTATCTCGCGCACTCGAAATTGCGCCCGTGCAGCTACGGGCCGGAGTTGCTGGTTGGCGAGAGTCCGAAATCCGTCTCCGGCCGTGCACGGCTGATGCGCGACGGCCGGGAGATATGGGCCGAGGACTGGCTCTCGGGCGAAGACAACATGTGCCATTCGATCGCCAATCTCGAGCATCATCATTTCAAATACCGTGACTTCCGTCAGCCCGGCGACGTGCACGTGCATTTCTTCGGCGCCGCCACCGGCAGCTTCACCAAGAAAATCGAAACCCGGATCGGTGATGTCTTCGAGATCAGTTCGCCGCAGTTCGGCAGACCGCTGCGCAATCCGCTCGGCCCGGCGCAGGATACCGGCAAGCTAGTGACCGTCCGAGTGTTATGAGGGACCAGCAAGGCAGCATCGGAGCCGGGCTCGCCACGCAGAAAGCCATCGACAACGTGGAGAAGGACTCCGGAAACCGTATCGCCGCAGGCAAGGTCATCCGCCTCGCCAGCCGCCGCCACAGAGCGCAGTTTCCCGGGCTTCGCTTTCCGAAGCTAAAAAAACGGGCCGCGATGCGGCCCCTTTTCGTTTTCGCTGTGGGTACATCAACGTTTCCCGGCCTTGTCCTTTTCGATCAGCGCGTATGCCGAATGATTGTGAATGGACTCGAAATTTTCACTCTCCACCACGTAGGCATCGATGCGCTTGTCCTGGTTCAGCACCGTCGCGATATCGCGCACCATGTCCTCGACGAACTTGGGATTGTCGTAGGCGCGCTCGGTGACGTACTTCTCGTCCGGGCGCTTGAGCAGACCATAGAGTTCGCAGGACGCCTGGTCCTCCGCGAGACGAACCAGGTCCTCGATCCAGACGTGCGTGTTGGTGCGCGCACTGATGGTCACGTGCGAGCGCTGATTATGTGCACCGTATTCGGAGATCCTCTTCGAGCACGGGCACAGGCTGGTGACCGGAACCACCACTTTCATGGTGAAAACGTACTGGTTCCTGAAAACCTCGCCGACGAACGTCACCTCGTAGTCCATCAGGCTCTTGACCCCGGACACTGGCGCAGCCTTGTTGATGAAATACGGAAAAGTCATTTCGATATGGCCGAACTCGGCCTCCAGGCGCTTGACCATGTCGCGCAGCATCGCCTCGAAGGACTCCACCGAGATCTCGCGTTCGTGCGAGTTCAGGATCTCGACGAAACGCGACATGTGCGTGCCCTTGAAGTTGTGCGGGAGCCCCACGTACATGTTGAACGTGGCGATGGTGTGCTGGATGCCGTCGCTTCGGTCCGCCACCCGCACGGGATGGCGGATGGCCTTAACTCCGACCTTGTCGATGGCGAGCCGGCGGGTATCCGCCGAACTCTGTACGTCGGGGATCGAGAAGCCTTCGGGGGAATTCATGACTGGGTCCCTGGGTTTGAGCAATGCGACGCATTATAGACGCCGCCAATAGTTGAGTAAACTACTCAGCTAATTTTGCCGCAATCGACGCGTTGATGCCTTCTGCATCCAGCCCGCATTCCTTGAGCAATCGCGCGGGGTCGCCGTGATCTACAAAACGATCCGGCAACCCAAGTTGCAAAACTTTCTTCTGAATTCCCTTTTTTTCAAGAACTTCCAGGACTGCGCTGCCGGCACCGCCGAGGATGGTGTT
>JACXTT010013038.1_pt1 | contig 10985 bp, 10 predicted proteins | sample 9270951 | NCBI WGS metagenome assembly JACXTT01 (sample SAMN15532306, study PRJNA645909) | rock metagenome | isolation source: weathered quartz diorite | place: Puerto Rico | collected 2017-06-21 | reverse complement strand
ACCACGATCCAGCCCGGATCGCCGGGCGCCGCGTCGAGCCCGGTCGTCTCCCGGATGCCCCGCTCCATCTCGGCGAGCATCTCCGCCGACGACGTCGCGGGCCGATCGGCCGCCTCGGGAGCGCGCAGCGCCTGCCCGGGGCCGCGCTGCGGCGGGCCGCCGTGGAGGGCCAGATCGCAGAAGGTCGTCCACATCGCACCCCAGTCCGGGCGGCCGGCCCGCCAGACGAATGGTGCCGACGCCATGGCGCCGGGCGCGATCGACGGGGCCGCGAGCTCGCGAATGCGGGCGGGACTGCGCCGAATGAGAGGCTGGACTGCGTCCAGGGTCTGGATCGGCACGACGGCAACCGTGACCGGCATGCCGGTGCGCTGGGCGAGCGTGGCGGCGGCCTCGTCACACGCCTGTCGGGCCGAGTCGGAGACGCCGGCGTCCACGACGAGCACGATCCGTCCCGCGATGTCGTCCGGCTGTTCCATCGTCGAGCCCGGATCATACCACCGGCGCTCCATGGGATCCGGTCCCCACCCGGGCGAGTCCGACCACCTCCAGCACCGCGAAGAGCAGGACGGCGGCGGCCACCGCGGCCACCGCGAGGTTACCAATCGCGGTCAGCGGGCCCGCCAGGATCAGCGCGGTGCTGCCGACGACCCACCCGGCATTGAGCACCACCGCGGCCGTCGCCTCCGCGCGGCTGATCGTGGCGCGGGCGCCGTTCCACAGGAGCGCGACCGCGTAGAGCACGAGCAGCGCGCCCACCACCCGGGCGATGCCGGGCTCGGCCAGGCCGATGAGCGCGGAGACCGGCCCCGCGCCCGCCAGCAGCAGCACGCCGCAGAGACCGGAGGCGACGCCGTCGAGCTGCAGGCTGCGGCGCAGGAACATCGTACGATCCGATTGCGTGTTCATCGTGTCCTCCCTCGGGGTCGCGGCGTTCACTTCGTCTCGGACAGGCCGGCGGCCTGGCGAATCTTCGCGAGCTGTTCGGCGTGCCCGCTCCAGTGCCGATCGAACATGGCGCCCAGATCCGCTTCGCCGAGCGTCTCGAGGTACGCGAACACCTCGCGCCGCTGGGCATCGAGGGCGCCGGTCAGCTCCCCGAGGGTCATCCGCCGGCGCTCGGGGGTCACCGTCGCCACCCCGGGCGTGATGTCGACCACCGGCAAGTCGGTCACCACGAAGCGCTCGAGCAGCGCCGCCGCCTTCCACCCGGGCTCGAAGAGCAGGTGGCCGAGTACCTCCCGCGCCGTCCACTGCCCCGGCGCGTCCGCCCGCTCCAGGTGGGCGTCCATGCCCTCGAGCTGCCGCCCGAGATGAAGCCAGGCCGTCTCGTTCTTCTTCCTGAGCTCCTTCACCGTTGCGTTGGCCATGACGATGTTCTCCTTTCGACCTCATCCTCGGCATGTCGAGTCATGGCGGCAATTACCCACGAGGTAATCCGGACGATGCCCGGCCCACCGCGCGGCGCCGGGGTGTACCCTGGGCGGGTGGGCGTTGCGGTGCGCCGACGCTTCGAGTTCGACCGGGACTCCTTCGCGTTCCCGAACGAGCTCGTCTGGGAATACGACTTCGACACGGCGACGGCCGTCCCGAGCATTCGCCGACGCGTGCCGGCACCCCGCTACGCGCACCGCTGCTTCGTGCTGGTGACGGCGGCGCGACAGTTCCTCTACCACGCGCGCTTCGACCCCGCCGCCGGCCGCGCGGACGACGCGGGCTATCGGCGGCTGATCCGGGAGGTCCTCGCCCGGAGCCCACGTCGGCCGTCGGAAGCGAGCGAGCAGATCGTCATCCCGGGCTACGCGGGGCTGCGGGAGCTGAGCGCGGCGCGGGAGTCACTGGTGAAGGAGCAGTGCGGCGGGGCGTGGCGGTCCTATTTCCAGCGCAGCCACTGGCGGGTGATCTTCCCCGTCTCGCGCGCGCACCAGCGGCGCACCGCCCGGGAGCTGATCGAGGCGACCGAGCGGGACGACGCTCCCCTCGTCCACCTGCTGCAGTTTCCGTCGCTGACGATCAACCACGGCATGCTGATCTTCGACGGCGCGCGCACACCCGCCGGCGCCCTGTTCCTCGCCTACGACCCGAACGCCCCGGAGGCCCCCGCCCGGCTCGCCTACGATGATCGGACGCCCACGTTCCACCTGCCGCCCAATCGCTACTGGCGCGGCGGGGCACTCAACGTCTTCGAGATCTTCCGCCGCTGGTATCGGTAGGCAACTATGGCTCGGCGCCGAGGGTGGCCATGAAGTGGACGAGGCTCTCGATGTCCTCCTCGCGGAGCGGCTGGGCCGCCATCGTCATGGTCCCGTCGGGGTCGGAGGCGGTCCTGGCCTTGAAGCCGCGCAGGAGCCGGAGGAGGTAGTCGTGATCCTGGCCGGCCAGGCGCGCCGCCTGCTGCTGGCCGGTGAGGCCGGGCCGGTGGCACGACGTGCAGTGATGGAGATCGGCGAGCTGGCGGCCCGCCGCGACCTTGGCCGGGTCGGGGGTCGCCGCGTTCGGCCGCGGCCGGGGTCGCTGGGCCTCGTAGTACGCGGCCAGATCGGCCATGTCCGCGTCGGTCAGGCTCTGGGCGAAGGGCGACATCTGCGCGTCCTTCCGGCGCCCGTCGCGGTACTTGATGAGCTGCCAGTGGGTGAAGAACGCGGGCTGGCCGGCGAGGGACGGCGTGCCGGGGATGGTCGCGTTGCCCTCCCGGCCGTGACACGCCGCGCACGGCTCGGACTTCCGACGCCCCGCTTCGAGGTCGGCGGCCGACGCCCCGATCGCCGTCGCCACGACGGCGACGACGATCGACGCCCCGACGAGCGATCCCAGTCGGCTCAGGGCTGGTAGCTGACCCGGTAGATCGCTCCGGCGTAGTCGTCCGAGATCAGGAGCGAGCCGTCCTTCATCTGCCGCGTGTAGACCGGCCGGCCCCAGATCTCCTCGCCCTGGAGCCATCCCTCGGCGAAGACCTCGTACTTGGGGGCGCCCCCGCGCGGCAGCGTGACCATCATCACCCGGAAGCCACTCTTCTTCGTGCGATTCCAGGAGCCGCGCTGGGCGAGGAAGGCGCGGTTCCTGTACTCGGCCGGGAACATCGAGCCGGTGTAGAACTCGACCCCGTTGCCGGCCACGTGCGGGCCGGTCTTGATGAGCGGCCGCACGAACTCGCGGCACGACCGGCCCTTGCCGAACTCGGGATCGAGGATGTCGCCCTGGTGGCAATACGGGAAGCCGAAGTGCTGGCCCTTCCTCGACACCACGTCGAAGCGGTCGCTCGGCAGGTCGTCGCCCAGCCAGTCGCGACCGTGCGTGGTGAAGTAGAGCGCCTTGCTCACCGGGTGCCAGTCGAAGCCCACGCTGTTGCGCACGCCGTGCGCCACGTACTCGAAGCCGGTGCCGTCGGGATTGACCCGGGAGAGATTCGCGTGGGTGTCGGGCGGCACGCAGATGTTACAGGGCGCGCCGATGTTGAAGTAGAGCTTGCCGTCCGGCCCGAAGGCCAGGTACTTCCAGCCGTGCGGGAGATCGCGCGGCAGGATGTCGTAGACCACCTCCATCGCGGGCGGATCGTCGAGCTTGTCCTCGATCCCCACCATCTTGGTGATCCGCGAGACCTCGGCGACGTAGAGGGTGCCGTCCTTGAAGGCCACCCCGTTGGGGAGGTTGAGTCCCTTGGCGATGGTCTTGACCTCGCGCTGGCCGCCCTTGTCGACCACCGCGTAGACGTTGCCGGCCACGCGGCTGCTGACGAACAGCGTGCCCTTGTCGCCCCAGGTCATCACCCGCGCATTGTTGATCCCGTGCGCCCAGAGGGACACCTTGAAGCCCCGCGGCACCTTGATCTTGTCGACGGGGATCTCGCCGGGCGCCTTGGGTGCCGGCGGCTGCGCGATGGGCGCCAGCGTCGAGTCGGCCATCTCGGCCGGCTGCCCCTGCTTCCACGTTGGCGGGGCCTGGCCGGTGGCAGGAGCGACGAGCGCGAGAGCGAGCGTGACGGCGAGCGCGATCGGCAGGATGGGCCGCATGGTGAACCTCCCCTTTGAGTTCGGTGAGGATCGCGGAGAGCCGCGAGCCGCGTCGGAAGCCGCCCGGACGATACGTCCCGGCCGCGCCGCTTGTCAAGACGGGGCTCGGTGACGGAACATGCGCCCCATGCTCCCCTTCCGTGCGATGGCCGCGCGCGACCTGACGCGTATCCGCTTCCTGAGCGATCCCCAGGTCGCCCCCGACGGCGGTGCGGTCGCCTTCGTGGTCACGACCCTCTCCGAGGAGAAGGACGAGTACCTCTCCAATATCTGGCTCGTGGACGGGGCCGGCGGCGAGCCCCGCCGCTTCACCACCGGGCCCCGGCGGGACACCGCGCCCCGCTGGTCGCCGGATGGCTCGCGTCTGGCGTTCGTCTCCGAGCGCGAAGCCAAGAAGAAGGGCCAGCTCTACGTGATGCCGATCCGGGGCGGCGAGCCCACCCGCCTCACGGATCTCCGGAACGGAGTGAGCGCGCCCGAGTGGTCGCCCGACGGCACGCACCTGGCCTTCGTGGCGCGCGTAGGCGGTTGGCAGGAGCCCGAGGCCGAGGAGGAGAGGGGCAAGTCGCGCCCGCCGCGGGTGATCACCACGCTCAAGTACCGATTCAACGGCGAGGGTTTCACCTACGACCGGCGACCCCAGATTTTCACGGTGGCGGTGGCCGGCGGTGAGCCGCGCCAGCTCACCGAGGGCGACTACGACCACGGCGATCCGGTGTGGTCGCCGGACGGACGCTCGATCGCCTTCACCTCCGCGCGCCACGAGGATCGCGACCACGACGACGCGGGCGACGTCTGGCTCGTCCCCGCGGAGGGCGGCGGCACCCCCCGGCGTCTCACCCACACCGCGGGCCCGGCCGGCCACCCGGCCTTCTCGCCCGCCGGGGACCGGATCGCCTATCTCGGGCGATCGGCGATCAACGCGTTCGGCCGGAACGTCCAGCTCTTCACGGTGAGCGTCGACGGCGGGGCGCCCGCCTGTCTCACCGCCGACTTCGACCGGTCCTGCTCGCCCCTCGGGGTTCGCCCGTGGTGGAGCCCGCAGGGCGACGCGCTCATGCTGGCCGCGGAGGACCAGGGCACGCTCGGCCTCTACCGCGTCCGCTCCACGGGAGGTCCGCCCACCCGGCTCGTCGCGGGCGAGCGGATCGTGACCGGCTATTCGACCTCGCGCGACGGCGCGCTGGTCGCGTTCACCGCGACCGATCCCCTGGCGCCCGCCGAAGTGTTCGTGTGCGCCCCCGACGGCACCGGGGAGCGGCAGCTCACCGACTTCAACCGCGAGTGGAAGCGCGAGGTGACCGTGAGCCGTCCGGAGCGCTTCCGCTTCGAGCGGGCGGGATTCAGCATCGACGGCTGGATCATGAAGCCCTTCGGCTTCCAGGCGGGGCGGCGTTACCCCCTGCTCCTGAACGTCCACGGCGGGCCGCACGCCCAGTACGGCTACCCGTTCTTCGACGAGTTCCAGGTGCAGGCCGGCGCCGGCTACGCCGTCCTCTACACCAATCCCCGCGGCAGCCAGGGCTATGGCGAGGCCTTCACCCGCGCGGTGGTGGGTGACTGGGGCGGCGGCGACGCGGCCGACGTGCTCGCGGGCCTCGACGAGGCGCTCCGCCGCTTCGACTGGATCGACCCCGAGCGCCTCGGTCTGCTCGGCGGCAGCTACGGTGGGTTCATGACGAGCTGGATCGTGGGGCACTCGCACCGCTTCCGCGCCGCCTGCTCGGAGCGCGCGGTGAACAGCCACGTGACCATGTTCGGAACCAGCGACATCGGCCACCTCTTCAACGCGGTGGAGCTGGGCGGCGTCCTCCCCTGGGAGGAGACGGCCAGGTACCTCGAGCGCTCTCCCCTCACCTACGCCAAGGACATCACCACGCCGCTGCTCATCGTGCATTCCGAGGACGACCTGCGCTGCCCGATCTCGGAAGCCGAGCAGCTCTTCATGGCGCTCAAGACCCTCCGGCGAGACGTGACCCTCGTGCGCTTCCCGGACGAGAACCACGAGCTGTCGCGCTCGGGCAAGCCCCGCCACCGCCTCGAGCGCTTCCGGATCATGCTGGAGTGGTTCGCGAAGTATCTCCCGCCGGTCGCGCGCTGAGCGCTCGGGAAGGGAAGCAGAACGAGCATCGGCCACCGCTCAGGGGTCGCAGTAGACGGCCTTCGCCGAGGGCGAGTGCGAAAGGGTCAGCCAGCCGAGGCGCATGGGATCAGAGGCCGCTCACCGTCCCCGCCCCGACCAGCGTCCGCGCCAGCTCGATCTCGCCCAGGTGGGTCATGCCGTGGACGAGCCCCACCTGCCCGAGGCACTGGATGACCGACATCTCTCCGAGCGGCTTCACCGTGACCATCTTCTCGAGGAGCGCGGGGGTGGCCCCCGCGAGGAGCTCCTCGGTTCCGGCCCAGACCTTTTGCATGTACTCCTCGAAGAGCGGGAGGTCCTTGATGCGGAGGGCGTGGGCTTCCTCGGTGGACATGCCGGTGCCCTGGGCCACCGGCGGCAGTCCCAGCCGCTCGCCGTAGCCGCCCTCGGTCCAGATGGGCGGCCGGCGCTCCTGGATCACCCAGCGCACGATGTTGTCCTCGGTCCGCGCGTAGTGCCAGAGGCCCCACGCGATCGTGTTCGCCTTCGGATGTCCACCCGGCACCGCGTGGAGCTGCTGCGGGGTGAGATCGGCCAGCGACTTCCCGAGGCCGGTGTGAAGCCGCTTGAGCTGCGCCCTGATGAACTCCGCCGCGCTGAGCATTGGGGTCTCCTCGGCTGCCGGTGTATCGTGTATACTCGAGTTCGTTGCACGAGCTCCGAGGAGCGTTGCGACGGGAACCCCTCCCGCCAGGCTCGGAGCGGCCGACCGTCCCGGCCGGCTGTGGCCAACGGCGCTCGCAAACTCCCTTACCATAAGGAGGGCGCGAGATGAGCGCCACCGTAAAATCCACCATGCCCCAAGACCAGGTCGTCACCGATCTGAGCCTCGCCGACTGGGGGCGCAAAGAGATCCAGATCGCCGAGACCGAGATGCCCGGGCTCATGGCCATCCGCGACGAGTACGCGAGCCTCCAGCCCCTGCGGGGGGCCCGCATCACGGGCTCGCTCCACATGACGATCCAGACCGCGGTGCTGATCGAGACGCTGCAGGCGCTCGGGGCGGAGGTCCGCTGGGCCTCCTGCAATATCTTCTCGACCCAGGACCACGCCGCCGCCGCGATCGCGGCCGCCGGCACCGCGGTCTTCGCGCGGAAGGGCGAGTCGCTCGACGAGTACTGGGACTACACCCACCGCATCTTCGAGTGGCCGCAGGGCGGGTATTCCAACATGATCCTGGACGACGGGGGCGACGCCACCCTGCTGCTCCACCTGGGGGCCGTCGCGGAGCGGGACCGGGCGAGCATCTCTCATCCGACGAACGAGGAAGAGACCGCGCTGTTCACCGCGATCAAGGCCAAGCTGGCCAAGGACCCGACCTGGTACTCCGCGCGGCTCGCCAAGATCCGCGGGGTCAGCGAGGAGACCACGACCGGGGTCAAGCGCCTCTACCAGATGGCCAAGGAGGGCCGGCTCAAGTTCCCCGCCATCAACGTCAACGACTCGGTGACCAAGAGCAAGTTCGACAACCTCTACGGGTGCCGGGAGTCGCTCGTCGACGGCATCAAGCGGGCCACCGACGTGATGGTGGCGGGCAAGGTCGCGCTGGTCTGCGGCTACGGCGACGTGGGCAAGGGCTCCGCGCAAGCGCTGCGCGCGCTCTCCGCCCAGGTCTGGATCACCGAGATCGACCCGATCTGCGCGCTGCAGGCCGCGATGGAGGGCTACCGGGTGGTGACGATGAACGAGGCGGCCGACCGGGCCGACATCTTCGTGACCGCGACCGGGAACTTCCACGTCATCACCCACGAGCACATGAAGCGGATGAAGAACAACGCGATCGTGTGCAACATCGGCCACTTCGACAGCGAGATCGACATCGCCTCGCTCAAGCGGTACAAGTGGGAGAACATCAAGCCGCAGGTCGACCACGTCATCTTCCCGGACGGCAAGCGTATCATCCTCCTCGCCGAGGGCCGACTGGTGAACCTGGGCTGCGCCACCGGCCACCCGAGCTACGTGATGAGCTCCTCGTTCGCCAATCAGGTCATCGCCCAGATCGAGCTCTTCACCAACCCCGACCAGTACCCGATCGGGGTCTATGTGCTGCCCAAGCGCCTGGACGAGAAGGTGGCGCGCCTGCAGCTCAAGAAGCTGAACGCCACGCTCACCGAGCTGACCGACACCCAGGCCCGCTACATCGGCGTGGACAAGGCCGGCCCCTTCAAGCCCGAGCACTACCGCTACTAGCCGGGACGCCGTGCCGCGGAATCCGCTCCTGCGCGGGCTGGTGGAGATGGCCGGTCACATCATCCGCCGGCGGAATCACGTCGTCTACGAGCTCGACCTGACCCCTCCTCGGGAGCCGGTATCCTGGGCTCCCGACGAGCGGGTCATCGAGATCGGTCCCGAGAACATCGACGCGGTGATGACCCCGAAGCTGCTCGAGTTCCTGGGGGGAGAGAGCGTTCGCAAGTCCCTCAACGGGGTCCGGCAGGGCAATCGGCTGATCGTGGTCCGCGACGACGAGGGCTACGCGGCCTACGGGCACGTGGTCGTGAACGGATCCGAGTACCTGCGAACCCTCGCCGAGCCCGAGCCGACCCCGTACCTCGGCAACTTCTTCACGGTTCCCCGGGCGCGCCGCCGCGGGCTGCTCCAGAGGGCGGGGAACGAGTGCGTCTCGATGCTCCAGCGGCGAGGGTACCGGCGGATGCTCGCCGAGGCGCGCCCCACGAACACCGGCTCCGTGAAGGGCATGGAGAAGCAAGGCATGCGGCGGATCCGCCATCTGACGGGCTGGATCATCTTCGAGCGGGTGGTGATCCAGCGCGACGTCCAGAACGCGGGCCGCTGGCAGGTCCTGCTCCGCTGACGGGCGCCGCCCGGCCCGAGGAGCCGCGATGAAGATCACCCGGGTAGAGTCGCTTCACGCCGACGCGGGATGGCGCAATCTCGATTTCCTCAAGATCAGCACCGACGAGGGGATCGTGGGCTGGAGCGAGTACAACGAGTCCTTCGGCGGCCCCGGCGTCTCTGCGGTCATTCGAGAGCTCGCCCCGGCCCTGGTCGGCAAGGACCCGCGCGCCTGGGAGGCCCACGTTGCCCTGATGTACGCGCTCCGCCGGCAGGCGACCGGCGGCGTGATCCAGCAGGCCATCGGGGCCATCGAGAACGGCCTCCTCGACGTGACGGCCCGCGCCCTCGAGGTGCCGGTCTACGCCCTCTTCGGCGGCCCGTTGCGCGAGCGCATCCGCCTCTACTGGTCGCATTGCGCGACCTACCGGGTGAGCCGGGCCAAGGAGATGGACCTGCCCCCGGTGCGCACCCTCGACGACATCGTCAAGCTCGGACGCGAGGTGGTGGCCAAGGGCTACACCGCGCTCAAGACCAACGTGCTCCTCCTCGGCGACGACAATCCCCGCGCCCACGTGCCCGGCTTCGCCCGCGGTGCCGGCTTCCCCGAGCTCAACGCCGACCGCCCCGTGGTCGACGCGATCCGCGCCCAGCTCGCCGCCTTCCGCGCGGGGGTGGGCCCGGGGGTCGACATCATGGTCGACCTCAACTTCAACTACAAGACGGAGGGCTTTCTCAGGATGGCGCGCGCCATGGAGCCCTTCGACCTCTTCTGGGTCGAGATGGACACGCGAGATGCCAAGGCGCTGGCGTACGTCCGGAACCGAACCTCCATCCCGGTCGCCTCGTGCGAGTGTCTCTTCGGCCGGCGCGACTACCGGCCCTTCCTCGAGCAGCAGTCGGTCGACGTGGCGATCATAGACACCCCCTGGAACGGCGTGGCCGAGTCGCTCAAGATCGCGGCGATGGCCGACACCTACGAGACCAACGTGGCCCCGCACAACTTCTACGGGCACCTCGCCACCATGATGAACGCTCACTGGAGCGCGGTGGTGCCCAACCTGCGCATCATGGAGATCGACCCCGACATGGTTCCGTGGCAGGGCGATCTGGTGACCGTGAAGCCGCAGATCGAGGACGGACACCTTCTCCTCCCCACCGGGCCCGGCTGGGGCACCGAGGTGAACGAGGAGGCCGTCCGCGCGCACCCGCCGCGGTCGAGCCGGTAGGGCCGGCGACTACCGCATCAGTCCCTTCTCGCCCATCCACTTCTGGATCAGCTGGGCGATCTGGTCGGAGTTCTTGTCCATCATCAGCATGTGGCCATTGCCCGCGACGCCCATCTTGGGCAGCTCCCACCAGTCCGCGACGCCGCCTTCCGCGCGCAAGGCGGCCGCGTAGCTCTGCGAGGCCGGCACGAAGCGCATCCACAGCTGGCTCTGGGCGACGTAGTCGCCCCACACCACGAGGTGCGGCACCGCCTTCAGCTTGCCGCCACCCGCCGCCTCCGGCTTGGGCGCGCCCGACGGCTCGATCGCGATCAACGCCTTGACCTTGTCCGGCGCGGCGAAGGCCGCGTTGAAGGCGAAATTGCCACCCTGGCTGTGCACGATGATCACGCACGGGCAGACCTTCTGGACGAGCTGGTTGTAGGCGGCCTGGATCTGCGCGTCCGTGGACGCCCAGCGCGGCACCCCCTGCTTGAAGAACTGGTCGAACGCCTCGATCGGGAAGAGCTGGCCGGGGAGGGCGACGCGATCCGCCGGGTTCAGCTTGTAGCTGCCGACCGCCCCGATGCGAAAGTCCTCCCAGGCCTGCTTCTTGGTGCGGAAGAGGGGCTCGCTCGTGAAGATCTCCGGATAGCGAGCCCAGGAAGCCCGGCCGCGCTCGACCGCGGCGGAGACGTAGACGTCGTGCCCGGCCGGCAGGAAGAAGAGCTGCCAGCCCGGCTTGCCGTCGGGCTTGGTCTCCCAGGTGACACCGGTGAGGCCGCCGCCGTGCCAGAGCAGCAAGGGATAGCGCGCCTTCGGCTGGGC
>JACXTT010013037.1_pt1 | contig 10986 bp, 11 predicted proteins | sample 9270951 | NCBI WGS metagenome assembly JACXTT01 (sample SAMN15532306, study PRJNA645909) | rock metagenome | isolation source: weathered quartz diorite | place: Puerto Rico | collected 2017-06-21 | reverse complement strand
CCATGTGGGAGGGGGGCGGCGGGAAGGCGTTCCTATTCCTCGACGGCCGCGGGCGCCGCGGCGAACACTGCCGCCCGGCCGTCGTGCCACTTCGCGCGCTTCCCAGCGCCTCGGAAGGCCGCGATCAGACCGAGCCGAGGTACACGATCTGGGTCCCGACGTGTCAGGCGTCGGCCGTCGGGATGATCGAGATCCCCCCTCTCCCGACCCAGCCCGCCAGCGAGAGCGCGCCGGAGGATCGCGCGCCGACCCACCCCGCGGGCGTCCCCGCGTTCCGGATCGATCGGACCGAGGTCACGAACGCCGCCTTCGGCGCGTTCGCGAAGCTGTTCGCCGTCACCGGCATCAGGGCGCCCACATACAACTCGGCCGCGCTGCCTGCGGCGAGCGGCGCCAAACACCCGGTCACCCGCCTGTCGTGGTTCGACGCGCGCGCGTATTGCCGGTACCTCGGCAAGGAGCTGCCCACCTCCGCCCAGTGGAGGCAGGCGATGCGCGACGGCGCGTGGCTCAGCGAATCACGGAGCTCCAGCGTAGCCCCCGCGCGACGGATGCGCTGGGGGATCCCGGTGCCGGACGCGCCGGTGTCAGTGAACCTGTCTGACACCGGCCCACACGCGCCGGCGCGCGTCGGCAGCCACCAAGGCGATCGCAGCCCCGACGGCGTCGTCGATCTCGCCGGCAACGTCGAGGAGTGGGTCGACGTCGACCCGGATGTTCCCGCGCGGTCGCTGGATCGCGTCACCCGCGGCGGCAACTGGGCCGACACGAAGGCGGAGGATCTCGCGCAGGTCCTCGCCACGAAACACCCGCACGCAGCCAACGCGCTGAGCTACACGATCGGCGTGCGCTGCGTCGTGCCGGAGTGAAGCGCTGGCCGCGGCCGCGGTCGAAGATGCGGTCGCGGTCGCGCTCGCGGATTCCGTCGCGGTCGCGGCTGTGGTCGCGGTCGCCGTCGCGGGTGGGGTCGCGGGCGCCCTCGCGGATACGGTCGCGGACGCGGTCGCGGTCGCTTCCGCGTCCTGGAACCGTACCCGCAGCCGGGCCGGGGCCGGGAGCCGGGACCGGCACACGATGGCGATCGCGAGAGCGAGAGCGATGGCGATGGCGAGCCAGTGTTCGAGCGCGTGGCGCGTCTTCAGAGACGCGTGGCGCGCGAGCAGTAGATCGATTGAGATGGCGAGGACGAGCGCGAGAGCGATTGCGAAAGCGAGGGCGAGCGCGAGAGCGAGAGCGAGAGCGATGGCGAGCAAGTGCAATGGCTTCACATCGTCTTTCGCATCGCTTCACCACATCGTCCTTTCGATCGCTTCACCACATCGTCTCTCACATCGCTCCAGCACATCGTCTTCTCTATCGCTTCACCACATGGCCTCACGACATCGTCTTTCCCATCGTTCCACACATCGTCTTTCTCATCGCTTCACCACATGGCCTCACCACATCGTCCTTCCCCTCGCTTCTCACATCGCCTTTCGACATCGCCCCCACCCGCTCGCCGCGACCGCAACGGCATCCGCGACCGCGACGGCGACCGCGACCGCGACGGCATCCGCGACCGCGACGGCGACCGCGACCGCGACGGCGACGGCGACCGCGACCGCATCCGCGACCGCGACCGCGACGGCATCCGCGACCGCGACCGCGTCCGCATCCGCGACCGCGACGGCATCGATCTTGACTCGCTGACTACTCGCGCACCACGCGACTCGGAAGTCGCGCTATGCGCTCGAACACTGGCGCCACTCGCTTCGGAAAGCTCGCCGCGAGCTCAGACAGCGGGACCGCGACCGCGACCGCTTGCGGGGACCGCGACCGCATCGATCGAATTCGCAGCTACGGCCTGGGCGTCGGCGTTCTCGGCCGTGTGACGATGCCGAACCGCTGCATCAGGTTGTAGACGTGCGAGCGCGCGAGGTCGAGCCGGCGCGCCGCCTCGGCGATATTCCAGTCAGTCGCCTCGAGGACCTCGAGGATGTGCCTGCGCTGGCACACCTCCGTCGCCTCCTGGAACGAGACGACATCGCCGCCCTCAGTCAGGGGCGTGTGGGGGAAGATGTCGTGCTCGCGCACGGTTCGGCTCCGGTCGTCGTGCGCGCGGATGGTCGCGGCCTCGATCGCGGAGCTGAGCTGCCGGACGTGGCCGGGCCACGCCGCCTCACGGCAGGCGAAGGTCGCGCGCCGCGAGACCGTGAGGCGCGGGAACTTGTGACGCCGGCAGGCATCTGCGCAGAAGTGTTCGACGAGATCCGGGATGTCCTCACGCCGATGGGCCAGACCCGGCAACTCGATCGGCATGGTGTTGAGCCGGTAGTAGAGATCGTCGCGAAACTCGCGCGTCAGGATGAGCGCCTCGAGGTTCGCGTTGGTGGCGCTGATGATCCGGACGTTGGCGGTGCTCGGCGTGGTGGCGCCGAGCGGGTGATAGCGCTTCGTCTGGAGGAGCATGAGGAGCTTCGCCTGTGCCGCCGGCGAGAGCTGCGTGATCTCGTCGAGGAACAGCGTCCCTCCCTCAGCGGCGGCGACCTTTCCCACCATGCGACGGGTCGCGGTGGAGTGGGCGCCCTTCTCGGCGCCGAAGAGCTCGCTCTCGAGGAGCGTCTCCGGGATCGCCGCGCAGTTGAGCTCGACGAAGGGCCCGGTCGCGCGGAGGCTGTTGATGGCGATGATGTGGGCGAGCGCCGACTTGCCGGTGCCCGACGGACCGGTGATGAGCAGGTCGAGCTCGAGCTGCGCCACCATCGCGACCTTCCGCAGCACCTCGCCGAGCGCGCGCGATCGGCCGACGAGCCCTTCGCAGCGGACCCGCTTCCGGATCTCCTGGGTGAAGTCGAACGCCTCGCCCGGCTCGTGGCGGCCGTTCACGAGCCGATCGGCGATGGGCGCCAAGTGGCGCGCGAAGAGCTCCGCACACGTGCGATCCGCGGGCGAGAACGATCCCGCCTCGCTCTGGCCCTGCAGGTACACGACACCGATCGGCGGCCGGGTGCCCACCGGCGCGCACAAGACCGCGTCGATCTCGTTCCGCTTCACGCTGGCGAGATCCTCGAAGCGCGGATCCTCGCGTGCCGACGGCGTCTCGACCGTCTCGCCGTGGCTCAGCGTGCGCGCGATGATCCCGTGCGAGATCGAGGCGCGGATGCGCTCGAGATCCCGTTCGCTACAGCCGTGGCCGCGCCAGTAGCGCGGCTCGGCCGCGTGCTCGTCGTAGATCTCGAGGTACGCGAGCGTCGCGCCCGTCACATCCACGACGAGCGCGAGCGCCTCGGCGAGGAGCGTCTCGATTTCCTCCTGGCCGCCGAGGTCGAGGAGCCGTCGGTAGAAGTCCCGTTCCTGCTCGATGCTCCGGCCATGGCCCGTCATGCACGTGGAGCGAGGCTACGACGCGGTGGAGATGCGCGGCATCGGCCTTCGGGGCTGATGCCGAGGATCCAGCTGATCATGGATCCTGGTACTGCGCTCATCCGGGAGATGAATTGTCGAGATTGTCACCGCCTCATCCATATACAGAAGAGGAGAAGCAACTCATCCTCCGGTACGTGAATGATCTTAGGAAGGACGACCTCGCGTCCTTCCTGCGGAGCAAGGAATTGCCGAGGCGTTCTGGAACAAAGGAGGATCTTCAGGAACGCATCGAGGAAGCGATCTCCGACGAAGAACTCAGCTACACAGACTTGGGCGAACTGCTTGACACCATCGAACCGTGGGACAAGCAACATGTTTATCTCTTCGATGGTCCCGTGGGGGCGGACCTATCGATGTGGAGGGATACCCACCGCTTTGAGGCGCGTCTGAAACAGCACCGAGTGGCAAAGACCTTAGGCAAGACGCTACCGCTCGCGCTGCCCGCGAAACTTACGATTACCAACATCGTTCACGTCGCCGGAAAGCGTTTGCGAGTGACTGCCGTTGAGCGCCGCGATGCGACGGAACGTGACGAGGACCGCGATCCAGAGGACAGAGTGGACGATGGCACGCGAGTGGAGTTCCGCGCCTATGTCCACTTCACTACGCGCGGGATTATCGCTTTCGAGTGGGACTTGGTCGCAAACACGGCAATGTTGCAGATCTCTCAGCTGCCAACCAGATTCACATACGAGGACGCACGACGGCGGTTCGCGGAGACAGTCGAGAAGTGGCTCGACATGACACGCTTCAGCCCGGTCGATCTCTCGAAGTCGATCAGGAAATTCTATGACGATGCAAAGGAAAGCGCCGACGGGATCACTTCGTCGGGGATTGACTGGGCGACCGCTCAGGGACGGCGTCTCTCAGGACGGAGCGCGTCTTCTAAGCAAGCGCTGCTAGGTGAAGAGGGCGCACTGGACGACTCTCTTGAGAACATGAGGAGAAATGGAGCGTTTGGTCACGCGGGGAACTTCTTCTTCTCGCCAGCTGAACCGGTCTCTCCCGCGGACCCACTTCAGGAACGCGTTCATGCACACATACTGGCGGGCGATCATCAGCGTGTGAACTTTCCCACTGCCAACACCGAGGAGGCGCTGAGACATGTTCTTCAGAGAATCAGACAAGCTGCTGTCTGAGCATCCGCTCCTCGCAAGGGAGATCGCGGCGATCGATGCGCAATTTGGCACCGCGGGAGTCTCGGCCATGTACACGATCAAGACCCTCGCGACTGCCACTGGGTGCGACCTCGCGCGCGTGCAATCACTACTCGAGGAGTACGTCTCTTCATCTGTGCTGATCCCATCACAGCATACGAAGTGCTACCGCTGCGACACGTACCGAGACGCAAGTGACGCGGAATGCAACGACTGCGGCGCTGCTCCTAATGCGCTGGACCGCAGGGAGACAGTCTTCATGTTCACGGACCGCGTGCGTGCATACGTTGCGGACCTCCGTGCCTCTTCGGTCAAGGCACCCTTTGTTCCTTCTCGCCGTCGAGGAGAAAGCATGCCCAAGAACATCTTTGCAAGTGATGAGGATCTTGAGTTTGCTCGCATCGAGCCGTGGGTGTTCCTCAGACCTGAGGAATATGTGATCGAGAGCGAGCAGATTCAGAGCCACCAGTACGCGGACATCCAGAGAAGGCTCGAACGTTATGGGCTAGCCATGCTCCGTCTGTCGGGGTTCGGACCGACATCCGAGATAATGTCTGAGATCGCTGACGCGATTGGTATCCCAACCGATGGCCAAAATACCTACGAAGGGCGCGTCAAACGGATCACGCCGACGAAGGAGTCACAGCCCAACAGCGGTGACTCCAAGGCAGAACTCGGGCCCCACGTGGATGGCACGCAGGATGAAGATCAGCCCGCGATTCTGATGTTCCAGTATGTCGTGAATGCGGAGGCCGGAGCCAAGAGCCGCTTCTGGGATATGGCTCAGGTTCTGCTCGAGTACGACGTGGCGGAAAGAGATGCGCTTATCGAGAAGTTGTCTGCCCGTGACGCCGCGGTGTTCAGCAAGCCATCTGGGACGTACACGGGCCCGATCGTCGAGAAGAAAACGCCGGTGAGCGCCGGCATTCGTTTTCGAGTCGATGACGTCCTGAGCGTGCGGCCGGATCTCAAGTCGGACGTCGACCGAATCAAGACGCGGCTCGAGGCACGCGGCCTCGAGTACAGCCCAAGGAAGGGTGACATTATCGTCTTCGACAACTGGAGGCTTCAACACGGGAGAAGCGCTGTGCTTGGGGAGGATATTCGGAGCCATCATCGGATCTGGATCCAAAGCCTGCATCCGGAACTGAGATCGAAGGTCCTTCTCGGGTACCGGCCGCTGACCCCGGCGAATCAGATAGTGCTCGAAAAGAATCGAAAACCGTAGCCGCTCACGAGCGTAGCGTCGGGATCTGCGATGTGACGCGCGACTGTCGGTTCTCAGGCTATGGCGCGATCACGTGGCATCGGCCTTCGAGGCGGATGCGCAAGACCGCTCGCCTAGGGAATGCTCCCGAGTGATGAAGACGCCCGAACGGCGCGCCGCGGCGAGGAGACGGCGGCGCACGCGACCCACATCTGCGCGTAGCGTGCAGTCCGCCCCGCGATCGCCGCTCGCGTTCGCGACCTTCCAGGGGCTCATCGAGAGGGCGCGGCGGCTGGCGGCCCAAGACCACATCGAGGCGCCACAGGCAGCCGTTGCGCTGGCGACCTATGCGCTTCACGCCTACGTACGCACGTACGTCCTCGGTCGCATGCACACCCGGGTCAGCGGCGAGGCCCACGCGGAAGACGAGGGCGTGGGCGCGTTCCTCGCGTCATTTCTGGCCGACGACGCCACCGCCGAGCACGCGCGCCACGAGGCCGCGATGACGTCGGCGGCACGCGTCGAGGCGGAGGCGGTCGCCCACGGGAACGAGGCGCCCGCGAACGTCGCCTCTCTCCATTTGCAAGCACGACGTAACAGGGCGCTCCACGAGATCGACGTCCTCTGGCTCGTCGCCCACGAGGTGCGAGGCTTGGCACCGGTCGATTGACCCAGGTGACGCGGTCATCAACGCCTTGATCTACGACCGCGCGCTGTCGTGTCTCGAGTGAGCATCGCGCGCGCTGCTTTCGCGGTGGGCCCTCGCGGTGCGATGCTGGGCTTGCGGAGATCGATGAGGAAACACGCGATCGGCATGCTGCTCGTCACGCTCACCGGCTGCGCGGCGCCGACGACGACTACCGGGACCCGTGTTCGTATCGCGGTGCGGGCGGCGGTCCGGATCCCGGGAGAGCACTTCACCGAGACACAGCGGGAGCGGATCGCGGCGACCTGCTGGAAGGGCATGCCGCAGGAGACCGGCCGGTGGGATCTCGGGCCGAGCGTCGTGGTGATCCGGCCGGGCTACGTGCTCCGCCACAGCTCCATCGACAAGATCCCGCTCTGGGTGTGCGAGCACGTGACCAAGGCGCAGCTCGGCGGGCCCCTCACCCGCGACGGCGATCCGTTTGCGCCCGACCCGATGCTCGAGAAGGGCAGCCGGGCCGAGCTCCGGGACTACAAGGGCTCGGGCTACGACCGCGGACACCAGGCGACCGCCGGCGACGAGACGGTCAGCCAGGCGCGCAAGGACGAGACGTTCTACCTGTCGAACATGGCGCCGCAGAATCCGAGGCTCAACCAGCACGCCTGGGCTGGACTCGAGACGCTCGTGCGCGCGTGGGCGATCCGCTACGGCGAGGTGTACGTCGTCACGGGGCCGATGATCTGGGCGAAGGCGAACGACCTGGCGGAGGCGGCCGGCGGGGCGATCAAGTTCAAGGTGAAGGTCATCGGTCCCGATCATGTCGCGGTGCCGACGCACTTCTTCAAGATCGTGGCGGCGCGGTTTGCGGACGGGACCTGGCACGAGATCGCGTTCGTCCTGGAGAATCGCGATTATCCGAAGCCGTACGACTTCGCGCGCGAGATCGAGCCGGTCTCGTGGATCGAGGAGCGCACGGGGCTCGACTTCATGCCGGAGCTGACGGCGGAGGAGCGGAGGAGCCTGGAGATGACGGCGGCGGGGATGTGGCCGCAATGAGATCGAGCGGAGAACGCTACTTGCACTCGCCAGAACCAGCGTCCCACGAAGATCGGGATTTGTTGCAAACGCAGTCGCAGTTCGCCCAATGCGTGCCGGTGAAGCACGCGTAGCCGCTCGGGGGCTCGGACGCTTCCGAGCAACCTGCCCATCCCATCACGTGGCCTGGCGCGAGTCGACATGCCTTGGCGGTCTCATCCCAAACAAGGCCGCTAGTGGCGTCGCAGGCACCGTAGGTTGTGGCGCTCGTGACCTTGAACGCGCCGGTGCCTTCGACCCCGTTCCCCGTCATCGTGATGGGACCCTCGAGACTTCCATCCACGGTCCAACCGGTCGCGAGATCGATTGTCATGATCCCATGCATCGGCATGGTCATGCGCCAGTGCGCGTCCGAGGCTGAGTCCACCATCGTCACGGTGAGATCGAGACCTACCGAGCCACGGCTACCGTCGATCTTCAGAAGCGTCACCGCTGCATCGCTCACCGTTGTGACGGCTCCTTCATCTCCAAAGAGGGTCCCGAGTTGATCAGGAGCGATGGTCGTCTTCTTTCCCACTTCGAGTGGTTGTGCCGAGACGACAGCCGAAATCGGATCAGGACGCCCCAGGCCGTGGGCGTCCTTCCGAACCGCCGCGATGACATCATCGGGCGGAACGTCGCCGTCATCGGTGATGACCGAGATCTCACCGTCCCGCATCTCGAGCACGTACGTCTTGCCCAAGACGTTGGCGGCCTTCGCCTGCTTCCCCGGGCCTTTGTTCTCCTCGGTCCGCGCGCCGTAGGAGACCTTCTCGCGCGTGATCGTGCCCTTCTCGTCGACACCGGTGACCTCGACCGTGTCGATGCGAGCTTCCTTGTTCCTCACCTCGGTCTTCTTGTCCCCCAGCTTGATCCGCAAGGACATCGAGGCGGTGCTCGATTCGGTGTACCGGTCTCCGACGGCATGCGGCTTGTTCGGGATCTGGACCTTCTTGTCTTGTTTTGATGCCGCCTCACGAGGCGTGAGTACGGCGATCAGAGACAAGACCACCATGATGATCCGCATGTAGCCTCCCCATTGTTGCTCCTGCATCGACGAGCGAATCGATAGCAGATCCGGCGCTCATCGTGAGCCCTTCGAGGTCCGATGGACATCGGCCTCTAGGGCTGATGCCGGGGAGTCGATGCCGATGGTGCGACAGCTGCGCGGACGACCGTCAGACTGGGAGGATAGAATCCAAAGTTCAGAGGGGGGCCTGAGATGGCGCGACCGGAGCAGACCCGCGATGAACGAGGATTCCTCAACGCCTTTCTCGATCTGACGAGCCGCTCGTGCAGCGCCATCGATCACCGAGACGCGCCCGACTTCCTGCTCACGCTGGATGGCCGGCGCCTCGCGATCGAGATCGTCGAGGTCATCGATCCGGACGTGCGCCAGGGCTACATGGCGCTTCGCAGGCTCAAGGACGCGGTGACCCAAGGTCTCGTCCGCGAGCGATTACACGCCTCGGTGATCATCTCGGTCGATGAGGGTCGCGCTCGCGCGCACCACGAGCGCCCCGCACTCGTACGTGAGAACACGGGCGTCATTCTCACGCTCGTGCGCAAGCTGAGCCTGCTAGGGAAGGGGTCGATCCGGCTTGATGGTCGCGCACTGAAGGATCACGGGATCCAGTCGATCCGCCAACTGTCACTTTGCTACTCGCGCAGGCCGCTTGCCGCATGGGCACTGCACGGCGCGGGACTTCTCGCTCGTGACCTTCAGCGCGCGATTGCGCGCAAAGACGGGAAGGTCGCTTCGTATCGAATGTCCACGCCAGCCGAGGAGCATTGGCTCCTCGTCGTCGGCGGCCACACCACCGGCGCTTCGCTCGATGCACATGAGGCACGCGAACCAGGCTTTCGGAGCGACTTCGATCGCGTGTTCTTCCTCGACTGCTACGAGAGCCAAGTCGTCGAGCTGTCGCTGGTTCGACCCTCATGACGGTGCGCCATGCGCTGTGTGGGCGTCGCTCGATGATCGTCTCGGCCAGAAATGGCCGCTCTATCTGATCCTGGTCGGCCACGCCGTGCTCGCGATCGTTCTGGTGTGCGCATAGCAGCGAGCAACGGGCGACGATGCTGGGCGGCTCACGATCGGCTTTTGCGCTCCGCATCGGAATGCATATACTCGCCTCATGGCAAAGCGTGGTCGAAGGCCCAGGGGGCATGCCGATCTCAGCGACATCGTCACGGCCCACGTCGAGGAGCTCGTCTCGACGCTGGCGGATGTGATCCGGCAGCAGGTCGCCGCCGAGATCACCGGCTTCTTCGCTGGTGGGGCGAACGGGCGGCTCCCCGCCGTGGCCCGGCTCACGACAGGCGGCCACAAGCACCTCTCGAAGCGCGAGATGGCCTGCATCGCGCCCGGCTGCAAGAACACGTCGAAGGGGCCGCGCTTCCACTACCTGTGCGACAAGCACAAGGACGCGCCGAAGAAGGAGTACGAGGAGTGGCAGGCGGCGCGGAAGGCCAAGGCGAAGAAGGAAGCCGCGTAGCTCGTCGCTTCGCATTCATCGCTGTTCACACCGTTTCGCACATCACACAATCCGTGATCCAAGCGACCGTGGCCGCGATCCAGCGTCGTGATCGTCGGTCCGCTTCCCGTCGTGAGACTCGCGCCTTCGGGCGCCTGGGTCTGCCACGCCCGGAACCGGAGCCGGTAGATTTCTCAGCCCGTCGGCCGAAAGCGCGGTGCACCCCAAATGTGCGCGAGGATGGGCCACCGTCGAGCGGGACGGCACGCTCTCCGGGCGCATCTTCCTTCACCTCGGCGACGACTCCCCGTTCCTCGCGGAGCGCATGACGGAAGAGCCGCCGCTACGGCGTCGCGGGGCTGTCGCGGGACGGCGGTCTCGCGGTCGCTGAGGCTCTCCAGCAGTCGATGGCTCGTTCCCCAATCGGCCGCCACGGCCCGATCACTTCCGGCTCTTTCGACGCGGCGTGCGCTCGAGACGCTCTTCGCAGAATTCCAGGATCGCGGCCGCCTGCTCTTGCGAGAGCAGATCGAGCACGAAGTGCGTCGCCACGTAGCAGAGCGCGAACGCGAGCTCGTGGTTGCGCGTAAGGCCCGGGACGTAGTGGGGCGACTTCCGGTCCGTGTGCTCGAGATAGTTGGCGAGCACGGCCATCACGACGTCGTCCTGTTCCTTCTCGGTCAGACGGAGCTTGCGAAACTTGAAGGCGACCCCGCGGCGCAAGGTGGAAGAGATCCTTCTCGGTCAGCGTCGTCCCGGCGAGGGGAGCGAACGCCTTCGCTTCTCGCGCGTCCGCAGTGCAAGCTGGATCTCGGACAGCCATGCGTCGTGGGTTTGGGGGATGGAGGAACGCGTAGTCATTTCACCCGCTACGCCAAGCATGCACCGGGCGCGTCTTGCATCCAAGTGGCGCGAGGTGTCTCGACCATCTCGGTCCTCAGCCCAGAAACGCGCGCGTCCGCCGATCGACCTCGCAGTCGAAGTCGAGGCAGCCGCAACGGCAGTGGCTTCTGAGACCAC
>JACXTT010013036.1_pt1 | contig 10986 bp, 4 predicted proteins | sample 9270951 | NCBI WGS metagenome assembly JACXTT01 (sample SAMN15532306, study PRJNA645909) | rock metagenome | isolation source: weathered quartz diorite | place: Puerto Rico | collected 2017-06-21 | reverse complement strand
CGTTCGCGGCGCGCCACGGCGGGGCGGCGCGGGCGGTGCGCATCGCGGTGAGCGCCGGCGATCCGGAGGGGGCGCGCTGGCAAGTGCACGCGCTCGTCGGGGTGTGCGGCAACCTGCGCCTGATGCGCTGCCACGAGCGGCTGGTGGCGCTGCAAGACAAGCTGCGCGCGTCCGAGCCCGACGACGTCGAGGGAGAGCTCGCCGCGCTCGAGGAGGCGTTCGACGAGGCGCTCGCGTCGATCGACGCCTTGCGCGCGCGACTGGACGCGGACACCACGCCGGAGCGCGTGGGTGACGCGCCGAGCGGCGAGCCGGTGTCCGCAGCGCCGCGCGCCACGATCCTGGTCGTCGACGACGCCGAAGAGAGCGTCGCGGCGTTGCGCGCGCAGCTGCGCCGCGACTACGAGGTGCGCTCGGCCGCCAGCGCCGAGGAGGGGCTTGCCATCGCCGCCGCCGAGCCGCGCCCCGATCTCGTCCTGCTCGACGTGATGATGCCGGGGATGGACGGCTTCACGGCGTGCCGCAGGTTGAAGGAAGACGACACGACGCGCTTCATCCCGGTGGTGATCATGACGTCGCTCGACCGCGTCGAGGATCGCGTGAAGGGCATCGAGGCGGGCGCCGACGACTTCCTCACCAAGCCGGTCGATCAGCGGCAGCTGTTCGCGCGCATCCGCACGGCGCTCCGCACCAAGCGCCTCTTGGACGAGCGGCTCCAGGCGAACAAGCCGGCGCCCTCGGGGGCGGACGATTTCGGCGTGGCCGAGCTCGAGGCCGGCGCCCAGGTGGGAGACTACCGGATCGTGAAGAAGGTCGGCGAAGGCGCATACGGCGCGGTGTACGCGGCCGAGCACCCGCTCATCGGCAAGCGCGCCGCGGTGAAGCTGCTGAACCGCAAGTACTCGTCCGACCCCGAGTACGTGTCGCGCTTCGTCGCCGAGGCGCGCGCGGTGAACAAGATCCGCCACCGCAACATCGTCGACGTGTTCGCGTTCGGGCAGCTCGGCAGCGGCCAGCAGTACCTGATCATGGAGCTGCTCGAGGGGCACACCCTCGAGGAGGTGCTGCGCGCCGGGCCGCTGAGCTTGGCGGACGCGCTGCCGATCTTGCAGGGCATCGCCGACGCGCTCGACGCGGCGCACGCCGAGGGCATCGCGCATCGCGACTTGAAGCCCGGCAACATCTTCGTGACCGTCGGCAATGACGGCGTGCGCGCCAAGCTGCTCGACTTCGGCGTGGCCAAGCTGGTGGGCGACGAGCAGAGCAAGCACAGGACCGCCACCGGCATGGCGATCGGCACGCCGCTGTACATGTCGCCCGAGCAGTGCCGTGGGGTGGAAATCGACCATCGCGCCGACGTCTATTCGTTCGGGGTGGTGATCTACGAGGTGCTGACCGGCACGCCGCCGTTCGACGGATCGGGCGTGGTCGATCTGTTGCACAAGCACATGTACGACGACCCGCCGTCGATCACCGCACACAGCGGGCTGCCGGCGCTGCTCGACGGGCCGCTCCGGCGCATGCTCGCCAAGAAACCGAGGCAGCGCCCCGACAGCGCGGGGCAAGCGCTCGCCGAGCTGGTGGCGGCCGCGGACGCGGCGGGCATCGAGGTGGCGGTCCACGCGAGCTCCAAGCGCGGCGTGCCGGAGCGGTTTTCGCGGCGGCCGGAAGGCGCGCCGGAGCCGGGCGACGACACGCAGGTGGACGCGATCGACCGGACGGAGCGCGCGACGCGGCCCGATCGCACGCTGCCGGCCGCGGGGGAGAAAGCCGCGGACGACGACGACGCGCGCACGGACGGCGCGACCGGACGGGAGGCGCCCCCGGTGGAGACGGCGCGGACGCTCGACCCGGTCGACAGCGGCGAGGGAACGGGGACGAAGCCGCCGCGGTGGTGGGTGGTGGTGGCCGCCGCGGCGGTGGTCTTCGGCGCGGCCTGGCTGATGCGCTCGCGCGACGGCACGATCGGGACGGCGACGTCGACCCCGACCGCGACGTCGACCCCGACCGCACCTTCGACCCCGACCGCACCTTCGACCCCGACCGCAACTTCGACCCCGACCGCAACTTCGACGTCGACCCCGAGCGCGACCGCGGCCGCGTCTTCGAACGGGAGCGCGACGAAGGGCAACGGCGGGCACGTCACCGTCCCGCCGAGCGCGGCGCCGAGCACGCGGCCCGTGACGCCTCCCCCCAGCGAGGACGATCTCCTCGGGCAGCGGCGGCGATGAAGCGGCTCCGCCGGTCGCTCGCGCTCGCGCTGGCGCTGGTGTGCGCCCAGGCCGGGGCGCAGACCCCGTCGGCCATCGCCGAGGCGCTCTTCCGGGAGGGCCGCAAATTGCTCGACGCCGGCGACTACGCCGCCGCGTGCGCGAAATTCGCCGACAGCCACAAGCTCGATCCGCAGCCGGTCACGCTGATGAACCTGGCGCTCTGCAACGAGAAGCGGGGCAACACCGCCACCGCCTACGACAAGTGGCAAGAAGGCGAGGTGCTCGCGCGCCACCTCAACGACGAGAAGCTCCAAGAGCTCGCGCGCACGCACATGGCCGCGCTCGAGCCGCAGATCCCGCACCTCGTCATCGAGCTCGCCGCGCCGTCCGCCGGTCTCGAGATCACCCTCGACGGCGTGAAGCTGCCCGCCACTGCCCTGGGTGTGGCCATCCCCGTCGATCCCGGCCTGCACCTCGCCGTCGCCACCGCCACCGCCAAGCGCGAGTGGCACGGCAGCGTCGAGGTGCCGCCGGGCAACGGCACTGTCCCGCTGCGCGTCCCGGCGCTCGCGGACGCCCCGCTCCCTCCGCCGCCCCCGCCTCCGTTCGTGGTCCCGTTCTTGCCGCCACCCCCGCCCTTCCGACCCGCTCCCCCGCCGAGCGACTACCGCTGGCTCGCCGGCCTGGGCTTCGGCGTCGCCGCCGCCGGCCTGCTCGTGGGCGCGGTCACCGGCGGCATCGCGGCCAAGAAGGCGAGCACCCTCAAGGACACGTACCGCTGCGCTGACGGCCGCTGCGATCCGGGATTCGAAGCCGACCTGCCGCCGATCACCACGCTCGCCAACGTCGCCAACGTGACCCTCGCCGTGGGCGGCGCCGGTTTGTGCGCGGGCGTGGTCGGCGTGGCGTTGCAATCGCGCCGCGATCACGCCATGGTCGCGCCGTCGCTCGGCCCCGGGTGGGCCGGCGTTCGCGGCGTGTTTTGACGTGAGCACCAAGGAAACCATCGCGCTCGCGACCCATCTCACCGAGCTGCGCCTCGAGGGGTTCGCGCTCACCGTGGTGGAGGGGCCCGACGCCGGGCGTACCGCTCGGCCGAGCTCGAGCGAGCTGTCCATCGGCAGCGCGGAGGGCAACGAGCTGCGCCTCACCGATCCCACGGTCTCGCGCCACCACTGCATGCTCACCGCCACGCCGCGCGGCATCCGGGTGCGCGACCTCGGCTCCTCCAACGGCACCGCGGTCGAGGGCGTGCGCGTCGAATGCGGCTACATCGATCACGGCGAGCGCCTGAAGGTCGGCCGCACGGTGGTGCTCCTCGATCAAGCCGACGGCGACATCGTCGTGCCGCTCAGCGCCGAAGACCGCTTCGGGCATCTCATCGGCAAGAGCCCGGCGATGCGGAAGATCTTCTCGGCGCTGCCGAAGATCGCCCAAGCGGACACCAGCGTGCTGCTGGAAGGCGAGACCGGCACCGGCAAAGGCGTCATGGCGGAGGCCATCCACGAGGCGAGCGCGCGCGCGGCGGGGCCGTTCGTGGTGCTGGACTGCGCCGCCATCCCGCCCACGCTCATCGAGAGCGAGCTGTTCGGCCACGTGAAGGGCGCGTTCACCGGCGCCACCGCGGACCGCGCCGGCGCGTTCGAGCAGGCCAAGAGCGGCACCATCTTCATCGACGAGATCGGCGAGCTGCCGCTGGAGATGCAGCCCAAGCTGCTCCGCGCGCTCGAGGAGCGGACGGTCAAACGCGTGGGCGGCGCCGAGCGCATCAAGCTCGACGTGCGCGTCATCGCCGCCACCAACCGCGATCTGCGCAGCGAGGTGAACGAGGGCTCGTTCCGCGCCGATCTGTTCTACCGGCTCAACGTGGTGCGCGTGCGCGTGCCGCCGCTGCGCGAGCGCCGCGACGACATCGACATGCTCGCGCGCCACTACTTCGAGCAATACACGCCCGGCCGGCCGCCGCCGCAGGCGGTCATCGAGACCCTCCGGCGCCAGGCTTGGCCCGGCAACGTGCGCGAGCTGCGCGGCGCGGTCGAGCGCGCGGCCCTGCTCGACGAAGGGCTCGTCAGCGAGCTCGGCGGGGGCGCCGCCGTCGAACAGGCACCCGTCATCGGGTTCGATCCCGCGCAGCCGTTCCGGGTCGCCAAGCAGCACGCCAGCGATGCGTGGGAGAAGGGCTGGCTGCGCGCCCTGATGGATCACGCCGGCGGCAACCTGTCCGCGGCGGCGCGCACCGCGCGCATGGATCGCACCCACCTGCGCGACCTCCTCAAACGGCACGGCCTCCACGACGGCTCGCGCTGAGCGCCGCCGCATCAGCTCGTGACGCCGGCCGCCGCGTGCCGCTCGAGCGCGGCCCGCAACGCCTTGCGCTCGAGCGGCTTCGACAAGTAGCCGTCGCAGCCGCTCGCCAAGCACTTCTCGCGCTCGCCGACCATCGCGTGCGCGGTGAGCGCGACGATCGCGCCGCGGTAGCCCTGCGCGCGCAGCTCGGCGGCGGCCGCGTAACCGTCGAGGATCGGCATCTGCATGTCCATGATCACCACGTCGAACGTGCGCCCGTCGCGCGCCGCGGCGAGCGCGGCCGCCACCGCCGCCCGCCCGTCCGCGACCAGCGCCACCTCGTAGCCCCACTTGCCGAGCAGGGTTTCGAGCAGCATGCGGTTGTCCTCGCCGTCCTCGGCCACCAAGATCCGCGCGCGGCTCGCCACCGGCGGCGCGGCGTCGCGGGCGCGCGCGGAGGGGGGCTGCTCTTCCGGCAGCGCCTCGAGCAGCGGCGTCCCGGCCGGCACCACGACCGGCAGCGCCACCGAAAAGGCGCTGCCGTACCCCTCGCGGCTCTCGACCGAGATGCTGCCGCCGAGCGCTTCGGCGAGGTGCTTGCACACCGCCAGGCCCAAGCCCGAGCCGCCGTAGTTGCGCGTCATCGCCGCGTCGCCCTGCTCGAACGGCTGGAACAGCTTCTCCAGCTGCGCGGGGCTCATGCCGATGCCGGTGTCGCGCACCTCGATGACCACGCGCCGCGACTCGCCCTCGCCGTCGCCGCGCGCCGCCATGGTGACTCGGCCGCGCTCGGTGAACTTGATGGCGTTGCCGGTCAGGTTGATGAGGATCTGCCGGAGGCGCGTCGGATCGCCGAGGATCAGCGCGGGGATGGGCGCGTCGAGCCGCGCCTCGAAGGCGAGCCGCTTGTCGGCCGCGCGCACCCGCATGAGCGCCGCCACCCCGGCGATCAGCTCGCCGGGCGCACACGGGATGCGCTCGATGTCCATCTTGCCCGCCTCCACCTTCGACAGGTCGAGGATGTTGTTGAGCAGCGAGAGCAGGTGCTCGCCGTTGCGCAGGAGGGTCTCGGCGTAGGCGAGCCGCTCGCGTTCGCCGAGCGACGGCTCGTGGAGCAGCTCCGCGAACCCGAGCAGCGCGGTGAGCGGGGTGCGGATCTCGTGGCTGGTGTTGGCGAGGAAGCGGCTCTTCGCCAGGCTCGCCAGTTCGGCTTGGCGGCGCGCCTCGACGGCCTCGCGGGTGCGCTCGGCGACCTGACGCTCGAGGGTGCGATTGGTCTCCTCGAGCAGCGCCCGGCTCTCGCTGAGGTCGCGGTACAAGCGCGCGTGGCTGATCGAGATGGCCATCTGCGCCGACAGCCACTCGAGCACCTCGATACGCCGCGTGGTGAACGCGCCGCGCGCGAGATCGTTCTCGAGGTACACCACGCCGACCAGCTGCCCCTGGTGCGACAGCGGCACGCACAACGCGGATCTCGGCTTCTTGTCGAGCACGTAGGGGTCGCGCGCGAAGCTCTGCGCCACGTCGGCGTCGTCGAGCAACACCGGCTTCTTGGTGTGCGCCGCGTAATGGATCATCGCCGCGGGCAGCAGGCGCCGGCCGGCCCCGTCCACCGCCTCGAGCGGCGCGCCTCGCGGCAGCGTCACGTCGCGCTCGTCGACGGCGCTCACCGCGGCGATGGTCCAGCTGCCGCCGTTCTCGAGGAGCAGCGCGCCGCTCGTCGCGCCCGCGTTCTCGATGGCGATCTTCATCAGCCGCCGGAGGAGCTCGTCGAAGATGAGCTGATCGGAGATGGCCTGCGACGCCTTCAGCACGCTCACCACGTCGAGCGACTCCTTCGACAACGACCCGCTGGTGGTGGTGAGGGTGGTGGCGCCCGCGCGGTCGGCATCGCTCGGCAGGAGCGTGGGGTACTTTTCGCGCAGCTGGTGCGCCTTGGCGGCCGCGCCCCAGCGCGCGTAGGCGACGTGGGCGCTCGTGACGTACGCCGCGGCGACCTGCTCGAGCCCGCGCGCCAGGTAGAACTCGGCGGCGAGCTCGTTGGCGAGCGCTTCGTCGTGAAGGTACTCGTGGGCGCGCGCCGCCGCGATGGCGTCGTTGTAGCGGCGGATGGCGTCGGCGTCGCGTCCGGTGACGCGCGCCAGCTCGGCGCGGACCAGGAGCGCCAGGTGCGCGAAGTTCATCGGCGCGTCCTTGGCCCACTTGTCGAGCTTGCGCAGGTGCCCGCGCACCCCCGTCTTGCCGCGGCGCAACTCCACCAGCGCCGCGTAGAAGTGCCAGCGCGGGATCAGCACCACGCCCGTGACGCCCTCGCGCCACTTGCCGGCCTGCGCGGCGGCCTCCGCGGCGCGATCGGTGCGGCCGAACAGGTACGCGAGCACCATGCGGTTGTAGTGCGCGTAGAACAGGCCGGTGATGTCGCTGCCCTTCTCGTGCTCCGCGAGCGCGGTACGCTCGTCGTAGCACGCGCCCGACAGCACGGTCGGATCGGCCGCGAGCCCGCGCAGGTTGTGGATCGACTGCCGCCACAGCATCAGGTAGCGATGGTTCTGCTCGTGCCTGAAGCGCGCCATCGCCGCGATGAAGGTGGCGAGCTCTTCCTCGACGGCACCGAGCTCGCGACCGGCGCACAGCGAGTTGAACGAGTAGATCAGGCACGCGTAGGCGGCGTACTCGAAATCGCCGACGTGCTTGCCGTGCTGGAACGCCTCGAGGAGCGGCGCGAGCGTCACGCGCAGGTGATGCTTCCAGTGGCGCGTGAACGAGTGCGCCAGCTGCATCACGCGCGGGCGCTGCTGTTCGTTCTTGGTGTCCTCGAGCACGTCGAGCGCGAGCTGCCCGAAGCGCTCGGCCGTGTCGGCGTCGCCGAGCACGCCGCCGTTGATCATCCCGTAGGCGCCGAACGCGTACGCCGAGGTGGGCGCGATGCCGAACTTGGCGGTGAGCGCCACCTGGCGGAACACCAGCACGGGCAGGAGCTTCGGCGCGCACATGTATGCGGGCGCCAGGATCCGGCTGATCACGCGCATGACGGCGAGGCGCGTCGGATCGGTCATCGGCGGCAGGTGGCGCAGCGCCGCCGTGCTCTTGCCGGCCAGCGTGGCCTTGGCGCGCACCAAGCCGGCCACGATGTGGTGCATCCCGGGGTCGCGCGGCGCGCGGACGCCGAGCATGGCGAGCGCTTCGATGCCCATGTCGACCGCGCGGACGAGCTCCTTCTGGGCGACCAGCGCGTCGATCTGCACTTCGACGGCGCGCACCTCGTCGAGCCGGCTCTCGGCGTGCTGGCGCACCAGCTTCACGACGCGCGCCATCTCGTCGAACGCGCCGTCGAGGTACGCGGCCTCGGCGGTCCTGAGGTGCAGGTCGAGCGCCAAGCGGTAGTCGCGCCGCCACGCGTCGTGCGGCAAGAGCTCGACCGCGGTTCGCATGTAACCGAGGGCGATCGGGAACGCCGCCGAGGCGCGCGCCTTGTCGCCGGCGGCGGCGGCGAGCTCGAGGACCCGCCCGCGCTCGTCGGCGCCCTCGACGAGATCGAGCGCGCGCGCGAAATGGTTGACGATCTCGAACAGCCGCTCGTCGCGATCGGCGGCGGAGAGCTTCGCGCACATCAGGCGCCCGATGCGCAGGTGCGCCTCGCGCTGGCGCGCCTCGTCCACCTCGGCGTATGCGGCCTGCTGCACCTGGTCGTGCACGAAGCGGAAGCCGATCGCCACGTCTGCCGCGTCGCCGTCGCCGGGCGAGAGCAGCTGCATGCCGCCGAGCAGCCGGTAGCCGTCGCCGACCGGCGCCACGAGCCGCGCCTCGAGGGCGGGCCACAGCGCGTCGCCCGTCTCGAGCAAACCGCGCTCGGCGACGATCGCCAGCGCGCCGAGATCGAAGCGGCCGCCGATGCATGCCGCGAGCTGCATGACGCGCCGCGTCTCGGGCGGCAGCGTGGCGAGCTTCTGCTTCATGAGATCGGCGACGTTCTCGCTGACGCCCATCGCGGCGATGCCGGCGGCGTCCCACGCCCAGGCGCGCGCGCCGGGGTCGCGGCGGAGGAGGCCGCGCTCGTGCATCTCGCCCAGCAGTCGGTGGACGAAGAACGGGTTGCCGTCGGTCTTCTCGTGCAGGATGGCCGCGAGCGGCGCGGTGGCCTCGGCCGGCGCGCCAAGCACGTCGGCGGTGAGATCGCCGAGGTCCCCGGGCGAGAGCGGCGCCAGCGCGAGGCGGCGCACGGTCACGCCGGCGCGCTCGATGGCGTCGAGCGTCACGGTGAGCGGGTGGGTGGCGTCGACCTGATTGTCGCGGTACGCGCCGATGACGAGCGCCGCGCCGTCGAGATGGCCGGCGAGCTGCTCGAGGAGGCGCAACGTCGGCAGATCGGCCCACTGCAGATCGTCGAAAAACAGCACCAGCGGGTGCTCGGGGCGCGCGAACGCCTGGGTGAAGCTCTGCACCAAGAAGTGAAAGCGGTTCTGCGTCTCGGCCGGGCTCAGCGCGGCGACCTCCGGCTGCGGCCCGAGGATGAGCCCCACCTCCGGGACCAGATCGGTCATGACGCCGGCGTTCGGCCCGAGCGCGTCGGCGATCACGCCCCGCCAATGGGCGATCGCGGGCGGATCGGAGGCGAGCACCTGACGCGCCAGATCCGCGAACGCCTGCAAGACGGCGCGGTACGGCAGGTTGCGCTGGAACGGGTCGAACTTGCCGGCGGCGAAGAAGCCGCGCCGCTCGACGATGGGGCGGTGGATCTCGCGCACCAGCGACGATTTGCCCACGCCCGAATAGCCGGCGACCATGACGACCACGGGGCGCGCCGCGCGCACGGCCTCGTCGTAGGCGCCGAGCAGGGCGGCGCGCTGCCCGTCGCGGCCGTAGAGGCGCTGCGAAGGCTGAAGCCGCTCGGGGTAATCGGCCTCGCCGGGCGTGAACGCCGGGACGGCGGCCCCGCTGGCGAGCGCGTCGCGGCAGCGGCGCAGGTCCGCGGCGAGGGCGCGAGCCGACTGGTAGCGATCCTCGGCGGCCTTGCGGAGCAGCTTCATCACGATGCCGGAGAGCGCCGCGGGGATGCCGGCACGGCGCGACTCGGGCGGCGCCGGCTGGCGCGCCATGTGGGCGTGCACGAGCTCCAACCAGTCGCGGCCCGACAGCGGCGGGGCGCCGGTGAGGAGCTCGTAGAGGGTCGCGCCGAGCGAATAGAAATCGGAGCGGTAGTCGAGCACGCGGTTCATGCGGCCGGTCTGCTCCGGCGACATGTACGCGGCGGTGCCTTCGATGCGCTGCTGGCCGGTCGAGTCCGGGATTTCCTGCGCCAGTCGCGAGGCGATGCCGAAGTCGATCAGCTGTACGCGGCCGGTCTTCGGGTTCATCACCGCGTTGGACGGGTTCACGTCCTTGTGGATCAAGCCGCGCGCGTGTACCGCGCCGAGCGCCTCCGCCAGCGCGACGCCGATCTCCGCGACCGTGGCGATGGGCAGCGGCTCGCCGGCCATGAGCTGGCGCAGCGAAGTGGCGCCGACGTCCTCGAGGACCAGCAGCGGGCGGTGGCGGTGCACCTCGAGTGCGAGCGGCTTCGGCACGCCCTCGGCGGTGATTCGCGCCAGGACGGCGTGCTCGTGGCTCCAGCGCGCGAGCTGTTGCAGCGTCGGCGCGCCGCCCTTGGCGGCCTTCACCACGACCGGCGCGTCGCTCCCTTTCCAAGCGCAGCGCACCACCAGCGAGCGCGCGCCCTCGTGGAGCGGCTCGATCACCTGGAGGCCGGGGAGGTCGATCACGGCGCCACGCGCCGGCACAGCGCCAGGAGCTCGCCGAGCGCCGTCTCGGCGGCCGCGGGCGCGCGCTCCTCGAGGGCCGCCTCGAGCCGCGCGGCAGCCGCGCTGATCTGCGGAAAACCGAAGGAGCCGGCCGCGCCGCTCATCTGGTGCGCCAGGGTTCGGAGCGCGGCGCCGTCGGCCGCGGCCGCTTCCAGGGCGCCGACCTGCGCCGGGAGGTGGGCGACGAAGCGCACCACGATCTCGGCCATTTCCGGGTCGTCCGAGAACGCGCTGCGAATGGGCTCCGACGACACGATCACCACCCTCCGCGAGAGGCAACGACCATCGCAGATGGGTCGCGAAGGGTCAATGGCCGCCGCCGGCAAATCCGCGACGTTTCAGCCCGACGCGTCACCCGCTGGCGGCTCGAGCCTCCAGCCGGTCAATCGTCGTCGTGGTGGCCGTGCTCTTCGGCGGCGTGGGCGAGGGCGTCGCGGATCAGGCTGGCGACGTGCTCGTCGGCGAGGGCGTAGTAGATGTGCTTGCCGGAGCGGCGGCGCTTGACGAGGTGCTCGGCGCGGAGGAGGCGGAGCTGCTGCGAGACGGTCGACAGGCCGGCGCCGGCGGAGGCGGCGAGCTCGGAGACGCACCACTCGCCGTCGGACAGCTGCTCGAGCAGGCGCAGGCGCGCCTCGTCGCCGGCGGCGCGGAAGATCGCCGCGGCGCGCTCGACCGCGCGCTGCGGGGCG
>JACXTT010013035.1_pt1 | contig 10987 bp, 9 predicted proteins | sample 9270951 | NCBI WGS metagenome assembly JACXTT01 (sample SAMN15532306, study PRJNA645909) | rock metagenome | isolation source: weathered quartz diorite | place: Puerto Rico | collected 2017-06-21 | reverse complement strand
CCCCCGCGCCGGACTCCGAGACCACCGCCGCCCCCCCTGCCGCCGCATCGGTGGAGCCCGTGCCGGCGCTCTCCCCGCCCGAAACCGCACCCGAGGTGGCGGCACGCCCCGCGCCGGGCAGCGGCTCGGAGCTGCGGGACGAACGGCAGCGGCAGCATCTGGCGATCGAGACGATCGCCGAGAAGACCAAGATCCGGCGCGCCTACCTGCAGGCGATCGAGGAGGAGCGTTTCGGTGATCTGCCGGCCGCCGTCTTCGTGCGAGGCTTCCTGCGCGAGTACGCACGCTGTCTCGGGCTGTCCGGTGACGACGTCGCGCAGAGCTACATGAAACGCTACCGGGACTGGCAGGAGTCACGCGGCCATCCGCCCGGACAGCCCCCACCCGGGTCCCAGAACTAGCGCCCCGGACGCCCGCCGCCTCGATCGTCTCCACCGCCCGCGCCCCGCGGCCGCCCGGCCGGCGCGCGTCAATGAATGGTAGAATCCGACTCTTTGCGGGTTCACCATGGACGAGATCATCGCGCGCGAAGAGGATCTGCACGACTATTTCGAGGGCGGCTGCAAGCCGCGCGAGCGGTGGGGTGTCGGCATCGAATACGAGCGGGCCGGCCTGTTCCGCGACAGCGGACGCGCCGTGCCCTACGAGGGTCCGAACTCGGTCGAGACCCTGCTCACGACGCTGTCGCGGACGGGTGGCTGGGACCCGCTCCTGGAGGACGGCCGCCTGCTGGGCCTCGCCCGCGGCGCGACCCGCATCACCCTGGAGCCGGGCGCCCAGATGGAGCTGTCCGGCGCCGTGCACCGCAGCCTGACGTCGATGCGCGAGGAAATCGCAGGCTACCTGGCGGCGGTGGAGGACGTGTCGCGACCCCACGGCATCGCCTGGATCGGGATCGGTCTGCAGCCGTTCACGCCGCTGGACGAGATCGGCTTCATCCCCAAGAAGCGCTACGCGATCATGCGCGATTATCTTCCCCGCCGAGGTTCGCTGGCGCACGTGATGATGAAGCAGACCTGCGGCATCCAGGTCAACCTCGACTACGCCAGCGAGGTCGACGCCGCCGACAAGCTGCGCACCGCCATGGGGCTGTCGCCGCTGATCACCGCGCTGTACGCCAACTCTCCCCTCACGGAAGGGCGGCTCAACGGGTTCCTGTCGTACCGGGCCCGGGTCTGGAGGGATACGGACCCGGACCGCTGCGGCCTGCTGCCGTTCGTCTTCAAGGACGGTTCCGGCTTCGCCGACTACCTGAACTACGCCCTCGACGTGCCGATGTTCTTCGTGGTCCGCGGCGCCGATTGGAAGCCGGCGAACGGCCTGACCTTCCGCAAGTTCATCAGGAAGGGATTCGACGGGCAGCGCGCGACCCTGGCCGACTGGGAGCTGCATCTCTCCACCCTGTTCCCCGAGGTGCGACTCAAGAAGTACATCGAGATCCGCGGCGCCGACTCCGGCGAGCCGGCGTCCTGTCTTGCCCTGGCGGCCCTCCTGAAGGGGATCCTGTACGACGGCGCCTCGCGGCGCTCCGCCTGGGAGCTGGTGCGCCACCTCTCCTTCAAGGAGCGCGAGCGGCTGCTCGAGGACGTCTGCCGGCTCGGCCCCGCCGCGCGGGTTCCTGCGCCTCCCGCTGCGGCGCTCGGCGAGGGGGCGTCGCGAGCCGCCGTTCCGGCGCGCGATCTCCTGCTCGAGATCGTGCGGCTGGCCCGACAGGGCCTGAACAACCAGGGCTGCCCGGAGGAATCCGATCATCTCGATCTGCTGGACCGCCGGCTCGGCGGAGAGGGAGGCTGCCCCGGGTCGCGCCTCGCGGCCGATTGGGAGGGCGTCCTCGGGCGGAACCCCGTCAAGCTGGTCGAGGCGCTGAGCCAGGCCGCGACCGAGGTCGCCTGAGAATGCCGGCGGGCGGCCCGGACGGAGCCCGTCCTGCCGCGCCCGCGCTCATCGAAAGCGTTCCCAACTTCAGCGAAGGCAGGCGGCGGGAGGTCATCGAGGCCATCCTCGAGGCCGTGCGCCGGAGCGGCCCGGTGTCGATCCTCGACGCCTCCTCGGACGCCGACCACAACCGCTCGGTCCTCACGCTCGCCGGCGCCCCGGCCGTCGTGCGGGCGGCCCTTTTGGCGCTGGTCGAGGCGTGCGTCGAGCGGATCGATCTCCGGAGCCACCGCGGCGGGCACCCGCGCATGGGGGCGATCGACGTGATTCCGCTCGTACCGATCCGCGGGGCCGCCATGCAGGACTGCATCGACCTCGCGCGCGACCTCGGAGCGGCTATCGCCGCACGCCACCACCTGCCGGTCTATCTCTACGAGAAGGCCGCCACGGCGGCGCACCGCCGCAATCTGGCGGAGATCCGCAAGGGTGAGTTCGAGGGTTTCGCAGAGAAGATCAAGGACCCGCTGTGGAAGCCGGATTTCGGACCGGACCGGGTCCACCCGACCGCGGGCTGCGTCGCCGTCGGGGCGCGCGAGTTCCTGATCGCCTACAACATCAATCTGGCGACGACCGATCTCGGCCTCGCGAAAGCGATCGCGCGTCTCATCCGCGAGAGCAGCGGCGGCCTGCCCTGCGTCAAGGCGATGGGCGTGATGCTCCAGGATCGGGGCATCGCCCAGGTCTCCATCAACATGACCGATTTCAGGACGACGCCGCTGCACGTGGTGTTCGAGAAAGTCCGCGAGGAGGCGGCCCGGCACGGAGTCGAAGTCTCCGGCAGCGAGATCGTCGGGCTCGTTCCGTCCGACGCCCTGATCGAGACGGCCCGGCACGCCCTGAAGCTCGAGGGGTTCGACGCCTCGAAGGTCCTGGAGCGTCGTCTGGAGGAGAGCCGGCCGGCGGACGGAGCGAGCGATCCCGCCGCCCCCAGCGCCCCGAGGGAGCGATGAGAGGGCCCCGCGGGCCGCGCGTCGCCATTCAGGGTGAGCGGGGCGCTTTCTCGGAGATCGCGGTGCGCTCGCTGTTCGGACCCCGGGCCCGGATCGTGCCCTGCGGCGATTTCGACGCCCTGTTCCGGGCGGTGCGGCAGGGGCGCTGCCGCTACGCCCTCGCCCCGGTCGAGAACACCATCGCCGGGTCGATCCATCGCGTCCACGACCTGCTTCTCGAGTCCCCGCTGAGGGTCGCGGGCGAGACGATCATCCGCGTCTCGCACAGCCTGGTGGCGCTGCCCGGCGTCCGCCTGCGCGACGTGCGCCGTGTCTTCTCGCACCCCGTGGCGCTGGCGCAGTGCGAGCGCTTCTTCCTGCGGCACCCGCGGCTGACGCGCGTCGCCACGCACGACACGGCGGGGAGCGTTCGCCTCCTGCGCGATCAGGAGGCGCGCGATGCCGCCGCGATCGCCCCGGCGTTGTCGGCGCGCCTGTACGGCGCCCGCGTGCTCGCGAGGGGTCTCGAGGACCACCGCGCGAATTTCACACGCTTCTTCCTGCTGTCCCGGGACGGTCGCCCGATCGGGCGGCCCGACAAGACCTCGGTGCTCTTCGTCACCCCGCACGTTCCGGGGGCTCTGTTCCGCTGCATGTCCGTCTTCGCGTTGCGCAACATCAACCTGCTCAAGATCGAGTCGCGCCCGCTGCGGGGCCGCCCCTGGGAGTACGTGTTCCACGTCGATTTCGCGGGCTCCGCGGCCGAGGCGAGGTGCCGGAACGCGCTGCGGCATCTGGAGGAGGTCTGCGATCTCGTGCGTCTTCTGGGCTCCTACCCGCGGGCGCGTACCCCGCGCGCCTGATCCCGGGACGCTCTCCCGTCACAGCCGGTCCCCGAGCCGGTGCAGCTTCATCAGGCTGGTCGCCCCCGCCCTCGGGGTGGTGCCGGACACCACGACCACGCGATCGCCGCGCTCCAGCAGGCCCGACCGCAGCAGGGCGCTCTGGCCGTCCCGCAGCATCCGGTCGGTGCTCGTGGCGAGGCGCAGGTGGAGGGGCACGACCCCGCGGTACAGCGCCATGCGCCGCCGCGCCTCTTCGGTGGGCGCGAACGCGACGATGGCGCACGGCGGCTTGAGCTTCGACAGGATGCGGGCCGTCGAGCCGGTCTGCGTGTACACCACGATGGCCCGCGCGCCCCACTGACGCGCCGCGTCGTCCGCCGCGTGGGCCACGGCATGCGCCTCGCGATCCCCCGCCGCCGACGCCTCGGCGGGCGCCGCCCAGGTCGCTCCGCTGCGCTCCGCCTCACGGATGATCCGGTCCATCACCACGACCGCCTTCAGCGGGTGACGGCCCGAGGCGGTTTCCGCGGACAGCATCACGGCGTCGGTACCGTCGAAGATGGCGTTGGCCACGTCGGAGGCCTCGGCGCGCGTGGGACGGGGCTGCTCCACCATCGACTCCAGCATCTCCGTGGCCGTGATGGCGATGACGCCGGCGCGGTTCGCCTCCCGCAGGATCCGCTTCTGCAGGACCGGGACGCGCTCCAGCGGCACCTCGACCCCCAGGTCGCCGCGCGCCACCATGACACCGTCGGCCGCCTGCAGGATCTCGCCGAGACGCTCGACCGACTGGCGGACCTCCAGCTTGGCGACCAGCGGCACCGCTCTGCCGAGATGCCGGACCCACCGCCGGGCGCGCTCCACGTCCTCCGCCGCGCGCACGAACGACAGCGCGACGTAGTCGACGCCCTGACCGAGGGCCCACGCCAGATCGGCCCGGTCCTTCGCCGTGAGGGCCTCGCCGCGCAGTGTCGTCCTCGGCAGATTGATTCCTTTGTGCTCGTGCAGCAGCCCGCCGGTGATGACGCGGCAGCGCACCTCATCCCCCCGGGCCCGCACCACGGCCAGCTCCAACCGCCCGTCGTCGATGAGGATCGGGTCACCCCGCCTGACGTCGCGGGCCAGCAGGCGTGAGGAGGTCGGGATCAAGCCCGGACGTCCCGGGACGCGGCGCGTCGTGAGAGAGACGATCTCCCCTCGCGCCAGACGGATCGGTCCACCGCCCTCGAGCGGCCCCACGCGCGCCTTGGAGCCCTGCAGGTCGGCGAGGATGGCGACGGCCCGGCCGGCGGCCGCGGCGGCGCGCCGGGCGCGCGCGATCACGAGCGCGTGCTCGGCGTGCGTCCCGTGCGACAGGTTCAGCCGGGCGACATCCACCCCGGAGCGGAACAGGGAGAGCAGGACCCCGGGCGCCTCGACCGCCGGCCCGAGGGTGGCGATGATCTTGGTGCGTCTCTCCGTCAGTGGCAGCCGCACCCCGTGCCGCACCCGGCCGCCTCAGCCTGAGGCCGGACGAGGTCGAGTGGGGCCGCCCCGACGGACATCGGCGCGCCCGCGCCCGGAGAGGGGGTGGCGCCCACCGGCTGCGCCGTGTCCGAGGACGGCCCCAGAGGCACGTGCCGTCCGGCCGCGAAGATCGGGTGGCGGCCCTTCTCCTTGAACCACTGGGAGGTGCTGTGGGTGGAGAACATCTTCTCCACGATTTGCCTCCAGCCCACGCCGGTGTTGTAAGCGCAGAAGGAGATCTCGCCCACCTGGGTCGCGTACGGAATGATGCACATCTCGGTGCGGCGGAAGTCGTAGTTGAACAGGTCCTGGAACCACATCCCCGCCACCATCATGATCCGCCAGCTGTAGCGCGATTTCTCGGCCAGCCCCAGCTTGCTGCCGTTGTGCCCGTCGATGATCTTGACCATCTCCCAGAGATTCATCCCCTCGGGCATTTCCGTGAAGCGCGCGTTGCGCAGAACGGACAGGAGAAACTGGAACACGGTCAGCGTCTTGGGGCGGCAGGTGTCATTGATGACCTTGAGGTCCTCGAGCAGCCGATCGGTATCGAGGATCTGCGGGAACGGCACCACCGCGTGAGTGGACTGGTTGACCAGGAGCATCGTCCCGACGCCGCAATTCGGGTGGCACCCGCATTTGAGCGAGCCCCACTCCGAGTCGAGCCCTTCCAGCTGGTCGCGCAGATCGGAAAACGGTCCGGAAGCGGACAGCGGGTACCAGTCGCGCATCGGCTCGGTGAATCCGAGCTGGTCCTTGACGTCCCGCGCCAGGTGGGACAGCGTGTAACGCTGCTGCCGCCGCGTCTCGTCGTCGATGTCCTCGTCGCGACCGGTGAAGGAGACCGGCTGGAACGACACCGTGTTGATCCGGTCGATGTTGTCGATGGCGAACCGGATGATGGGACCGACCTGCTGATCGTTGATGGTGTTGACGATGGTGGTGACCAGAGTGATGTCGATGCCGGCCTTGTGCAGGTTCTCGATGGCCCGCTTCTTGACGTCGAACAGGTTGCCCACGCCGCGGTGGTTGTTCGCCTCGTTGGTCACTCCGTCGAACTGGAGGTAGGCCAGGCGCAGGCCGGCCGCCTTCGCCCGCTTCGCGAAGTCGAGATCCTGCGCGAAACGGATGCCGTTGGTGGCGGCCTGAACGCTGCTGTAGCCGAGCTTGCGCGCGTACGCCACGGCGTCGAGGAAGTAGGGCGACAGCGTCGGCTCGCCGCCCGAGAACTGCACCGACATCTGGCGGCGCGGCTTGACGTTGATCGAGTTGTCCAGGATCTGCTTCACGTCGTCCCAGGTCAGCTCGTGCACGTAACCGACCTGATTGGCGTCCATGAAGCAGGGGTTGCACATCATGTTGCAGCGATTGGTCAGATCCACGGTCAGCACCGCCCCGCGCCCGTACTTGACGGTGGACGAGCCGTGGTTGTGGAACGGGTCGGGCGTCATGCGGAAGTCCCGGCCGGGGTAGAGACGCTCCATCCGCCGCAGGAAGCGCGCGTCGATCGCCATCAGGTCCTCGCAGCGGCCGTGCGTCGGGCACTCCTTCTCCATCCAGATCTGGTTGTCGCGCTCCACGATGCGTGCCTTGACCTCGCCCGGTTTCCCCTCGATCAGGACGCGCCAGTCGCTCTCCCCCCTGATGATTCGCTCGCGGACGTCCTTGACGCACTGAGGGCAGAGGGAGTCGGTCTCGCGGGGGAAACCGAGCTGTGGAAAGGTCCGCTCCTTGCTCTTCATGAGCGGGGCGGGAGCCCACTTCGGCTGCTTGACACCGTAGGGCAGACGGCGGTTGATCGACTGGAAGACGTGCCACGTCAGATGGGCCGCGCCCTTGACGGCGGATCCCACGACGACCACGGGACGCAGGTAGCGGGCCGCTCGCACGCGCCGCACGGGAGCGGCGGAGCGACCCGGCGTCGCGGGTGCCTGTGAAGGGGCGGCGGGCGAGGAATGCCCCCCCGGCGCAACTTCGGTCCTCTCATCCATACGGGCCACAGCCTGGTTCATGTGCGCTCCTCTTGACAAGCCTTGATGCGTTGTCGATTCCGTCAGGCGCCGTTCCACGTTGCGTGGGACCGTGGTTCCATCAACGCGCCTCTCCGGGCCCCGGTCCGGCCCGGGGACCCGCCACACGATACGACCTCGTTTTCTCCTGGAAACGCTGCAGGTCGATGCGGTCCAGCCGTTGTCTCGCCTGCCGGGCGCTGGCGCTCCGGCGCGCGCGGCGCACGGCGCTGTCCACCAGCGGAGGAGCCGCCCGGTGCAGCGGCACATGCCGCAGCACCTCGGCGAACGAGCCCCAGGCGCGACCGTGCTCGCCGGCCGCCCACGTCCGGTTCCCGCGCAGCGCATCGAGGAACTCCTCGCGCCCCGTCGCTCTCGCGACGGTGACGGTGCGCGCGACCTGCCGGGCCGCGTGGGCGTTGCTCCCTGCCGTCACACCGAAGCTCCGGCCCGCCGCCGTCTGCTGCACCAGCCGCGCCATCAGCTCGTTGCAGACGCGATCCTCGGCGCCATTTCTGATCTCGAAGCGGTCGAACGCGTGGATCAGATCCCTCACGAGACCTTCCGAGCCGCCCGCCTCGAGGACCGGAAGGAGGGAGCCGAGCGACGCCGCCAGACCCTCGACACGCGCGTAGACCGCCACCTCCCACACATCCCATTTGAGACCCTGGATCTCACGGTGCTGTCCCTCGTCGAGCCCGTAGATCAGCACGCTCACCCGGGCGCCGCTGCGCGGCTCGGCCGCGAGCACTTCCTCCGACAGAAAGAAGTCGTGGGCGTCGGGATGGCCCTCCAGGAACGCCAGGCCGCCTTCGATCGAGTCCAGGTCGGTCAGCGTCACGAGGCTCATGCCCCGCGCGCGCGCGGCGCGGACCAGCGTTTCCGGCTCCGGAAGACCCGAGCGCAGGCGCGGAGCACGCAGGTGGCCGAATCCCGAGTAGCGCGAGTGAACGTGGAGATCGACCCGGCAGAGTGGCCCCGCGGATGACGATCGATCACGGGACAAATCAGACCCGATTCGTCCGAAAGACGGCAATGGAGACCCCTCCCAGGGACTACGAGGCCGCCTGGAGGATATCGTCGAGCGTCGTCTGCTCCAGGATGGACGCGACCTTTCTCTGCACCTTGCGGAACACGAGGCGCACGTGGCAGCGATGCCGGCGCCCGCGCGCCCTCAGGTGGTCGAGGCACTGGTGGAACTCGATCGGCCCCTGCAGCGCTTCGACGATCTCCCTCAGGGTAATCCGCTCCGCCGGCCGCGCCAGCCGGAACCCCCCGCGAAAGCCGCGCCGCGAGCGAATCAGCCCCTTGCTCGCCAGCCTCTGAAAGATTTTCGACAGAAACGTCTCCGGGATCGACGTGGCGCGTGAGATATCGCGAATCAAGGCCGGCTCGTCGTGGTGGCGGCGCGCCAGGTACAGGATGCCCTCGATGCCGTACTCAACGCCCTTGGTCAGCTGCACGCGGTCGACTGAACCTCCATTGTCGAGATGATCTTACTAACAGACGGCAAAAGAGTTGTCAAGAGTCCCCTTCACCTTCTGCGCGGGGCGCGCCGTTCAACCGTTCTCGCCGCCGCGGATGCCGAGGGCGCGCATCTTGCGATACAGGTTGCTGCGCTCGAGCCCGAGAAGCTCCGCCGCGCGCACCACGTTGCCGCCTGCCTCCTGGAGCCTCTTCATGATGAATTGCCGCTCGAAATTCTCGCGCCCCTCGCGCAGCGTGGGGAATCCGAGGAGCATCTCCCGGGCCGGCTCCGCGTCGGCGCCCATCATGCGACGCACGTCGTCCGGCCCGATCACGTCCGCCGCAGTGAGGATCATCAACCGTTCGATGACGTTTTTCAACTCGCGCACGTTTCCCGGCCAGCGACAGGACTGCAGGGCTGTCAGGGCCTCGGGCGCGAGACGTTTGGGCCGGCCGTAGGCGCGCGCGAACTGATCCACGAAATGACGCGCCAGGGGCGGGACGTCCTCCGGACGCTCGCGCAGCGGCGGGACCCGGAGCGGGACGACGTTGAGACGGAAGTAGAGGTCCTCGCGGAACCGACCCGCCGCGATCTCCGTCTTGAGATCCTTGTTGGTGGCCGCGATGACGCGCACGTCCACCCGCAGGGTGGAGCCACCCACGGGCTCGAACGCCTGCTCCTGCAGGACGCGCAGGACCTTCGCCTGCGTGCGCAGGGACATGTCGGCGATCTCGTCCAGGAACAGCGTGCCGCCATCGGCCAGGACGAACCGCCCGGGCTTGCTCTCCCCGGCGCCGGTGAAGGCCCCCTTGACGTGGCCGAACATCTCGCTCTCGATCAGGTCCTCGGGAATGGCGGCGCAATTCATCTCCACGAACGGCTCGCCGCGCCGCGCCGACAGGGCATGGATGGCACGGGCGACCAGCTCCTTGCCGGTGCCGTTCTCTCCGTAGATCAGGACCCGCCCGTTCGTGGGCGCGGTGACCTCGATCTGCTGCCGCAGCTCGCGGATCGGACGGCTGTCCCCGATGAGCGTGACGCTCTCCTGGAGCTGCTCGCGCAGCTGCAGGATGCGCTCGTCCTTCTTCCGGTCGGCCACCGCGTTGCGCAGGGTGAGCGCCACCTTCTCGAGCGACAACGGTTTCTCGATGAAGTCGAAAGCGCCCAGCCGCCCCGCCCGGTGGGCCAGCGGCACGTCGGCATGCCCGGAGATCATGATCACGCGCGGGGCCAGCGGCTGGGCGAGGACCTCCTCGAGGACCGACAGACCGTCCCGCCCGGGGAGCCACACGTCGAGCAGCACGGCATGGAACGGGGCGGAGCGCACCATGTCGAGGCAGCGCTCTCCCGAATCCGCCACCTCCACGGTGTAATTTTCGTCCCGGAGGATGTTGCGCAGCGAGTTGCGCACGCCCTCCTCGTCGTCCACGACGAGAACGCGCTCCTTGGCCATGGGGGGCTATTCTAGCAGGGCCGCCCGGCGCTCTAGGCGGCGGCCGTGGGCAATTCGATCACGAAACGGGCGCCGCGCGGGCGGTTGTTCTCGACCCGGATGCGGCCGTGGTGGTCGGAGACGATGCGGTGCACGATCGCCAGGCCCAGACCGGTTCCCTTCTTCTTGGTCGAGAAGTAGGGGAGGAACAGTCGGTCACGGTCCTCGTCGCGGATGCCGGGTCCGTCATCGGCGACCTCCAACCGCACGACACCCGAGGGATCGCGCCGCGCCTCGATGGTGACGCTCCCCTGCCCTCCCATCGCCTCGACGGCGTTGTCGAGCAGGTTGACCAGGACGCGGCGCATCTGGTCGGGGTCGAGGCGGACGTTCGGCAGGTCGGGGTCGCAGATGGGCGTGATCGTCACCTTCGAGTGCACGCCGTTGTAAAGTGACAGCGACGCGGCGATGACCTCCTGGAGGCTGGTGGCCACGGGATTCGGGGCAGGCAGCCGCGCGAAGCGGGTGAACTCGTCCACCAGGTTCTTCAGGGTGGCGACTTCGCTGACGATCGCCGCCGTGCCTTCCTCGACGATCTCGTCCAGATCGCCGCTCTTCTCGGCGTATTTCTTGCGGATGCGCTCGGCCGACAGCTGGATCGGGGTGAGCGGGTTCTTGATTTCGTGCGCCAGCCGGCGGGCGACCTCGCGCCAGGCGGCGATCTTCTGCGCCCGCATCAGGTCGGTCAGATCCTCCAGGACGAGGATGGCACCGAGAGGCTCGCCGGAATCGCCGCGCAGCGACGTGGCGCCGACCGCGAGCATGCAGGTCCTCCCTCCGATCGACAGCTCCAGACCGCGGAC
>JACXTT010013034.1_pt1 | contig 10987 bp, 9 predicted proteins | sample 9270951 | NCBI WGS metagenome assembly JACXTT01 (sample SAMN15532306, study PRJNA645909) | rock metagenome | isolation source: weathered quartz diorite | place: Puerto Rico | collected 2017-06-21 | reverse complement strand
CGAACGCGACGAAGAGGGCGGCAGGTTAATTCTGCAAGAGGTCGTCGTCACGGCGCAGAAGCGCACTGAGAATCTCCAGGAGACGCCGCTGGCGATCACGGCGATCTCCGGCGAGGAACTGCAAAGGCAGGGGATCTTCAACGCCCAGGGCCTGAACGATGTGGTGCCGGGACTCGAGGTGGGCAACTATGGCTCGACCACCGTGTTCACCATCCGCGGCGTAACAACCAACACAGACCCGAACTTCGGCGACTCACCGACTGCGTTTCATATTGACGGAATCTATCAAGGGCGGCCGGCTGCGGCTTCCGGTCTGTTCTACGACATCGCGCGCGTCGAGGTTCTCAATGGGCCGCAGGGGACACTATACGGCAAAAACTCGACCGGCGGGACGATCAATGTCGTCACCAACAAGCCGGCTTTCGACGGTTTCAACGCCACCGTCACGCAGGAGCTCGGCGACTATCACGGCATCCGCAGCTTCGCGATGCTGAACTTCCCGGTCAATAGTGAGTTCGCAATCCGGGGCGCCGCGCAGCTGCTTAAGCACAACGGCTATCTGCGATCCGGGTACGACGACGCCGACGACGTCGCCGCTCGCGTGCACGTCCTCTACAGGCCCAACGAGCGTCTGTCCTTTCTCCTCACCCAGGATTACTTCCACCAGGGCGGCATCGGCAACGGTCAGATCCCAATTCCGCAGCCGGGCGATTACTGGCTAGCTGACCCATGGTCCGTCGGCAACGACGCTCTGGTACAGCAGGGCTCGACGGTGGACCCCCGCAGCAACAACGTGAGCTGGCAGAGCAGCCTCACCATCGATGCGGACCTGAGGTCCATGGTGCTGACCTCGATCAGTGCGTTCCACCACCTGCACCTCGACGCCACGTCCTTCCTGAACGGCACACCCTCGCTGCAGCAGGAAGGTGACAACGAGGTCGCGCAGGAGCTGCGGCTGGGCTCGCCGGAGCGTTCCACGGTGAAATGGGTCGGAGGGCTGTACTTTCACCGCGAGAGCCAGTGGAACCATCTCGACTTCTACAACCAGGCAGGCCCCGGGGTCGACTCGCAGCAGATCTTCCCGACCCTGGTCGAGCCCTCGTACGCGGCCTTCGGACAGATCACCTATCCGATCCGTCCCACCTGGCGCGTGACGGCCGGACTGCGCGGCAATGTTGATGAGAAGACGATCAACGGCGCGGTCTACCAGCTCGATAACACGCAGACACCTCCGCTCACCACGTTGCAGGTGAGCGCCGATGCCAAGCTGATATCCCGACGCCTCACGTGGCGGGTAGGGATGGACACGGATCTCACGGACAAATCGCTCCTGTTCTTCAATGTGTCCACGGGCTATAAGCAGGGGGGTGTGTTCGCCGGCTGTGGGCCGCACACCTATCGGCCGGAGAGCCTGTTAGCGTTCGAGCTTGGTAACAAGAACCGCTTTTTCGAGGATCGCTTGCAAGCGAACCTCGATGCCTTCCTCTATAAGTACAAGGACTATCAGGTCGACCAGCTTGAGTACCTGCTGGTGTGCAACGGCCCGCCGGCATTCGGCGACTACATCACCAACGCGGCTCGCGCGACGCACAAGGGCTTCGAGCTGTCGACCGACTGGCTGGCGACGCGGCACGACAAGCTCTCGGTCAACGTCGCATATCTCAGCGCGGTCTTCGAGAACTTCCTCTATCCTTTGCCCCCGGATTTCAGCGCACCGCCAAGCACCAACTACACGTATGCGGACCTGTCGGGGTTCACGGAGTTCAGCGCTCCGCGCTGGCGCGGTAGCCTAAGCTACCAGCACACCTGGGAGCTGCCGCGCGATTTGCAGCTCGCCTTCCTGGCGCAGAGTCACGCGGAGTCCTACTACTGGCTGACGCCGGATCACAAGTCGGACAGCCGCCAGTCGGCGTACCATCGCTCGCAGCTCGCGCTGCAGTTCAGCAGCTCTGCGGGCAAGTACGCTGTACAGGCATTCGTGAGGAACCTGGAGAACAGCACCGTGTACAATAACTACACATTCCAAGGGCCGCCGCCGTCGCACAACTACGCGACCATCGGTCCGCCTCGCACCTTTGGAGTCTCCTTCACCGCGAATTTCTAGAGTACCGCACGGACCCATTACCCCGGTGAGCACGCGGCAGCGACTAACAGACGGGGTGAAGACCACTGACATCGCGCCTGACACGCCGCATGAGCGTACTGCGTGACCGAAACTTCCTGATCTATTCGCTTGGCAACACGATTTCCTGGCTGGGGACCTGGGCGCAGCGCATCGGTGTCGGATGGCTGTCGTGGGCGCTGACGCATCAGAGTTCCTGGGTGGGTGCGATTTCGCTCGCCCAGCTGCTGCCGCTGGTCGCCTTCGGACCGCTGTTCGGCGCGCTGCTCGATCGGCACGACCATCGTTGGTACGGCATCGCCGTCAACGCCGCGCTGGCCGTGCTGGCGGTGGTGTTGTATGCGCTCACTGCGACTCACCTGATGCGGATCGGCATCCTGCTTGGGCTGGCCGTGCTGCTCGGCATCGCCAACAGCGCGTATCAGGCGGTGCGACTGACCATGATCAGCGACGTGGTCTCACCTGCATTCCTTCCGGAGGCCATCGCCGTCAATTCGGTCGTGTTCAACGTTACCCGAGCGGTCGCCCGGCGATCGCAGGAGTGATCATCGCCCGCTACGGAGTGACGGCGGCATTCGCGGTGAACGCCGTGTCGTTCCTCGGGATCCTGGGCGCGCTCATCAACGTGCGGCTGCGGCCGACGCACGGTCGAAGATCGAGCGGAGGCCTCATCGCCGAGAGTCGCGAAGGACTCCGCTACGTCATGGGGCATCCCGGCATACGCCAGGTGATGCTCCTGTCGGCGATCACGTCGATCGTGGCGCGCGGCGTCATGGAGATGCTGCCGGCATTCGCGGATTCGGTCTTCCACAAGGGCAGCGTCGGCCTCGCCAATCTCACCACGGCAGCGGGCGTCGGGGCTCTGCTCGGTGCGCTCCTGCTCGCCCGGGCGGAATCCGCCGCGGCGATGCCGCGGCTGACGCGACGCGCGGCGATCTCGGTGGGCGCGGTCGTGATCGTCTTCGGCTTGTGCGAGTCATTCCCGCTCGGATTGTTGGTCACCGCATGCCTGGGCTTTGTGAACGTGCTCTGTGGCGTGGGCCTTCAGGTGCTGCTGCAGACCTCGGTACGCCATGATTACCGGGGTCGAGTGCTCGGGCTGTGGACCGCCGCCACCGTCGCGGCGCCAGGTGTCGGTGGTGCACTGATCGGAGCATGTGCGCAGCGCCTGGACCTCGAGAGCGTGACGGTCGCGGCCGGGTTCTCTTGCATCACCCTGGTTGGTTGGACGATATCCCGACCGACTCCAACGACGCTCGAGCACTAGCGGCCGCTCAGAGAGCCGCCGCCTGTTCGGCCAGGCGACGGATATCGGCCAGCTGGTTGTTGGCAATCAGGTCGTCGGGCGCCATCCATGAGCCGCCGATTGCCAGCACATTGCCGAGTTCCAGGTATTGCCGCGCGAGGCGTGCATCGATGCCGCCAGTGGGACACAGCTTCATGGAAGGCAGAGGTCCCCCCAGCGACCGAAGAAAATCGATCCCACCCAGGCTCTCAATGGGGAATACTTTGGCAGCAGTGCAGCCCGCCGCCTGCAACCGCATCAGCTCGCTCGGGGTTGCGGCGCCGGGGAGGAACGGGACGGGGCATTCGATCGCAAACCGCAAGAGCTGATCGGTTGTGCCAGGGCTCACGAGGAAAGATGCGCCCGCCTTGAGGGCCGCGTCACCCAATTCAGGAGTAAGAACAGATCCGGCGCCGACGATGATCCCAGGCAAGCTGCTACGGAGCGCAGCGATCGTGTCAAGGCTTGCCCGCGTGCGTAGAGTGATTTCCTGCAGGCGAAGGCCGGCATCGAACAGGATGCGGCTCGTCCCGACGCCCCTCGCGACCGATGCAGGGGTCAGAATCGGCATGACTCGACTCTGAGAGAAATAGCTGGCGTTATTTGCAACGCTCATAAGGTCATGTCGCGAGCTCGAATACCTAGGTCCGCGAGCGTTGGTGTCGAAGCGGCCGGAATGATCGCACCCGGATGTTAGATGACTGCGCCGGCAAGCAAATTGCCTGCGCGGCAGCACTCCTCCGGGTCGTTCCCCGCGAGCCATCCTGCCAGAAATCCGGCATTGAATGCGTCTCCGGCAGCGGTTGTGTCGAGTACGGTGGTCACAGCTGGAGCGGGGACCTCGATTTCAACCTGGCCGCTGCTGTAAAGACAGCCTGCCGCCCCAAGTTTGACCACGACGGTATGTACGCCCGAGGCGCGTAGACGCGCTGCGGTCCTCTCCGGAGAGACATCCGCCCATAAGTCACGTTCGTCATCGAAGGTGGCGAACATCACCCGGATCGTAGGCAGGAGAGTCGCAGCGGCGCTGCGCGCTGTGCTGGCTCCAGCCCAGAGAGGAGGCCGGTAATTGCTGTCAAAAGCGAGCTCGACGCCGTCGGCAGCGAGGTCGGCCAAGAGCCTCAATAGTTGCGTGCGATCAGGGTCGGGCAGTATCGCAAGACTGATCCCACTCAGGTAGATCAGATCGCTATCCGCCAGTGCCGCCTCCACCCGCCCGAAATCCGGGTGCTGCAACAGATAGCGCGCCGCCGACTCGCCGCGCCAGTACAGGAAGGTGCGCTCACCGCGCTCGTCGACTTGAATCAGATAAACCCCTGGCAGACGGGTGCAGTCACCGAGCACCACGCTCGTATCGATCCCCTCGGCCTGCCAGCGGCGCACCAGTTCGCCGCTCAAGGTGTCAGTGCCGACCGCGGTGACGAATTTCACGTCGACCCATTGTCGAGCCAGGCGCACCAGGTAAAGAGCCGTGTTCAGGGTATCGCCACCAAAAGTCTGATGCAGGATTCCGAACGGCGTGCCGTTGAGCTCCAGCAAACATTCGCCGATCAGCGTGACACGTTTCTTCGGCAAGCTCCCCTCCTGCAGTGATTGCTACCCGCCCTATCGCGCGCCCGGCGGGCTTGCGCATGCGCGCTCAAGTGTATCTTGATCAGAGACGGCGATTTCAGATCCGCCGCACTCACGTGCGGCGCGACGATAAGGCGGAGGATCCCGATGAGGCAGACCGGGCGAGCATGGCGCGGAGAAGTGAAGGCTTCATGACTTTGAGCCTCGTCGGCAGTCAATGATAGGCGGGCTTCGCCCGGGCCACGTGCAGGATCCCGTGAAAAGTCAGATGCACGCGAAGGCCGGACACATCAGGGGTCCGGCTTGACGGCGAGCAGATCACCATCCGTTGAGACTCTGAGCTCGACAAGATCGTGAGGGAGGGACACGACCGCCGGACTCCGAGCTTGCAGTCCCAGTGATGCGGCGATCAGACCTCGCGCGAAATCGCGACGTGACAGGCAATGCCGCCCCTCACACCCTCTCGGGATCGATGAACAGGCGGTCCAGCGGTATCCTCGCGGGCGTCAGCTTCTGCTTGAAAGCCGCCTGCTCCAGCGCCTCGATCGTCTTGATGTTGGCGTCGATTCCGTAGGGGAGGGGATCGCTGCCGACGATCTTGCGCAGCGCCGCGTACTTCTTATCGGACGCTGAATTCGCGCTGCCCGCTTCGAGTCGCGCGAGCCATTCGTTCTTGGCTTGGGAGAACGCCTCGACCAGGGATCTGGCGACCCAGGGATGCCCGGCCAGGATGGAGTCCTTCACTACGATGGTTCCGTGCATCGGGTAGATGCCGGTGCGTGCGTACCAGTCGGCCTCGAGCTCGGCTGCGTTCGGAAACAGGTCGGGATAGTGGGCTTCCACCGTCTTCCACCCGCCGGTAGGCGATCCGGAGCGGCCCACCCCGGCATTGCCGTGGAAGCCGGCAGCCAAATCGCCGTCCGCCATCATCTCGGCGAGCGAGCGGCCCGCCGGTGCATGCACTACATTCGCTGGCAGTTTCAACTGCGTGACGTGCTCCTCGTCGTCCACCACCCAGGTGACCTTGAAGGAATCCAGCCCGTACTCATCGATCAGTACGGCCCGGGTCCAGACCCCCGTCGTGACGGAGTACGCTCGCACGCCGACTTTCCGGCCCTCGAGATCCTTCGGTTTCCTGATTCCCGCGTCCGGGTGCACGAGGAGGCCGGCATGGTGGAAGCGGCGCAGCACGAATATCGGCAATGCGACAAACGGCGCTCCATGAGCGCGCGCAATGATGTAGGTCGTTGGTGCGAGCTCGCAGACGTCGAACTCCACCTGCCGGACCATGCGCCTGAAAGCAGCGATCTGCGGTTCAACCGTGATGATCTCGGCCTCGACGCCTTCGATGGGGATGGAGCCGTTTCTGACGGCGGCCGTGTGCGGATATTCGGCCACGGCGATCTTGAGACGAACTTTGCCGGCCAACGGCGCTTCTCCGCATTTCTCGAATCGCCTCCACAATGCCCAGATCGACCGATTGGAACAATCAAAAAAGCGACTCTCGGCTATAAGTTTTCGTCGAGTCCTTCGCTTGCCCCAAGACTTATGGATGCTGCGGCATAATCAATCCCCATACGGGACTTGGCGCAGTAGTTTCGCCCTCTGCGCCGCCCTCGATGTGCTGGAGAGACGATGATTATCGACTGCCACGGGCATTTCACGACCGCGCCGCGGACGCTCCATGCCTGGCGCGAGAAGCAACTGGCCTCGGCCGATAATCCCGCCAACGGGCCAAAAGTAAGCGATCTTTCCATTTCTGACGATGAAATCCGCAAAGCTGTCGAAGGCGGCCAGCTCAAGCTGCAGAAGGAACGCGGCGGGGATCTAACGATCTTCTCGCCGATCGCTGGGCAGATGGCGCACCACCTCGGGAACGAGCAAACCAGTCTGGTCTGGGCACAGGTGTGCAACGATCTCATCAATCGGGTCTGCCAGCTGTTTCCCGATAACTTCGCCCCGGTTTGCCAGCTTCCGCAGTCGCCGGGTGTCCCGCCAAGGAATTGCATCCCGGAACTGCGGCGGTGCGTCGAGGAATTGGGGTTTGTCGGCTGCAACCTCAACCCGGACCCTTCAGGGGGCTACTGGAAGGATCCGCCCCTGACGGACCGTCGGTGGTATCCGCTCTACGAGGAGCTGGTTCGGTTGGACGTGCCGGCGATGGTGCACGTGAGCTCGTCCTGCAATCCCTGCTTCCACGGCACGGGCGCGCACTATATCAATGGCGACACGACGGCTTTCATGCAGTTCCTGCTCGCCGATATCTTCAAGGATTTCCCCACCCTGCGGTTCATCATTCCGCACGGGGGCGGCGCAGTGCCTTACCATTGGGGCCGCTATCGCGGCCTGGCGCTGGACCTGAAGCGCCCACCGCTCGAGTCGTTGCTCAGCAATGTATTCTTCGACACATGCGTCTACCATTATCCTGGCGTCGAGCTCCTGACGCGGATCGTTCCGGTGGACAACATCCTGTTCGGTTCGGAGATGATAGGCGCCGTGCGCGGCAGAGATCCGGAGACGGGTGAGTATTTCGACGACACCAAGAAGTACGTCGATGCCTGCCGGCATCTGAGTACTGAAGACTGCCGAAAAATCTTCGAGGGCAACGCTCGCCGGGTATATCCGCGTCTCGATGCACAGCTCAAAAAGCGGGGCAAGTGAGCCTGAGTCAAAGAGGAGCATCCGTGGCAGAAATCCCGCGCCTGAATGGCATCATCCGCGCCTGGGAGCAGGGACGGCCCGCGCTTGCGGCGTTCGCGCACGCGGAGCGGCAGAACGCGATCGAGTTCAGCACTGCTCCTTACGATGCGGTGGTCTTCGAAATGGAGCACAACCCGTGGGATGTGCAGGGTCTGCAGGATTCCATGCAGTACCTGCTCAATCGCAAGCAAATTCACGAGGCGGGTTCGCTCGCGCCAACGGTGACTCCCATCGTCAGGATCCCGCCGAACGGCGCCGAGAAAAACCAGTGGTTTGCAAAGCAGGCGCTCGATCGGGGAGTCTACGGCGTCATCTGGCCGCACGTCAGCAATGCCGAGCAGGCCTATAACGCGGTTGCAGCCTGCCGTTATCCCCGCCAGAAGAGCGCGCCCATCTACGAGCCTGCCGGTGTTCGCGGCGATGGTCCGCACGCCGCCGTTCGCTATTGGGGCCTCTCCCAGCAGGAGTACTACGTGCGCGCAGACGTCTGGCCCTTGAACCGGCAAGGCGAGATCGTGGTGTTCCTGATGATCGAGGATGAGCAGGGCATCGCCAATCTCGAGGAGATCCTCGGCCAGGTGCCGGGGATCGGTTGCGTTCTGATCGGCGAAGGCGACTTGAGCCAGGAATTGGGTTACCCCCGCCAATATGAGCATCCGATCGTCAGGGAGGCCATGGCGCAGATCGTCGCCACGTGCAAGAAGCACGACGTCCCCCTCGGTCATCCCCATGTCACGACCAAGAACGTTGAGAGCGTAGTGGCGCAGGGGTACCGCTTTCTGATGGCGGCGCCGGTGCGTAGCTACGCGGCCATCGAGAAAGCGCGTTCGCTGGCGCCCGGCTAAACCAAACCACATGGTCTCAGGCCGATGAATCCCTCCTTCATTGACATCCACCCCCATATCATCTCGAAAGAAACGGCACGCTATCCGCGTGCGCCGCTTTTCGGGAAGCAGTCGGATTGGTCGCGAGAGCGCCCGGTGACGCTCGAGGGACTGATCGCGGCGATGGATGAGGGCGGCGTGGACAAGGCTGCCATCGTGCAGTCCTCGACCTGCTACGGCTACGACAATTCGTACCTCGCGGATTCCATCGCCAAGCATCCAAACCGGTTCACCGGTGTAGGCTCGGTCGACGTGACGCAGCCTGACGCCCCGGAGCGCATCCGCCACTGGGTGGCCAACGGCATCAACGGTCTGCGGCTCTTCACCGGCGGCAGCACGGCCGCGTTCGATCCGAGCTCGCTGGATGATCCACGCTCGTTTCCAGCCTGGGAGCTGTGCGCTGAGCTCGGCCTGTCGATGTGCATCCAGACCGACCCGTCGGGCCTGGCGCGGATTGAGGGGCTCGCCAGGCGCTTCCCGAAAGTGCCGATCGTGCTGGACCACCTCGGCAGGCCGGATGTGACCGACGGGCCTCCGTACAAGCGCGCCGCAAGCCTTTTCGGTCTGGCGCCGTTCGAGAACGTCTTCCTGAAGCTCACGCCGCGCATCTTCGGCGATGCGCAGCGCGATCAAGCGTCGCCCGAGACGTTTTTCCCACGCCTGGTCGAGGTCTTCGGCAGCAAGCGCCTGGCGTGGGGTTCCAATTTCCCTGCCTCCGAAGGCAAGCTCAAGGACAACCTCGCCCTCGCCAGGAAATCCCTTGCCTGTCTTTCCGCCGAGGACCAGTCTTGGGTGTTTGCAGGAACCGCGCGGCGTCTCTATCCGGCGCTGGCTCAGGGAATCGCCGGGAGAGCGAGGGAATCTGCCTAGGATAGGCGCGGTGGACGGCACATTGAGTGGGCACACAGACGGTGAGTCGGTCAAGCTGTGCGTGCGAGACGTTTGCAAGACGTTTCGGCTGACCGGGGGCGCCGGCACCACAGACCGTCTTCTGAAGGTTCTTCGCAACGTCAGCTTCGATGTGCGCCACGGAGAGATCGTCTCACTCATCGGCGAGAGCGGCTGCGGTAAGACGACGCTCCTTCGGATTATCCAGGGCCTCGTGCGACTGGACTCGGGCTCGGTGCTGGTCGACGGGCTCTGCGTCGCAGCTCCCGGACGGGACCGAGGCTTCGTGTTCCAGCAGGCGAGTCTCCTGCCGTGGCGTACGGCCCGGCGCAACGTCGAGTTTGGCCTCGAGCTGCAGGGTGTGGACAGAGCCGAGCGCGGGCAGCGAGCCACGCGGTTGCTCGAATTGGTCGGACTGGGTCAGTCAGCTGATCAGTTCCCGCATCAGCTCTCGGGGGGCATGCAGCAACGAGTCGGTCTGGCGCGTGCCCTGGCGATCGATCCTGCCGTCCTGCTCATGGACGAGCCCTTCAGCGCCCTCGACGCACAGACGCGCGAGGCACTGCAGATCGAGCTGATGCGGATCCACGAGCGCACGGAGAAGACCACACTGTTCGTCACGCACGACCTCGACGAGGCCATCTACCTCAGCGATCGCGTGGTGGTGCTGGCTGCCAAGCCTGGGCGGGTAAAACGCGTGATCTCCGTACCCTTCACCCATCCGCGCCCGGAGCTCGCGGAGCTGCGGGCCGATCGCCTGTTCCAGGAGATTCGCGCCGAGATGTCGGCTCTGATCCGTACGTCGGCTGCGGCTGCGGCTGCGGACTGAAGGGCCCGCGTGAACGAGACCCGGACGAATGCGCCAACGGGCGAATCCCGCGTCGCCACGATAGTTGAGGATTTCGGTGCGCCGCCGCGCGCGCGCGGCAGGCTATGGATCGTGCGACTGGCGTCGATGGCTACCGTGCTGTGCGCCTGGGAGCTCGCCGGTCGCCGGATCAATCCGCTCTTTATGTCCTATCCAAGCGCCATTGTGCGCGCCGGCGCCACCCTGCTTGCGAACGGCGAGCTGCCGGGTGCGCTCGCGAGCAGTCTGCGAACACTGCTGGTGGGCTTCATCACCGCCTCCGTCATCGGCGTCGCCCTGGGCCTGCTGATTGGCCGCTATCGCGTCGTTGACGCAGCGACCGACTGGCTCGTCAATGCACTCTATGCGACGCCGCTCATCGCGGTCATTCCGCTGGTGATCCTCTGGTTCGGGCTGGGCGATTCGGCCAAGTTGTTCATCGTGACGCTTCTTGCAGTGTTCCCCGTGCTGATCAATACGGCGTCGGGTGTTCGCAACGTGCCGCGAGCGCTCATGGATGTCGGGGTCGCGTTCGCCGCCAATGAGCGACAGCTATTCTTCAAGATCATCTTGCCGGCGGTGGTTCCCTACATCATGACTGGGCTCAGGCTGGGCATAGGTCGCGCGATCATCGGCATGGTGGCGGCGGAATTCTTCACCGCGATCACGGGCCTCGGTGCCCTGATCGT
>JACXTT010013033.1_pt1 | contig 10987 bp, 8 predicted proteins | sample 9270951 | NCBI WGS metagenome assembly JACXTT01 (sample SAMN15532306, study PRJNA645909) | rock metagenome | isolation source: weathered quartz diorite | place: Puerto Rico | collected 2017-06-21 | reverse complement strand
TCAACCTCTATCCTGCGGAGAACGCTCCGCTCTTCGACAGGATCGCGGGGAGCGGCACGCTCCTCTCCGAGTTCCCTCTGGACACGAGCCCCGCCCCCGAGAACTTCCCGAGACGGAACCGCCTGATCAGCGGCCTGTCGGCGGCAGTCGTCGTCGTCGAGGCGACCGAGAAATCAGGAAGCTTGACCACCGCGGGCCACGCCCTCGATCAGGGACGGGAGGTCCTGGCCGTGCCGGGACCCGTTTCCTCGGAGCAGTCCGCGGGCTGCCACCGGCTGATCCAGCAGGGCGCGAAGCTCGTACAGAAGGTCGAGGACATCCTGGTGGAGCTCTGCCCCATGTACTCGGCCGCGATCCGGCCCCTACCCGCGTCACCGGAGAACTCCGGCCCGAACCTCGCCGATCTGGCCCCGGATGAGGTCGCCGTCCTGGACCTTCTGGACGATCCCGAGCCCGTCCACCTGGACTTCCTCGCCGAACGGGCGCCGTTCGGGATCGGGCGGCTTCAGGCTGCCCTCTTTTCCCTCGAGGTGCGGGGCGCGGTCGAGCAGCTCCCCGGGAGGTACTACTCCAGGGTCACAGCACAGCGGGGATGAGTCTCTTCCGGGCCCTCCTTCGGGGCGCGGTTGAACAATTGCCGGGTCGGTACTATCTTTCCGGGCTTCGAAAGGGGTCGTGGGGCATGTCGCGAGCACTGGTCATCGTCGAGTCGCCTGCTAAGGCCAAGACGATCAACAAGTTCCTGGGCCGAGGCTACCAGGTCAAGGCCTCCATGGGACACATCCGCGACCTGCCCAAGAAAAGCCTCGGGGTGGACGAGAAGGATTTTACCCCCACCTACCAAGTGCTCCCGGAGAAGAAAAAGACCGTCACCGAGCTGAAAAAAGCGGCCAAGGAGGCGAGCGCCATTTATGTCGCTGCCGATCCCGACCGGGAAGGCGAGGCGATCTGCTGGCACCTCTGCGAGGAGCTGAAGAAGGAGACCAGCGCCCCCTTCCACCGCGTGCTCTTCCACGAGATCACCCGTCGGGCGGTCGCAGAGGCGTTCGAGCATCCGCTGCAGATCGACTCCAACAAGGTGGACGCCCAGCAGGCCCGGCGCATCCTAGATCGGCTAGTGGGCTACCAGATCAACCCCCTCCCGTGGGAAAAGGTCCGGCGGGGGCTCTCTGCAGGCAGGGTCCAGAGCGTGGCCCTCAGGATCATCTGCGAGCGCGAGCGCGAGATCCGGGGCTTCGTCCCGCGCGAGTACTGGTCGCTCCTCGCCCAGCTCGAGGCCCAGGAGCCACCGCTCTTCGTGGCGAAACTCGCGGCCATGGACGGGAAGAAGATCGAGCTCGTATCGAAGGACGACGTGGAGAAGGCGCTCGCCGGCCTCGGCTGGCGGATCCACGAGGTGAAGCCGGTCGAGGGTGGCCCCGCGGGCGCGGTCACCGTCGAGGTGGCGCGCGCATCGGAGTCGGCGGTCCCGTTCAAGGTCGCGCAGGTCCAGTCCAAGGAGAAGAAGAAGAATCCGCAGCCGCCCTTCACCACCTCCAAGCTCCAGCAGGACGCCGCTCGCCAGCTCGGCTTCCCGGTGAGCAAGACCATGCGACTCGCCCAGGGCCTCTACGAGGGGCGTGAGATCGGCGAGGCCGGCTCCGTGGGCCTCATCACGTACATGAGGACCGACTCGACGCGTGTGTCCGAGGAGGCGATCGAAACGGTGCGCGCGTACATCTCGGCGACCTATGGTCCGAAGGCGCTTCCGGCCGAGCCCCGGCAGTACCGGGCCGGCAAGCAGGCGCAGGAGGCACACGAGGCGATCCGACCCACGTCGCTCGAGTACTCCCCCGACATGGTGAAGTCGTCCTTGGGCCGGGACGAGTTCCGTCTCTACGCTCTCGTCTGGAACCGCTTCGTCGCCTCGCAGATGGAGGCCGCGGTCTACGATACGACCCGCGCCGACATCGAGGCGGGGCCCCTCACCTTCCGCGCCACCGGATCGGTGCTGAAATCGCACGGCTGGCTCGCCGTCTACCACGAAGGCCGGGACGAGGACGCCGTGGCCCGCGACAGGGACGAGGACGAGCCCGAGGATGCCGAGGATCGGCGGCTCCCCCCCCTCCGGGAGGGCCAGCTCCTCGACCTCAAGACGTTGATCCCCCGTCAACACTTCACCCAGCCCCCACCCCGCTTCACCGAGGCGACGCTCGTGAAGGAGCTGGAGGAGAACGGCATCGGCCGGCCCTCTACCTACGCCACGATCCTCGCGACGATCATGGACCGCGACTACGTGGAGAAGGACAAGGGCCGCTTCCTTCCCACCGAGCTGGGCTCCCTGGTGAACGACCTCATGGTCCAGTCCTTCGGCGACATCGTGGACGTCGGCTACACGGCGCGGATGGAGGAGGAGCTGGACGAGATCGAGGAGGGCAGGCTCCGCTGGGTCGACGCGCTCCGCGAGTTCCAGACCAAGTTCGAGGTCGACCTCGCCAAGGCGAAGGTCGAGATGCGGAACGTGAAGCGCGAGGCGCTCCCGACCGACCAGACGTGCGAGAAGTGCGGCCGGCCCATGGTGCTGAAGTGGGGCCGGTTCGGGCGCTTCCTCGCCTGCTCCGGCTACCCCGAGTGCAAGAACACGCGCGAGGTCGACGGGAACGGGAAGGCGGCCGCGGCCGAGAGCGGTGCCGAGTTGTCTGCCGTCGCGAAGAAGGCACCCGTGAAGGCCCAGCCGGATCCCCTGGAGGCCGAGGCCGATCCGTGCGAGAAGTGCGGCCGGCCCATGGTGCTGAAGCGCGGCCGGTTCGGGCAGTTCCTCGCCTGCTCGGGCTACCCCGAGTGCAGGAACACCCGCAAGATCCGCGTCACGAAGGAAGGAAAGGCCGAGGCGAAGGCCGACGTCCTGCTCGAAGAGGACTGCCCGCGTTGCGGTTCGAAGCTGGCGCTCAAGCAGGGCCGCTTCGGCGAGTTCACAGCCTGCTCCAACTACCCCAAGTGCCGGTACATCAAGATGAAGGAGACCGGAGTGGCCTGTCCGGAGTGCGACAAGGGCCAAATCGTCGAGCGGAAGTCGAAGCGCGGGAAAACCTTCTTCGGCTGCGACCGCTACCCGGACTGCAAGTTCGTGCTCTGGAACCGCCCCGTCGCGAAGGCCTGCCCGGACTGCGGCGCCGCGTACCTCGTGGAGAAGACCAGCAAGCGTGACGGCCGCCGCCTCGTGTGCGAGGCCGAGGGGTGCTCCTACGTCGAGGCCTTGGAAGAAGTCGAGCCGGTGAAGGCCTGAGGTCGGGCATCGGCGACGACCGCTTCCGCCCGTTGAACATCACTCCCTTTCCCAACGGGGAGCTCGGTGTGGTCTGGGCCGACGGCCACGAGTCCTACTACGACGGTCACGCTCTGCGTTGCGCCTGTGCGTGCGCGCTGTGCGTGGACGAGGGGACGGGGCGGAAGCTCCTCCGCGACGACCTGGTACCCCAGGACGTGCGCCCGCTCCACGTTCGGCCCGTCGGCCGCTACGGGGTCGGTGTCCGCTGGTCCGACGGGCACGATACGGGGATCTACCCCTTCGATCGCCTGCGTGACCTGTGCCCCTGCGGGAGCTGCGGCTTGCGGCTCGCTTGATGTACGTCGAAGGCGAGCCCGGCCGGCTCGGTCGGTGGATGGTCCTGGCCCTCGCGCTCGTCATCGTGGTCGCCGGCGTCGTCTTCTCGATCTGCCGTACCCGCCCGGAAACTGCGCCGGGTGTCGTGCCCGAGGCGGGCAGTCCATTCGGGCTGGTCACGCGCGGGAATCTCGCGTTCCAGTGGCTGGTCCCGGAGGACGGGGCGCCGGTACGAGTCGAGGTCTTCGACGCGAAGCATGCCTCGCTGTGGTCGTCGGCTCCGACTCGCGGGGGCTTTCTGAGACCCCCAGCGAGCGAGACGGCGCGCTGGCCGCTCGATGACCTTCTCTGGAGGCCGGTGGCGGTTCCCGGCGTGGGCCTGGAGAGGCCGGGGGACCTTGCCGCGTTTACGCTGCTTCCCTAACCCTGCCAGGGCGGAGGCTCGGTGGACCGCACTTCGTTCGCGACGAGCCAATCCTCGATGACCTCGTGGATGCGGTCGCTCCTGTACAGGAACCAGCGATCCCGCTCCTCGGGATGTTGGCGGAGAACCTCGCGAAAGGCATCCGTGGGATCCCCCTGCTCCAGGGCCTCCTTGAGGTGCCCGAGCACCAAGGCGTCGCCCTCAGTGGTCTCGTCGACGAAGTCCACCATCCACGCCGCCTCGTCGTCCTCGCTGGGCGGCTCGATGTAGAGGCGGGTCGTCTCGTTACGCCGGGTTGACGCGTTCTCCATCTCCTCGTCGAGGTCCCCGTCGCTCTCGAGCGAGTCCTCCCCTTCGCCTTCCAGGACGACCTGTCCCGTGACGAGATCGAGGTAGTAGACGAGGTCCTCGCGCTTTCCCTGGAACGCGGACTCCAACTCCTCCCAGTCGATCTTGACCGGCTTGCGTTTCATGAACTCTTCCCGGCGGCCATCATCGGATGAGACTGACACTCCCCCTTCCCGGGCGGTGGCCCCCGATGCGGAGGGTGAATCTACCCCTGTCGGGTGGAGCAAATCAAGGGCTTCCGGAAACGGTGTCAGGTACCGTTACCTACCGCACGTATCCGAGGGAGCGGAGCCGCTCCCGTGTTTCCGGGTCCATCTGCTCGGGTAGGGGCGTCGTTTCCGGCTCGGCACCGGCGGCGCGCATGGCGGCGACGAACCGCTCCATCTCGCGGATGATGTCGCGCCGGCTGTCCGCCAGGTTCGTCCGCTCGTGGGGATCGCCCGCCAGGTCGTAGAGCTGCACGGGGGGTGGAGGAGGTAAGACAGGTTCCCGACCCTCGCCGGGGTCCGTCACGGCGATGTACTTGTACCCCCGGTGGCGGACGAAGATCTGCCGAGGTCCGTACTTGGTGCGGCCGCCATACGCGATCCGGCCTTCCGTCTCCGCACCCCGCAGCACTGGCAGGAGGCTCGCGCCATCGGCGGAGAAGTCGAGCCGGGCTCCGAGGATCTCCGCGATCGTCGGGAGGACGTCGATGGTGCGCACCTGGGAGCGGACCCGCCGGACGGGATATGCCTCCGACGGGTTGTAGAGGACGAGCGGGACGAGCAGGAGCTCGTCGTGCAGCGAGTGGCCGTGATTCCCGCTGAGCGCCCAGTAGTGGTCTCCCAGCTCCTCCCCGTGGTCGCTCGTCACCGCGATGAGCATGCGGTCCCGGAGGCCGATCTGCCCGAGGAAGTCGAGCAACTCCCCGACGCGCTTGTCGGCCTCGTGGATCCCTCCGTCGTAGAGAGCGGCGAGGTAGGTGAGATCGGCCGCGTCGAACGGGATCCTTCCGGCGCGCAGGAGCTCCCCGGTCTCGATGGTGAAGATCTCGCCGAAGTGCGACGGGGGGAGGCCCGGTGTGAAGGTCGCCCGGTCGTGCGGTGCGTGCGGCTCATAGGTGTGGACGAGGAGGAAAAACCGGTCGCCGCGGTGCTTCGCGATCCAACCCTTCGCGCGCTCGAAGGTACGCGCGATCCCCCCCTTCGCGTTCGGGTCGTGGGGCTTGTCGGGACGGACGAGCTGCACCGCTCCCTCCTCTTCGAAGTACTCGTCGAAGCCCAGGTCGAAGCCGAAGGTCTTCGAGACGAACCCGCCCTCGGTGATGGCCGCGGTCGTGTACCCGGCTCGGCGGATCGACTCCGCTACCGATGCGCTCAGCTTGTTGTCCGGCGTCGAGGCGCGGTCCACCCCGCGCGCGGAGAGGCTCGTCCGCACGGAGGGGAGCGTCCACGGCGCGGCACTCACGACCTGCTCGAAGAGAACGCCCTGCTCCGCGAGCCTTGCGATGGCGGGGGACGTGGGACGCGTATGGCCGTAGCAGGAGAGGTGATCGGCCCGAACCGTGTCGAGCAGGAAGAGGATGGCGCCCTGGAGGTGCCCGGGATGCGTCTGGGGCGATGCGGGCGGCGGGGACGAGCAGCCGGTAAGGAGCGCGGCGACGACGAGACCCGGTGTCCGGTACCGTTTCCGTCTTGAGCACCCCTGCGTCGTTCTCGAGACGGAAACGGTACCGGACACTGTTTCTCCTACAGTCCCCGACGGTCGACCACTCTGGGCAGCGACGGATGGATCCTCGAGACGATCTCGTACGAGATCGTACCGCACCACGAGGCGAGCTGTTCGGCAGGGATGCGCTCGTCTCCCTGCCGGCCCAGGAGCACGACCTCGTCCTCGAGGGCCACGCCGGGGATGTCGGTGACGTCCACCATGCACATGTTCATGCAAACGCGCCCCCGCACGGGTGCGCGCTTCCCGCGCACGAGAACGTGCGCCACGCCCGACAGAGCGCGGTCGTATCCCTCGTGGTATCCGACGGGAAGGACGGCGATCCTCGTGGGCCGCGTGGCACGGTACGCACACCCGTAACCCACGAACCCTCCCTCGGGTACCGGCTTGAGCTGGGCCACACGGGTCCTCCACATCAGCGCCGGCTTGAGGTCGAGGGTGGGCTTTCCACGCTCGAGGCAGGACACGTACGTCTCCCTGGAAGGCCAGAGACCGTAGAGCGCGATCCCGATCCGGGCCATGTCGAGGTGGGTGCGGGTGAACAACAGCGTCGCGGCCGAACACGCAGCGTGACGCACGGTTACGGGACCGGTCGCCTCCTGCACTCTCTGGAACGCCGCGATCTGCGCTTCCGCGAAGCTGTGATCGGTCGTGTCCTCGACGTTCGCGAAGTGGGTCCCGAGGCCCTCGAGCTCGAGCCATTCCGACGACCGCACTCTCCCCGCGAACGCAGGAATATCGGATTCGATCACGCCCTGCCGGTGAGTTCCCGTCTCGGCCTTGAGGTGGATTCGCACCTTGCGCCGCTGCCGTGCCGCGTGCCGTTCGAGACGATCCACGGTCTCGATGTTGTATACGACCGGTCGGAGATCGTGTGTCACCACCTGGTCGAGAGCATCGAGGGCAACGTAGCCCATGATGAGGATCGGCACCCCGGGCCAGGACTCCCTCAGGCGCAGCGCCTCCTCGAGGCCGTTCACGCACAGCCACTGGGCGCCGGCGTCGAGCGCGATGGCCGCCACCTCCACCATCCCGTGTCCGTAGGCGTTGGACTTGACCACGGCTCCGAGGAGCACGGACGGTCCCACCCTCTTCCGGAACGCTACCACGTTGTTCCGAATCGCCGCGGCGTCCACCTCGACCCAGTTGAGCACGAGCCGCCTCCGATCGTCGGCTTCCGCAGGGACTGCCTGCTGCCGGGGAATCGTAGCCCCGGGACTTCGAGGACGCTACCGCGGTGACCGCCGATTTCGAAACCGTCATCCGCGGCCTCCGTCGCTCGCGAGCGAGAAGTTTGACTTTCCCGAGAACGAGGCCGACATTCCAAAAGGATTCCAACAAATGGGTACGGACAAGCCCGTCGTGCGCCCTGCCGAGAGCGCTGTGGAGGCGATTGCGCCTCCCGGCGTATACGACCTCCTTCCCGGCGCGCTCCAGGAACTCTACAGGGCCCTGCACAAGACCTCCATCTATCCCGTCGGCCATCCATCGATCCGTGGTGCCATCGGCCGCGCCCACGAGTACCTCGTCCGGGCGCTCGAGGATCGGCCATCCGTCATGGTAGGCGTCGCGAGGTCCCACCTCCTCGTGGACCGGGTGCCGATCGCGGACGGGCCGGCAATGCTCGGATCGCTCGCCCAGTTCCTCCACGACCTCGACGTGGCGGTGGTGGAGCTGCGCTCCGGGCTCTCCGCAGCCGAGCTCGGGCAGTTCCTGCTGCGCCTGCGCGAGGCACGCCAGGCGGGTCGTGGCGGCGCCTCGCTCGCCCTGGCCCTGGCGGAAGACAAGCTCGAGAACGTCCGGATCTTCCCGCTGGATTACTGGGGCCTGTCCTTCGGCTCCCACGCCGACCGGGAGCGGAACGAGAACGCTACGGATATCTGGGAAGCGCTGGTGGTCAACCTGATCGACCCGGCCCAGGCGAGATCCGCGATCGATCCCGAGAGCCTGGCGGCTGAGGCCAACCACCAGTTCGTGAGCCAGGAGGGGGTGGGTGGCGGTCTCCTACGAGACCAGTTCCTCGCGCTCGGCGAGCGGATGGGTGGCATGGAGGACTGGCAGCGCGAGGCGCTGCGTAGCCGCGTGGGCCGGTTCGTCGGCGCGCTGAACCCATCTCTTCGGCAGGACCTGCTCCGGCTGGACCCACAAGAGGTCGAGGACTCGCTGAACATGGTGGCGGAGCTGGCGGATTCGCTCACAGACGCGGCCCTCCTCGATGTCCTGCGGGACATCAACCGGAGCGGCCAGCGCGTCCACGACCAATTCCTGAACTTCCTGAACAAGATGGCGCGCCTCCCTTTGGGACCGTCGCCGACGGCGCCGGAGATGAACGCGGTGCTGCATCGCTGGGGAATCTCGGGGATGTTGCAGACCGAGGACGCCCAGACGTTCCGCCTGGCGCTCAAGGAAATCCTGAGCCGCCGGAAGGACATCGAATGCAACCCGCAGCCGTACCAGGAGCTGCTGGACGACCTGGCGCACCGCGAGCTGCCACCGGCCATGAAGCTGCTCGCCTCCCGCTACCGGGACCCATCGGACCCGATCGACGTCCAGGCGCAGGCGGTGGAACTGGCGGTCCATCTTCTCCAGGACGGGCAGGGCCAGGAGCACGTGCCCGGGATCCTGGCCCACGTGGGCGCGTCGACCGACCTTCTGCTGGACGCCGGGCAGTTCCAGCCGATCCGGGACGCGGCCGTGGTCGCTCGCTTCCTCTACGCCAGGGCGGAGGAGGGGGAGGACACCCGCCGCGCCGCTTGGGGATACCTGCAGGACTTCACCCTCGAGCCTCGCATCGACCGCATCCTCGATCGAGCCTTACGGGGAGGCCGCATCCCGAGCGCGGTCGAGCCCCTGCTCGTGCTCGGAGGTCGGGTCGCGATCGATCGGATCATCGACCGCCTCGACGCGGACCTTCCCGCCCCTGTTGCGTCGCTTCTCCAGAGCATCGCCGTCCAGATCGGCCGCGAGCCCTTGTCCCGGGTCCTCGAGGCGAGGAAGGCGGAGGGTTGGACCCGGCTCCGCCCTGCCTTCCCGCTGCTCCGTCTCCATTCAGCCCAGGACGCCCTCTCCCTCCTCGAGAGCCTCGCGTGCCACCCCGAGTCGCGGGTGCGGAGGGAAGTCCTCACGTACCGTTGCGAGCTGGACCCCGCGTCCGGCGCCGCGGAGCGTCACCTGCGCGCGGCGCTCGGCGACAGCGACCCACGCCTCGTGGCCCTGTGCATCCAGAGGCTTTCGGACCTCGCCAGCACCGAGGCCGTGGAGATCCTGGGCTCCTTCCTCGAAGGCTCGCTCCCGTGCGGCCCACCACCCCTCGCGCAGATCCGCCGGATCGTGAAGGGGATGCTTGCCGTGGAACCGATCGGGCTCGAGCGTGTGTGCAAGGGCCTGGACGCCTTGAGGACGAGCCTCAAGCCCGTCAAGGCGCGGGTGGGAGCCGCGATCCGCCAGAGCCTCGAAGGGCACGGGCAGGATCCTCCCGTGGCCCGATGCCTCGCGCGGTGGCGGCGTTCTCCCGCGTGGCTCGTCTCCTTGCTGATGTCGGCCCCGGCCCCGGAGCCCCGGGAGGACCGGGAGTGATCCAGATCGTCAACGCGGCCATGCTCGAGCTGCAGAGCGCCGTCCTTGCGCGGGCACTCTACCCGCGAGGCCATCCCAGGATCCGGTCCAGCGAGGAGAGGGCGCGATCTCTTCTGGGCGAGATCCTCGCGCACAGATCCGAGATCACGGTGTTCGCGCTGGACGACCGGGTCGTATTCGGCGAGGAGGTGCTCCCCTCGAGCCCCAGCCTCGTCCACACGCTCTTCGGCCTGTTGCGTCGGAACGGCGTGGACCAGATCACCGTGCGAGCGGGCCTCGACGCGAGCGAGCTCCAGGATTTCCTCGACCGCCTGGCCGCGCCCGAGAGCGAGAGGGTGTCGCTCGGGGCGAGCGCCCACCTCTCCGTCGGCGCCATTCTCGAGGCGGATCGTTCCGGATCCGCCCCGGCGCAGGCCGCGGGCGAGGGATCGACCCACCTGCAGGCGGCAGGAGCTCTCGCGGGGGTCTGGTCCGGGATCCACGATTCGCGGGATTTCCGCGCGGACATCCTCGGCGACATCGTATTCACGCTCTCACGGGTCGTGTCCGACAGCTCGTGCACGATCCTGCCCCTGGCGTTCGTGAAGGGATACGACGAGTACACTTTCGTCCACATCATCAACGTCGGCATCCTCACCATGTCCCTCGGGGAGGCCCTGGGCTTCCACACGCGGATGACCCACGAGCTGGGCATCGCCGCGCTCCTGCACGACGTGGGGAAGATGAAGGTCCCCCTCGAGGTCCTGAACAAGAGCGGCCGGTTCACGGAGGAGGAGTACCGGGCGATGCAGGTGCACCCCGTCGAGGGGGCGCGGATGCTCCTGCACACGCGCGGCGTGCCGGACCTGGCGGCCGTGGTCGCGTACGAACACCACGTCCGCTACGACGGCGGGGGTTATCCCAAGGTCCCGGCCGGCTGGAAGCTGAACCTCGCCAGCCGGATCTGCCAGATCGTCGACGTCTACGACGCCCTCCGCACGGATCGCCCGTACCGTTCCGGTATGCCCGTCGAGAAGATCACCAAGATCATGAGGGGCGACGCGGGGACCTACTTCGACCCGGAGCTGCTCGGCATCTTCCTCGAGCAGGTGATGCCACGCGCAGCCTCGCCCGTGTCCGCTGCTACCCAGGGGGCGCGCACCGTCTAGAATGCCGGGCATGGATCCCGGCTCCAAGAACAGGCCCTGCTATCGGTTCGCTCGGTTCACCGTCTCTCCCGCGCGAAGGCAGCTCCTGCAGGACGGGAAGGAAGTTCCTCTCATCCCGCGCTACTTCGACCTCTTGCTCCTGCTTCTCGAACGCCGGAACGAGGCAGTCCACCGCCGGGAGATCCTGGAGAAGGTCTG
>JACXTT010013032.1_pt1 | contig 10987 bp, 10 predicted proteins | sample 9270951 | NCBI WGS metagenome assembly JACXTT01 (sample SAMN15532306, study PRJNA645909) | rock metagenome | isolation source: weathered quartz diorite | place: Puerto Rico | collected 2017-06-21 | reverse complement strand
TTTGTCTTTCTTTTCTTTCTTCTTCTTTTTCTTCGCGTCAGGTCCAATCGTTCCGGAGATCGAAAAAGCACCCGCGCGGCCCTCTTTCACTTTCGGCAGCTCGACATCGCTGAGATATCGCGGGCGGCTCGAGGCCCATTCGAACTTCAGCTTCAGCGCATCAGTCGGCACATCGGCATGGATCGTCCCGGTGTTGGTAATTACGTCTGCGACTTCTAGGTCGCCGATAACATCCACCATGCCACTTTCACTTTCGATCTTCACCCGCGACCGTTTCGGAACGCGCACCAGCAAATCAATTCGGTAGGGCCGCTCGCGCACTGTAATTTCATTTCCCGAGACGGTGATGTCGCTCGCCTCGACCGGCGCGCCCGTTGAAGTGGCTTTCAAACTGGACGCGTCTTTTTCGTTGTCGGAAGCGACCACTGAAACACGTCCGGCGCGGTTCTTGATGGTAAAAGACGCTTTTCCGCTCGTGCTCAATTGCTTTTCATAGGCCTGAGCTTGAGATCTGCCCGGGCTGGCAAGGCCGAACGCGAGCCCAATGATTAGACACAGAGACTTGGACTGATGGATTAATGCGGTACTACAAAACATAACGAGTGATCTTGCCTGTGCAGAGTTACGGCGGTCAAGTTAGAATGGCCGCGCCCTTATGACTGAGCGCCGCTTCAACTCGTTCGCAGAGTTCTGGCCGTATTACCTCAGCGAACATCGCAAACCCGTGACGCGCGGGTTGCATTACCTGGGGACGATCATCGCGATCAGCCTCTTGATAACACTGCTGACGACCGGACGTTGGTGGATGTTTCCTTTGGCCTTCGTGCCCGGCTATGCATGCGCATGGATCGGCCACTTCTTTTTTGAGAAGAATCGGCCCGCGACGTTCACTTATCCGCTCTGGTCGTTCATGGGTGATTGGAAAATGCTGGCGCTGATGCTTACGGGAAGGCTGAAGTAGCGTGTCAGAAGCCCGACCGTCAGGGAGGGCTTGTCGCGTGACGTACTTCATAATCTCCATTGGTCTTCTTATTCACACTGCCTTCTTACGGTCGGCTTCTGACACGAATCGATGAGAGAAACTAAGGCCCAAAAGAAACAGCGCTCCGAAGAGATCATAAAGCTTCTCAAGCGCGCGCATCCCGATGCTCGCTGCGCGCTAGATCACTCGAACGCGTTTGAGCTACTCATCGCGACGATCCTGTCCGCGCAATGCACCGATGAACGCGTCAACATTGTTACCGCCGATCTCTTTCGCAAATATCGCAAGCCTGAAGACTATCTGAAGGTGCGCGATACCGAACTTCAGCAGGACATCAAAACCACCGGCTTCTTTCGCAATAAGACGAAGTCAATTCAGGGCGCGTCCAAGATGCTGGTTGAGGAATTCAATAGCGAAGTGCCGAAGACAATGGACGAGCTGCTAAAGCTTCCGGGCGTCGCGCGCAAGACAGCGAACGTCGTGCTGGGCGTCGCCTATGGAATTGCGGTCGGCATCGTCGTCGATACGCATGTCAGTCGTTTGTCACATCGACTGAAGCTAACGAAACAGAAGGACGCGGTGAAGATCGAAAACGATTTGCTTGAGCTAGTGCCGAAAAAAGACTGGATCATCTTTTCGCACCTGCTGATCTTTCATGGCCGCCGAGTCTGCAAAGCAAGACGGCCGTTGTGTGAGGAATGCGTAGTTGAGAAGTTTTGTCCTTCGTCGACGCTGAAGACAGGACGAATTCCGCCTAGTTAACTTTCCTTCTTTGGCCGCTCGTTCGATTTCAGAACTCGCTTGCGCAATCGAATCGATTTCGGAGTCACTTCCACCAATTCGTCATCCGCGATGAATTCGAGCGCTTCTTCCAACGAGAGATCTTTTACGGGCACCAGCCGCATCGCCTCGTCCGACCCTGACGCCCGCATGTTCGTCAGCTTCTTCTCTTTAATCGCGTTCACATCGAGATCTACTGCGCGCGAGTTTTCGCCGATCACCATTCCTTCGTAAACGCGAGTGTTCGGCCGAATGAAAAGGACGCCGCGCTCCTGCAAATTGTAAAGAGCGTAAGTCGTCGATTCGCCCATGCGATCCGCGACCAGTGAACCTGTGCCGCGGCCCTTCATCTCGCCCATCCATTTGTCGAAGCGTAGGAACAAGGTGTTCAGCAGCCCGGTTCCCTTTGTTTCCGTCAGGAACTCGCCGCGAAAGCCAATCAATCCGCGCGACGGTGCGTCGAATTCCATGCGGACGCGGCCAGTGCCGTGATTCACCATCTTGGTCATCTGGCCCTTGCGCCGGCCCATCGCTTCGGTCACTACGCCGATGAATTCCTCGGGACAATCGACGACCACCAATTCAATCGGCTCCTGTAATTCACCGTTGACACGTCGGGTGATCACTTCGGGTTTTGAGACCTGGAGCTCGTAACCTTCGCGCCGCATCATCTCGATGATGATCGAGAGTTGCAGTTCACCGCGACCGGAGACTTTGAATTGATCCGGCGAAGCGGTCTCCTCAACGCGGATCGCTACGTTGCCGAGGACTTCGCGATCGAGGCGCTCTTTGATTTGTCGAGACGTAACGTACGGCCCTTCAGTTCCGGCAAACGGTGCGTTGTTAACGCTAAAGATCATCGCGATCGTCGGCTCATCGACTGCGATCGCCGGCAGCGGCTTTGGATTTTCCGGGTCAGTGATCGTTTCGCCGATATTGATGCCTTCAACACCGGCCAAGGCGACAATTTCACCGACACCCGCGCTCTCCGCCTGCTCGCGCTTCAGACCTTCAAAGACAAAAAGTTCCTTAACGCGAGTTTTTTGCAACTCACCGTTGCCGCGCGCGATGGCAATCTCCTGGTTCTTGGCAATCTCACCAGAAAAAATTCGTCCGATCGCCAGCCGGCCGACGTATTCGTTGTAGTCAACGTTGGCCACCAGCAACTGCAGCGAGTCATTGCGCAGCGCATGCGGCGCCGGAATCGACTCGATGATTTGATCGAAGAGCGGGCGCAGGTTGGTTGACGCATCTTCCAGCTTCTTCTTGGCAATGCCTTCGCGCGAGACGGCGTAGAGGATCGGAAACTCGATCTGTTCATCCGTCGCATCGAGATCGATGAAGAGTTCATAAATCTCGTTGACGACTTCTTCCGGCCGCGCATCCTGTCGATCAATTTTGTTAACGACCGCGATCGCCGGCAGTCGCGCTTCCAAAGCTTTCCGCAAAACGAATCGGGTCTGCGGCAGACAGCCTTCCGCCGCATCGACCAGGAGCATTACGCCGTCGACCATCTTCAAAACGCGTTCGACTTCGCCGCCGAAATCCGCGTGGCCCGGCGTATCGACGATGTTGATTTTGTAATCGCCGTAACGCACGGACGTGTTTTTGGCCATGATCGTGATCCCGCGCTCGCGCTCGAGGTCCATCGAGTCCATGACGCGCTCGACAATCTGCTCGTTCTCACGATAAGTGCCGGCCTGCTTGAGCATCGCGTCTACCAGCGTGGTCTTGCCGTGATCGACGTGCGCGATGATGGCGATATTGCGAATCTTGCTTGTTTCCATTCCTGACACTGCCTTTGTTGAGAAAATCCCGCTGTGGGCAAACGAAAAGAATACGGGCCGCGCGCGCAAAGCACAACTGGAGAAAAAAGAAGGGCGAGCCGACGCCCGCCCCAAAGTGCTCTCGACTGAAGAAATCTCTACCGATTCGGCTGCGCCATTGTTGCCGGCATGCCCTTCATCGGAATCGGTAAACGGCCATCGGCGCCTTTGGTCAACGCCACGAAATCGCGATCGGTGCGAATCGAGTCGAACACCGCATCGACGCGGGCTTCCATCATTTCCTTCGCGCGCACGGACTGGTAACGCTCGTATTGGAAGAAGTGACGCCGCAAAAGTTGCAGCGCTTTTTCCCTCTGCCCGTTCTGCGCAAAGATCGCGGCGAGGTTGTACGACGCCGGCATCAAGTTCATGTTCGCCTGCGCAATCTTCAGTGCCTCTTCCTTCTTGCCATTCGCTGCCAGGAACACCGCGGCGAACACCAGGTTGTACGGATCTTTCGGATCGAGCGCGAGCGCCTTCTGGGTGTACTCGTTGCCTTTGACGGGATCATTCTCCGAATTCCAGTACACGGCGAGGTTTCGATACGCGAGCGCGAGCGGATATTCCTCAACCGCTGATTCCATCAACGCGAGTCCTTTCTTGAACTCGCCATCGTGAATCGTCATTTTGCCGAGGCCGTGCAGCGCCACTGAGCGCGACAGCGGATCGGCGGGCATGTCGAGGATCTGATTGAACACTTCGCGAGCTTTGTCCCACGCCCCAATGTTGTGGCGATAATTCTCACCCAGGAAACGCAACGGCGTCGGATCCGCGGGATCCATCAGATGCGCTTGCATATAAAGCTTCGTTGCCAGCGGATAGCGCGCACTGTTTTCGGCAATCAGACCTCGCTTCATGATCGCTTCGATGCGCGCGCTTTGATGACGCTCGAAAATCGGTTCGCGAATTGTTTGAATCGCGCCGATCTCAGCCACACCAAGCTTCTTCAACTCCTTCGAAGCATCGTTGGCTTCTTTCTTGAACAGGCACTTTTGTTCTGCCACTGATTTGTACGCAGCGATCGCGGCATTCTTGTCGCCGGATTTCGCTTTTTCGGCCGCGCCTTTCATCTGCTCGCTAATAGCGGCCTTGCGCGTTTTCATTTCAGTATCGACAAGCTTCTCGACGTCCGCGACTTTGAGCTTGCCGCTGCTGTTTTCGACTTTGTTGATGGGCGTGCCGTCAGACTTCGCCAGAACCGCGACCGGCAACGTCGACTCGCCGATGAGCTTCGCGGCGGTGGGATACTGCGTGTTCGCCAACTGCATCGAGACGCATTGCGAAGCATACAGCGAAAGAGTTCGCGATTGCTTCAAGCTCGAACTGTCGACTTCTTTTTGCGAAGCCGGAAACCAATAAAGCACCAAGCTGCCCGCTGGTGGAGCTGACGCTGGCTTCCACGGCACGATGTAAACCGGAGTATTCGATCCACCGCCGCCGTTGTTAGACATGCCGCCACCGCCTCCACCGCCACCGCCGCCGCACGTGGCGAACGATGATTGGGCGAAAAAGAGAGCGAGAAGAGCTACGGAGATTGGGCGATAGATTCGGGTTTTCATGGCGCGGATTATATTCCTCGCGGTGCCGGATTGGAAACCAATTGCGTTGGCTCTTGGAAAGCAAAAAGGACGCGGGGGTTGTCCGCGTCCCTTGATAATTTGCGTTGGCTTCGGCTTTTGATTTACCAGGTGCAGCCGTAGCTCTTGAGGGCAGTTTCTTGTTGCTCTTTAGCTTGCTTGCAGGCGGCCGCCAGCGTTCCCTTTGTTTGCGGATTGTCGGCGAGTTTCTTCCAGGATTCTTTCCACTGCTTCAAAGCTGACTGATACGAAGCACGAGCGGCTTCGGGAACTTTGCCCGTAACGCAGGCTTCATATTTGGCGATAAAGTCATCGCACTCAGCGATGCCGATCTTGTCGCCTGACGAGGTCGTGCCGGTGGTGCCGGTAGTTCCCTGGTTTGAGTTCCCTGCGGCCATATTGGTGTTGCCGGTTTCGGTCTTGCTGCAACCAATTAGGATAGCGGCACAAAGGACACACACTACCAAAATCAAATTTCTGTACATCGGGTCACTCCTTAGGGGTTCAGTCGAGATGCTCCTGAACTGAAAATGCGAATTGGAAAAGCGGCGATATGATACACGAGCCTACGGAAATTAAAAGCATTTTGAGCCGAGCGTTCCGCCTGTTCTCTAATCGCCGTTCGACAGGAACTCGTCCGGTTCGACAATCTTCCCGGCAATGGCGGATGCCGCGACGACGTAGGGCGAAGCCAGGTACAGTTTCCCTGGGCCACTGCGTCCCGGAAAGTTGCGATTTTGCGCACTGACGGTCACGGTCTCGGCGGTCTTGGAGGCACCCGGGCCGGCGTTGATGCAAGCGCCGCACGATGGATCGATCAATTCCGCGCCGGCTCGTTGAAAGATTTCAATGTAGCCGCGCTCTTTCGCGTACTGTTTGATCTTCTGCGAGCCAAACTGCAGGTAGAGGTGAACTCCCGGGGCGACGTGCTTGCCTTGATCGAGGGCGTGCTGAAGAACCGTCGCGTACATGTCCATGTCGGCCATCTTGCCGCCGGTGCATGAACCTCCGTATGCCGCATCGATGCGCACTTCGACATCGAGCGAATCGATCGGAATGCCATTGCGCGGATCACCGGGCAGTGCCACCATCGGACGAATCTCAGCGAGTTCAATTTCGAACGTGGCTGCATATTCAGCGTCAGGGTCGCTGTAGACAAATCCTTTGCGCACTTCATCGGCATCGAGACCACGCGAGGTGACGATATAAGCCAGCGTGGCTTCGTCCGGTTCGATGATCCCGGTAAAGCCGCCGGCCTCGACCGCCATGTTTGTCATGGTCGCGCGTTCGTCCATCGACCAATTCATCAAATCTTCGCCGGCGAACTCTAGAACCTTGCCGATGCCTTTGCTCATCTTCATGTAGTCGCTGGCGAGAATCACCAGCATCACATCTTTCGCCGTTACGTCCGCACGCTTCTTTCCCTTCAGAATGTATTTCACAGTTTCGGGAACGCGAATGCGAATGTCTTTCGTGTACCAGGCATTGGCCATGTCGGTTGAGCCAACGCCAAATGCGAAACACCCAAGCACACCGGCCATGCAAGTATGCGAATCAGTGCCGATAACAATCTGTCCTGGCAAAGCGAGGTCTTCGACCACCGCGTTATGACAGATTGCTTCCGAACCGCCCTCAGGGTTCTCTCCGTAGAGCTTGATGCCCTGTCGATCCGTGAAGCTCTCCTGCGTCGTAGCGAGACCTTCCGCTTTTTCCAGCAGGCCCATCTCACGATGTTTCGGCGACATTACTTTGCTCAGAAACGTCAGGTGATCCCGAAATGCAAAGACTGACTCAGGATTAGTAATCTTCGCTTCACTGCCCAACGCCTGCGTGAACAACGACGCGGCCATCGGCGTGACGTACTCATGCGAAAAGCGAACGTCAGCGACCGCGAAGAGCGCGTCGCCGGGCTGGACCGACTCAACACCGATGGTGCCGGCTGTGACGAACGCGTGACGCGCGATGATCTTTTCGACGATGTTCATCGGACGGCTCCGGAGCGCAGGCATCCCTGCCTGCGGGCCGCGAGCATCCTGCTCGCGGACTTCTGACAATGCCGGCGGTGAGACCTCACCCGCCAAACGCGCCTGGTTGTAATTAAACAGTCCGCCGTACTCGACGATATCTTTCGAAATCGGATCAGTCCCCTTCGTAAACTCAGCGAGCGCAATCTCTTCGCCGCGCCTAATCCTCTCTATCAATCCGAAATCAGTTGACGTCAAAAGCCCGATATTCTGTGAGTTCTGGCCGTAAATCTTCTCGATGCTTTTCGCGATCACCAATTTGATTCCCGCCCACTTCTCGGCATACGGCGCCGTTTCGCGCGACGACCCGCAACCTTTCGACAAACCGGACACGACCACGGTGAAGCCGCCATTCTTCACTTCATCTTTCTTCACTGCGCCATCGCGCATGCCGACGTAAACGTACTCGCCCAGCGTCTCGTCGTAGTAGAAACAAACCCAACCCGGTGTGATCTCGTCAGTCGAGATGTTATTCATCAACGGCAGATCGTCGTCTGCCAGCCGCTGTGCCAACTCACTCTCCAGCTGTTTCGCTTGATCCCCCGAAGCTTCGAGCTGTTTTCGTATCAGCGAAGTGTCTTCAGTCAGAAATAGAATGCGACCGGCAAATGTCACTTGGTCCGGTCTCTTTGAATTTGAGTTGCTCATGAAAGTAATATTCCGTGAAAGAGCCTGTTAGTTATTGATCCGTACAGAAATCCCGTCTGTGCTCGATTATAAACTGAGGGGCGACAAAACGCCGCCCGGGCTGGAACGGATCGTGACTGACATATTCCCTATCATTGAAACTGCGCGTCTGCGTCTGCGAATGTTTTGCGCACAGGATCTGGACAGCCTTGCTGCGATGTTAGCCGACCCGGCCGTAATGCGTTACGTCGAGGACGGCCAGCCAAAGGATCGTGACGTCGCCGAGAAAGCGCTCAACAGCATTATCACGCATTGGGAGAAACACGGATTCGGACGTTGGGCGGTCGAAGAAAAGCAAACGGAAAAATTCATTGGCTTCGGTGGATTACGATCGCTGTTTGGAACACCTGAAGTCGTCTACCACATGGCGCCTGCCTACTGGGGCAAAGGCTACGGCACCGAGTTAGGTCGCGCGGCGCTGGATTTTGGATTCAATCAACATAGCTTCGAGCGGGTGGTGGCAATTGCCAAACCTGATAATGCGGCGTCAATTCATGTGATGGAAAAGCTTGGGATGAGATTTCAGCAACGTACGAACTACTACGGCATCGAGGTCGTCGAATATGCGATTACCGCCGACGAATTTAATTCGCCGTCGCTTAAGGCGCCGGCGTCGTAAGCATATAGACCGCGAACGAAGCCAGCCAATGCTCACCTTCATAATTCCCGCTGGCGATGAATGGTAACGCTGCGTTTGCATGAGCCACGGCTGAACCCGCCAGGGTTCTGCGGGCCGGATCAGTCGCCGGCAAAGCGGCCGCGATGCTTCGCATGCACCAGGCCCGACTCAAGTTCAATCCGTCCAGGTGGACCAGCTTCGGATCGGTTCGATCAGTCACCACCGCCGGCTGCATCAACTGCTTTGGCTGACTGCGAGTGATGCCCGGCAGGAATCGATGAAACCACTGAACGAATTCATGCTTAGTCATCACCCGCCTCATTAGATCCGCTTCCATCAGCGCCGGTGAAAAGAAATCTTCACCGCCCGGTTCCCAAGCGGCCGGATAGTTCACATCGCTGCCAAAGTAGGTTCGACTCCGCTCGACGATCAACGCTTCCAACTTCTGGTCGCCAATGGCGCGCGCGTAATCCAGCGCGAACGCCAAGCCAAAGGCGGTGTTGGGATGAACGCCGGTCCGAATCGGATAATTCTGTTTCGGCAGAAACGCGAGATACTTTTCCACCAGAGAGCTCGCCAGCGGTTGTAAATTCTGCGACCATCTCATTCCCTCCGAATCGTTCCAGCCGTGCAGTTCTTCCGCTAGTTTCAGCAGCCAGGCCCAACCGTAAGTCCGTTCGAACGAAGCGCGATTCGCTTCCTTCAGATAAGCAACTTCTCCCGCGATGTTCTTCTCATTAAGGTTCGCCTCAAGCGCCGCACGGACCTCTTTCGCTTCGGGCATGTCTGGGAATAGTTTCAGCAGATGCACCAACATCCAATGCCCATGCACGGTGGAGTGCCAATCGAAGCAGCCGTAAAACGCCGGATGCATCGCGCGTGGACTGCGCACGTCAGCCGCGTCGTTATTCACGTGATCCAGCTTGTTTGGATACTCCTTCTGCACACACTTGAGCGCGAGCTTCGCGAAATGGGAAGCTTGGGACTGCGTCAGTGAAACCTGCGGCGACAGTTGGGCAGTAGTTGAGCCGGCAAAGAAGAGCGTCAGGGCAAGCAGGGCGATAGGTCTCATCATGATTGCGCGGAGTCTATCAGATTCATTGAGAAAAGAGTGGCCGATGCGCGGAGCATGAGCTAAGCTGATCACGACATGTATGCCTCGCCGGGTCCCTTTCCACTTGGAATCTTTTTGTTTAAGCGACAGGCATTGGCCCTCAGGAACTCATGAGATTTTCCGTCATCATTCCGGCCTTCAATGAAGAGCAGTATCTGCCTCGGCTGCTTGAGTCGATTACCGTCGCGCGCACAAATTATTCCGGGGGCGCCGCTGAGATCGAAGTCGTCGTCGCCGATAATGGCTCTACTGATGACACCGCGAGAGTCGCCACCGCTTATAGCGCGCGCGTCATCAAAGTCGCGAAGCGCCGCATCGCTGCCGCCAGGAACGGCGGCGCGCATGCCTCCACCGGCGAAATTCTCTGTTTCATCGATGCCGACTCGGCAATTCATCCGAACACGTTCGATGAAATTGATCGCGCGATGAAAACCGGCCGCTACGTTTGGGGCGTGACCGGCGGCCGCATGGAGCGAATGTCCTTTCCGCTCTTCATTACTTACTGGGCCTTCATGCCGATGGTGTTGCTCACCGGTCTCGACATCGGTCTTTCGTTTTGTCATCGCGAGGACTTTGAAGCGGTAGGCGGATACGATGAAAGTCGCTTGTACGCTGAAGACGTGAAGTTCCCCTGGGCATTGAAACGATTAGGCCGCACGCGCGGACAGCGCACGGTGCGTCTGCCAAAGATTAAGGCCCTCGCGAGTACACGCAAGTTCGATCAATTTGGCGAGTGGCATTACTTCTGGATGTTGGGCCACGCAATCAAGAGCCTGGTTACCTGGAACTGGCATGATGAAAAACTAGCGGAGCGCTATTGGTATAACCCGGGGCGTTAGGGCTTCTGACACATCGGCTAAATCTTCCTTCGTTTTTTTGCCTCAGCCGCAGTAAGATTCGCTCACAAACAATGCCTGAGATCGAAGCGAAAGTTGGAAGCGAGGTTCACGAGCGGCTCTGGCGCGCACGCGCTTTCATCCACGAGCGCTATCAGGAACCGATCGATCTGGATCAGATTTCGCGCGAGGCCTGCATGTCCCGCTATCATTTCCTCCGGCTGTTTCGCGAACAGTTTGCGACCACGCCACACCAGTATCTGATTGACCGGCGAATCGAAAAGGCCAAGGAGTTGCTCAGGCATCGTCGGCTGACGGTCACGGACGTATGCTTTGAAGTGGGCTTTCAGAGTCTCGGATCGTTCAGCACGCTGTTTCGCCAACGCGTCGGCGATGCTCCCGTAAACCATCGCCAGCAACAGCGAGAGGCCCAGAGCAAAGTGCCCACTTGTTTTCTCAACATGTACGGGCTGGGCGTCAGCGATTAGGAATTGAACCGGCGGAACTCCGGCTCCACGCGCACCCACAATTTCAGCAATTTT
>JACXTT010013031.1_pt1 | contig 10988 bp, 9 predicted proteins | sample 9270951 | NCBI WGS metagenome assembly JACXTT01 (sample SAMN15532306, study PRJNA645909) | rock metagenome | isolation source: weathered quartz diorite | place: Puerto Rico | collected 2017-06-21 | reverse complement strand
CTCGGTGCCCGCATGGTGGACTTTGCGGGTTGGTATATGCCTGTGCAGTATGAAGGCGTGAAAGAAGAGCATTTAGCGGTTCGAAAAGATGTCGGTCTTTTCGACGTTTCGCATATGGGTGAGATTCGCGTGAAAGGTGCCAAGGCACTTGAAACTCTTCAATGGTGCACAACCAATGATGTTTCTATTTTGAAAAAAAATCAGGCTCAGTACTCACTTTTTCCAAATGAAACGGGCGGGATTGTCGATGATCTCATCGTCTATTGCGTTGAGCCTGGCCAAGAATATCTTTTATGCGTGAATGCCTCGAATGCCGATAAAGATTTTGCCTATATGCTTAAAAATAATCGCGGCGCTGAAATCACAAACGAGAGCTCAAAGTGGTCACAAATTGCTGTGCAAGGTCCAAAGGCGATGCAACTCCTTGAGAGAGTTTATGGTGGAGCGGTTCAAGATATTCCTACTTTTGAGTTTCGTGAGATGAGTTTTGCAGGCTCAAAGACTCTGGTCGCGCGTACGGGTTATACCGGCGAAGATGGCTGCGAGGTTTTTGTTTTGAATGAAAAGGCCGTCGAACTTTGGCAGACGCTTTTACAAAAAGGCGCTGATCTTGGTGTCAAAGCGATTGGGCTCGGTGCACGTGATACCCTTCGCACAGAAATGAAGTATTCTCTCTATGGAAATGAAATTGATGATGAGAGCAATCCCTATGGCGCGGGCCTTGCCTGGGTCGTGAAGCCATTGAAAAAAGATTTTTTAGGTAAGGCGGCGATGCTTGCTAAAAAAGAAGAGGGCTTGAAATTTAAATTGATTGGCTTTGAAATGGTCGATCGTGGGATTCCACGCCATGGTTATCCGCTGTTATCGATTGACAAGAACGAGAAAATTGGTGTTGTTACAAGCGGTACTTTTTCACCAAGTTTAAATTCCTCTGTTGGCATTGCCTACATTCGAAGCGATCTCGCCCAGCCCGGGACTGAGTTTCAGGTTTCGGTTCGTGAGCGCGGAGTGAAGGCAAAAGTGATTGCCACACCTTTTGTGAAAAATACGAGTTTACAAAAATAAATTTTTTAAGGAGATCGTGAAATGTCGAATTACCAACTGCCAGAAGATTATTATTACACAAAAGAACATGAGTGGGCCCAAGTCGATGAGAATATCGTCACGATCGGCATCACACAGTACGCTCAAGAGCAGCTTGGTGAGATTGTTTATGTGGAGCTTCCAGAAGAGGGAGCCAAGGTCAATCAAGGTGAAACTTTTGGCGTTGTTGAAAGCGTAAAGGCGGCGAGTGATTTGTATTCTCCCGTTTCAGGAACTGTTATTGAAGTGAATACTGCTTTGATGGATGATCCCAGCGGTCTCAATGACGACCCGATGAATGAAGGTTGGATGATGAGAATCGAGATGGATACTGAAAAAGAGCTTGCGAATTTGATGCGCGTCCCGGATTATAAAAAACTTATTGCTAAGTAGTCAATTTATGCCCAGATGGTGGAATTGGTATACACGCTGGTCTTAGAAGCCAGTGCCGAAAGGCTTGCAGGTTCAAGTCCTGTTCTGGGTACCACTTAAATATTTAAGCCCGCATTTAAATAAGCAGTTATGAATTAAAAAAGACCATCCATGCGATGGTCTTTTTTTGTCGTTAAAATTTCTTTCTGATGACATAGCTGATTGAGCTTAAATTTACAGGAACGGCTTTACACAAAATTGTTTTGCAATCAGGTCCATATTTTGCAAAAAAGTCCAGTGATCTTCTGAATTCCATAAAGAGAAAGAACCCTGGCGATGTTTGATTTTAAAAAATCATTTAATTCTACTTCATCGGCATCGCCCATGTTTTCGATTTCTGACGAAGAGTTAAGACGTGTGGATCTCGAGCTGGGTCGTCGTGCTGCAGTTGCCGGAATTACTCAACCAATGATTTATTTGGCTTATCGCTATTTAGTTGATTTCCCTCTGGGAATACCGCGATTTCTAGACGCCATTGGATTTGTTTTATATGTGATGTCATTCATTCGTGTTTCATCTTATTTAATTCAGAGAAAAGATATTCCGAAGTTCAGAACCAGTGTGCCTTGGCGGGATATTTTTAGAAGCTCAGCTTATGGATTGGCATTTTGTTGGGGTGCCATTGGAGTCTCAAGTCTTTTACTTTATGGTGGAAGCTTTCCGTTTTTTTTAGCGGTTTTGATCATTTTTGGGACGTTCTCACTATCCCTTCACTCCTATGGTCATGATCTTGTGATGACCCGTCTTTCAACTTTGCTGATTGTGGTTCCAATTATTTTGACGCTTTTTGCCCAGCGTGGACCTAATTATTTAGCCCTGGCTTTCATTTTAATTTTTGGTCTGCTTTATCTACAATTTTTGGCCGGAAATGCTCATAAACTTTTTTGGGAAGTTTTGCAAAGCCGAGAGATGGTCCACGTTCAGCGCGATCAATTGACTGCTGTTTTGGATGCGATTCCGGGTTTTGTTTTTTGGACAGACGGAGCAGGACGTTACTTGGGTGCGAATCGTCGCTTGACGGAGCTTTACGGTGTCACTAGCCAAGATTTTGTTGGACAAAATCTTGGGAGTCTCATCACCGACAGAGAGATGATAAAATTATTTGAGAAATTTTTGGCGTCGTCAGAATCTGAATTTGTTGCTGATACTCCCTTTGTGACTGCAACCGGTTCGAGATGGTGTCTGGTTGCCATGCGAAAATATCAGAGAAGTATTCATACTTATGTGGTTATCGTGGCGCTCGATATTGAAGAGCATAAGAGAGCTCAGGCAGAACTCGAAGCGATTCAGGTACAGGCCCAGGAATCAGCACGACTTGCAGCTCTTGGTTTAATGGCCGGCGGAATTGCCCATGAAATCAATAATCCGCTTCAGGTGATTCGCTCATTGGCGTATGTCTTAAAAAGAAATGCTTTAAATGAATCGAAAGAAAAGTCCACTGCCGACGCTTTACAGTTGGCTGGGCAATTAGCTACACAAATTGATGATACGACAAATCGAATCGCAAGAATCATTGCCGGACTTCGAGATTTTGCTCGTGTTGGCGATGGTGATCCTATTGAAGAAGTGAATTTTTCATCACTCTTGAATGAAATTGTCCAAATGGCGAAAATGAGTCAGGCGGCGAGTGGAGTCTCAATCGAAATTGATCCTTTTGATGAAAAACTCACCTTTGCTTGCCGTCGAACAGATCTTGGGCAGGTTTTGATTAATTTGATTAACAATGCCATTGATGCGAGCTTGATGAATGAAAATCCTACTGAACGTTGGGTGCGTCTCCATGTCAGCGATAAAGGAACTGATATCGAAATTCGAGTCATGGATAGTGGACCTGGCATTCCAGAAAATTTGCTTGATAAGATTATGCTGCCTTTTTTCACGACCAAATTTTCGAAGGGTGTTGGACTTGGTCTAAGTATTTCGTCGTCGATTATTAAACAAAACCATGGGAGTATCGGTATCGATCGGACTTCGCCGCATACTTGTTTTGTCGTGACTTTGCCGAAGCTGCAGAATGAGAAACAACAATGAATAAACCAATATTAGTTATTGAAGATGATCAAGAGGTTCGCTCCGCACTACGCATGGTTTTAGAGAGTAATGGTCTTAAGGTGATTGAAGCCTCGAATGGTAAAGAGGCCATCGAGAAGTTGCGCAGTGGGATTAGTCCAAGTTTGATTCTTTTAGATATTATGATGCCGATTATGGACGGTTGGGATTTTTTGAGTCATAAGGCAACGGAGCCAAATTTAGCCTGGGCGCCTGTTATTGTTTGTTCTGCCGCGGATCGCAATCATCCTCTAGCTCATTTGGCTGTCGAGTTTTTACCTAAGCCTATGAATATTGATCGTCTGCTGAGGACGATTGAAACTTATCGAAAAGACTCCTGAGAGTCTTTTTTATTAATTAAAATTCGATTTTAAAAACTGATTGATTTCTGAAGTCATGAGTTCGAATGCATGATTGTAATCATCGGGTGCGCGTTTGTAGGTATCGATTGGACCTTTTCCGATATTGCCGTGCCAGACACCGGTCGCCTTTGCAAAATAAAGCGAAGCTTTTGGGCCCTGAGTTTGCTCTAGGAAAAGTTCAATCTCATGGTCAGATACGGCGGGTTCAGATTCGGCGTAAGCGACAAATACTGGTGCGTGAATGCGCTGATAAATATGAAGTTGCGAAAGCGAATAATCATCATTTTTTGCCGATAAATGCGAGTCAAAATTGAGCGAATAGGTCTTCGCCATTTTATCTATTAAATTATAAAGTTGGTCTGTTGCTCTCGCCGAAATATAGGGAACCTCATCGTGATCGGGATGCGTTCGAAGAAAAATATTTCCGTTGAGTCCGAGGTAAGTTCCCACCTCGGCACCCGCGGCTGCGAGCCAACTGAGTTTGAGTGCGGGAGCGAGCAAAATTAATCCAGAAATCTCATTCGGATCTCTTAAGATTTTATTGACCTCAATCAATCCGCCCAGAGAGTGCCCCGCAAGAATCACATGCGGAGCAAAGCAGTGAGCCATTTTGACGGCGTTGTCGAGTTCGCGCACCCACTCATCACTTGTGACATGATCAAGTGCCTTGAGGTCTTGCTCCCAATGTCCCGGGAGTAAAATGCTCAAGCTGTTAAAATGATTGGCGGCAAAATTGAGATTGAGCGCTTTAAAAAAATTGGGAGATTCAAAGAGTCCGTGAATAAAAACAATAACGTAATCAGAGCGAGGTTCGTCGGCAATAAAAAGACGTGGTAGATGTTTTTCGGGGACACCGATATTTTTTTTTGCCTGCACATAAGATTGGACTCCGGCGAGGCAGGCTTGAGGCACGCCAGCTGCAAGGCTTTTGGAGCTTAGACCAAGACCCAGGAAAGACCAGAACAGTATTTTTTTAATCATAGAGTAAATTATTTAAGTGAAAGAGCGACGAGTCAATAGACAAAATATGCCAAAATACAACCGGCTGGCCCAAGACCAATATCTCGAACTCCAAAGGAACAGCTTTGCTGACTTCGTATTCGAAGGATTTTGATTTATGATAAAGAAATGCAAAAGAAAAATTTCTCTCGTCTCTTTTCAGTTTTTTTCTTAATCGGATCAAGCTCTTGTAGCACGGGTTCGTTTTGGAGTGGTCTCACTCATTCGAACAAGGAATGGGTTTTACAACCAGCGCGAAGTATTGAGCAGCAAAATTTAATTTTTGTGAGCTCTGCAGAGGCAGCCTCGAAGGCGACTGCTGAATTTACAGCCGTCTCAAAAGCACTCGAGGATTTGGCGAACGAGTGTTCATATGTTCCCAAAGGAACTCATCTCGAGGATCTCGTCGAATCTCAACAGGCCGACAAAGTTGTTGTCGCTGTCAAGCTTGTCGTTCCTTTAAAGATTTGTGATCAAGCGAAAAAAGATCTTTTGCCTGAGGATCTTCAGAGAAATGCAAATCGAGGATATGCTGAGCAAATCCAAAAATATCGATTAGAAAAATTCACGGGTTTTAGCCAAAATCACGGCAAGCTGAGCGTTGAGTCTGATCAGTCTCCTGAGACAGTGAAAGAGTCCCAAATCATTCATGACGATAATGAATTTTTTGAGATGAGACAAAAAACTGCGCTTTTGAAAGAGAGCATTATTTTAAGTAAAAAGTTCGAGACGCAAACCTGGCAAGAAATTCTTCAGATTTTGTCGGAGCAGTTTTCAGCGACTCAAACTTATGAACTTGCAAATCCGGCATTGAAGTCGAGCAGTTTAACTTGGTCAAAGGTACAAACTCAGCTTAGTCAGAGACAAAGCACAAAAAGTGAAAAAGTTATTTCAGAGAAGATTTTTTCAAAGTCCAAAACTTCTCGCCGTAAGCCAGCACAAATTGTTGAGAAGGCTCGATCAAAGTCTGGTCCCAATGAAAGTGTGCAGTAAGGCCTAATTTTAATTTCATTTTTGAATTTAGAATGTCAAAATAAGTGATGAGCCAAATTCTCTCACGACTGCATTATTTTCTCTATCATCCTATGCAAGTTTTTTGGACATGTTTTGCGATTGTATTTACCAGTCTTTTAATTGATGGAACTTTTATTAGATTGTGGCGTCTGCAACGCGATCGAGTGACCTTGATGAGTCGAATTGAGGAGTCCAAGATTCATTCGAAACAGCTTGAGTATCGAATCCACGAGGCCTACCAGGCCGAATTTATTGAGCGTCAGGCGCGAGATCAGCTGGATCTTGTTCGTGAAGGCGATCTGGTTTTTGTGTTTTCTGATGATGCTACGGATATCTGATTGATTTTAGGGTGTCCTCCGGTGCATCTTCTTTTTCATGAAAAAAATCTATTTAATTGATGTGAGTTCAATGTTCTTTCGAGCATTTTATGCGATTCGTTCGCTGACGAATCAAGCTGGAATGCCGACCAATGCGATTTATGGCCTACTGTCGATGACCGTCAAGTTGCTACGAGAAAAGAAGCCAGATTATATAGCCTTTTGTTACGATTTACCGACGCCATCTTTTCGAAAAGAAATTGATCCAAGATACAAGGCCAATCGTACAGAAATGCCAGCAGAACTTGTTCCGCAGATTCCCTACATTAAAGAAATTGCTTTGGCTCTTGGAATTCCCTGTTTTGAAAAAGTTGGCTATGAAGCCGATGATTTAATCGGAACCATCACGAAGTGGGCACGCCGACAGAATATCGAAGTTGAAATTGTCAGCGGTGATAAAGATTTTTGCCAGCTCGTTGAACCTCATGTTTCGATTTATGATACCATGAAGGAGTTTCATTTTAACGAAGCTGAGGTTTTGAATAAGTGGGGTGTTCCTCCGCGAAAATTTGTCGATTACTTGGCGATTGTTGGTGATAGCAGCGACAATATTAAAGGTGTTGCTGGAGTTGGGCCGAAAGGTGCAGAGAAATTACTGACCCAGTTTGAATCTCTCGAAGAGATCTACGAACATCTCGATGAAATTGCTAATAAAAATTGTCGAGAAAAATTAATAGCAGCAAAAGATGAAGCCTTCTTAAGTAAAAAACTGGTGCAGATCGTTTTGGACATTCCGCTTGAGCTCTCGCCTGAAATTTTAACACTCAAGCCGATTGAGCGAGAGACTTTGCGTCGAATTTTACTGGAGCTTGATTTTAAGAATTATGTCAAAACTCTTCTCGGTGAAAGCTTGTCAGCGGTCGCAGAGCCAGCGAAAACTGAACCTCAGCCTGTTCGAGAGTCGCCGACTCCAGCAGTTAAAAATTGGGCCCCGACGGTGGAGTCTTCAGAGTCTTTTCATCACTTGCAGATGACTGTGCAACGTTTGCAACTGTCAGAATTGAATCAAGTTCTCAAACCTAATTTTGAAACTTGGGGTTTTAAAAATGATCGTGGAATTTATTTGGTACAGAACCAAGATATTTTCGAACTTGCCGGTGAGCCGCGGTTACTTGGTGAAATGCTGACTTCAAAAAATCTATTGTGGAAGGGTGAAGACCTCAAAAATTTCTGCAAAGATTTATTTATTTTTACTCCAAATGTTATATGGGATCAGCTTCTCGCGGCTTATGTTGTGCGTGCGGGGCCGGTGGAAGATATCAAGGAATTGTTTAAACTTTATAATGCCCCGATTCCAGAGCTGCCGAGCCCCGAACAGTATTTCAAAGCTCAGCTTTTGCTCGAACAGCAGGTGCGACGCAAACTCAAAGATCAGAATGGTGAGAAAGTATTGACGGAGATGGAGCTGCCGCTGATCCCAATTTTACTGAAGATGGAAGCCGCAGGTATTAAGCTGGATTTTGAATTGTTAAAAACCGAGAGCGTTAAGCTTGCACAAGAAATTAAGGACCTTGAGAAGAAAATTCAGGAACTCGCCGGAACTGAATTTAATGTCGGAAGCCCAAAGCAGCTTGGCCAAGTTCTCTTTGATAAAATGAAGCTTCCACCAAGTCGAAAAACCAAAACTGGATTTTCGACCGACAATGAAGTTCTTGAAAAACTTGCCATTGATCATCCGATTGCAAATTACATTTTAGACTATCGAGAATTTACAAAATTAAAATCAACTTATGTCGATGCACTCCCTGCGATTGCAGATAAAGAAACTCACCGTGTCCACACGACTTTCAATCAGTCGATGACAACGACTGGACGTCTTTCGAGTACAAATCCAAATCTTCAGAATATTCCGATTCGAACCGAGCGTGGTCAGCTGATTCGTCGAGCTTTTATTGCTGAGAAGGGGCAGTGTTTAGTTTCGGCCGATTATAGTCAAATTGAGCTTCGTGTACTTGCCCATATTTCTGGTGATGAAGGTTTGATATCGGCTTTTGAAAAAGATTTAGATATTCATACCGCCACAGCAAGTGAAATTTTTTCGGTCTCGTTAGATACCGTGAATTCAGATATGAGAAGAAAAGCCAAGGCCGTCAATTTTGGATTGGCTTATGGTCAAAGTGCTCATGGCCTTGCCGAAGCTCTCAAAATTCCTCGCAAAGAAGCGGCTGAAATCGTGACGAGATATTTTCAACGTTTTCCAAAAGTAAAATCTTATATGCATGAGATTGTCGAAACAGCAAAAGCCCAAGGTTACGTCGAGAGTATCTTTGGGCGGAGACGTTACTTAGATGAATTGAAATCGAGTAATGGCATGATTCGCAAATTCGGCGAGCGTGCAGCCATCAATGCACCAATGCAAGGCTCAGTGAGCGATCTCGTGAAAAAGGCAATGATCGAGGTTCATAAAAGTTCTCAAGTGAATGATCTTGTTGGGCGCATGCTTTTGCAGGTTCACGATGAGTTGGTGTTTGAAGTTTCAAAAGAAAATGCAGAGAAACTTGAAATAGAATGTAAGCAAAAAATGGAATCTGCGGTTCAACTGCGCGTCCCTCTCAGAGCAGACGTCGCAAAAGGCAATAATTGGGACGAGCTTCACTAAAGATTAGAATTTTTCCCAGCCGGCAACACGGCCGCCTTCGAAATAAATAATTTTTGTTTCAGCCTGGTAACCGTCTGGAGTTGAGACGTGCTTTGAATACTTCCATCTTTCATTTCCATAAAGTGGATTGCCAGCAACTTCTACCATTGCTGGATCACCCCAGCTTTTTTTAACTGCTCCTGCAGTCATTCCAACAACGATGTCTTCGCTTTCAATAGCATCTTGTACATCTGAAGAAAATTTTTCGGCATCGAGGTATCCGTGCCCTGCGAGCCAGCGATCTCTGCCTTCGATCGAATCAATTTCGATAAATTTAATTCGTTCGCTGTCAGATCTCATCATGGGTTTATATTTATAATATTGTTCTTTTTCTTTTTTACTGGTGAGAGTTTTCTCGGCTCTAGCGAGTTCCATGTGCTCTTCAAGATTGTGACGTTCAGGATCTGTCAATGAACGGCTTGAAGCGTATCCGAGCTCTCGGGCACCTTCATCATTCTGCATTGTGTTTCGATCAAGATTTTCTCTTGCAAAGTCTGTATCATAATCATTGGTGGTTGAAGAATAACCGCTGTGACTTGAGCGAGTGAGAGTTCCGCAGGAAGATAGGACGATGGTCGAGATCGCAAATGCGATGAGACTTCTTTGCATAAAAAACTCCTTTTTGTCATGCAAAACAATTCAGATACACTTCTCATCGGTAAAATCTGTCGATCAATCAAATGCTTTTTTAAAAAATATCTGTAATAATTAGGCCAATGGCAGACGAAGATCCGAAAAACACTGAGACGAAAGATTTACCATCGGTCGACGATTTACTAAAATCTTCGAAAGATGCTCCGCCTTTGGTGGTGACGCCAGAGGATGAGGGCGCAGACATTCATCCAGGCGATGTTGATCGAATGCTCGCCGAAGAGGATCCTGAATTCGCAAAAAAAATAAAGGAACTTCAGAACTCCGAATTTTCAACAAATGTTGCGATTGAAGCTGTGGACATTGAAGCCTTTTTAAAAGAAGGCGAAAATCTGAACGCTAAAAAATCTGCTGTGCGAAAGCTCAAATTTAAAGATCGTGTTGTTCTTCGCTACAAAAATACTCACGCTGGAATTTCTAAAGCTATTGATGATACCCAAAACTTTTTTATTAACTCGGTTAAACTCACCGGCAAGCTATTGGTCAGTGGCCTTCAAAAAATCTTTAAATATAGCTTTGGTGCTATTGGCAAATTTTTATCTTGGCTCATTCATTTACCTGCGCGGATCAAACTCTTATCATTGAGTGTCTTGGTCCTGGCAGCTGCTTCTGGATTGAGTTTGTACTTTGCTCTGATCAGAGGCCATTTTCTTCCAACCTTGAATCGGCAGTACCTCACGGGTTTTGCCGAGCATGCGGATGAAAGTTTTGAATACAAAGAAAGCGATAGCAAAGAGAGTTTTGACAGCGAGATACGTCATCCCGAACATATGTATGAGGTCGAGCGTATTATTGTTAATCTCAAACAAAAGCACGAAGGTGATCACGTACCAATGGGCCTTTTTGAATTTTATATTGCTACAAATTCCCAGGATGCCACGGTAGAAATTGGCGATCGCCGAACCGAAACACGACACATTATTCAACGAGTGATTGAGCAAATGACCTACGAAGAATTAACTTCTCCGCAGGGAAAAGCAAAAATGAAATTCATTTTAAGAAAAGAACTCAATGATTTTCTAACCAAGTCTCATCATGTGCGACAGGTTTATATTAAAACTTTTGTTTTGAAGCCTTAGAGCTCACAACCTAGGTTTAGAATAGGGCAGCAGAAATCGGGTATCAGTTTTTCGGTTAGGATTCACCGAAACCCTAAACTCGGGCCGGCTGCCCGGCTGTCTATAGACGGGATTCACTTTTAAAGCCTACGACTTTGAATCAGTTGATCGATATCAATTTCGTAACTTTTGATCCGATCATTTAATGTACTCTTTGGGAGACCAAGCTCTTCGGCGGTTCTTCGTTGATTTCCACCATTGGCGAGAAGTCTTTGAATGATCATATCTCTTTCAAGATCTTTTATGAAAGATCCTTGGTTTTTGA
>JACXTT010013030.1_pt1 | contig 10988 bp, 12 predicted proteins | sample 9270951 | NCBI WGS metagenome assembly JACXTT01 (sample SAMN15532306, study PRJNA645909) | rock metagenome | isolation source: weathered quartz diorite | place: Puerto Rico | collected 2017-06-21 | reverse complement strand
GTAATCTCCCATCCCGAGGCTGCCGGTGTCATAGTGGAACAGAAATTATGCCCCGATCCAGACAGACGGAGACGGCCCGGCGAGCTCCCCGCGTAAAACTTGCAGGGACGGTCTTGGCCTTGCTTCGGTTGGATAACGGCCGGGAAGTCCGCGCCCGACTGCACCAGCTCTCCTTTACCGGCGGCCTGCTTCACCTGGAAAAACCGCTGGATGAAGGCATCAAAGTCGAAGTGATGTTTCACCTGGGTGATAGCACCATCCGCAGCAAGGCTGCCATGCTCTTTCCCATGTGGGCCACCCAGGGCTGTCTCCAACCGTTCGAATTTGCCAACCTCGGCGAAGATGACCGTCAACAGTTGGAGTCCGATCTGCAGAAATTTCTTGATGCCACCCCGAATCCTTCATCTTCGTTCGAGCGCGCTGCTACGGCCGGTTCCGAGTAATTCTCCGGAATCAAGAACTGATACGCACCCGTCATTCATTTTCGGTAAAATATTACCAATCACCCAGTCAGGGACTCTCATGGCACACCAGCATTCCGCACGTTTTCTGAAAATTGTCGACGACGCCAAAGGGCGCATCCGCGAAGTCAGCATTGACGACATCAAGACTCGCATCGATCGTGCCGAAAAATTCGTCCTGGTCGATGTGCGTGAAGAGAGTGAGTACGCCAACGACCATTTGCCCGGCGCAATCCATCTCGGCAAGGGCATCATTGAGCGCGATATTGAGGAACAGGCGCCGGCCCTGGACACGCCACTGGTACTGTACTGCGGGGGCGGATACCGATCCGCGCTCGCCGCCGACAATCTTCAGAAAATGGGCTACACCAACGTGCTTTCCATGGACGGCGGCATCCGCGGCTGGCGCGAAAGGCGTTTCCCTTTGACCAAGGACTAGGCAGGTTTCCGTCTACGACCTCGAAAGTACCTCGGTAACTTGATGAGATCACCGCGGGGCGTCAGCATGGAGTGACCGTGCACATCTTCCGTGCTCGGGTTGGGCGCAGGACTTAGACAAATGGGACAGGACAATCAAACTTCGGGTCAGGGCAAGTCAGCCGCCGCGGCCACAACAGCACTTGACCGCAAGGCTCTAGAAAGCCTGCTGGCGAACGCGAGCAACCCCGAGCAATGCTGCGCCGCACTGTCTAAGATATTCCTTGTGCGGTCCGACGAAACCGCCCTGCTGCGCCTAGAAAGTGGACTTCTCCGCTTTCTTTTCCCCACTGAACTCACTACCGCGGGGTCCATTCCAATTTCCAGCTCCTCCGCGGTCGCGGCTCACACGGCGGTCACCAAGAAAGTGGAGCTGTTCAATAATTTCACCAGAGTCAAGCACGCCAGCATTTTTGAAAGCATAAGGCCGGTCTCGGAAGACGGTGAAGCAATTCGCCCCGCGATTATCCATAAGTTGATGTCGGCGCCGATCCTCGATAAAGCAGATGACGTTCTAGGAGTGGTGCAGGTCTGCCACAAGGGCTTCGACCTCGCCTCGGCGGGGCCCGACTTCACGCTCGACGATCTCCAGAAACTTGAGCTTGTCGCCAAGGTACTGTCCCAGTCCAAGTTAATGCAGCCAAACCGCTAGATTCTCAGCGCTTTCCAGACCGGCCGCACCAACAGCCAACTTTCCCGCTCCCCTACCGCGCTTCTCCCGCGCCGCGACTTGCTCGAATCTTCCGATAGACCGGGCGGCCAGGCCAGGCGCGGTCATGCTTTCCCACAATCGTCCATACCGGGACCTCATGGCGGTTGGGATCGCGCCTATCAGGACTTCTTGGGTTCATCGTCGGAAGTTACTTCATGGGCAAGAATTATTCCTGCTCAAGCGGGGCTACTCGCCCAGGCTCGCTCTCGCACCTTCAACGCCTGGTCCAGCATCTTCTTCTCCACAGCGGTCAGCGGCCGCAGGCCTCCCTTGGGAAGTGGTCCAAGTATCAGCGGCCCGATGGTCACGCGCACCAGTCTCAACACTCCGACACCGCACTCATCCAGCATCCGCCGGATGTGTCGGTTCTTGCCTTCATCCAGAACGATTTCGAGCCAGCTATTGCGTTTCCCGCTGCGCAGAATGCAAACGCGCCCGACGCGCAGGACATCTCCTTCTTCCGTCTTAACTCCCCGGGCCAGAGATTTCAGTAATTCTGCGTCCGCCACCCGATCAATTTGGACGTGGTAAGTCTTGTCCAGGTGCGTTGGCGGTGCCAGCACTCGGGCCGCCCATTCTGAATCATTGGTCAGCAACAGCAATCCTTCGCTGGCCTTGTCCAGGCGGCCGACAGGGGCCACCCATGAATGGCCGCCTTTCCCATGCTCGCGCCCCAGAAACCTATACACGGTTTGTCGCCCCTCTTCGTCGGACGCCGTCGTAACCACTCCCCGCGGCTTGTTGAGCATGAGGTAAATCTTGGCGGCCGTCGCAACCGGCTGCCGATCCACCTCAATCCAGTCCTTCGATAGCCTCACCGGCGCTTCCGGATTGCGCTGAGTCGCTCCGTTCAGCCGCACCCGTCCGGCCCGAATCAGATCGAACCCATCCGCCCGCGAACAGTAGCCAAGCTTTGACAAAGCCCTTGCCAAACCTACTCGACGGGGAAGAGTCTCTGGCATCACGCTTCCATGTTTACCACGGAACCTGAACGAGCGAATACCTCCCGGCCCGTCCTCACTTCTTCTACAATCGCGGCACAGGCCACGAGCATGAGTATTGAACCCTTCTTGCTTCCCTACTCCGGCACCTCTGCAGAAGATCTCCGGTTGCGGCTCGCACAAACCCGCTGGCCCGATGCAATCCCGGGAGCGGCCTGGGAATATGGCATCGACTGCGATTTCATGCGGAAACTCTGCACCTACTGGAAGGATCATTTCGACTGGAAAACGCAGATGCAAGCTCTGGGGAGATTTCACCACTACCGTTGTAGCTTGGAGGATATCAAGATTCACTTCGTTCACGAGCGCGGCAAGGGTCCCTCGCCCATGCCTCTGATCCTCACCCACGGCTGGCCTGGGTCGTTTCTCGAAATGCTCAAAATCATACCCTTGCTCATCGATCCCGCCAGTCACGGAGGCGACCCGGGGATTTCATTCGATGTGGTGGTCCCCTCGCTGCCAGGCTTCGGCTTTTCCAGCCGCCCCACCCAGAGCGGCATGAATTGTTTTCGTATCGCAGAGCTTTGGACAGACCTCATGGCTGAGCTGGGCTATGACCGCTTTGCTGCACAGGGAGGCGATTTTGGCGCATCCGTGAGTACGATTCTGGGATTGCGCCATTCACAGCGTGTAATCGGAGTTCATCTCAACTACATACCGGGATCCTATCGGCCTCATCTTGAACCCGGAACGAAACTCGGCGAAATCGAGCAGCAATTTCTGGACGACGCCGATCGCTGGTACGTTGACTGTGGCGCCTACGCCCACCTGCAACGAAACACGCCCCAGACGGCTGCCTACGCCCTGAACGATTCCCCAACCGGGTTGGCCGCGTGGATCGTAGAGAAATTTCGCGACTGGGCAGACTGTGACGGCGACGTAGAACGTCGATTCAGTAAAGACGAACTCCTCACCAATGTCACTCTGTATTGGATGACCGAGACCATCCATTCCTCCTGCCGTCTGTATTACGAGACGAAGCGAGCTCCGCTTCAGTTCAAGGCGGGTGAGCAGGTACGCGTACCCTGTGCGGTGGCGCATTTCCCCAAGGAAGCGCCCTTCCCGCCGCGAGCCTGGATCGAACGCGGATTCAACATTCAACGCTGGACTGAAATGCCGCGCGGCGGCCACTTTGCCGCTGCCGAAGAACCGGAACTCCTGGCGAAAGACATCGCCGCTTTTTTTGCGTCCCTGCGCACAGCCGCCTGAGACCGCCTCTAGGCGTCATCATAAGTAGCAACATCGGCGGCTGCGGATTGGTGATAATCTGTGCAGGAAGAGTGAAGTCACCGCGAAAGCCCTGTCGGTCGGGCCTTATGACTGAGAAGAAAGCTGGCGAAGAGCAAAACACGGAGAATCCGTCGGCCGTTAGAAAACCTTATCTCCGGCCTGAGTTCCGCTACGAACGTGCTTTTGAGACCATGGCACTTTCATGCGGCAAGATCCGCGGAAGCCAGGCACTGTGCCGTTTCAACCGCAAAAACTCGTAGCCACCCAACCTCACCGCACTCACAAAAAAATTATCCCGCCACCCACCAGCGGCGCAGAGCCACCAGAGCCCAGATGCCCTCGACGATTCCAAACGGCCAAGCCCCCTGCAGAAAACCGTAAACCGAGCCCAGGACACAGGACCCGCTAAAAGCCAGAATGAACCATCGGCTGCGCTTCTCAAAGGCGTAGCAGACCAGCATGGCCGTAACGGCAAACAAACCAAAAACCGTCAGACGGCTCACGCTGCCCTCTCCTGGTTCCATCGGTTCGGGCCCCCCGCCTCTGAGCATCGCATACGCTTTACCGTCTCACGCTACCAACTCCCGGCTTTCGCCCCACCCACCATACCAGCCCGATGGTCACCGTGTTTTGGTCCTTCTTGAAAACTGCTGCTCGTGCTGCGCCCGAAGCGGCACAGCAACCAAGATCGGCGCTATCCAATCCCATGCGCCTTGCCTGTTTGACCGGAGGGCTGGATGTACAAGGTTGGACGGCAGTCCGCAGGTCGATCTGGTGCTTTCATTTTCGTTTGTATCTTTCGTCCAAGATACAAGAGGAGCCCTCTGCCCACACTTTGGACAAATCGAAAGTGGAAACCTTGTAAATTGTCGATCAGGAAGGTCCACGGCGGGAGCGCAGGCCGGAGCGGGCGACCTCTCAACTACGCTGTGACAACTATTTCGACCGTCCATCCAGTGCCAGGTTCAGCTCCAGCACATTAACCCGTGGCTCACCCAAAATGCCCCACTGTCTGCCTTTCGTATTCTCGGCGACCAGTTTCCGTAGTGCGTCCTCGCCTATCCCGCGAGCCTTAGCAACGCGTGGTACCTGAAATTCTGCGGCGGCGGGCGTAATGTCAGGATCGAAACCGGAGGCGGAAGTCGTCACTAAGTCGATCGGGACTGGCCGTCCCGGATTCTCCGCCTGCGCGCTGGCAACGTCGCTGTTCACACGATCAATGAGCTTCTGATTCGTCGGCCCCAGGTTCGACCCCCCGGAATTGCTGGCATCGTAACCGTTCGCGCCTGCCGCGGAAGGGCGCGGGTGAAAATAGCTCGCCCCCACAAACGGCTGGGCGATGATGCTAGAGCCAATCACGGTTCCGTTGCGCCGTATGAGCTGCCCGTTCGCTTTCTCCGGAAACAGCATCTGCGCCAGTCCGGTAACTACCAGCGGATAAACTAGCCCCAGCAGCACGGTCGTGACTACGGTCATAAGCACGGAAATCAGGAGGTTTTTTTTCATGGTGATCCTCTTCAGGCCATCCCAATGCGGGTGATGACCAGGTCGATCAGCTTGATACCGATAAACGGGATGACAATTCCACCGACGCCATAGATCAGCAGGTTGTTGCGCAACAGCGCCGCCGCGCCCATGGCGCGATACTTCACCCCCCGCAACGCAAGCGGTATCAGAGCGACAATTATCAGCGCATTGAAAATGACGGCGGATAATATTGCCGACGCCGGCGTCTTCAAATGCATGATGTTGAGCGCGCCCAGCACCGGAAACGTGCCGGCAAACATCGCCGGAATGATGGCAAAATACTTGGCTACATCGTTGGCAATGGAGAACGTGGTCAACGCTCCGCGAGTCATTAACAACTGCTTGCCGATTTCGACGATCTCGATCAGCTTGGTGGGATTCGAATCCAGATCCACCATGTTTCCAGCCTCCTTTGCGGCCTGCGTGCCCGTATTCATGGCCACGCCGACATCCGCCTGAGCCAGTGCAGGAGCGTCGTTGGTACCATCGCCGGTCATTGCCACGAGTTTTCCGTCCGCCTGCTCCTTTCGAATCAGATCCATTTTTTCCTTGGGTGTGGCCTGGGCCAAAAAGTCATCGACACCAGCCTCGCGGGCAATAGCGGCAGCCGTGAGCGGGTTGTCGCCCGTAATCATCACCGTGCGAATGCCCATGGAGCGAAGCTGGCTGAAGCGCTCGCGAATCCCGCCTTTGACGATGTCCTTGAGGTAGATCACGCCCAACGCACGCTTATTTTCGGAGACTACAAGGGGTGTGCCGCCGGAACGCGCAATCTGCTCCACCGTCGACTGCACTTCTTTCGGAAGTCCGTTGCCGCTGACCACGGAGATATATTTTGCGATCGCGTCCGATGCTCCCTTGCGAATCTCACGGCCATCCAGGTCTACGCCGGACATTCTGGTTTGCGCGGTAAACGGCACGAAATGCGCTTCGTGCGAAGCCAGGTCACGTCCACGCAGGCCGTAACGTTCTTTTGCCAGAACCACAATGGAGCGGCCTTCCGGAGTTTCATCGGGAAGCGACGACAACTGAGCCGCATCCGCCAGTTGCGCTTCCGAAACTCCGGCAGCGCAAACGAATTCGGCCGCCTGGCGATTCCCCAGCGTGATCGTGCCGGTTTTGTCCAGAAGGAGCGTGTTGACGTCGCCCGCTGCTTCCACGGCCCGGCCTGACATGGCCAGCACATTGTGCTGCACCAGACGATCCATCCCCGCGATGCCAATCGCGGAAAGCAATCCTCCAATTGTGGTCGGGATCAGGCAGACCAGCAGGGAAACCAGCACAAACACCGTTTGCGGAGCTCCCGAATAGATTGCGAACGGTTGCAGCGTCACCACCGCCAGCAGGAAGATGATGGTCAGCCCGGCCAGCAGAATGTTCAACGCGATCTCGTTCGGCGTCTTCTGACGCTCGGCGCCCTCCACCAGTGCGATCATGCGATCGAGAAAAGTCTCGCCCGGGTTGGACGTGATTTTGATCTTGATCCGGTCGGAGAGTACTCGCGTCCCTCCCGTCACTGCCGACCGATCTCCGCCTGCCTCGCGGATCACGGGCGCGGACTCGCCCGTGATGGCGGATTCGTCTACCGACGCCACGCCTTCCACAATTTCGCCGTCCCCCGGAATGAACTCCCCGGCAGCGACGTTCACCATATCGCCGGAACGCAGCTTCGAACTTGCTATCTTTTCGATTCTGCCATCGCTTAGCACCCGGTTGGCGACCGTCTCGGATCGCGCTTTTCGCAGACTCTCCGCCTGCGCCTTGCCGCGACCCTCCGCCATGGCCTCGGCGAAATTGGCAAACAGCACCGTGAACCACAGCCAAAGAGTGATCTGCAGATTGAAGCTGAATGCGCCCTGATGGTGAATCGCATCGCGGACCAGCAGCACGCTCGTGACCACGCTGCCCACTTCCACCACGAACATCACGGGATTTCCCATCATCTTGCGTGGATGCAGCTTCACCACGGAATCCCAGATCGCGCGCTTCACGATCCTCGTGTCCCAAATCGCCTTACTCTTTTTCTCGGCCATATGTCCTCAAAGACTGCTCAAGACCCCGCTCACGCCGTTCCAGAGAGTGCTAACACTCAAAAGGTCTTGCCGGCTTGCATCAGCAAGTGCTCCAAGATGGGCCCCAGGCTCAAAGCCGGAAAGAACGTCAGCGCTCCCACAATCACGATTACGCCCACCAACAGGACGCTGAACAAGGGTGTGGTCACGGGAAACGTCCCCAGGGACGGCGGTACATACTTCTTCTTGGCGAGGTTCCCGGCAATCGCCAGCATGGGAAGAATCATGAAGAAGCGTCCAAGCAGCATCGTCATCGCACCGGCAATGTTGTACCAGGGTGTGTTTCCACTCAGTCCACCGAAAGCAGAACCGTTGTTTCCCGCCATCGACGTAAAGGCATAAAGAATCTGGGTGAGTCCGTGCGGACCGGAATTGCTGATGCTCGATGTCCCGAATCCCGCCACCGAAGAAATGCCCGCCAGAACCAGGATCACGAGGGGGAAAACCAAGGTCACGAGCATCGCCATCTTGACGTCGTAGGCTTCGATCTTCTTGCCTAGATACTCCGGCGTGCGCCCCACCATCAGCCCGGCGATGAACACCGACAGCACAACGTAAATCAGGATTCCATAGAGTCCCGCGCCTACGCCACCGAACACCGTCTCACTGAGCATGATGTTGGCGAGCGGCACCATACCGCCGAGCGGAGTATAGGAATCATGCCAGCCATTGATCGCCCCGCAACTCGCATCGGTGGTGACGGTGGCGAACAGCGTGGAATCGGCAATACCAAAGCGGACTTCCTTGCCCTCCATGTTACCGCCCGACTGCGTGAGACTGGCGTGTTGATCCACTCCCTTGAGCAACGGATTGCCTTGGGCCTCGGCCCAATACGCAATGGTTACGCCGGCCACAAACAGAATCGCCATCGCCACCCACACTGCCCACCCATGACGCGGTGACCCGGTCATGCGCCCCAGCGTGTAAGTCAGGCCGGCGGGAATCACAAAAATGGAGAGCACCTGCAAGTAGTTGCTCAGCGGTGTGGGGTTCTCGAAGGGATGAGCACTATTGGCGTTGAAAAAACCACCCCCGTTCGTCCCTAGCATCTTGATCGCTTCCTGCGACGCCACCGGGCCTTGGGCGATCACCTGGTCGCTAACCGTATCCATCACCGGCTTGCTGTCCTGGCCCACCGCCGGCTTCCCGTCAGCCCCAAGGTGGGGCACCTGTTGCGGCTCGACAATTTTCGCCGAGTCATAGGGCCTGAAATTCTGCACTACACCTTGCGAGACCAGAAGCAACGCGTAAACGATGCATGCCGGCAACAGCACCCACAGCGTGGTTCGGATCAGGTCAACCCAGAAGTTGCCGATGGTTTCCTTTTCCCGGCGCGCAATGCCACGAATGAATGCGATCGCCAGCGCAATACCCACCGCGGCCGACGCGAAGTTGTGATATGCCAGACCAGCCATCTGCGTGAGATAGCTCATCGTGGCCTCACCGCTATAGTTCTGCCAGTTGGTGTTGGTAGTAAAAGACGCCGCCGTGTTGAAAGCCAAGTCGGGAACCACGGCCGCGAATTTCTGAGGGTTCAGCGGCAGCCACTGCTGCGTTCGCTCGATCAGGTACAACGCCAGCATGGAGACGCCGCTGAACAAAAGCATGGAAAACGCGTATTCCGTCCACCGCATCTCGTGCTCTTCGTCCACCAGGGTCAGTCGGTACAACAGACGCTCCACCGGCCGCAATACGGGATCAAGAAACGTGCGCTCCCGGTTGAACACCTTCGCCATGAATACGCCCACCGGCTTGGTAACCGCCAGGATCACGGCGAGATACACGACGATCTGTAACCAGCCATTCGCTGTCATTTCTAGAACCTCTCCGGACGCAACAGGGCATACAGCAGGTACACCATCAATCCCGCACAAACGACCAACATGACGACCGATTCGGTATTCATAAACGTTTTACCTCTAGTGGATGCGATCGCAGAACTTCACATACGCGATCGAAATCAGAAAGAAGGCGATCGCAACCGCCACAAAAGTAATGTCTCGCATGTTCTTTTCTCCAGTCAGTCTGCGGGGCTAGATCGAGCGATACGGGCGCCGGGTCGCGGCATCAAAGTTCGTGTCTTCGAACTCTCGGTCCAGCGCAAATGCTACAAACGGGACCCGCCTTCCAGACCTAGGCGTTTCTTCACAGCAAACATTCGATGAGAGTGCAGTCGTAAGCCGGAATACCCCCAACGCAACGTGAGGCCCGTAATCAACTGCGGCCGTATAGCATCGGGAGGTGGCTTCTGCCAAGGAGTGTGCTTTTTGCCGGTTACTGGGCTTCATGCTCGTTCCATCATCCACCAGTGCGATCAAAAAGCTAACCAGAAACCCAATCCCCAAGATGCACGCCGCTAGCATGGCGAACGCTCCGGGGCTTGCGAACGTAGTGTGCAGCATTGCCCTTCTCCACTACATTGGATAATCCAGGGCGTAATTTTTGTATAAGAAGTGCATAAAAACTTTATAAAGGAACCGAATGGGTCGGGAAGTGTGCCAATCCGGCCACGATACAGGAGTTATCTGGGAACCGAGAGCCGGGAACTGGGAACCGGTTTCTCATCTCCCACAGCCCGGCAAGGCTCGGACGGAGAGATCCCGAGAGGAATAAGTCGTGAAAGCACCCACGGGGATGTTGCGGGAATGTCTCGAAGAATCGCGACTACGACTTTTCGCCAGCCGGTTCGAAGCGATATCCCACCCACGGCTCGGTGATGATGTAACGAGGTGTACTTTCGGCGTCTATCTTCTTGCGCAATTGCGCCACTAACACCCGCAGATGCTCCGGTTGCTCAACGCTGTTCGGACCCCAGATGGCGAGCAACAGGGTTCGATGGGTTACCACCCGTCCGGCGTGTCTCGCCAGAAAGAGCAATAGCTCGAATTCCTTGGGAGTCAGGCGAACCTCGGTATTCTTCAACGTCACCCGGAACAGGTCTGCATCGATAGTAAAATCCCCGATCGCGATGGCTCGCTGCGAGTTATCTTCTTTCAATCGCGTGCGAGCCAGGTTCCGTCGCACCCGCGCCAGGAGTTCATCCATGCCCACCGGTTTGGTAACGTAGTCGTCCGCCCCCGCATCGAGCGCCTCCACCTTGGTGTTCTCCTCACCTTTCACCGATAGCACGATGATGGGCAAAGTCGACTCGGCGCGAAGTTGGCGACACAATTCAACCCCATTCATGTTGGGCATGGAAATATCGGTGATCACCAGGTCCGGTTGCCACTCTCGCGCCACCCGGAGCCCCGCGTGGCCGTCGTCCGCAGTGCGGACATCGTAGCCGCTGCCGGCCAGGGATGTCCGCAACACCCGCGTGATTTGCGGTTCGTCATCCACCACCAAAATGCGTTTCTTATCGGCCATTGCGTGAATTGCGTATTGCCGGTTCGAACCAGCCTCTCGACCCAACCTAAGAAGACTGCTGCGTCACGATGTGCACATCCACCGGCGGAGCGTCCCGAAGGAACTTGTGGATGGCGTTCAGGTACAGGTATCGCTTCCAACC
>JACXTT010013029.1_pt1 | contig 10988 bp, 15 predicted proteins | sample 9270951 | NCBI WGS metagenome assembly JACXTT01 (sample SAMN15532306, study PRJNA645909) | rock metagenome | isolation source: weathered quartz diorite | place: Puerto Rico | collected 2017-06-21 | reverse complement strand
CGGAGGTTCTGCGCATCGCTCGCGGTGACGAGCGTGAGCGCACGCTCGTCGCGCTCGAGGGCGAGCTCCGCCGTCCGATGGCGCACACCGAGCAGCGCCAGGAGGGCGACCAGCGACGCCGCCGCGAGCTGCGGCAGCCAGCCGCGCAGCTTGTGCATGCCCGTGCGGATGCGCGTCTTCACCGTGCCGAGCGGCAGCTCCAGCACCGACGCGATCTGCTCGTGGCTCATGTCCTCGAAGAAGGCGAGGCCGAGCGCCTTCCGCTGCGGCGCCGGCAGCGCGTCGAGCGCGGCGCGCACGGCGTCGCGACGAAACGCGCGCCAGGCGACGTCCGGAGGACCGGGCCGATCGTCGGCGACGTTCGCGAGCATCGCGCCGTCGGGATCGCCGTCGGCGGGACGGCGGCGACGCCGGCGGAGCTCGTTCGACACGCGCGACTGCGCGATCGCGACGATCCAGGCGCGGGCCGATCCGCGGCGCGGATCGAACGTGTGCGCCTGACGCCACACGGTGAGGAACACGTCCTGTACGACGTCCTCGGCGGCCGCGCCGTCGACCGCGCGCGCCGCCAGGCCGTAGACGAGCGGCGCCAGCCGCGCGTAGAGCTCGGCGAGCGCATCGTCCGACTGGTTTCTGAGCGCGGCGACGAGGTCCTCGTCGCTCGGCTGGTCCGCCTTCGACATGCCGCGGGCGATCGCCATACTACGGCCCGCGCGTCGGGACGACCGGGGCTCTTCAGGCGGATACACCGGGGCGCGACGTTCGGATTGCGGTGCGTCGCGGAGCCCTCAGCCCCCTGAACGCCAGGCTTGACCCGACGCAGCGGATCGGGTGACTACTCGCCCCTCACGAGAGGAGCACGACCATGCCGATCGATCTGTCGTACATCGGGAAGAAGCTCGGCGGCGTCACGCAGAGCTGGAACCAGAAGGACGTGATGCTCTACGCGCTCGGCGTGGGCTGCGGCCGCGAGGAGCTGCCGTTCGTCTACGAGCGCGACTTGAAGGTGCTGCCGACGTTCGCCGTCGTCCCGGCCTTCCCCGCCATGCTGAACCTGGGCGGCGCCATGCAGGTGAATCCCGCCATGGTGCTGCACGGCGAGCAGTCGATCGAGCTGACCTCCGGTCCGATCCCGATCGAGGCGACGGTGTCGACGACGCCGACCATCAAGGCCGTCTACGACAAGGGCAAGGGCGCGGTCGTCGTGGTCGCGACGGAGTCCGTCGACGAGAAGGGCAAGGTGCTCTTCCGCGGCCAGTCGTCGATCTTCGTGCGCGGCGAGGGCGGCTTCGGCGGCGACCGCGGGCCGTCGGGCGCGCGGAACGTCCCGCCGGATCGGAAGCCGGACAAGTCCGTCTCCTACAAGACGCTGCCGCAGCAGGCCCTCATCTACCGCCTCTCCGGCGACATGAACCCGCTCCACGCCGATCCGGACTTCGCGAAGATGGGCGGCTTCGACGTGCCGATCCTGCACGGGCTCTGCACGTTCGGGCACGCCGGCCGCGCGGTGCTGGCGTCGTACTGCGACGACGATCCCGCGCGCATGAAGACCTTCGAGGTGCGCTTCTCGGGCGTCGTCTTCCCCGGCGAGACGATCACGACCGACATGTGGAAGACCGACGACCGCACGGTCGTCTTCACGGCGCGCACCGAGCGCGGCGAAGCGCTCTCGAGCGCCGCCGCGACGATCGCGTGACCCGATGAACCCGCCGGCGGGACGCATCCAGATCGGCGATCGCGTGACGCTCGCCGGCGGGCGGACGGGCCACGTCGTCGCGGAGCGGCTCGTGGCCTCGAACGGCTCCTGGCGCTACACGGTCGAGCTCGACGGCGGCGGGCGGGTCGAGGCGCCCGACTTCGAGCTGAAGAAGATCGCCGCGTGAGCGACGCGTTCACCGAGATCCGGCTCGACGTCGCGGACGGCGTCGCTGTCGTGACGCTCCACCGGCCCGAGAAGCTGAACGCCTTCACCGTCACGATGATGAAGGAGCTGCTCGAGGCGTTCGATCGGACCGACACCGACGACGCCGTGCGCGCCGTCATCGTGACGGGCGCGGGCCGCGCGTTCTGCGCCGGCGCCGACGTGTCCGGCGGCGGCCAGACGTTCGACTACGAGTCGCAGGGCGCGCGCGAGGTGCACCGGTTCCGCGACGGCGGCGGGCTCGTGTCGCTGCGCATCTTCGAATCGCGGAAGCCCGTCATCGCCGCGTTCAACGGTCCCGCCGTCGGCGTCGGCGTCACCATGACGCTGCCGATGGACATCCGGATCGCGTCGACGAACGCGCGCTTCGGCTTCGTCTTCGCGCGGCGCGGGATCGTGCCGGAAGCGGCGTCGAGCTGGTTCCTGCCGCGCATCGTCGGCATCAGCCAGGCGGCCGAGTGGTGCTACACCGGCCGCGTCTTTCCGGCCGAGGAAGCGCTCGCGGGACGGCTCGTGTCCCGCGTCGTCGCGCCGGAGGCGCTCATGGACACCGCGCACGGCATCGCGCGCGAGATCGCCGAGCGCACCGCCCCCGTGTCCGTCACGCTCACGCGCGCGATGCTCTGGCGGATGCTCGGCGCCGACCATCCGATGGAAGCGCACAAGGTCGACTCGCAGGCGATCTTCGAGCGCGGCCGCTCCGCCGACGCGATCGAGGGCGTGACCGCGTTCCTGCAGAAGCGCCCGGCGACGTTCCCGATGAAGGCGTCGAGCGACCTGCCGCCGTTCTATCCGTGGTGGCGGCCGCGGACGTTCGAGTAGCGCCGGGTCACGCGTCGGGTGCGAGCAGCCGCTCGACCGCGCGTCCACTGGCGACGGCGCGCCGCACGCGCTACGCCCGCCGCATGGGACGCACCTACGACACGCTCGACGACCAGCTGATCGCCTTCCTCCGCGCACAGCACGTGTTCTTCGTCGCGACGGCGCCGGCGGCCGGCGGCCACGTGAACGTCTCGCCGAAGGGGCTCGACAGCTTCGCCGTCGTCGACGCGCACACGGTCGCGTACCTCGACCTCGTCGGCAGCGGCGTCGAGACGATCGCGCACGTCCGCGAAAACGGCCGCATCACGCTGCTCTTCTGTGCATTCGACGGACCCCCGAAGATCGTCCGGCTCTACGGCCGCGGACGCGTCGTCGAGATCGACGACGTCGACTACGCGTCGCACGCGGCGCGCTTTCCGTCGCATCCGAACGCGCGGGCGGTCATCGAGGTGGCGCTCGAGCGGATCGCCGATTCGTGCGGCTACGGCGTGCCGCGCTACCGGTTCGAGGGCGAGCGATCGCAGCTGCTCGACTGGGCCGCGCGCAAGGGTCCCGACGGCGTCGCCGCCTATCGTGTCGAGCGGAACGCGCACAGCATCGACGGCCTCCCGGGCCTCCGCGGCCGCTGACGCCCGGGCGGTCCGCAGGGAGAGCGCCGCTTCCGTGCCGGCGGCGCTTCGAGGTATCCGACGCGCATGGGCAACGTTGCCGCTGCGGTCGCGCTGGTCCTGACGATGACCGCGGGCGTCGCGTGCGCCGCCACGCCGTGTCCCCCCGGCACCTTCGATCCGCAGCTGTCGCGGACCGACGGGCTGCCGCTCGCGGGCGGTGCGTCGGCGAACGGCGCATTCACCGTCGACGCCGCGTCGATCACGATGGGCGGCTGCGGCGCCGCGCCGCTGCACGTCCGTGCGCGGCGCCACCTCACGTACCTCCATGCGGTGTGGCCCGCCTGTCCCGGCTTCGGGCGCGTGCGCTATCAGGGCTGGAGCAACTACCCGCCGTGCAAGGCGCTCGTGAGCGTGCTCCGCTGGCGCGACGTCGCGACGAACCGGCGTCGCGCGTTCAAGTTCGAATCGCTGCGTCGCGGCGCGCCGTAGCGCTCACGCGCGCGGCGGCAGCTCGTCGAACTGCGGCAGGGCGTCGGTGATGTCGTACCAGGGCGCCTTCGACCCGACGAAGATGTGGTTCGTCGGCCGGAAGTCGGGATCGCCGTCGAGGCTGCCCATCGGGACGACGGCGAATCCGCGTTCGGGATCGCGCCGCGGCATCGGCGAGCCGCACGTCGTGCAGAAGACCTGACGGAAGAAGCGCGCCTCGGGCACCTTGTAGGAAGCGAGCCGATCTTCGCCCGACGTGAAGCGCACGCCGTCGACCTGCGCGAAGAAGTTCGACGCGTGGGCCGCCGCCCGCGCCTTCCGGCAGCGCGCGCAGTGGCAGTGCTGTGCGCGCACGAGCGTGCCGGTCACGACGAACTCGACGGCGCCGCACAGGCAGCTGCCCGCGATCTCACCGGGGCGCGGCGCGCGTCGCGGCAGATCGGGAAACGCCGGCGCGTCGACGCCGGGCGGATACGCATCGAACTGCGGGACCGCGCCCGTGATCTCGTACCAGGGCGCCTTCGAGGCGACGAAGATGTGCGCGATCGGCCGCACGCCGAGATCGTCGTCGAACGAACCGGCGGGCATGACGATGAGCCCGTTCCACGGCTCGAGGCTCACGACGACGGACCCGCACGAGCTGCAGAACGGCCGGAAGTTCCCGGGCGTCGATTCGTAGCGGACGATGCGCTCGCGGCCGCAGAGCAGGCGGAGGTTCGCGGCCGGTGCGAACACGCCGGTCGCGAAGGCCGTCCCGTGCACCTTCCGGCAGCGCGCGCAGTGGCAGTGCGACATGAACTGGAGCGGCGGTTCGACTTCCCACGCGACGGACCCGCACAGACAGCTCGCTCGGAGCGCCGACATGCCTCCTTCTCTGCGACGAGCGACGCGCGCGTCAAGACGTGGAACGGCGGGACGGTCGCGCGTCAACGCTCGGGCAGACGCATTCCGTCCTGGATCACGAGCGGCGACCGCCCGGCGTGCTCGATCACGACGTCGCCCTCGACGACGACGTCGCGCCCGAACCGGACGTCGCCGCGGACTTTCAGGCGGCGGGCGAGCACGAGCGACGGCGCGCCGTGCGGGAAGCGGAGCTCGAGGTCCTGCACGCGGCGGTAGAACGCGCCGTCGAGGTCGACGAGCGGCGCCGCCTCGCGACGCGCCGGCGACGGCACGACGCGGTAGTCGTCGGTGAGCTCGTAGACGTCGGACCAGAGCACGATCAGGTCGCCCGTCGTCTTGACGGGCACGAAGCGGGACCGCGAGACGCGGAGCGCGCGGGCCCCCTCGAACACGGAGATGGCGGCGCCCATCGCGGTCTCGAGCTGGATCACCTTCGGCGACGACGGATCGGTCGGGTCGACGGGCTTTTCGCTCGCGATCATCGGCAGGCCGAGCACGCCGTTCGTGCGGGCGACGACGTCCTTCAGCGCCCGCAGGCCCACCCACAGATTGTTCGCGTTGAAGTAGCGATGGCGGCCGATGTCCTGGAACGCGTCGACGTCGGACTCCGGACACTGCGCGATCTCGCGCAGCACGAGCCGGCCGTCGGGACGTCGCGCGAGGTGACCGCCCTTGCGGTCCGCCTCGCTGCGATCGATCACCTCCATCAGGAACGGCACGCGCGCTTCGGCGACGTAGCCCAGGATGTCGACGTCGAGGACGGCACCGAGGTTGTCGGAGTTCGAGACGAAGGCGTACTCGAAGCCGCGCGCGAGGAGCGCGTCGAGCATCCCCGACGTCTCGAGCGCGGCATAGATGTCGCCGTGCCCGGGTGGGCACCACTCGTGGTCCGGCTCCGCGGGCCAGCGGGCGGGCGTCAGGTCCTTCGCGATGCGCGGCACCTTGTGCTGGAGGAAGTCGAGCGGGACGTCGGTCGCGAGGTCGGGGTACTGCGCGAGCACGCGCCGGCAGTCCTCGCGTGTCCGGAAGCTGTTCATGAGGACGAGCGGCAGGCGGACGCCGAACGTGCGTCGGAGGTGCAGCGTCTGGCGGACGATGATGTCCAGGAACGAGAGGCCGTCCTTCGCCGTCAACAGCGACTTGGCCCTCGTCATGCCCATGCTCGTGCCGAGGCCGCCGTTCAGCTTGACGACGACGGCCTTCGCGAGCGCGGCCTGCCCCGCCGCGCGGTATGCCGTCAGCGTCGCCGCGTCGACGACGTCGGCCACGGGCTCGATGTCGCGCTCGGGCACCTTCCCCTGCTCACCCCCGCGCAGCTGCTCGAAGTAGTGGCGGAAGCTCCGGATCGCGAGGTCGGGCTCGCCGGCGGCCGCCATCTTCGCCGCGAACGGCGCGAACGCGTCGGGACTCACGGCATGCTCACTATCATTCCGGCGTCGGGACGCCCATGCCTCGCGGTCGAAACGGCACACGGCCGTTCGTCTCCACCACGGGAGGACGCCATGAATCCAATCGCGATCGATCCGATCGTTCCCATGCTGCCCGACCTCGCCGCGGCGCTCGCCGCCCCGCTCGCCGTTCTCGTCGCGCTCGCGCTCGCAGGAACCGTTGCGATCCTGTTCCCCGTGCTCCGCTCGCGCGGGCCACGACGCCGTCCCGCCATGCCGGTCGTGCTTGACGTCGGCGCGCCGTCCGTGCTCGAGGGACGACGAGCCCGGAACCAAGGAGCCTCATGACGGAACGACGTCCGCGTCCGGCGTTCTTGACGATCATGGCCGTGCTGTTCGGGCTGCTCGCCGTCTCGAATGCGACGAAGGCGCTCCAGCACGCGCGCGATCCGCACACGCTCGGGCTCGTCGTGTTCGGCGTGCGCTTCGACAGCGTCGCGGCGAACGCGACGCTCGGCCCGCTCATGGGACTCCTGCTGGCGGCGTATGCGTGGGGGCTCTGGCACGTGCGACGCTGGGTGGTCCCACTTTCGATCGCCTACGCGTTCTACGTCCCGACGAACCTCGTCCTGTTCTGGTATCGCGAGACGGGTCCGGCCGTGCCTCCGCTCGGCTTCATCCTGGTCTATCTCGTGTTCGCGCTCGGCGGGTCGATCGGCACCGCGCTCCACCTCGCCTACCACCGCGACCTGCTCTCGTGAGGGCCTGTCGATTCCGCGGACGTCCGTTCGTCCTTCCCACGAAGGGAGGTGTTCTCCATCCATGCGCTACATCCTCTTGATTTACGCGAAAGAGGCCGAATGGGAGGCGAAGAGCCCGTCCGAGCAGGAGCGGGTGATCGAGGAGCACCACGCGCTCGACGCGGAGCTGGTGAAGGCGGGCAAGTGGAAGGCCTGCGACGCCCTCCAACCCACGCGGACGGCGACGACGGTGCGCGTCCGCGACGGCAAGGCGCTCGTCACCGACGGCCCGTTCGCCGAGACGAAGGAGCAGCTCGGCGGGTTCTACGTCGTCGACGCGCGCGATCTCGACGACGCGATCGCGATCGCGTCGCGCATTCCGCCGGCGCGGTGGGGTGCCGTCGAGGTCCGGCCGATCTGGGAGTCGCCGCCGTGACGGCGGGCGCGTGGCGACGGTTGCGGGCAGCGTAGGTGCCGCAGGCGATCGACGAGTTCTATCGCGACGAGTTCGGTCGCGTGCTCGCAGCCGTCATCCGCGCGGTCGGCGATTTCCACGTGGCCGAAGAGGCCGTGCAGGACGCGTTCGCGGCCGCGCTCGAGCGCTGGCCGCGCGACGGATGGCCGACGAACCCACGCGCCTGGCTCGTCGCGACCGGGCGCAACCGCGCCATCGACGCGCTTCGTCGCACGGGGCGCTTCGAGAAGATCCGCGCCGAGCTCGGTCAGCTCACCGACGCGATCGACGAGATGCCCGACGTTCCGGACACGACCGTTCCCGACGAGCGGCTGCGGCTCGTGTTCACGTGCTGCCATCCGGCGCTCGCGCCCGAGGCGCGCGTGGCGCTGGCGCTCCGCACGCTGTGCGGGCTCTCGACCGAGGCGATCGCACACGCGTTCCTGGTGCCGGCGCCGACCATGGCGCAGCGCCTGGTCCGCGCCAAGCGGAAGATCCACGACGCGCGCATCCCGTACGAGGTGCCGCCGCGCGAGGCGATCCCCGAACGGCTCGATGCGGTGCTCGCGGTCGTCTACCTCGTGTTCAACGAGGGCTACGGCGCGAGCGCGGCGTCATCGCTGGTACGCCACGACCTCTTGCGCGAGGCGCTCCACCTGGGTCGGGTGCTGCCCGAGCTGCTGCCGGACGAGGGCGAGGTGAACGCGCTGGTCGGTCTGATGGAGCTGCAGGGATCGCGCGCCGACGCGCGCGTGGATGCGACGGGCCGCCTCGTGCTCCTCGAGGCGCAGGATCGACGTCGCTGGGATCGCGCGGCGATCGAGCGCGGCCTCGCATCGCTCGCCCGTGCACGTTGGTGCGGACCGCCGGGCGCGTACGGGCTCCAGGCCGAGATCGCCGCGTGCCATGCGACGGCGCCCACCTGGGACGCGACCGACTGGCCGGCGATCGCCGCGCTGTACGGCGCGCTCGCCCGCGTCGCGCCGTCCCCCGTCGTCGAGCTCAATCGCGCCGTCGCCGTCGCGATGACGGACGGACCGGCGGCCGGTCTCGCGATCGTGGACGCGCTCGCCGACGAGCCGCGGCTGCGCGAGTACCACCTCTTGCCGGCCACGCGCGCCGATCTGCTGCGACGCCTCGCCCGCTTCGCCGACGCGCGCGACGCGTACCGTCGCGCGCTGGCGCTCGCCGCCAACCCGAGCGAACGGGAGTTCCTCGAGCGCCGCATCGCCGAGTGCACGGCGGCGCTCGGCGGTTGACGCACCCGCGGACGGCCTGCAGCGTGCGCGCCGTGCTCGTCGACTGCCATTGCCACATCATGCCCGATCGCCTCGCGCTCGCGATCCGTCGCTTCTTCGACGAACGCATCGGCCAGGGGCGGCTCGCGTACGCCGGCGTGCTCAAGGACGACGTCGTCCGCGCCGAGCGCGACGCGGGCGTCGATCGCTTCTGGGCGCTGCCCTACGCGCACAAGGCGGGCGTGGCGGCGTCGCTGAACGAGTGGATGGCGGCCGAGGTCGCGCCGCTTCCCGACGCGGTCGCGGCGGCGACGTTCCATCCCGACGACGGCGACCTGCCCGAGCTGGTCGCGCGCGCGTTCGACGAGCTCGGTCTCCGCCTCGCGAAGCTGCACTGCTCCGTCGGCGACTTCGAGCCCGACGACGTGCGCCTCGCGCCGCTCTGGCGCGCGGCCGAGGCGCGCGGCATTCCCGTCGTCGTCCACGCGGGACGCCACGTGAACGGCCGGACGGCCGCGTCCGAGCTGGAGCCCATCGCGCGCGTGGCGGCGGCCCATCCGGAGCTGCGCCTCGTGATCGCGCACGCCGGGCTGCCGGACATCGACGCGGCGCTCGATCTGCTCGAACACCATCCCGCGCTCCATGCCGATCTCACGAGCGCGGTCGAGTGGCAGTACCCGATGCCGGTGGCGCGCATCGACGCGCTCCAGGCGCGCATCCTCTTCGGCAGCGACTGTCCGAGCACGACCCGAACGATCGCGGAATCCGCCGACGGCATCCGGCGGCTGGGGCTCGGCGAGGGCGCGCTGCGCGCGATCATGGGCGAGAATGCGATGCGTCTGGTACTGTGATTGCAAATTGATGTCAGTGATTGCATAGTGCAGTCATGGCGGTCCAGATCACAATCCGAGACGTCCCCGAGCACGTGCGAGACGAGCTCGCGAGCCGCGCCGTCCGCGAGCGCAAATCCATGCAGGAATACTTGAAGGAGCAGCTCGAGCGCCTGGCCGCCCGTCCCTCCATCGATGTGTGGCTGGAACACGTCCGCGAACGGAAGCACGCGGCGCACGCACGGGTGTCCGGCAAGCACATCCTACGGCACCGGGACGCCGACCGGCGGTGAGCGTCGTCGTCGACGCGTCGGCGCTGGTCGCCGCGACCACCGACGGCGGCCCCGAGGGCACGTGGGCCGAACGCGTGCTGGCCGAAGGCGAGCTGGTGGCGCCTCATCTGGTCTTGGTGGAGGGCACCAACATTCTGCGGCGCCTCGAGGCATCGCTCGTCCTCACCCGGCTCGAGGCGACGGCCGCCCAACGGGACCTCCTCCGCCTGCATTTGATCCTCATGCCGTTCGAGCCCTTCGCCGAGCGCGTCTGGGAGCTGCGGCGCACGGTCACGAGCTACGATGCATGGTACGTGGCCGTCGCCGAGCAGCTCGATCTGCCGCTCGCGACTCTCGACCGTCGGCTGACTCGCGCTTCGGGTCCATCCTGTCGCTTCCGCACGCCTGCGGAGAGATTGCGCCCTGCATGATCGCCGGTCTGCCGCGCCCGTAGGTCAACACCGAGATCTCCGGCGACGTGCGTGACGTACCGCGCACGGCGCACGGTCAGCATCGCCGAAAGTGGGGACTTGAGGCGATTATCCGGCAGTCGACAGAAGCCGGAGGGCCTGCTAGATGAGCCGGCGAGAGGCCGGTGTCGCCGCTGCAGTGGTCCTATTCTGTGTCGCGGCGCTGCGTGTCGGTTTGGGTTGGGAGCCCGGGAGAGGCGGCGAACGGATCTTCGAGTCGCGCCCACTCGTTCAGCGGTGCGCACGGGACGAATTCGGCAGCGCCGTTGTACTCGAAGCAGAAACTCGGCGTGTACTCATTGTCGAGGGAATCGAAGTAACTAGCCTTCGCGAGCACGAAAAGCCGAAGCAGCCGGGCGTCGTTGATCCCTACGATGTCGTGCTCATCGAGTTGAAGACGCAGAATCCTTGGCTTGGAATGTTGGGGGCCAATAAGGTTCTCAATCAGCGGACAGTCGTTAAACCTGGTCGAACCCCAGCCAGGCCACACCGGGCGGCCGCCTTGATTCATCGTCATGCGCCATTCGCAGTCCATCCGAAGATGGAGCGCGGGGCCCTTCCCGGCATTAGCCAGCTCCAGGCGCAACTCGGAAATGCCGGCGTGGAGTGGAGGATTCTGGTTCACAAGCGACGCGATCGTGAGCAACGGTTGCTGAGAAAATCGCAGCGCTCGTTCGTTGTCTTCAAGGCTCCGGTTCATCGTCGAGAGCTGCAGTCCGGCCACGATCGCATACGCGACCGTGGCAAAAGCCATCGTGCAAGCGAATTTGCCGCTTGGGGGCAGATTCCAGACCCACCTCGACATTTCGCCCCATAACCCGGGTTTTAAATTTTTTCTTTGCCCCCTTCC
>JACXTT010013028.1_pt1 | contig 10989 bp, 13 predicted proteins | sample 9270951 | NCBI WGS metagenome assembly JACXTT01 (sample SAMN15532306, study PRJNA645909) | rock metagenome | isolation source: weathered quartz diorite | place: Puerto Rico | collected 2017-06-21 | reverse complement strand
GCGAGCGCGAAGGTTTCCACAGCACCCAGCTCAGGGTACGGCAGGAGGCGGAAGTTGCCCTCAGCGCCAAGCTCAAGGACCTGGAAGCGCTGATGGGCAATCTGTTCGCGCCCATCGCCGAGCAGGACCGGCAGATCGAGCACAGTCTGGTGGGCCTGGTCGAGCACATGGTGCGCGAGGTCATCCAGCGTGAGTTGAAGACCGACTCCAGGCAGATCGAGCACGTCCTGCGCGAAGCCCTCAAGCTGTTGCCGCTGGGCGCTGATAATGTCCGCTTGTACATCAATCCCCAGGACTTCGATCAGATCAAGGCCCTGCGCGAGCGCCACGAAGCCAGTTGGCGCATCGTCGAGGACGAGGCCTTGCAGGCCGGCGGCTGCCGGATCGAAACCGAGCACAGCCGGATCGATGCAACCATTGAAACCCGCATCAGCAAGGCCGTGGCGCAGTTGTTCGATCAGCTCCACGAGCAATCCCTGCACCCGGCGGCGCCGGACATGGCCCTGGAACTGGAGGAAGTGCTGGCGAAGGTTCCCGCAGCGGATCTGTCCGATGCGTCTTGAACGAACCAGCTTCGGCAAGCGCTTGAGCGGTTACGCCGAAGCCATCGACCTGCCAGGGCAGCCGATTCTCGAAGGGCGTCTGTTGCGCATGGTCGGCCTGACCCTCGAGGCCGAGGGGCTGCGGGCCGCCATGGGCGCGCGCTGCCTGGTGATCAACGACGACAGCTATCATCCGGTGCAGGTCGAGGCCGAGGTGATGGGCTTTTCCGGCGGCAAGGTGTTCCTGATGCCGGTGGGCAGCGTGGCCGGCATTGCGCCCGGCGCGCGGGTCGTGCCCTTGGCTGACACCGGGCGCCTGCCGATGGGCATGAGCATGCTCGGGCGGGTGCTCGACGGTGCCGGGCGCGCGCTCGACGGCAAGGGTGGGATGAAGGCCGAGGACTGGGTGCCGATGGACGGCCCGACCATTAACCCGCTCAATCGCGACCCTATCAGTCAGCCGCTGGACGTGGGTATTCGTTGTATCAACGGCTTGTTGACCGTGGGCCGTGGCCAGCGCCTGGGGCTGTTCGCCGGTACCGGCGTGGGCAAGAGTGTGCTGCTGGGCATGATGACCCGCTTCACCGAGGCCGACATCATCGTCGTGGGCCTGATCGGGGAGCGGGGGCGCGAGGTGAAGGAGTTCATCGAGCATATCCTCGGCGAAGAAGGGCTCAAGCGTTCGGTGGTGGTGGCCTCGCCGGCGGACGACGCGCCGCTGATGCGCTTGCGCGCGGCCATGTACTGCACGCGGATTGCCGAGTATTTCCGCGACAAGGGCAAGAATGTCCTGTTGCTCATGGATTCCCTGACCCGATTTGCCCAGGCCCAGCGGGAAATCGCCCTGGCCATCGGCGAGCCGCCGGCGACCAAGGGTTATCCACCGTCGGTGTTCGCCAAGTTGCCCAAGCTGGTGGAGCGTGCGGGCAACGCCGAGGCCGGGGGCGGTTCGATCACCGCGTTCTATACTGTACTGTCCGAAGGCGACGACCAGCAGGACCCGATTGCCGACTCGGCGCGGGGCGTGCTCGACGGGCATATCGTCCTGTCCCGACGCCTGGCCGAGGAAGGCCACTATCCGGCGATCGATATCGAAGCGTCCATCAGCCGGGTCATGCCGGCGGTGGTCAGCCCTGAACACATGAGTCGCGCCCAGCACTTCAAGCAGCTCTGGTCGCGTTATCAGCAGAGTCGCGACCTGATCAGCGTCGGTGCCTATGTGGCCGGTGGCGACCGTGAGACCGATACCGCGATTGCCTTGCAGCCGGCGATGACCCAGTACCTGCGTCAGCGCCTGAACGACAGTATCAGCCTGGGTGAAAGCGGCGCGCATCTGGCGTCGGTGTTCGCTCCCGCGGCAGGCGGTTGATAGGTCATGGCCCTGAGCCGCGCCGCGCGCCTGACTCCGGTGGTCGACATGGCCGAAAGCGCCGAGCGCACCGCGGTCCAGCGTCTTGGCTATTTCCAGGGGCAGGTGCGGGTCGCGCAAAGCAAGCTGGAGGATCTCGAGGGTTTTCGCCTCGAATACCAGGAACAGTGGATCAAGCGCGGCAGCCATGGGGTTTCCGGTCAATGGTTGCTGGGTTACCAGCAGTTCCTCTCGCAGTTGGATACGGCGGTCGGCCAGCAGCGCCAGAGCCTGGCCTGGCACCAGAACAATGTCGACAAGGCGCGCGAGGCCTGGCAGCAGGCCTATGCCCGGGTCGAAGGCTTGCGCAAGCTGGTACAGCGCTATGTCGAGGAGGCGCGCCAGTTGGAAGACAAGCGTGAACAGAAGTTGCTGGATGAACTGTCCCAGCGTTTGCCACGGCAGAGTCCGTATTGATCTGCAGGAATTTTGACACTCACGGTTGCCCTACCTTCGGCGGGGTGCTAAACCTTGTACACGTCGCCACTGACAAGGAAGCTGGATCATGGCTGTAGTCGCAGAAGTATCGCCCGATGGCGCAAAATTGACGATTTCCATCAAAGGGCGTTTTGATTTTGGCAGGCATCAGGAATTTCGTGAGTCCTACGAGGGACTTGCCAGGAAACCGTCGTCCATTGTGGTCGATCTGAAGGAAGCGACCTATCTGGACAGCTCCGCGCTGGGCATGTTGCTCTTGTTGCGCGATCACGCCGGTGGTGATCATTCCGATGTCCGGGTGATCAACAGCAACTCGGATGTGCGCAAGATCCTGGCCATCTCCAATTTCGACAAACTCTTCGATATCGGCTGACCGTCATGCAGTCGGGAGCGGAGTCGCTGACGGTACTGATCGCCGAGGATGGTGCGGCCGATCGTCTGCTGCTCTCGAGCATCGTCAGGCGCCAGGGACATGGTGTGCTGACGGCCAGCAATGGCGCCGAGGCGGTCGCCGTGTTCGAGGCGCAGCGGCCACAGCTGGTGCTGATGGACGCGATGATGCCGGTGATGGACGGTTTCGAGGCCGCGCGCAGGATCAAGCTGCTGGCCGGTGAGTCGCTGGTGCCGATCATCTTCCTGACCTCCATGACCGAAGTCGACGGGCTGGTGCGTTGCCTGGAAGCCGGGGGCGACGACTTTCTGGAAAAACCCTACAACCAGGTCATCCTGGGGGCCAAGATCAAGGCCATGGACCGCCTCAGGCGCCTGCAGGACACGGTCCTGCAACAGCGCGACCTGATTGCCCGGCACCATGACTACCTGCTCAACGAGCAGCGGGTGGCCAAGGCCGTGTTCGACAAGGTGGCCCACTCCGGCTGCCTGAGCGCCCCGAATATCCGCTACCTGCAATCGCCTTATGCGCTGTTCAACGGCGACCTGTTGCTGGCGGCCTACACCCCGGCTGGCGATATGCATGTGCTGCTCGGCGACTTCACCGGCCATGGCCTGCCGGCGGCGGTTGGGGCGATGCCACTGGCGGAAGTGTTCTACGGCATGACCGCCAAGGGCTATGGCCTGCCGGAAACCCTGCGCGAGATGAATGCCAAGCTCAAGCGCATCCTGCCGGTGGATATGTTCTGCTGCGCCATCTTTCTCTGCCTGAGCCCGCAGCGCCAGGTGGTGGAGGTGTGGAATGGCGGCATGCCGGACGGTTACCTGCATCGCGTGGCCACGGGAGAGCGCCAGCCGCTGGTGGCCCGGCACCTGCCCTTGGGGGTGTTGGGGGCCGAGTTGTTCGATCATCGCACCGATGTCTACCCCATGGCCCTGGGGGACCGGGTGTTCCTGCTCTCCGACGGGGTGATCGATACCAGCGACAGCGACGATCAGTTATTCGGCGTGGAACGCCTGCACGAGGTCTTCGAAGCCAATCAGCAACCGGAGCGCCTGTTCGAGGATATCCAGGAGGCCTTGCAGCGCTTTCACGGCGAAGCCCGGGATGATTTGAGCATGGTCCAGATCAGCCTTCCGGCCCCGGCGCGCCAGTTGCCGAGCGTCATGGTCTACTCCGACAGCGGTGAGTCCTGCCCGCTGGACTGGTCGGTGAGTTTCGAGTTCCGCGCGGCTACCTTGAAGCGCTTCAACCCGTTGCCCTATCTGCTTCAATTGCTGATGGAGGTGCATGGCTTGCGCACGCAGAGCGGGTCGCTCTACAGCGTCCTTGCCGAACTCTACTCCAACGCCCTGGAACACGGTGTCCTGGGCCTGGATTCGAGCCTCAAGCGCGATGTGCGTGGATTTGCGCAATACTATGAGCAGCGCAATCGGCGTCTGCTCGAACTGCAAGAGGGATTCGTGCGGGTGCGCCTGCAGGTAGTCCCGCAGGGTGAGGGTGGTCGCCTATACATTCAGGTCGATGACAGTGGCAACGGTTTTGACGTGGCGCGGGTGATGGAGCGTCCCGTGGCGGTCGACCGCTTGTCCGGGCGTGGCGTAGGGCTGGTTCGCCAACTCGGTCGCAATGCCTGCTGGTCGGACCATGGGCGTAGTGCCCACGTGGAGTTTTCGTGGGAGGCTCAGGCATAATTGGTGGGTGTGGGGCAGGGAGCGACGAAGTGAACAACGATATGGAGCATCTGGATCGCGATGCACTCAATGCATTGCAGGACATCATGGAGGATGAGTATCCGCTGTTGCTGGATACCTTTCTGGAGGACTCGAGAAAGCGCCTGGGGCAGTTGCATCAGGCGAGCAATGCCGCGGATCTCGGGGCGGTGGCGCACAGCTTCAAGGGCAGCAGCAGCAACATGGGGGCGCTGCGCCTGGCCGAGCTTTGCCGTCAGTTGGAGTTGCTTGCCGCGCAACTGCCGCTGGTCGGTGTTGAAGAGTTGATCGGCCAGATCGACCGTGAATATGAGCTGGTGCGCCGCGTTTACGAAGCGGAGCGCGAACGCTTTCCCGTAAAGCCCTAGTACCTGTACCGGCGCGGTCGGGCAGATATGGCCCGAACCTTGCTATTGTTCCCTGCACTGTACTTACGACCCCTGTGCAGCGGAGATCGTGTTATGCCACTCGCCCCCAATTCGCTCCTCCAGCCCAACGCTGCCGTCAAGCTGCAGGCGGAACCCGTGACTCCTCCGTCGACGGCTGTCACGGCGCCCAAGGACAATGCTTTCAGCTTTGCGCAGGTCTATCAGGACACGCAGAGCAATCCGGTCAAGGTCGCCTTCAATCCGCTCAAGCCGATGGCGGACAATGCCCCTGTGGTGCCGCCCAAGCCGGCCGCGCCGGCCGCCAACGCCAACAACCAGGATGCCGCCGCGCAGTCCTCGGTTGCCGGTAGCGGCAAATCCTTGCCAGCCGACAAATCGACAAAGGTGGATGGCAAATCGACCAAGGCCGATGACAAGACGGCATCCACCGATGGCAAGAGCGCCACTGACAAGACCACGGGCGACGGCACGACGGCCTCGACCGATAGCTCGAAGTCCGGCGACAAGACCGCTTCCGGCGATGACACCACCACGGCGACCAGCGATACGCCAGTCGCCGTGGCGACGCCGGACCCGACCCTTGATCCTGCCGTGCTCCAGGCTGCCGCGACCCCGCCGACCCCGGCTCCCGTTGCGGCAGCGGTCGATCCGGCGGTGACCCAGGCGTCGCTGGCGGCTGCCGCAACCGCTGCGGCCAAACCGGCCACTGCGACCCCACCCACCGCTGGCGATGATTTCGATCCGAGCGCCGACCCGCTGGACAACCTGCCGGTAGTCCGCCTGGCCATGGAGCAGGGCGGTCACCTATCGAGCGGCAGCCAGGTCTCGGCGAAGACCGCCGACAACACCGTCGATCCGAGCCAGGTACAGAACCAGGCCAATAACATCGTCACGCTGCTGGATCAGAAGAGCGATCCGGGTAGCACCGACCAGGGCGGCGACAAATCCTTCAAGACGCTGATCGACGATGGCCTCAAGGATCTCAAGAGTGCTTCCGGCGATACCCGGGTCGACGATTTCGCCAATCGCTTGGCGGCCCTGACCCAGGCGGCCACGCCGAAGACCGCGAATGCGCTGCCGGTCAACCAACCGTTGGCGATGCATCAGAGCGGCTGGAGCGAAGAAGTGGTCAATCGGGTCATGTACCTCTCCAGCGCCAATCTCAAGTCGGCGGAGATCCAGTTGCAGCCCGCCGAACTGGGGCGCCTGGATATCAAGGTGAACATGGCGGCCGACCAGCCGACGCAGATCAGTTTCATCAGCGCCCATGCCGGGGTGCGTGATGCCCTGGAAGGTAACATGCCGCGTCTGCGCGACATGCTGCAGCAGCAAGGCCTGGGGCAGGCCGATGTCACTGTCTCCGACCAGGCCCGGGGTTGGGCCGGCCAGGGCCAAGGCGCGCAGCAGCAACAGCAGCAGGCGCAGAAAGGCAGCAACGGCGGGAATGGCCTGGGTGGCGACAGCCAGGATGACCTGTCGATAGCCGCGGCCACCGAAGCCGCGGCGGTCAGCCCCAGCGTGGTGGTGGGCTCCAGCGTGGTCGACTATTACGCCTGATTGCTATCCTGTCCCTCTCTCCCGGTGTGCATCCGTGTTGCGGGTGTACACCGTACTCCTGACTCACTTCATCCAAATCTGGCATAACACTTGCTCCAGCCTTGCCGTGCGACTATGAAAAATCGAATAGTGACGGATTATTGGCATGGCGAAGAGCGAAGCAGCGGTAAAAGAACCCGGCAGTAAAAGCAAACTCAAGCTCATCATCGTTATCGTGCTGGGTGTGCTGCTGGCCATCGGCTTGTCGGTGGGAGCGACCTGGTACTTCATGCACAGTGCCCAGAGCAAGCCGGCCCCGGCGCCTGTCGAAGCCAGCAGCAGCACCAAGCAGCCGGCGATCTTCGAGCCCATGCCCCCGGCCTTCGTTGCCAACTTCAAGGACGCCTCCGGCCGCCAGCGCTACATGCAGGTGAGCATTACCCTGCTGGCGCGCAACCAGGCCGACCTGGATGCTCTTAAAGTCCACATGCCGGTGATCCGCAACAACCTGGTGATGCTCTTCTCCGGGCAGACCTACGAAGCCCTCGCGACCCCGGTCGGCCAGGAGTTGTTGCGCCAGAAAGCCACTGCCAGCGTGCAGGAAGTGGCGCAGAAGGAAGTCGGCAAAGTGGTCGTCGAACAGTTGCTCTTCACTAACTACGTATTGCAGTAGGATCACGACATGGCCGTGCAGGATCTGCTGTCCCAGGATGAGATCGACGCCCTCTTGCATGGTGTCGATGACGGTCTGGTGCAGACCGAAACCTCTGCCGAGCCCGGCAGCATCAAAAGCTACGACCTGACCAGCCAGGATCGCATCGTCCGCGGACGCATGCCGACCCTGGAGATGATCAACGAACGTTTCGCCCGCTACACCCGCATCAGCATGTTCAACATGCTGCGCCGTTCCGCCGATGTGGCGGTGGGGGGCGTGCAGGTGATGAAGTTTGGCGAATACGTGCACTCGCTCTATGTCCCCACCAGCCTCAACCTGGTGAAGCTCAAGCCCCTGCGCGGCACTGCGCTGTTCATCCTCGACGCCAAGCTGGTGTTCAAGCTGGTGGACAACTTTTTCGGCGGCGACGGCCGGCACGCCAAGATCGAAGGTCGTGAATTCACCCCCACCGAACTGCGGGTGGTGCGCATGGTGCTGGATCAGGCGTTCATCGACCTCAAGGAAGCCTGGCAGGCGATCATGGAGGTCAATTTCGAGTACATCAACTCGGAGGTGAACCCGGCCATGGCCAACATCGTCGGTCCCAGCGAGGCGGTGGTGGTGTCGACCTTCCATATCGAACTCGATGGCGGCGGCGGTGACTTGCACGTGACCATGCCGTACTCGATGATCGAACCGATACGTGAAATGCTCGACGCCGGTTTCCAGTCGGATCTGGACGACCAGGACGAGCGCTGGGTCAAGGCCCTGCGCGAAGACGTGCTCGACGTCGCCGTCCCCCTCAGTGCCACGGTTGCCCGTCGCCAGTTGCGCCTGCGGGACATCCTGCACATGCAGCCCGGCGATGTGATTCCGGTGGAGCTGCCGGAAGACATGGTGATGCGCGCCAATGGCGTGCCGTCGTTCAAGGTCAAGCTCGGTTCCCACAAGGGCAACCTGGCGCTGCAAGTGATTGAGCCGATCGGGCGCCGTTAGGGCGCCGATCAGAAATGTGCTGTGTTAACTGATTTTCTGCTCGCCGAGGACAACTGATGGCTAATGAACACGATATGACTTCCCCGGACGACCAGGCCCTGGCCGACGAGTGGGCGGCGGCCCTGGAAGAAACCGGCGATGCTGGCCAGGCTGATATCGATGCCTTGCTGGCGGCTGACTCCGGCAATGCGTCGAGCTCCAACCGCCTGCCCATGGAAGAGTTCGGCAGTATGCCGAAGAACAATGATCCGGTGACCCTGGACGGCCCGAACCTGGACGTGATCCTGGACATTCCGGTGTCGATTTCCATGGAAGTCGGTAGCACCGATATCAACATTCGCAACCTGCTGCAATTGAACCAGGGTTCGGTGATCGAGCTTGATCGCCTGGCCGGCGAACCGTTGGACGTACTGGTCAATGGCACGCTGATCGCCCACGGCGAAGTGGTGGTGGTCAACGAAAAGTTCGGTATCCGTCTGACCGACGTGATCAGCCCGAGCGAACGCATCAAGAAGCTGCGCTGAATGAAGCGGATTTTCGGCCTCCTGTTGCTGTCGCCGCTCAGTGCGTGGGCGGCAGAGCCGCTGGCCACGGCCACGACGGCTGCGCCCAGAGTGGGTGGCGGCATGGCGGGGCAGTTGACGCAACTGGTGCTCGGCTTGCTGCTGGTGCTGGGGATCATCTTTGTCCTCGCCTGGCTGTTGCGCCGTGTGCAACAGGCGGGGCCGGGGGGCAAGGCGCAGGTCATCGAACTGATCGGCTCGCGAGCCCTCGGGCCGCGTGATCGGTTGGTGCTGGTGCAGGTCGGCAACGAGCAGATCCTCCTCGGGCTGACGCCGGGCACCATCACCCCGTTGCATGTGCTCAAGGAACCGGTCCAGGTGCCGAACAGCGAGCAGGCCACGCCTGAGTTCGCTCAACGCCTGATGGAATTGCTGGGTAAGGATAAGAAGTGATGGGTGCTTTGCGGTTTTTCCTGACGCTGGCCTTGCTGCTGGCGGCGCCTCTGGCGCTTGCTGCCGATCCATTGTCGATCCCGGCGATCACCCTGGGTACCGGGGCCAACGGCCAGCAGGAATATTCGGTCAACCTGCAAATCCTGCTGATCATGACGGCGCTGAGTTTTATCCCGGCGTTCGTCATGCTGATGACCAGCTTCACCCGCATCATCATTGTCTTCTCGATCCTGCGCCAGGCCCTGGGCCTGCAGTCGACGCCCTCGAACCAGATCCTCACCGGCATGGCGTTGTTCCTGACCATGTTCATCATGGCCCCGGTCTTCGACAAGGTGAACCATGATGCCCTGCAACCCTACCTGGCCGAGAAGATGACGGCCCAGGATGCGGTGCTCAAGGCCGAGGGGCCGATCAGGGACTTCATGCTGGCGCAGACCCGCAGCAGCGACCTGGAGCTGTTCATGCGCTTGTCCAAGCGCACCGACATCGCCACGCCCGACCAGGCGCCGCTGACCATTATCGTGCCGGCCTTCGTGACCTCGGAGTTGAAGACCGCCTTCCAGATCGGCTTCATGATCTTCATTCCCTTCCTGATCATCGACCTGGTCGTGGCCAGTGTGCTGATGGCCATGGGTATGATGATGCTGTCGCCGCTGATCATTTCCCTGCCGTTCAAGATCATGCTGTTCGTGCTGGTGGATGGCTGGGCACTGATCATCGGTACCCTGGCCGGTAGTTTTGGCGGTGTCTAGAGCGAGTGATGTGCAATGACTCCTGAAGTCGCAGTCGACATATTTCGCGATGCCCTCTGGCTGACCATCGTGATGGTCACGGTGCTGGTGATCCCGAGCCTGCTGGTGGGCCTGCTGGTGGCAATGTTCCAGGCCGCCACCCAGATCAACGAACAGACCCTGAGCTTCCTGCCGCGCCTGTTGGTGATGCTGATCACCCTGATTGTCGGCGGTCCCTGGATGGTGCAGAAGTTCATGGAGTACATCCTGTCGCTGTACGGCAGCATTCCACAGGTCATCGGTTGACATGTCGCTGCTCGCGCTGACCGATACGCAGATCAGCAGTTGGGTCGCGAGTTTCATGCTGCCGATGTTCCGGGTCGGCGCGGTGATCATGACCATGCCGATCTTCGGGACCACCCTGGTGCCGAGGCGAATCCGCATGTATTTCATCCTGGCGATCACCGTGGTCATCACCCCCGGCCTGCCGCCGATGCCCGAAGTGCATCCTCTGGACCTGAGCGGGCTGTTGCTGGTCGCCGAGCAGATCATCTTCGGAGCCTTGCTGGGGCTCTCCCTGCAACTGTTTTTCCAGGCCTTCGTGGTGGCCGGGCAGATTGTCGCGGTGCAGATGGGCATGAGCTTCGCGTCCATGGTCGATCCGGTCAACGGTGTCTCGACGGCGGTGATCGGGCAGTTCTTCACCATGCTGGTGACGCTGATGTTCCTGGCCATGAACGGCCATCTGGTGGTTCTCGAGGTGTTGACCGAGAGTTTTACCACCTTTCCCGTGGGTAGCGGGCTGTCGACCACGGACTTCTGGGAGATTGCCGGCAAGCTCGGCTGGGTGCTTGGGGCGGCGTTGATGCTGGTGCTGCCGGCGATTACCGCGTTGCTGGTGGTGAACATCGCATTCGGCATCATGACCCGCGCCGCGCCGCAGTTGAACATCTTCTCCATCGGTTTCCCGATGATCCTGGTGCTGGGGATGTTCATCCTCTGGGTCTGCCTGGCGGACATTTTCAACCAGTATCAACCGCTGGCCGTCGAGGCCCTGCAGTTCTTGCACGAATTGGCACGGGCGCGCTGAGTCATGGCAGAGAGCGAGAGCGGTCAGGACAAGACAGAAGACCCCACGGAAAAAAAGAAAAAGGACGCCCGTGAGAAGGGTGAGGTTGCCCGCTCCAAGGAGCTCAATACCTTCGCCGTGATGATGGCCGGCGCCGGGGCCTTGC
>JACXTT010013027.1_pt1 | contig 10989 bp, 9 predicted proteins | sample 9270951 | NCBI WGS metagenome assembly JACXTT01 (sample SAMN15532306, study PRJNA645909) | rock metagenome | isolation source: weathered quartz diorite | place: Puerto Rico | collected 2017-06-21 | reverse complement strand
CGTGATGCGCTGCCAGAGCGTCGCCAACCCATCGAGCCCGATCGGCGCCTTGCGCGGGGTGATCGTGTGCCAGTCGATGTTCGCGGTCGGGCTGATGCCCAGGTCCGGGTTCTGTCGCAAGGCCCGGTTCCAGCAGGCGCGGAAGCTCCAGAAGTCGAACTGTGGGCGCAGATTTACAAGAAAGTCGACAGGCTTCGGCAGAACTACCGGAATCCGCTTGCGCATGGCGCGCAAATGGCGTCCATGTGGCTCACGCCTGATGACGTCCTTGAGGTTGGCGTGCAGCACACAACTCACAGAAATCCGGAGAGGAGTCTGACGCTCGCTGAGGTCCGATCTGCGGCCGACGAGATACGGGCCGCGTATAGGGAACTCGACGACATACTCGAGGAAATTCAGTACCGACTGAAACGAGAAGGGCGGCTGCCGCTGCTTAGGTCTGACTGATCGCGCTGGTCCGCTATCCCTTCAGGTCTATGAGGGAGGTGGGAGGAGCGCAGATATCGTGGAGCAAATCTGGCGAGCGAAGATGCGGCATTCGCTTGTCTTCGCGACGCACAACGCGAATTTCGTTGTCAATAGAGATGCGTGACTTGTGGGTGCGCCAGCGCAAGAGTGCGCGTTCTGGGAGCGCGAGCCGGGGGTGGATGATGAGTAGGATCGCAAGAGGCATCCTCGCTGCTGTGCTCCTGATGCTGCTGTTCGCGATTCCCACCTTCTCCTTCGTTCTGAAGGCTTTCGCGGAAGAGGCCGGTGTGAATCGCTGGGTCTTCACGGTGCTGACCTTACTAGCCATCGTCGGCGTTGTGGCCCTTCTGCGGCGTTTATGGCAGCGCGGGCACCCTCGGGGCTGATAACGAACGATATCGACGCGTTAGAGACTCTGGAGCGCGGGTTGGGGTCGTGCAGCGTGGCGCAGGTGGATCTAGTGTGAGGACTTCTTTTATGGAATCGACGTTGCACGTGTCGATGAACAAGGCGAAATCGATCGGCCGTCGGGCAGCTCATCAAGGAGAGGCCTTGAACGCGTATGAAGATGATCTTCGACTGGCGCTGGGTTTGTTGAGTTCTTCGATGAGATGCGTTCGAGGTTCGGTTTGACCGGGCCGGTGCTTTAGCTCATCGAAATCCCACAGCACTCGTACCGCGTCTTTGCCAGTCTATTCAGTCGACCGCGCTGACAACCGGCGCTGACAATCGGCCGATCTGTGGTCCAGACCGGCGCCATTCCCGCGCATCACCGTCAGCGTCGTGTTGCCACTATCGGCCAACCGAAATCGAAGGCATCGATTGGAGGTCGATGGTGCTGACTGAATCGGACATCAGGATCGCGCAGCTCCTGCTGCGCGTGCCGCCCTGGCAGCGGCCCCGCGTGCTCGATGTGATCCGCGCGATCTGCGTGACGCCGGCTTACGTGCGGGAGCGCGAGGACTGCCTGCGCAGGCTGGGCTTGCGGTAGCCGAGAAGGGCGAACAATCCCTTAAGGGGAACTCTTTCAGAACGCGCGCCGTCAATTGACCGCGCGTTGCCGTATCCACCGGTCGATGTGCGCTTCCAGCGTCGTCAGCGGGACGGATCCGACCGCCAGCACTGCGTCGTTGTAGTCACGCAGGTCGAACTTGGGTCCGAGCGCCCGCTGCCCACGAGAGCGCAGCTCCGAGATCTTCAGCTGTCCGATCTTGTAGGCTAGTGCCTGCGCTGGATCGCCGATGTAGCGGTCGATCTCGTTGACGATGTCGAGTTCGGTCTTGGCGGCGTTGTCCTTGAAATAGGCAATCGCCTGCTCGCGGCTCCAGCCCTTGGCGTGCATGCCCGTGTCGACCACCAGCCGCACGGCGCGCCACATTTCATAGATCAGCTGCCCCAGCCGGTCGTACGGGTCGTCGTACAGGCCCATGTCGTAGCCCAGCTGCTCGGCGTACAGGCCCCAGCCCTCGCTGTAGGCGACGAAATACGCGGTCTTGCGAAACATCGGCGCCTCGGGAAGCTCGAGCGCTCGGGCAAACTGGAAATGGTGGCCCGGTACCGCCTCGTGCAGGGTCAGCGGCATCATCTCCCACGTGGGCCGCGATTCCGGCTTGTACAGGTTGACGTAGTAGTAGCCTGGGCGGGTGCTGTCGGCTGCGCCGGGCAGGTAATACGCCGTCGTGGTGTCCGGCGCGGCGACCGCAGGAATTTCGCGCACGCCGTAGGGCTGGCGCGGAATGATCCTGAAGACTCGCACCAATTCCGGATCGACGCGCTTGGCCATGGCGCGGTACGCATTGAGCAACTCCTGAGGAGTCTTGTAGAAGAACTTCGGGTCGCTGCGCAGATAGGCAAAAAATTCGGGCAGTGTTCCCTTGAAGCCGATCTGCGCCTGGATCGCTTCGATGGCCTTGCGCAGGCGCGACACCTCTTTGAGGCCGGTGTCGTGGATCTCGTCCACGCTCAGATCGGTTGTTGTCTGATCGCGCACCAGGAACGCGTAGTAGGCCTCGCCGTCCGGCAGGCCGCTGGCGGCGACCGAAAGGCGGGCACGCGGTAGGTATTCGCCCCGCATGTAGTCCTGCAACTTGCGGAAGGCGGGTACCAGCGCGTCGCGGATCGTGGCCTGCGCCTGGGTCTGCAGAGCGGCGCGTTCGCCAGCCGAAATGCGGTCGCCTGGCTGCCGAAACGGGCGGTAAAAAGGGCTTTGGGTCGGGTCATCGACGATCTGCTTGGCGATCTGCGCCGGGACCCGCTCCATCAGCACGCGCGGGGGCGTGTTGCCGGAGGCAAGCCCCTGCGTCATCAGCGCGATTTCCTGGTCGATCCGCGCGGGCAGCGCCGCCAGACGCGCCTCGTAGTTGCGGTAATCGGCGACCGTGTGAAACGGCATCAGCTCGGCAATGCCATCGGCAAGCTGGGCTCCGTGGGTGTGGTCGACCGGCCGCAGCCATTCGCGGAAACGCTGCCGCTCGACCTCCTGTTGCAGAATCCATTCGAAGGTGTCGTAGTTGAGCTGCTGGTCCGCGGCGAGGGCGGCGCGGTCGATGGCGCGCAGCCGCTCCAGGGCAGCCCGATCGGCCGCCTGACTGGCTAGGATGGCGGCGACGCTGCGGTCGGTCCAGCGATCGTTGTAGCGCGTGTCGCCGATCGCACTGGCCCGTTCGGGGAACTCGCGTAAGACGCGCTCCCACTCTTCGGCAAACAGCGCGTTCAGCGCCGCGGCAGCGTCCGGTGTGGCTGACCGTGCTTCGGCTTCCGCCACAACCAGGCAGGGTGGAACCGAGGCGCCGGCGAGGATGGGCAGAATCAGGAAATCGCGACGCAACATAAACATCTCCTGTGCTCGAGGGCTTCACTGTAGTGGAGTTCAGTCTCGGGTCTTCAATCCCAAGAGCCACGGGGGTGGTTTCGGCCGAAGTGGCCTCCTCAAAAGCGGCCTAGGCTGCGACGTCGTCCCCGTTTACCATGTTCTCGCGGAATCACGCCCTTCGGTTCCAGCGCAAAACGTGAGCAAATCGGCGACGAAGAAGCGGAGCAAGGCTGCGGGTTCTGTTTCCCGTCAGCGCAAGCCGCGCGTGAAGTCGTCGTCCGCAACGGTGGCCGGGTCGGGTGCCGTGGATCCCTCCAAGGAGGAGCTGCAGTCGCTGAACGTAGACGAGCGCACCAAGCAGCTGCAGCGTCTCGCCTTCGAGCGGGCGCGGGCCGAAGAGAGCGAGCGGCGGGCCATCGCGCGGGATTTGCACGACGACCTGGGACAGCTGCTGGCGGTCGCCAAGCTCAAGCTCACGAAACTCCGTGCCGGTGATGGCAAGCCTGCTGCCGAACAAGTCATAGCCGAGGTCGTCGATCTGATCGCCCGAGCCGAAGGCAGCATCCGGTCGCTCGCGTTCCAGCTCAGCCCGCCCGTACTCTACGAGCTTGGGCTGATTCCGGCGCTGCAGTGGCTGGCCGAAGAGATGAAAAAAACCTACGGCCTGTCCGTGGAGGTTTCCGACGACGCCAGAGAAAAGCCTCTGAGCCAGGCCGCCCGTGCGATCGTGTTCCGCGCGATCCGCGAGCTGCTGATCAACGTCGTCCGGCATGCCGGGGTGTCGAAGGCCTACGTTAGTGCTACTCGCGTCGGCGAAGGGATCGAGGTCGCGGTCACGGATGACGGCAACGGCTTCGACTCGGACACGATCGCAGCTCAATCCGGCGCAGGCTTCGGCCTGACCAGCGTGCGCGAGCGGTTGTCGTTCATCGGCGGCAGCGTCGACATCTCGAGCATGCAGGGCGACGGCACCGAGGTCACTTTGAGGGTCCCGCTGCAGACCGGCGAGAAAGCTGCCGAAGAGTCCGCCGAATCGAGGAAAGGAAAGAACGCCTGACCAAGCGTTGAGCGTTTTCGTCGCCGCGGCGACAGCGCCGGTTGACGACCCCAATAATCAAGTCCTCATCCGATCAATCGATCCAATCGAGCTTTCGCGGCTCATCCGGTCAACGGATGGTCGGGAACTTTCACGTGACGAGGCGATGGCCATCTGCTGGATTGGACCATATTCCTGCAGGGAATAACGTGCGCGCATTCCGAAACCCGGATCGCGCTGGCAGTACGGCGGGTGTGGACGCAGGCAGGCCGGCGCCGCGGAGGCCATCATGGCTGATCGGCTTTTCGATTCGATCCTGTGGCGGAACGGCGCCGCTGCGGTGTGGCTCCTCACGATAGGGGCGCTTTTCCCAGTGTCGACCCGGTTGAGTGCTCAAGCGGCAAGGGCCGTCGACCCCGGGGTGCGCGCCGGCTTGGTCGACGCAGGACGTCCGTTGCCCGGGCTCAGCGCGGGACAGTCGGCTACGTTCGCGGTCGGTCTGGCCAGTTTCGTGGCCGTCCGGTCGATCAATGGAAATCTTCCCAACCAGCCGCAGGAAGGCTTGGGGCCGCGATTCAACTCGAACAGCTGCGGCAGCTGTCATTCGCAACCTGCAACGGGCGGCACGAGCCCGAGCGCATCCGAGTTTCCGTTCATCGGACCCAACCCGCAGGTGGCGGTCGCGAATTTGAGCGGCGCGACCAACCGGGTACCGTATTTCGTCCACGCCAATGGCCCGGTGCGTGAGGCGCGATTTCGCCACGTCGTTCACAACGGTTTCCTGACCAACACACCCGACGGCGGTGTGCGCGATCTGTTTACCGTGAGCGGGCGCACCGACGCCACCAACCAGCCGGGTGCTGTCGGAACGGTGCAAACATGCAGCCTGGCGCAGCCCGACTTCGAACAGGCGAGGTTCAGCAACAACATCTCGTTCCGGATTCCCACTCCTGTGTTCGGCGCCGGATTGATCGAGGCCGTTTCGGACCGGGCGATCCTGGACAATCTGGCCGCGAACAGCGGCGCCAAGCGAGCGTTCGGGATCTCGGGGCGTCCGAATCGCAACGGCAACGATGGCACGATCACGAAGTTCGGATGGAAGGCGCAGAACGCCACACTGCTGATGTTCGCCGGCGAGGCGTACAACGTCGAGATGGGCGTGACGAACGAGCTGTTCGCCTCCGAGCGGGCAAACCCCGGCGAGACGCTTCCCACCGCGTGCATTTTCAACCAGACGCCCGAGGACAGCTCGCACCTGGACTTCAATCCGGCCAACCCCTCCGGAGATGCGACTTCGCCCTATTCGGACATTCAACTCTTTGCGATCTTCATGGAGCTGCTTGCTCCGCCGACCGCTTCGATGTCATCGCCCGGCGGGGCGACCTCGATCCAGCGCGGCGAGTTTCTGTTCCGCGGCACCCTGGGATGCGCGTTGTGCCATACGCCGACGTTGATGGCCTCGCCCTCACCGTTCATTAATCAAGGATCCGGCCAGGCGGCCGTCAACCTGTTCTCGGATCTGCTGCTCCACAACATGGGAAACGGGCTGGCCGACGGCGTCAGCCAGGGTCTGGCGGGCCCGAGTGAATTCCGCACCGCGCCGCTGTGGGGCCTCGGCCAGCGGGTATTTTTCCTGCACGACGGCCGCACCACGGATCTGGTGCACGTGATTCGAGCGCACGCGGACGTGGAGTCGGAGGCACGTATCTCGGCCGAGCAGTATTTCGCATTGAGCGAGCAGGACAAGCAGCATGTGCTCAATTTCTTGCGCTCGCTATAGCGGGTTGCGCGTGTAGACCGCTGCATCCGCCGTACACTGGCGCGGTCTGCGATGAGTCTCGGGCCGCGCCGTGAGAGTTGCCGTCAAGCCGTTCCATCGGTACCCGTGGTACCTCGGTCCATTTTTCTGGAATCAGAAGCGCAAGTACGGGCAGGTGTTGATGCCGGGCTTGCTGTGGGGCCGCATGCCGAAGCTGTTCATTGCGGTCGCGATCCTGTACGGCGTGCTGGACCGTCGCGCCAGTCCGCTGGATCCGGTGCTCAGGTCGCTGGTCACGGTGCGCGTGTCGCAGATCAACGGCTGTCGTTTCTGCGTCGACATCAACTCGGCCATGCTCATCAGTCGTGCGGGGTCTGAGGCCAAGGTCGATGCGCTCGGGGCGTGGCGCGACAGCGATCTGTTCGATGGGAGGGAAAGAGCCGCGCTGGACTATGCGGAGGCGATGAGCGATTCGACGCGGCGTGTCACGGACGAGACGGTCGAACGGCTGCGCCGGTTCTTCGATGACGATGCGATCGTCGAGCTCACGGGCTTGATCGCATTCCAGAACCTGTCCAGCAAGTTCAACAGCGCGCTGGATGTGCCCGTGCAGGGCTTCTGCAGCTTGCCACCGGCGCATACTGGCGAATAGAAGGCACGGACAGGAGGACGAACGATGGGTATTGCCGAGACGGACCGGGCGCGTCCTGCGAGCATCAGCGAAACCGAGTGGGCGCTGCGCCAGCAGCTGGCCGATTGCTACCAAGTATTCGATCACCTGGGGTGGACCGAGGCGATTTTCAATCACATCTCGCTCAGGATCCCGGGCCCCGAGCACCACTATCTGATGAATCCGTTCGGGCTGAATTACGACGAGGTCACCGCATCGAACCTGGTCAAGATCGACGTGGCCGGGGAAAACGTCGATCCCGGCCCGTACCGTGGCAATCCGGCCGGTTTCGCGATCCACGGCGCGATTCACGAATCGCGCGCGGACGCACAGTGCGTCATCCACACCCACACGACCGCGGGCCTGGCCGTAGCGTGCAAGAAAGACGGCCTGAGCCATGACAACTTCTATGGAGCCCTTTTGCACGGCCGCGTCGCCTACCACGAGTTCGAAGGCATCACGGTGCGTCCTGACGAGCGCGCGCGGCTGATTGCGAGCCTGGGCAACAAGGAGGTCCTGATACTTCGGAACCATGGCCTGCTCGCTCTGGGCCCGAACCTGCCCGCCGCTTTCCTGCTGTACTGGACGCTGCAGCGCGCCTGCGAAGTGCAGGCGGCCGCGGGCGCGATCAGCGGCCCGGATCATCTGCTCAGCGAGGCGGTTCGCGCGCAGACCGGAATCGACTCGCGCCGCTTCGACGCCGACGGGCGCCTGGCGCAGGTCACGTTCGAGGCCGCAGTGCGGCGGATGCGTGCCGCGCGCCGGCCTCCGCAGTAGCTTTCAACCGCGCGCAGAGCTTCGGCCGGCGAGCCGGCTCAGCCCAGTAGCGTTCAACCGCCAGCGGAGTTTCGTCGGGCGCGCAGCAGGCGTGCGAGCCACCCATGGATCAACACGTACACTGCGGCCAACGGAGCGGCGAGGTGCGCCAAGACGGGGGCGTCGGTATCGAGCCAGGGTGCGATCGCTGGATCTGACACCGCGGTATCGCCTGCCACCCACCCGAGCAGGGCGCCACCGGCCAGGATCAGGATCGGAAACCTGTCGAGCATCCGCGCCACGGCCACGCTGCCGAATATCAGGATCGGGACGCTCAGCACCAGGCCGAACGCAAGCAGCCAGAAGCTGCCGCGCGAGGCGGCCGCCACGGCCAGCACGTTGTCCAGGCTCATGACCGTGTCGGCCACGACGATCGTCATCAACGCCTTCCACACGTCGTGCCGCTGACCGGCGCTTTCCAACTCGGTTTGACGCGGCGGCTCCTCGTCGATCAGGCGAATCGCGATCGCCAGAAGCAAGGCCGCGCCGACCAGCTTCACGAACCGCAGGTTCAAGACGAACACTGCCCCCGCGGTCAGCGCGATCCGCAGCAGCACGGCGGCCGCCGTGCCGAGCCAAACCACGCGGCGCCACAAGCCGGGCGGCAAGCCGCGGCAGGCCAGCGCGATCACGACCGCGTTATCGCCCGCGAGCAGCAGATCGATCGCACTGATCTGCAGCACGGGCACCAGCATCCCGAGCAGGCCGCCTTGTTCCATCCGAGGCGCGAACGGTATCCGAAAAGACCCGGTCACGGAGCGCGCTAAACTGTCGCCTGGATGGTCTGGGTGGACAGCTACTGCCGGTACAGCGGCGCCCTGCGGGTGGGGGCGGCGGGCCTGCGTGCCCGCGGCGGTTGGCGGGCCTGATGTCCGACTACTCGGACTTCGACCATTTCGGGCTGGACCTGCGCCTGATCGAGGCGGTTCGCGCGATGGGCTACAGTCGGCCCACGCCGATCCAGTCCAAGGCGATCCCCATCGTGCTGAAGGGCCGTGACGTTATGGGAGCGGCCCAGACCGGCACCGGCAAAACCGCAGGCTTTGCACTGCCGATTCTGCACCGGCTGCTGCCGCACGCTAACGCGAGCGTGTCGCCGGCGCGCCATCCGGTGCGGGCCCTGATCCTGGCGCCGACACGCGAGCTCGCCGATCAGGTCAGCGACAACGTGCGCCAGTACGCCGCCCGAACGCCGCTGCGCAGCACGGTCGTGTTCGGGGGCGTCGACATGGATCCGCAGACCCAGGCACTGCGCGCCGGAGTCGAAGTGCTGGTCGCGACCCCAGGCCGTTTGCTCGATCACTTGCAGCAGAAAAATACCGCGCTGGGACAGGTCGAAGTAGTCGTGCTGGATGAGGCCGATCGGATGCTCGATATGGGCTTTCTTCCGGACATTTCGCGGATCCTGAACCTGCTGCCCCAGCAGCGGCAGAGCCTGATGTTCTCCGCGACCTTCTCCCAGGAGATCCGCAAGCTTGCCGCCAACTTCCTGCGCGATCCGGTGCTGGTGGAGGTGGCGCGCCCCAACGTGACCGCCGACACGGTGCGCCAGGAGCTGCTGCACGTGCATGAATCGGACAAGCAGGCCGCGCTGCTCACTCTGCTGGCTGATCCCGAGCTCTCCCAGGTCCTGGTGTTCGTCAACGCCAAGATCGGCGCCCGGCGCCTGGCGCGCCAGCTGCAGCGCGAGGGCGTCAACGCCGACGAGATTCACGGCGACAAGACCCAGGAAGAGCGGATGAGGGCGTTGGAGGCCTTCAAGAGCGGCACGGTCCGGGTACTCGTGGCGACCGACGTGGCGGCGCGCGGACTGGACATTTCGGAGCTGCCAGCGGTCGTCAACTACGACGTGCCGTTCGCCCCGGAAGACTACATACACCGGATCGGGCGCACCGGGCGAGCCGGCGCGCAGGGGCGCGCGATCACGATCGCAACCGGCGCCGACGACAAGCAGGTGGCCGCGATCGAGAAGCTGATCAAGCGCACCATCGAGCGATCGCGGATCGAGCCGCGCGGAGGCGCGCGGCGTGCCCGCAGGGACGAAGGTCGAGACCGTCACGAGCGGCGGGCTCCGCGCGCGCCGGCCCAGGCGCCGATCGACGAGTTCTTCCTGAAGCCATACGAACCTTCGACCGCGTCGCACGCGAACGAGCCGTTGCCGGCCGACCCCGTCAGGCCCGCCGCCAAGCCGCGCGTACCCGCGCTGCTGGGCGGTAGCAAGCGGTAGGGTAAGGCCGGAGTATCCGGGCTGCGCGGGAGCGAGGTCAGCACGCCCGAGCCCCCGTCATGGCGAAGGGCGTAACGCGAGCGGACGCGCAGCTCGGATGCTCCGGCCGTGCGTACTTAACCCGCTAAGCGGACACCGCTGCGCCCATTGCCTCTTCGCGCGGCACCTTCACCACCGTGACGCTGCACGGCGCCTCGGCGACGACCCGAGTCGACACGCCGCCCAGGTAGCGTCGCAGGCCGGACAGACCGCGGCAGCCGATCACGATGTGATCGACGCGGTTGGCGCGCGCGTAGTCGATGATTGCGACGGCCGGATCAGGTGCTTCCAGCACGTGGTAGGTGATCCGGTGCGGGGGTAGCGCCAGCGAGCGGGCCCAGTGCTGCAGCTGGACCAGGCGCTGGACGTGCAGATTGCGTCCTTGTTCGTCGGTGGGTGTGTCCATGCCGATGCGGTTCGTCTTCAGCACCGACACGCAGGCCAGCCGCGCGTGCGGCTCGCTCTGCAGCACCCGGCGCGCCGCGGCGCGCAGCGCGTCCGCCAGCGCTTCCCATTCCTGCGACAGGTCCCCCGCCGCCAGCACGATCGGGGCCCGCATCAGTTGCTGCGTCACATTGCGCCGCACGGGCGCCGCGGCGACCGAGCGAATCCACCGCCGCACTTGCGCGGCCAGCGGATTGCCGCCGGTCCGGTCCGCGCGTGCAGTCAGCGCGACGGCGCGCGGCTGGGTCAGATCGAATGCGACCTGAGCGGCGGAGCCGTAGCGCTGCTCGGGGTCCACCTCCAGGCAGTGCAGGATGATCTCCTGCAGCCAGGGCGGGCAGTCCGGGTGGTCCGCGCGGGGCGGAGCCGGGCCCCGGTACAGGCGTCTCCTGAGGCCGGCAACCGAAGTGGGCGTACCGAAGGCGCGCTGCCCTGTGGCCAGGTGATACAGAACGGCGCCCAGGGCGAACAGGTCGCTGCGCGGATCGTCGCGTATATGCAGCACCTGCTCGGGCGAGATGTACGGGCTCGTGCCGAGGGGCAGGCGGAATTCCTCGGCCAGAAGATCGGGCAGCCTTTCATGGCGCGCCAGTCCATAGTCGATCAGCGCGACCTGCCCGCCGGGACGAAACAGAATGTTGCTCGGCTTCAGGTCCAGATGGATCACGCGCTGATGGTGCAGGTCGTGCAGCGCTTCGGCCACGGCTGCGCCAAGGGC
>JACXTT010013026.1_pt1 | contig 10989 bp, 7 predicted proteins | sample 9270951 | NCBI WGS metagenome assembly JACXTT01 (sample SAMN15532306, study PRJNA645909) | rock metagenome | isolation source: weathered quartz diorite | place: Puerto Rico | collected 2017-06-21 | reverse complement strand
AAGGAAGCGGAGCGGCACGTCGAGGTCCTCAACTACGCGCTACGAGGAATTCCGGAAGACCGCATTCGCTTTCACACCTGCTACAGCATCAACATTGGACCTCGCATCCACGATATGGAGTTGAAGGACATCGTGGACATCCTCCTGAAAATCCGCGCGCAGGCGTATTCATTCGAGGCGGCGAATCCGCGCCACGATCACGAATGGCGCGTTTGGGAAAATGTCAAGCTGCCGGAAGGAAGATTTCTAATTCCCGGGATGATTACGCAATCGTCCGTCCTCGTCGAGCATCCGGAACTCGTGGCGGACAGGATTGTGCGCTATGCACAAGCCGTCGGGCGCGAAAACGTAATTGCCGGCGCTGACTGCGGCTTCGCCACTATGGCGACCGTAAAGGAGATCCACCCCACAATTGTTTGGGAAAAGTTTAAGTCGCTAGTTGGGGGCGCCCGCATCGCGTCCAAGCGGCTGTGGGGCCGTGCCGCTTCGGCGTAGGGTATCCACGGTGCAGACCGGAGGGGTCCGGCAAATCGAATGAATGTGCGCGAGGCGACCGGCAGTTACGAAAAGTGGATGGCTTCGTGCATCCCGTTGGACCGCCGGGCGCTTTCCTTTAAACACAGGGAAATGGCGCTGGGGCTTTTCCCCTTCTTGCGCGCGACTTTCTACCGATGGATTCAAATTTGGCGCGAGGCTGCGGAGGAAGCCGCGCGCGCCCCTGCGCTTCTCGCTGTCGGCGATCTACATATCGAAAACTTCGGCACTTGGCGAGACAACGAAGGCCGCTTGATCTGGGGCATCAACGATTTTGACGAAGTCTACGCCATGCCCTATACCGTTGATCTTGTCCGCCTAGCGACCAGCGCGCACGCGGCGACTGCGGAAGAGCATCTATCGATTCGCCCGCGGGTGGCGAGCGACGCGATTTTGGAAGGTTACCAAGACGCGCTAAACGAGGGCGGGCGGCCGTTTGTTCTTGCGGAAGCGCATCGCTGGCTGCGCAAGATTGCGCTCAGCCGGCTGCGTGATGCTACGGTATTTTGGGCCAAGCTCGAGCGTCTCCCCAAATCACAAGCGATCCTGCCCCGGGACGTTGAATCGGAACTGCGCAAGCTTCTTCCCGATCATTCGTTGCCCTGCGAGAAGAAGCACCGCGTATCTGGTTTGGGAAGCTTGGGGCACACCCGCGTCGTGCTGCTCGGCCGGTGGCACGGGTGCTACGTCGCGCGGGAAGCCAAGGCGCTAACCCCTTCGGCGTGCGTTTGGCTGCGTGGCAAAAGCGAGGAAGGGAAGACCCGTTATGGAAAGATCCTTGAGTGCGCCGTGCGCGTTCCCGACCCCTTCGTTCGTCCATACGACAGCTGGCTGCTGCGGCGCCTCGCGCCGGATTGTTCGCGCATCGAGTTGAGTTCCTTGCCGGCGCGTCGAGATGAGGAACGCCTGCTCTACGCCATGGGCTGGGAGACGGCCAACGTTCACTTCGGCACGCCGCGTGCGATTTCTACTGTCAAGCGCGACTTGGCAAAGCGCCGCGGCAACTGGCTGCACAGGGCGGCCAAGGCGATGCTGCGTGCCACGGAACGCGATTGGCGCGAGTGGAAAGGCAAGTGAAAATAAGCACTGGGGCTTCTGTGGAGGCAGAAGAAAAGTGCCTGACGTTCGGCCCCTTCACGAGTAGCTTAGGTTCGGCTGTGGGGTCGGCTCCCAGCGTGCTTGGCAATCGCGGCCGTGCAACGTCTTTACGTGATACCAGAATATAGCTATAATAGCCATATTCGGAGGTGGTTTGTGCGTGCCGTGAACGTCGCCGAGCTGAAAAACCGGTTGAGCAAATACCTTGGCTTCGTGAAAGTGGGCGAAGAGGTGGTGATCCGCGACCGCAACCTCCCAGTGGCAAAATTGGTTCCCTTTCGTGCCGAAGACGCGACCGAGCAGGACCTCAAGCTTGTTGCGGCTGGAAAATTGCGCCTGCCCAAGTCCAAGCTGGACATCAAGCGTCTTTTGCAGATTCCGACTGGAAGTGTTGCCGGGAAAAAAGCAATTTTGGCCGTCCTCGCCGATCGAGACGAAGAGTGAAAATCGGGGTCGCATTCTGGGATGCAAGTGCGTTGGTTCCTCTCTGTGTTCACGAAGCCACAAGCCGAAATGCTCGTGCTCATCTCAGGAGGTTCGCGCCAGTGGTGTGGTGGGGAAGTCCTGTCGAAATCCAGAGCGCAATTTGCCGGCTTCAACGTGAGGGCGCGATCACCGATCCTGGCAGGCAGGGTGCAGCGGCGCGGCTGCAACTGCTCGCCCAAGGCTGGCGAGAGATTCTCCCCGGCGACGACCTTCGGGAACTGGCCCTCCACCTGCTGGACAAATACCCCTTGCGGGCCGCTGACAGCTTTCAGCTCGCGGCAGCGTTGACCTGGTGCGAGCAACGTCCTGCCCGAAGAAATTTCATTTCTGCAGACGAGAGGTTGTCAGTAGCAGCCAAGTCCGCCGGATTCTCAGTTCATGAACTCAGCATGCCAACTCGGGGAAGGTAAGGCGCGTTCGAGTGACCTGTCACAGTTTGCCTTGCGCCGTGCCGGGAAGCGGCATGCTGCGCGTGAGAGCATCGGCGTCTTCGGGCAGCACAAAGCCCTGTTGCACGAGCGCTTCGACGGCGTGCTTGCGCTTTTCGGTGTAATCCTGCCCGCTCTTGTAGCGTTCCTCGAGGGAGAGGCGGGAGTCGCCGCTCGAAAGCCGTTCCTGCTTCGTCGCGACGAAGGGAATGAAGGAGCCTGACAGCCCGCACAGTTCGCCTAGGGAGAAACCTTCGGCGCGAACATTGCGGCCTGAAAACGTTGCGATCGGAGCAACAAGCTCGGGTGGCAGAATGCCGCCCTGCGGATTGCCGTCCGCATCGACGGGTGGAAAGAACAGTGGATACGCAGCGCCGGAGGCTTCGGGCGGCATGCTCTTCTGATCGACCACGCGAAGCTCGTTGATTGCAGTACTGAACGGCGCGCCCGGAATCGCGGGATAAGACGCCTGCACTTTGGAGAGAGGAAGCAGCGTGTGGCTCTTCAGATTTGGATACGTCGTGGGCGGCGGGGCAACGCCATCTGTGACCCAGCGATCGAGCGCCACGAACAATGCGCGAGCGTACGGCGCGTAGCTCAGAGCATTTTGAAGCTGCTGGCAGTTGCCACGCGTGGTCCAGTTTGGCGCCGCGTTGTGTTCGAATCCGGACATCATGTAAGCGCGCACGTTTTCCGGGAGCGCGACCGGTCGCCCGGACGTGTCGGTCATCACGAGCGAGACGCGCCCCTGCCAGAACTCTGTGTCGGAATCGAGCTGCATGATGCGCGGGCACGTGTGCGATTTCTCGCACCGCGCGAGAAGCCCGTCTGTCTTCCCACTGATTGAATCTTTCGTGGTGGCGTAGGTGAAGGGGAACTGGTCGCCGCCATAGAGATGATCCTCATGCTGTCTCGCAAAGCGGCCCGGCTGGGCGAATTCGAAATTTGTGAACGTTCGGCGCGAGCCGGAGAGCAGCGGCAACGCGCCGTCAAAAACAACGCGACCGGAAGCGTCAGCGTTGAATCCCTGGTAGATGAAATCCTTGATCGCTCGGCCTGTCTGCGAAACGCCAAAAGCTAGCGCCGCTTTGAAGGGCGTGCCCGTTTCGCGCGCGGGATTCGGCTGGCCGATTGAGTCCTGGTCAGAGTAACGCAGGAACGACACGAAGTCCCGCGAAGCCGCGAGGCCGATGTCGGTGAGCGTTTCGTTCGTCGCGGGATAGATCAACTCATACAGCGCGCCGCGATCAAATCCGGGCGCGGCGGTGATTTCGACGTGGCGTTCATCGATGAAATGCCAACTGGAAGCTGCCAGCGGCTTCCGCGGATCGGCCTCACGCTCGCGCACGGTGAGCGTCGTGCCTGTGGTATCAAGGAGCGCTGGATAATCGAGCGCTTGAGTGAAGACAGGTCCCACGGGCACGTCGGTAAATTCCTCGCGGCTCAGGCCAGAGACGGGCTTTCCTTTTTCGGTCGCGACGGGCAAGTATGCCTTCAGCAGTGGAGCATTGGCCGGCAGATCAGCCTGCCATCCACTCCAGGCGACCGTGTAGCCACGGCTCATCAGAAATCCGTTGCCGGCGTCATTTGCAGCAAAGGAGTCGCCGCTTTCGTTGAGCCGCAGGATCGTGTTCCTGCCACGGTTCACGAAATCGTAAATCAGCCTGCCATTGGCCTTTTTTGTGTCCACAGGCTTGAGGATCATGAAGTCGACGCTGTATTCGAGGTGGCCCCGGGCATTGAGCGGGGCACGATTCACATTGACGATCACTGCGTTGCCCGCCGCTCCTGGGTCGAGTTCGCCGTATGCGGTTCCGGCAACAATTTCGTAGGGTCCCGCGCTGCCAAAGGACGCGCCGCCAAACGCGACCTGCCTCTTGGCGATCACCAACCGGGTGACGCCGACGCTTGCAGTTGGGACACTTTGTTGCGCGCTCGCCGAAACGCCGAGAATTGCGGCAAAGCCGAGGCTCACAATGCAGGTCATGTTCTTCATGGGTTTGCTCCAGCGCAGAAACTTTGTTTGGGCTAACTTTTACCTCAATCGTTCGTCTGGAGCAAGATTTTCCACGCCGGTGCAACACGACAATCTGGGCGCCGAGTTCCTCGCCAACACTTATCGGTCCCAGGCAGCTGATTTGCCGGTCTTGATGTACGCGGCGCCACAGCGGAAGCGCCCATCCGGCAACTTTTGGCAGTGGGCAATCCAAACGGGCGAAAAAATGTTGGTACTGTCCTTGGTGTAAGGTACCGCCACCTCGACGTGAGACCCTTCGGGATAGAACTTGCGGCTCACAAAGCGCAAGCCGCCGCGAGACATGTCTTCGCAGGCAACGATGTCCTCGCGTCCGGAGAATCGAACGCAAGCGGTCATCTTCACCGGCGTCCGGCGGCTGCTGCGCCGCTCTTTGTTTGCAACTGAATTCGCCACAGACGTGTCCCCATTTCTGACCCAAATGGGGATTCGCTCCGTCCAGGAGGCGAACTAGGGGACTATGCGGGTCGAGAGTTCTAAGCAAACTTTACCATCGCGTGTGCGACAAATAACGCCGCAGGCAAATCTTGTGCCGAATGATTCATCCGTCGGGTGGAAAATTTGGGGGCCGGCTTCCGACATCGCCAGGCTGCCCTCGGGGCGGGCTGCGCGACGCAATCCGCGGATGCTATAGAATAGGGCGGGGAAGAATCCGGAGCCCCTCTCTCGCATGCAGATCCAAAAGTTGATGGCCCTCAATCGCGGAGAAATTGCCATCCGCATTCTCCGCGCGGCAAATGAGCTCAAAATTCGGACCGTCGCTGTTTACTCCTTCGAGGACCGCTTAAGCCTGCACCGCTTCAAGGCGGACGAGGCCTACGTCATCGGCCAAGGCAAAGGGCCTGTCCAGGCCTATTTGGACGTGGAAGGAATTGTCGCGCTCGCGAAGGAGCGGGGCGTTGACGCGATTCATCCAGGCTACGGCTTCCTGTCGGAGAATCCGGCATTGCCTCGCGCCTGCGAGGCCGCAGGGATTACGTTTGTAGGGCCAAGCGCGGATTTACTCGATTTGCTTGGCGACAAAACTGCAGCTCGGCGCCTTGCGCAGAAGGCCGGGTTGCGCGTTGTGCCAGGCACCGAGGAGCCTGTAACGCTGAAAGACGATGCGCAGCAGATTGCGGACAGAATCGGCTACCCCTTGATTGTCAAGGCGGCGTTTGGCGGCGGCGGTCGCGGGATGCGCGTGGTGCAGAGCGCTCAATTGCTTCCTTCGGGCTTGCACGAAGCACGCGCGGAGGCAGGCGCTTCGTTTGGCAATGACGCGGTGTTCCTAGAGCGATATATCCGGCGCGCGAGGCACATTGAGGTTCAGGTCCTGGCAGACACGCATGAAAACGTTCTCCATTTGCACGAGCGCGATTGCTCCGTGCAGCGAAGAAACCAGAAAGTTGTCGAGGTGGCTCCGGCCGTCAACCTTGACCCGAAAATTCGCGCCGATCTGGCCGCAGCCGCAGTCGCCTTGGCTCGCGAAGCCAAATACTACAGCGCGGCGACGGTCGAGTTTTTGGTCGATGCCGATACGGGCGAGTGGTATTTCATTGAGGTCAATCCGCGCGTGCAAGTCGAGCACACGGTCACCGAAATGGTGACCGGCATCGACATCGTGCAATCGCAGATTCAAATCGCGCAGGGGTTTGCCCTCCACGGCCCGGAAATGGATCTGCCTGCGCAGGAGGAAATTGCGCTCCACGGATACGCCCTGCAGTGCCGCGTGACCACGGAAGATCCTGCCAACAATTTCCTGCCCGACTACGGAAAGATTCAGACCTACCGTTCACCGGCCGGATTTGGGATCCGCCTCGACGGCGCTTCGGCGTACGGCGGCGCCGTCATCACTCCGTACTACGATTCGTTGCTCGTCAAGGTGACCGCGTGGGGCCGCGATTTCCCTCAAGCCTGCCGGCGCATGGACCGCAGCCTCAGCGAATTTCGAATCCGCGGCTTGAAGACGAACATTCCGTTTCTTACCAACGTCGTGAATCACTCGCGTTTTCAGGCGGGCGGCGTCACGACTTCCTTTCTCGCGGAGACTCCCGGGCTTTTTGAGTTTGCGCCTCTGAAGGATCGCGCGACCCGGCTGTTGCGTTACCTCGGTGAGGTAATCGTGAACGGAAACCCGGAGGTCGCAGACAAGCTCCGCCCGCAGTCGATCCGTCCGGCTCCGCTACCGGCGCACGTTCCTGGCGAACCGCCGCCCGGAACGCGGCAGCTTCTCGAAAAGCTCGGTCCCGAGAAATTCGCGGAATGGACGAAATCACAGAAACAGCTTTTGATCACCGATACGACCTTTCGCGATGCGCACCAATCGCTCCTGGCAACGCGGGTGCGCACTTACGATTTGCTGGCCATCTCGAACTTCGTCGCGCACCGGCTGCACAACCTCTACAGCCTGGAGATGTGGGGCGGCGCGACGTTTGATGTGGCTATGCGCTTTCTGCTCGAAGATCCGTGGCTGCGCCTGCAGCTTTTGCGCGAGGCCATCCCGAATATCTGCCTCCAGATGCTCTTTCGCGCGTCGAATGGAGTTGGTTATTCGGCGTACCCGGACAACGTGGTCGAGGCTTTCATTTTGGAGGCAGCCGAGCAGGGCATCGACATCTTCCGGGTGTTCGACGCGCTGAACTGGCTGCCGAACATGCGGCACTCGATCGAAGCGATTCGCAAAACAAACAAGATTTGCGAAGCGTCCATTTGCTACACGGGCGACTTGCTCGATCCGAAGCGGGAAAAGTACCCGCTCGGCTATTACATTCGCCTGGCGAAAGAACTGGAGCAAATGGGGGCCCACATCCTTGCGATCAAAGACATGGCTGGGCTGTGCAAGCCGTACGCGGCGCAGCGGCTGTTTTCGGCCCTTCGCGATGAGGTCGGCCTCCCCATCCATTTTCACACGCACGATACGAGCGGTTTGAATGCGGCATCGATCCTGAAGGCTGCGGAAGCAGGCGTGCACGCCGCCGACGGCGCTATCGCATCCATGAGCGGCACAACCAGCCAGCCCAATTTGAATTCCATCGTCGCGGCTCTGCAACACACCGAGCGCGACACTAGTCTCGAACTCGACGCGCTGAATGCCTGCGCGGACTACTGGGAAACAGCGCGCACGTGGTACCGGCCATTTGACAATGCGCCTCCTGCGGGTACTGCGGAGGTCTATCTCCACGAAATGCCGGGCGGACAGTACACCAACCTGCGTGAGCAGGCCGAGTCGATGGGGCTTGGCTCGAAGTGGCAAGAAATTGCGCGCACATATGCGGAAGTGAACTTCGCGTGCGGAGATATCGTCAAAGTTACGCCTTCCAGCAAAGTCGTCGGCGACCTGGCGATTTTTCTGGTCAGCCATGACATGACGGTGAAGGAGTTGGAGAACCTTGGCCCGCATCACAATCTGACGTTGCCGAATTCCGTCGTGGAAATGTTTGCTGGAGCGCTCGGCGAACCCGAAGGAGGCTGGCCGCCGAAACTCCAGGCTGTGATTCTCCGCGGCGCTATGCCGATGTCCGGTCGGCCTGGCGAATACATCGCGCCTGTGGATTTGACAGCGGCCAAGAAAGGGGCCGAGACAAAGGCGGAGGAAAAAATCTCCGTTGCGGACCTGATGAGTTATTTGATGTACCCGGATGTGTTTCTGAAGTTTGCCAAAGCGCGCTCGGCGTATGGCAACCTGGAAATCCTGCCCACCCCCCAATTTTTTTACGGGCTCGACCGAGGCCAAGAGATCACCGTCGACCTCGAACCAGGAAAGACTCTGGTTGTCAAGCTGCTCACCGTGAGCGATCCGCATCCAGATGGAACACGTACCATCTTCTTCGAGCTCAACGGCCAGCCACGAGAGGTGACGGTCGGAGACAATTCGCTGCGCGCCGCAGTGCAGACGCGTCCGAAGGCCGACCCATCTGTTCCGGGACAGGTCGGTTCGCCAATTCCCGGGGCGATCTCAGGAATCGCCGTAGAGACCGGCGAGCAAGTGAAAAAGGGCGACCGGCTCTTGGTACTCGAAGCGATGAAAATGCAATCGACTGTGTACTCGCCTGTTGACGGCAAGCTCGCTAAGAAACTAGTGAACGTCGGCGACAAGGTCGAAGCAAAAGATCTGCTGCTCGTCATTGAATAGCTTCCAGTAGGACAGGCTTCAACCTGTCGGTTTTCGGCCGTGTGCTTGGTTGTCAACTCGACCGACTGAAGTCTGCCTGCGGCAGACAGGCCTGTCCTACTCGCGACACGGAGACTCATCCCATGCGCTACGACGCGATTGTAATTGGCTCCGGACAAGGTGGAGTGCCGCTGGCAGTGCGATTCGCGGAAATTGGATGGCAGGTTGCCCTGATCGAGAAAGGGAACCTGGGCGGCACCTGCATCAATACCGGGTGCACTCCCACGAAGACGATGGTTCACCGGGCGCAGGTGGCGTATTACGCGCGCAATGCGGCTCGCTGGGGCGTGCGTGCGGAAAATGTGGCCGCCGATCTACGAGCGATCGTCGAACAGAAGAATAAAGTAGTCTCAAGTTTCCGCGGTGGTTCGCAAAAGAGAGTCGACAAACATCCCAACGTGCGTCTCCATCGCGGGCTTGCCCGATTCACCGGTCCGCATGAGGTTCAGGTTGGAGAGAATCTTCTGGAGTCCGAAAAGGTTTTCATCAACACGGGTGGACGCCCGACCATCCCTGAGATTGCGGGTCTCGACCCCACCCGCGTTCTCACCAATGAAAGCATCATGGAACTAACGGACGTTCCCGAGCACTTGATCATCCTTGGCGGAGGATACATTGGGCTCGAGTTCGGCCAAATGTTCCGCCGATTCGGCAGCCGGGTAACGATCCTCCACACTCAGAAGCAAATCCTGGCGCGCGAGGATCCCGAGATCGCCACCGCACTTCAGAAAATCGTCGAAGGAGAGGGAATTGAGTTTGATCTCAACGCGCATTCGACCCGCGTGGAACATTCCAAAGGTGGGGTGAAAGTCTCGATTTCCGGCGCGTCTGGGGCAGAGGAAATTTCCGGGACGCACCTGCTTGCCGCTGTTGGGCGGCGGCCGAACACTGATCACCTCAGTCTTGACAAAGCGGGAGTCGAGACCGACAAAGCCGGCTATGTGCGTGTCAATTCCCGGTTGGAAACAAATGTGCCGGGAATCTGGGCGCTCGGCGACGTGAAGGGCCCGCCCGCATTCACACATATCTCGTACAACGATTTTCAAATTATCGACGCCAACTTGACCCAAGGGAAAAACCTGACGATTGATCATCGCGTTGTTCCGTATTGCGTTTTCACCGACCCGCAACTCGGCGGCGTCGGCATGACGGAAAAGGAAGCCAGGGCGGCGGGGCACAAGCTCAAAATTGGCAAAATCCCTATGTCTTATGTGGCGCGCGCCATCGAACGAGACGAGACGGCTGGGCTGATGAAAATTATCGTGGACGCCGCGAATGACCGAATCCTCGGCGCAACGATTCTGGCGAGCGAGGCTGGCGAACTGATTCACATCCTATACACACTGATGCTCGGGAACCTGCCGTACACGGTCTTGAAGGGGGCGATCTACATTCATCCCACGCTGGCCGAGGGTTTCTTTGCGCTGATGGACAGCGTGAAACCGGTGGACTGATCCGATGCCCCAGGGAATGCTCAAGGAAAAGCCGGAGACCCTTTTGCGCATTCGGCGCTTGCGCCGGTCGGAATTGCCGACCGACACCCTCGAGCTCGCCAAATTTCTGATTGGGAAGACGCTCGTCCACGACCTGCCGCGCGTGCGTCTGAGCGGCCGCATTGTCGAGACCGAAGGGTATCCCGTGGGCGATGCGGCTGGTCATGCTTATTGGGGCGAATCGCCGAGCAGGCGCTCTCTCTTTCTCCCGCATGGACACGCCTACGTGTATTTCACGTATGGTTCCTGCTTCATGATGAACGTTTCCAGCGAAGTGGCGGGCATGGGCGCGGGAGTCTTGGTGCGGGCGCTCGAGCCGCTTGAGGGCATCGGATTCATGAAGCGAAGGCGCAAGACCGCTCGATTGCACGACCTCACGAGCGGGCCAGGTCGCCTCGCCCAGGCCTTTGACATCGACCGGCGGTATGACGGCGTGAATCTGTGCGTACGCGGCAAACTTTGGCTCGGGGACGCCGTGCGATGCTCGGGCGCCGTCGGAGTGACGATTCGAATCGGAATTGCGCGCGACGTCGACCGCTTATGCCGGTTCTACGAACGCGGAAACCCCTTTGTGAGCGGGCCAAAGCGCTTGCGAGAGTGAACTTCCTTAGGGGCGCAAGCTTCAACCTGCGGGGGTTGGTGTTCGCAGAAACTAAAACCCGCAGGCTGAAGCCTGCGCCACTCGGCTCCGAAGATGCCGATTGATTTCGAATGTGGTACAAGGGAAAGCGAAGCCTCAACAGAAGGAATCTGGGCTTCGAG
>JACXTT010013025.1_pt1 | contig 10990 bp, 11 predicted proteins | sample 9270951 | NCBI WGS metagenome assembly JACXTT01 (sample SAMN15532306, study PRJNA645909) | rock metagenome | isolation source: weathered quartz diorite | place: Puerto Rico | collected 2017-06-21 | reverse complement strand
CACGCGCCGTTCTCAGGGTGGGCTACCTGTCGTCGTTCTTCTCGGAAGAGAACTGGATGAAGTCCGTGTGGTGCCTCGTCGATCACCACGATCGCCGGCGCGTCGAAGTTCACCTATTCTCGGACTGCGCGCGGTCGCGGATCGCGCATCTCGCAGCGCGAGGACGGAGACGGCAGCTGCGCGTCCACGACATCTCGCGACACGACAACGATCGCGCGGCGCGCGCGATCGCGAGAAGCGGCGTCGACGTGCTCGTGGATCTGAACGGTTTCAGTCGAAGTGCCCGGCTGCCGCTTTTCGTCATGAAGCCGGCGCCCGTGCAGGTCGCCTGGTTCAACGTCCTCGGCACCCTGGGCATGCCGACGTTCGACGCGCTCGTCGGCGATCCGTGGGTCGCCCGTGACGGCGACGAGCGCTTCTACGCGGAACCGATCATGCGGTTACCGGTGTGCAACCAGACGTTCGACGTGACCTACCCGACTCCCGACGTGCAGCCGCCGCCGTGTCTCGAGAACGGGCACGTCACGTTCGGCTCGCTCGCGCCGATGTACAAGCTCGACCGGCAGACGCTGCGGGCGTGGGCGGCCATCCTGCGTCGCTGTCCGACCAGCCGCCTGCTGCTCGCGAATTCCGACCTCTCCGACGCGGGCAATCGGACCTACCTCGCGGCTCGGTTCGCCCGGCTCGGCGTCGAGACCGATCGTCTCACTCTGCGCGGCGGCGCCCCGCATCGGGCGTTCTTGGAGAACTACGACGGCGTCGACATCGCGCTCGACACGCTGGTCTACGGCGGCGGCACGACGACGATCGAGGCGATCTGGCAAGGGGTGCCGGTGATCGCGTGCGGAGGCGACCGGTGGGTTTCGCGCCAGGCCGTCTCCATCCTCACGTACGCGGGACTCCAACGCTTCGTGCACCCCGACCCCGAGTCGTACGTCGACGCCGCCGTCGCCTGGGCCCGGTCTCCGACCACGCCGAACGTTCTGAAGCGCTTGAGATCGTCTCTGCGTTCGCGACTGAAGAAGTCCGCCGTTTGCGATTGCGCGGGGCTGGCGAGACGGATGGAGGACATCTACCGACGACTCCACGAGTCCGCCGCCGTCCGCTAACGGCGGATGACGCCGGAATCTCGCAGGTCCGCGATTTCGGCCGGTGACAGCCCGAGCTCCTCGAGGACGGCCGGACCGTGCTCGCCGCGCAGTGGTGCGGCGCCGTCGGCATCTCCCGGAGTGCGTGAGAGACGGATGCCGGGCGACCCGTCGGGTGTCGGCAGGCGCTCGGCCGCAGCCGGGTCGATGCGTTGCGGTCGGGGCTCGTCCAGCGCGCCGCCGACGGGTCCCGTCGAGGCGAGCAGCGCTTCGAGCTGCGAGAGGTCGATCGCCGAGCCTTCGCCCGTGCGGGCGCGGTGCACGAGCGCGGCGAGGATCGCGATCGTCCCGTGCAGCCCGGCGCACACGTCGGCGTAGGGGAAGCCCCATCCCGCGGGCTCTCCGCACGCATCCGTCATCCGTGCGGTCGACCCGGCCAGCGCGTGGAGCGTCGGCGCGAAGCTCACGAAGTCTCGCCGCGGTCCGCTACGGCCGAAGCCCGAGAGCGATGCGGCGATGATCTCCGGACGGGCGCGCCGCAAGCTCTCGGGATCGAGGTTCCACTCGTCCATCACGCGCGGGCTGAAGTTGTCGACGATCACGTCGCTTCGCGCCGCCAGCCGGTGCACGATCGCGAGGCCGCGCGGATCGCGGAGATCGATCGCCAGGCTGCGTTTGCCGCGGTTCAGGCGTGCGAACGCGCCGGAGCGGCGATCCTCTCCCGGAACGTCGCGCACGTGCTCGACCTTCAGGACGTCGGCGCCGTGGTCGGCGAGAGTGCGCGTCGCGATCGGACCCGCGACGACGTGCGTGAAATCGAGCACGCGGAGCCCGTCGAGAGCCCGGCGGCCCGCCCCCGCCGCGGCCGGCCATGGGCGTGGACCGTCGAACGCTTGCGGTGCCTGCGACATGCGGAACGCCGGTCCCGGGAGACGCTCTCCGCCCGGGAGCGCGGCGGCGAAGAAGCGTCGGGCCGCGAGCTGCGGATCGTCGAGGACCGCTCGGATGGGAACGACGGGGGCGAACGGAAGGCGGCGAAGCTGTGCGCCCGCGAGGAGCTCCGCGCCCGTGAGCGTGGCTGCCAAGCGCTCCAGCGCCGTGAGCACCGCGGAATCGTCGGGCCGAGGCTCGGCCGTGAGGTCATTTGCCTGCCCGTGCTCCGCGAGCCAGCCACGCAGCGTCGCCCAGTCTCCAGCGACGCCGACCACGGCGTGACCGTCTCGGGTGCGCACCACGCGGAACGCGCGCGAGCTGCCGGTCGACCCGTCGAGGCTCGCGCGCACCGCCGCCACGGGCTCGATCGTCATGGTTTGACCGCAGCCGCTTCGCTCCCGCTCGAGCAGCGCGAGCAGCGCGCCGATCGTCGCCTGCAGCGCGATCAGATGGACCGCGGGAAGCCCGATCCCTGCGCGCGCGGGACCTTCCGCGATCCGGTTCGCGTCGGCGAGACCGCTCGCGAGCTGGACCGTGAGATCCTCGGAGAAGAGGGAAGGGCCGTCCGGCCATTCGCCCTGGAGACGGACGAGCCGCGAATTCGCCTCCTCGCTCGGGGCGAGATCGTGGCCGCTCGAGTCGAGCCAGAGGTCGGCCGAGGCGACGAGCTCTCGCACCCGCTCCGGCTCGCGCGCGAGGTCGGCCGCGATGCTTCGCTTCCCCGCTTCGAAGTAGTGGGCCCAGGCGTCTCCGGCACGGCGCGTCGCCGCGCCACCCGGGGGCTCGATCGTCCGGACCTCGGCTCCGAGGTCGGCCAGCCAGCGGCCCGCGAGCCGGAGCGGCCCCTCGGCGGTCTCGACGACGACGAGGCCGCGGAGCGCGCTCATCGAAGCCGCGAGCGGGTCTCAGACACGGGTGAAGAGATCCTTCACGCCGTCGTCGGTCAGCGTGGACACGCTCGACACCCGATCCGCGAGCGCCGTCAGCGTGTCGAGCATGCTGCTGCCGACGTCGATCGCGATCGCGTAGAGCGAGAAGTCGAGGCGCTCTTTCTCCGCGAGGAACTTCCGCCTCCAGTCGTCGGCCACGCGGCACTCGCCGTCGGTGATGAGGACGATGTCGCCGCGCCGGAAGCGCGAGTCGGAGAGGCACTCGACCGCGGCGTCGAGCGGGTGCTCGAAGTCGGTTCCGCCGCCCGCGAAGTAGTCGGCGAGGTCGAGCGAGGTCTCGAGATCGGACGCGTAGCGCTCCCCGCGATTCAGGTCGAGCACGTGGAGCCCGGTCTCGGGCGAGGAGAAGAGGATGGCACGGAAGTGCCGCCGCTCGCGGCGCGCGATCTCGAGCAGCGTCAGCGCGACGGCCTTCGACCAGATCTCCTTGTCGCCTGCCATCGACGCGCTGGTGTCGAGGCAGACGACCATCGGCCCGCGGCCGCGCTCGTCGTCGCCGCGCAGGCGATGCTGGAGCAACTGACCCTCGACGAAGCGCCGGCGCCAGTCGAGCCGCAGCAACGGATGGCGGAGGCCGAGCAGCTCCTGCGGGAGCAATCGCGCGAGATCCCGTCCGGACGTGACCTCGTGCACCTCGTCCGTCGGTCGCTCGAACAGGCGGTGGCGGAGTGCGAGCGCGTTCTCGCGCATCCGTCCGAGGAGCTTCGAGAGCTTGTGGAGTTTCGGGTTCCGCGCCAGGCGCCGCCCGAGCTCCAGGCTGCGCGATGCCGAGCCGGAACCGGAGGCGCCGAGCGCGCGGCCCCAGCTCTCGGCCTCGTCGGCCGCATCGTCGATCTCGCGGGCGACCTTGAGCGCCTCGACCGCGAGCCGCTTCTTGGCATCGTCGGCGCGGGCCGCGACGTCGCGGGCGGCCTCGGCGGCGCGGCGATCGAGCCGTCGCTCCGCGGCTTGCGCTTCGCGCTCGAGCTTCTTGCGCAGGGACTCGAGATCCTCACGCGTCTCCTCGCCGACGGCGGGGTCCGCGGCGATCTCGCGTGCGCGCTCGAGCTCGCGCAGGCGCTCGGCATCCTCCTGCTCGTCCTTCTCCAGCGCGAACTGATCGACGAGCTCGCGGCGCGTGAACAGCTTCTCGTTCCGGAGGAGGTCGAGAGCGCTCTCCGCGAGCAGCACGGCGGCGAGCCCGGAGCGCCCGACGTCGAGCGGCGTGCGGGCTCGCAGGTGCTCGTACGCCGCGGAGGCGAGCAGCCCCTCGAGCAGCGTCCTGTTCATGCGGGCGCTCGGCGCGATCGCCGCTTCGGGGAGCCACAGCACGTTCTGCTTGAAGAGCGCCGCGAAGAGGTCCTGCACCAGACCTGCGAAGTGCGGCAACAGCACGCGGCCGCGCTCTTCGATCGACGCGAGCGGCCGCGAGTCGCGCCGCAGCTCCTCGAACCGCGCGCGGTCGTAGGAGTCGGTCTCGATCCACGAGACGCCGTCTGGAACCTTCCGCAGCGGGACCGGTGCCGGCGGCGCGGGCGTCCTGCGCTTCCGCGTCAGTGGTGGAACTCTTTCTTCGTGTAGAACTGCTCGAGGCCGGACAGCACCTCGACCAGGTGCGCGAACTCGTCCTCGTTCAGATAGATGTCGACGCCGTGGTTGTAGAGCGAGAACGCGACGTTCGTTCGCCCTTCCTCGTCCCAGTAGCGGAGCACGCGGAAGCAATCGCACTCGTAGAGGATCTTCTCGTCTTTCTCGGCGGCCATGGGATTCCTTTCAGGGCGTCGTTCACGGGGAGCGGAGCGTCTCGCGCTCGATCGCGACGATCTCGTCTCGCACGGCGGTCGCGCGGTCGAGCGGCCGCCCGACCTGACGCGCGGTCTCGAGGATCGTCTCGACGCGGGTGCGGATGCTCTTGAGCTTCGACTGCACTTCGACGAGCGCGCGGGCACGGAGCTCCCGCGTCTCCCAGTCGCGCAGCGCGTAATCGCGGAGCTCGCGGCTCTGGAACAGCAGCTCCTGCACCTCGTCGTCCTGCCCGCGCACGAGGCTCCGGAGCGTCGCGCGGACCTCCGATTGCTCGGCCGGATCGCGCCACAGCACGTGCTCGAGGAACAGGAGGTCCTCGTCGTTCGCCGCCTCGCGGCCCGCGAGAAGCGCCCGCGCGCGCATCACCGCGAGCGATTGGCGATAGCGGCGATCGCTCGCGACGATGCGCTTTCGTCCGAGCTCGCGGCGGACGTCCGCGAGCTGGCGGAGCACGGCCGGCGGGATCGCGACGTCCGCGGCCGAGGCCTGGAGCGCACGCAGCTCCTCGAGGGACAGGCGCGTCCGTTCCGCGGGCGGCGCCGCCTCGAGCATCCGCAAGAAACGAAAGTCTTCCTGCACGTAGCCGATCACGAAGCGGAGCAGGAAGCGGTCGTAGAGCGCGGCGAGCTCGTCCTCTTCGGGCAGCTCGTTCGACGCACCGAACAGCGTGAGCAATGGAACCGCGCCGACTTCGCGCCCGTTGTGGAACAGTCGCTCGTTCACCAGCGTGAGGATCGAGTTCAGGATCGAAGAGTTCGCCTTGAAGACCTCGTCCAGGAAGGCGACGTGCGCCTCGGGGAGCTTGCCCGTGGTGACGCGGCGGTAATCGTCCTGCTCGAGGCCCTTCAGGCTGACGGCGCCGAAGATCTCCTCGGGCGTGGTGAACTTCGTGAGCAGCCACTGGAAATAGCGCGCGCCGTCGATGCGCCGGCAGATCTCGTCCGCGAGCATCGATTTCGCGGTGCCGGGCGGGCCGATCAACAGCACGTGCGAGCCCGAGAGCAACGCGACGAGCGCGCCCTCGATCACTTCCGCGCGCTCGGCGAACGACTGCTCCATCTCCGCACGGATGCGGGCGAGTGTCTCGATGGGCTTCATGGAACGCACTCGGGCGTCAGTCGAGACGCTCGATGTCCGTTGCGAGGGAGAAGTCGCGCCGCGTGAGGCCGCGGGCGTCGTGGCTCCAGAGAGTGAGGGTCACCTCGGCGTAGTGAATGGCGATGTCCGGATGATGATTCATCGCCTCGGCGAGGTCGGCGACACGGTTCACGAACTCCATGGCGGTCTTGAAGTCGCCGAAGCGATACGCCTTCGCGATCTTCGTGCCGCGCAGCTCCCAGCCGGGGAGCGTGACGAGCCGCGACGCGACTTCCTCGGGAGACAGCAGTGCCGCCATCCAGTGATCCTATCGGTGCCTTCCGGCACCGACAAGGCGAGCGTCCAGGCTCAGGGCTTGGCGGCCGGCTTGCCCGCGGACTTCCAGCCCATGATGCCGTCGGCCATCACGTTCACGTCGGTATATCCCGCGCCGGTCGCCCGCTCGGCCGCCATGTGCGACGCCATGCACTGCACGTTCGCGCAGTAGAAGACGAGCTTCGAATCCTTCGCGCGCGGCAGCTCCTTGGCGGGATCGTACGACAGCGAGCTCAGCAGGTGCGCGCCGGGGATCACGCCTTCGCTCTCCCGCGTCTTGTCGCCGTTGGCGTCGAACACGAAGAGGTTCGGGGTCTTCTGATCGATCATCTTCGAGAGATCGTCCACGTGCAGGATCTTGAACGACTCCGCGGCGACGCCTCTCCCGACGAGCACACCGATCACCAGAGCCAGTACCAGCTTTGAAATGCGCATGCGTCGATGCTTAGCCGATCCCGCGGGTTCGTAAAAGCGGTTCGGCGCGACGGGAAGCCGCGCGATCGGGGTCTTTCCAGTCCCTCAGCGCTTGCGCGCGAGCGTGAGCCCGTCCGCGATCCCCAGCATCACGACGTCCACGCGATCGTCGTCGGCGATCTTGTCGTTCACCGCGCGGATGGCTCTCGTCTCGTCGGTCTGATCCGAGGCGTCCAGGACTCGCCCGCTCCAGATCACGTTGTCGACGGCGATCAATCCGCCCGGGCGGAGGCGCTTCAGGATCTCTTCGTAGTAACCGAGGTACGAGGTCTTGTCGGCGTCGATGAACCCGAAGTCGAGCTCGGTGCCGGCGGGAAGGGCGCGCAGGGTCTCGATCGCGGGTGCGATGCGCAGGTCGATCTTGCTCTCCACTCCGGCTTCGCGGAAATAGCGCCGGGCGATGCCCGTCCATTCCTCGCTCACGTCGCAGCAGAGCAGCCGCCCGTCCGGCGGCAGGGCGCGGGCGATGGAGATCGCGCTGTAGCCGGTGAACGTGCCCACTTCGACCGCGCGGCGGGCGCCGATGGCGCGCACGAGGAGCGTCAGGAAGGCTCCTTGATCCGGAGCGATCTGCATCCGCGAGACGCCGCCGAGCGCCTCGGTCTCCTCGGCGAGCCGCCGGAGCGCGTCGTCCTGGCGCGTGCTGTGCGCGATCACGTAGTCGTGAAGCTCGGGCGTCATGCGGATGAACTTGTCGGCCATGATCGAATCCTGAAGGGGAAAGACGGCGAGCCGGGCGAAGCTCAGTGCGAGGTCTCGCCCTTCTTGATGCTTCGGATGTAGCTCGAGAGCTCGGAGTTGCTCTCGACGGCTTCCAGGAGCTGCGCCTGGAAGGTCGCCGCCGCCGATTCGAGCGGTGCGAGATCGATCGCGAGCGGCGTCCACTCGCGAAGCTTCAGGAGCAGCGAGAGCGTGCCGCGCGGGTTCGGGGCCGCCGCGATGTAATGAGGAATCGCCGCCCACAGGCTGAAGATCGCGAGCCCGTGCTGGCGGATCGCATCGGCGAGCGCGCCGACGATCCCGGTGGGTCCTTGGTACGCGGTGCTCGCGACCTTCAAGCGATCGAGCACCGCGGTGTCGGACGAGAAACCGGTGAGCGGCACGGGGTCGGTGTAGAGGACTTCGGCGAGGAACGATCCGAGCAACACGACGTGCTCGATCTTCAGCGTCTCGGCGAGGCGCACGACGTTGGCGCAGAAGGCCTTCCACTTGAGGTGCGGCTCGGGGCCGGTCGCGAACACGAAGTTGCCGGCGTGCGAGAACTCCCATCCCGGCCACTGCAGGTGGCGGATCTGCTGATCGTCGAGCCGAACCAGCGGGCGCTGCACGGTGAAGTCGAAGTAGTCCTCGCCGTCGATCGTGGCGAAGCGCTGCGCCTGCATCTGCGTCGCGAGATACTGCACCGCGTTCGTCGCGGCCGACCCGGCGTCACTCCATCCCGAGAACGCCATCACCAGGGTGGGCTTCTCGAGCGCGGGCTGGAACTCGATGGTCAACGGATCCACGGCGCGCATGCTAGCGCCATCCGACCGTTCGTCCAAGAGAGAACCGAGTCGGATCAACGCTCGGGGAGTGCGCGCCACTCGACGCGATCGTCGCGCTCGATCGACTCGGCGCGCCCGAGTCGGCGCATGTGCTCGAAGTGGGCGAGCGTCTCGAACGTCGCGGGAAACTGCTGCTGGAGCGGGCTCTCGCTCGTGAGGTCGAAGGCCTCGAGCGCGATCTCGTAGGCGGTCTTGGGCTCGCGCCGCACGCAGTCGAGCATCACGTCCATGCGGTAGGCGTGGAACTCGATGAGCTGGGCGACGCGCTTCTTCGGCTCGTCGTAGACCGGCCCGTGCGCCGGCAGCACGAGATCGACGTCGAGCGCGCCGACCTTGCGGAGCGACTGCAGGAAGTTGCCGAGCGGGTCGCCTTGTCCTTCGGCGAAGACGCCGATGTGGGGGGTGATCTTCGGCAGCAGGTGATCGCCGACGATCATCAGCCGCTCGCGGCGAAAGACCATCACGCAATGCCCGGGCGTATGCCCGGGGGTCCAGACCACTTCGAGCTCGCGCTCGCCGATGGCGATGCGGTCGCCGTCGGCGAGCAGATGGTCCGGCTTCGCCGGCTCGTACATGCCGCGCCAGAACTCGCCGGGCATCGGCAACTCGCCGAACTTCTCGAGCGGAAGCCCGTTTCGCAGAAAGAAGCGCGTGGCCTCGGGATTGCGAGGGCGCGGCAGATACCCCGCGATGCGCTCGACCTCGAGCGGATGCAGGTAGACCTCCGCGTGGCAGAGCTCGCGATGCGGCTGCGAGGAGCCGAAGTGATCGGGGTGGTGATGCGTGCAGACGATCTTCCGGATCTGCTCCGGCCGGCATCCGATCTCGTCGAGCGCGGCGCGAAACGCTTCGCGACTCGCGGGCGTGCCCATGCCCGTGTCGACCAGCGCCCACTCGGATCCACCATCCACGAGGTAGACGTTGACGATGGTCGGCTTCATCGGTAACGGCAGATGAATGACGTGGAACCCGGGAGCCACCTCCCGGACCTTCGGCGTGCTGGTCTCGGCCATCGGCTATTCGTGGACCTGGTCTTGAACGGCGAACGTCACCTCGACGCGCACGCGCCAACGGAGGGAGCCGTCACCTTCGACGAGCGCGACGGCCTCGACGACCTTCGCTTGACGGATGTTGTGCAGCGTCACCGCGGCGCGCTTGACCGCGAGCCGCACGGCGTCCTCGATGCCGACTGTCGACGTGCCGGTGAGATCGATCGTCTTCTCGACCATGGCGGTTCTCCTGCGGGCGGCGCGCGTATCGCGCCGCGCGAGCGAAAAACACTAGTCACCGAGATCGGGCAATTCAACCGATCGTTCGCCGCATTGCTGTTCGTCTGCGCGCTCGCCCGGCCGCTGCACGCCGACGACGTGAAGAAGTGGACCGACGCGGACGGCCGCGTGCACTACAGCGTCACGGGCTCGGCGACGAGCCGTCCCGGCGACGCCGCGCCCGTGATCCGCGGCCGCGAAGCCACCGACGACGAGAAGTTCTCGACCCGGGCGAGCCTCCGACGGAGGGAGATCGAGCGCACGCTGAAGGCGCGCGCGGCGGACCTCGATCGCATCCGTGCCGAGGAGGACAAGATCCGTGGGAAGCGCTTCAGCGCCTGGGTGGGAACGTCCTCCGCCAGCCCCGAGGCGGTCCGCGCCTCGATCGACGCCCAGCGCGACACGATGCTCGCGCAGTCGCAGTTCGAGCAGGACAAGGTGGAATCGCTTCGCCGGCTGCGGCGCCAGGAGCACGCGGCGCTGGTCGACCTCCAGCGCAACTGGAAGGACTTCGCGGCGCTCGGTGCCGAGGTGCAGACGCGCTACGGTGAGCGCCCGATCTGGTTCCGCGACCGCCTCGACTGCGGCACGTGCCCGAGCCTCGCCGAGGTCGAAGCGGCGCTGCACCCCAAGAAAGCCGAGCCGACGCCCGCGCCCGATGCGTCGGGCACACCCGTTCCCGAAGACGACGGCTGGGAAGAAGACGAAGACTGGCAGTGAGAAGGCTTAGAGGTAATGTGAGCGGCGCTTGAGCGCGATCGAGCGCTCGAGCACGAACACCTCGGACAGCTCGCTGCCCGCGTCCTTCTTCACGGGCTTGTATCCCCGCAGCGTGGCGTCGACGATGCCGAGGTCGGGGCGGCCCGGGAACTCGCGGAGCGCGCGGATCTCCGTCGCCGCGAACAGCGTGTCGCCGGCGAACACGGGGCCGGTGTGCCGCCCCGTCGCGTACTCGACGTCGCCGAGCGAGTTCTCGCCGATGTCCGGGCACGAGAGACCGAGGAACACGTTGAACGGGATGCCGCCGTACACGATCAGCTGCCCGCCGATGTACTTCTTGGGGTTCTGATCGATGAGGTGCTGGTTGCAGTGGACCTGCGACGTGTTGTCGAGCTGCGCGGTGAACGCGATGTGCTCGGTGGTGATCGTGCGGCCGCGCGAGTGCTCGAGCACGTCGCCGACGGCGAAGTCTTCGAAGTAGCCGTCCGGCGAGGTCAGGTGGGCGAGCGAGCGAAGATCTCGCTTCGCGTCGTACGCGGGCAGCGTGAGCGAGCAGTCGATCGCCGGCGACGGGATTTCCGAATCGTCGACCGCCGCGGCGAGGTCGTTCTTCCACACCTGCACCTTGCGCTCGAACGTGATGACCGCGGCGCCGTCCTGATTCCGTCCCGTGGAGCGCACGTGCACGACGCCGCGAACGGGGTCCTTCGTCGACGGCTTCACGCCGAGCACGAGGGTCTCGACCTCGAACGTGTCGCCGATCATCACCGAGTGCCCGAAGCGCATGCCGAGGTATTCGAGGTGCGCCCGGGGCG
>JACXTT010013024.1_pt1 | contig 10990 bp, 8 predicted proteins | sample 9270951 | NCBI WGS metagenome assembly JACXTT01 (sample SAMN15532306, study PRJNA645909) | rock metagenome | isolation source: weathered quartz diorite | place: Puerto Rico | collected 2017-06-21 | reverse complement strand
CGCCCCCCTGCTTGCGATTTCCGCGCTGGGGTTGCCTTTCTGCCTCCCGCGCTATTCCAGGCGGATCGGGGACCGGGCCGCGCATGACGCCGCCCGGGCCGCGGTGGCGCGCGGCCCCGGCGCGCTCTTCACCTATCGCTGGCCGCGCGCGGCGATGCTGCTCGCCTTCGAGCCGCCGCTCCCGTATTTCCGCGGTCCCCGCGAGGTCTTCGCGGCGGCGCGCGACGGGCGGCTGCGCGCGGGCGATTACCTGCTCGCCGAGAACCGCCATCTGCGGCGCGGGGACGAGGCCGCGCCAGCCGACGACCCGCGGCTGCCGCGCCTCGCGGACTGGTTCGAGACCGTCGAGCTGGGGTCGCCCGCCGGCATCACCCTCTTGCGGGTGCGGTCCGGCGCCGCGCAGCGTCCGCTGCCCGAGGTCCCCGCGGCGCCGCCGCTTCAGTGGTGGGAGAAATTCGACACCGATTGAGCCGGACCCGCGCGCCGGGGCGCGTCAAGGGGCGGGGCAGGGGGGCAATTCCACCGGCGTGTACGGCTGCTCGCGCCGCTTGAAGCCGAGGAAATTGTCGCAGCGGTAGACGCGCACGCGGCCGTACTCCGTGCCGGCGGCGCCGATCACCAGGTCGGGCGCGCGGCAGCAGGAGCCGAACAGGCGCGCCAGCTCCCCCTCCTTCACCGCGTCGTCGGCGGGGTCGTGGTTGTTGAAGAAGACCGCCGGCCGCCCTTCGAAGCGCATGGCCGGTTCCCACAGCGCGAAATTGGCGCCGTTGCGGTGCTGCACCTCGAGCAACGCGAGGTCGGGCGCCAGCCCTTCGGCCGCGAGGTAGAGGCGCGCGCTGCAGACCAGCCCGTAGCCGTCGCTCATCAGGAACGCCCCCGGACGGGCGCGCAATTCGGCCGCCGCGCGCGCGACCGTCGGCTCGCGGTCGGTGAGTACCATCTTCAGCCCGTCGCCCTTCGAGCGGGCGACGCCGGGCAGCGCGAAGCGGTCGGGGATCAACCCCGGCCGCAGCGCGATCGCCAGCAGGGCCGCGGTGAAGAGCCCGCCCGCGACCGCGCCCGCCAGCGGCCAGAAGCGCCGGAGCCCGTCGCGCGCGGCGAGCAGCAGCAGCGGCACCCAGGCGAGCATCGCCCAGTGGAAATCGACGCTGCTGCGCAGCGACTTGACCGCCACCAGCGCCAGCAGCGCGGCGGCCGGGAAGCCGAGCATCACCGCGTCGTCGTCGCGCCGGCGCCACTGCCCCGGCAGCCGCGCGAGCGCGCGCAGCGCGGGCAGGAACAGGAACGGGGTGAGCAGGACGAAGCCGGCGGCGGCGATGCGCGCGGTGTAGGCGAGCGAGAAATGATCGAGCGGCTCGTGGTCGAGGCGGATCTTGAAGCTGGCCCAGCCGTGCGCGCGGTTCCACAGCAGCGGCGGCAGCGCGGCCGCGGCGCAGATGAGGCCGGCCAGCCACGGCTCCGCGCGCCGCAGGTGGCGCGGACGGGCCCACGCGAGGGCGAGCCCCAGCGCGGGCGGGTAGATCCCGGCGAGCAATTTGGCGTTGATCGCCAGCCCCAGGAGCAGCCCTCCCGCGAGGTAGCGGGAGGGCCGGGATTTCGCGGCATGGAAACAGGCGAGCGCGCCCAGCACCAGCGCCGCGTAGAAAATGTCGGTCAGCGCGAGCAGGCTGCCCGCGGTGAAGATCGGGGTGAGCGCGAGCGCGAGGGCGCACAGCCAGCCGGTCTCGCGGTCCTTCAGCCGCGCGCCCAGCCGGTAGATCGCCGCGAGGAAGAACGCGCCGAACCCCACCGCCCCCAGCCGCACGCTCCAGACCGCGTCGCCGAACAGGCGCGTGCTCAGCCAGGTGACCGCCGGCATCAACCCCGGATGCTCGACGTAGCACCAGTCGAGCCATTTCGTCCAGTACCACATCAGCGCCTCGTCGCCGGTGATCGGCAGGCGGGCGGCGAGCGCGAGCCGCAGTGCCGAGAGCGCGGCGAGTTGCGCCAGCGCGGCACGCGGGGCGGCGAGGCGGCTGAGCCAGGCGGGCGGCGGGGCGGCGTCGGCTGCGGCGGTCATCGCGAATGATTCGGGGCGCGGATTATGCGGCTTTCCGGGCCGGGCCCGGGCGGCGGCGCGCGTATGATGGCGGCGATGACGCTGATCGTGTGGGAATTCCGGGTCAAGCCGGGCTGCGAGCCGGCGTTCGAGGCGCTGCACGGCCCCGACGGCGACTGGGCCTCGTTGCTCGCCCGCGATCCCCACTGGCGCTCGACCCGGCTGCTGCGCGACCCGGTCGACCCCGGCCGCTATGTCACCTTGGACGAATGGCGGGAAGCGGGCGACTTCGACGCCTTCCGCCAGCGCCATGCCGCCGCCTACGATTCGCTCGACCAGGCCGGCGCTCGGCTGACCGAGTGGGAGCGGCGGCTGGGCGCCTTCGAGCCGGCCGGCGTGGCCGCGCGCGAGGGCGGATAGCCGGCCGCGCGGGGGAATCTGGCAGAATTCCCCGCCTCTCCCGCGTTTCCGGGAGAGGACGATGACCGCCTCCGCCGCCTCGCCCTTCCACCAGATCGTCCCCCCCGCGCCGAAAGTCGAGCTGCCGCCCGAATTGCGCGAGCGGGTCACCGCCTGCACGAAGAAATACCCGAAGGCCCGTTCGGGGCTGCTCGCGGCGCTCTACGAGCTGCAGACGCATTTCAACCACGTGCCCGACGGCGCGCTGGGCGAAGTGGGGGAGATTTTCGACCTGAGTGCCGCCGAGGTGCAGGGCGTCGTCAGTTTTTACACGATGTACTACCGGAAGCCGGTGGGCAAGTTCGTGATCCAGTTCTGCCGCACCCTCCCCTGCCACCTGCGCGGCGCCGCCGACCTGCGCGACGAAATCCTCAAGGAGCTCGGGATCGGCCTGGGCGAGACGACCAAGGACGGCCTCTTCACCGCCATCGAGGTCGAGTGCATCGGCGCCTGCGCCGACGCGCCGGCCCTGCTGCTCAACGACGACCTGCACGACAATCTCGACGCCGGCAAGGTCAAGGATTTGATCGGCCAGTGCCGCGCGGCGAAGTGATCCCATGGCGATCGAAAAGCTCTCCCACCTGACCAAGAACTGCCGGCGCGGCCGCACCACGACGCTCGTGGAATACCAAGCCGCGGGCGGCTACGAGATGCTGAAGCAGGCGGTCGGCTCGATGACCCCCGACGAGCTGATCGAGGTCGTCAAGGCCTCGGGGCTGCGCGGCCGCGGCGGCGCCGGCTTCCCGACCGGGATGAAATGGTCCTTCATGCCCAAGGACGGCAAGAAGGAGAACATGCTGGTCTGCAACGCCGACGAGAGCGAGCCAGGCACCTGCAAGGACCGCGTGCTGATGGAGCAGGATCCCCACCTCCTCGTCGAGGGGGTCGCGATGGCCGCCTACGCGATCCGCGCCGCGACCGCATGGATCTACGTGCGCGGCGAATACTTGAATTCCGTCCGCTGCCTCGAGCGCGCGGTCGGCGAGGCGGAAGCCGCCGGCCTGATCGGCGAGGGGATGTTCGGGACCGCGTACAAATTGAAGGTCCACATCATGCGCGGCGCCGGCGCCTACATCGTGGGCGAAGAGACCGCGATGCTCGAGTCGATCGAGGGCAAGCGCGGGATGCCGCGCAACAAGCCCCCCTTCCCCGCCAACTACGGCGTCTACGGCAACCCGACCACCGTCAACAACGTCGAGACGCTCGCCTGCGTGCCGCTCATCCTGCGCCACGGCGCCGACTGGTTCAAGGCCTTGGGGCCCGAGAAGTCTCCGGGCATGAAGCTGTTCGCCTTCTCGGGCCACGTCGAGAGGCCGCAGGTCGTCGAGCTGAAGCTCGGCCTGCCGTTCAAGGATGTGCTGGACGAGATCTGCGGCGGGGTATGGAAGGGGCGCAAGCTGAAGGCGGTCATCCCGGGCGGATCCTCCTCGAAAATCCTGACCGCCGAGAAGGCGCTCACGGTCAACCTCGACTTCGAGTCGTGCGCCGCCGCCGGCTCGATGCTCGGCACCGCCTCGGTCATCGTCATGGACGAGACCCAATGCATCGTTCAGGCGCTGCACAACGTCTCACGCTTCTACGGCCACGAGAGCTGCGGCCAGTGCACCCCCTGCCGCGAGGGCGTCGGCTGGATGCACAAGGTGATCACGAGAATCGAGTCGGGCACGGGACGCCAGGAAGATCTCGATTTATTGCTCGACCTCTCCGCCAACATCCAAGGCAACACCATCTGCGCCTTCGGCGACGCCGCGGCGTGGCCGGTCGAGAGCTACATCAAGACCTTCCGCGACGAATTCGAGGCGCACATCAAAGAGCAGAAGTGCCCGTTCGGGAATCACCCGCCGGCGGGGCATGCGCACCATTGAGTTTTAACCACGAAGGACACGAAGCGTCGATGATCGTCCTCACCGATCCGCCCCGTCTCGTGAAGTTAGTGAAGGGAAAAATTGGCTTTCGGCTGCTGGTGATCGGTGCGCTAGTTGTAATCGCCAATATTTCGTGGTTGTTCGGAAGCGATGGCGGCGATTGCTGCGCATCGGCGAAGCCATTCGTCTGGACTCCCTGGCAGATCATCCTGACCTCATTTGGCAACGGCCTTGCGATCTGGCTGTTGCTGAAACTGATCTTCAAGTTGTGGCTTGACTGGCGGCTCGCCCGATACGGCGCACCGCTCGAAGGCATGGTGGTTTACCACGGGAGACGGGGCTGGGGTCACGGCGCATCGTCGATCCTGGTCTATCGCTACAAATTCAATCCCCGCGGCGGGGACCCATTCGAACTGGACGACCTGCTGCGCGGCGCTTCTGCGGATGGTTGTGATCATCGCGGCGCGGGCAGCCCGATCCTGCTGTATCGACTCGGCTCGCGGGTGGCGCCAGCGGGATCACTCTGGTTCCGCGAAGAATCGGCCCGGGATCGTTGACGCCTTCACCGCGGCGGGCCGGTGAGGCGGGAAAGGATTTGGTAGAGCCGGATGGCGAGGGCGCGTGCGTCCTGGTAACTCTTCGGCGCGATGGCGTGGCGATGGCGGAGGCAATCGAGGACGGCGGAACATTCGAGGAGGCTGCCCATCGCGATCTCGTAGAAGCGGCGCTTGTCGTCGCGGCTGAGTCGGCCGGCGCCCTCCGCGATATTGAGGACGACGGAGTCCGCGGCGCGGAGCAGCTGATCGCGCACGTTCGCGAGCCCGCGATAGCGCGCGAGGGGAACGACGAGCTGGTGGAACTCCAGCGCTATCTGGTAGGCGACGAGTCGCTCATGCGGTAGTTGGAAGGTGGCGGGTTGGTTCATTGAAGTAACTCCTTCCGGGGGCGCTTTCCGCGCCTCTCACCCATCGACGAGGCGCGGAAAGCGCCCCCGGAAGGAGTTCGGCGACCGAATCCGCTTGCCGAACACGAACCCGGACCCGGCCAAAACCGAACCCGATTTATTTCGGGCGGTCAATCATTCGAACCCTGCCGATTGGGTAAAGTGCAGCAAAGATGACAGCTCTGCTGGCAGCTCGGCTGCGGTAACAAAGCCGAGCCAAAATCGGGTTCGCGTCCGGGTTCGGAAGCATCGGGTTCGGAAGAGCCGGGTTCGGAATAATCGGGTTCGGGCTCGGGTTCGCGTCCGGATTCGGCGGCATCGGGCTCGGAAGCGCCGTTTCGGGAAGACGACTTCGGGTGCGGACTGGCGTTCCGGTTCGGCCGCGGCGTTCGCATCCCCACCCGCTCCCGTTTCCCCGCTTTCCCTGTCATAATTCCACTCCAAAAAATTTCTCGAAAAATGGCCCTTCCCCGCTTCGCCGCCGGCTCGATGCTCGGCACCGCCTCGGTGATCGTGATGGACGAGACCCAGTGCATCGTCAAGGCGCTCCACAACGTCTCCCGCTTCTACGGCCACGAGAGCTGCGGCCAGTGCACCCCCTGCCGCGAGGGCGTCGGCTGGATGCACGAAGGTGATCACCCGCATCGAGTCGGGCGCCGGGCGGCCCGAAGATCTCGACCTATTGCTCGACTTCTCCGCCAACATCCAGGGCAACACCATCTGCGCCTTCGGCGACGCCGCGGCGTGGCCGGTCGAGAGCTACATCAAGACCTTCCGCGACGAATTCGAGGCGCACGTGAAAGAAAAGCGCTGCCCGTTAGGCAATCATCCGCCGCTGAGTCACGGGCATCATTGAGGTGTGTCCGCGAAGGGCGCGGATGGCGGCCATGGATCGAGCGTCGTGCTGTTTCGTCCGGCGAGTCGCGCGCGATTGCGCGGTGGCGCCGCTTGTCCGCCGGATGAAACCGCGCCGCGCCGCCACCCCGGACTGGCGCGGGGACCCGCGCTGGCATCCGGAAACAAATCCCCCCCGCTCCCTTTCTGAAAAAGCCCGGAACTACTTCCTCGCCGGCCTGGGCGCCGCCGGCCGCTTGGCGGCCGGGGCCGCCGCCGGTTTCGCGGCCGGAGTCGCGCATTGGCGTTCGAGCAGCGCGGCGTCGATCTTTTCCTTGATGACCTCGTACGCCGCGGTCTCGAGTTTCTCGCCGTTGACGAAAAAAGTCGGGGTCGAGCCGACGCCCCATGCGTCGGCCTCCTGCTTCACGCGCGCGCCGAACGCGGCGTCGGCCTTGAAGCGGAGGTAGTCCGCCTTGAAACGGTTCCAGTCGGCCCCGGCGCCGATCGCCGCGGGGCCGAAGTCGGAGCCGGCCAGCGAGGCGATCTCCTCCTGGTGCGCGAAGATGTAGTCGTGGACCTGCCAGTATTTCCCTTGGGCCCCGCCCGCGCGCGCGGCGGCGCAGGCGGCGGGCGCGTAGGCGTGTTGGGGCAGGTTGAAGCATTTGTGCGCGATCCGGACCTTCCCCTCGTATTCCCTGAGGATCCGCTCGACGACCGGCACCGCGCGGGCGCAGTGCGGGCATTCGAAGTCGGAGAACTCGAGGACCGTCACCGGCGCGCCGGCGGAGCCGCGGACGGGGGCCTCGCCGACCGTGAATTTCCCCTTGTCGGCGTCGAGCGCCTGTTTGCGCTTCAATTCGCGGCCGTAGAAGTCCATGGTGTCCTTCACCAGCACCGGGCTGAAGCCGAGTTTTTCGAGCTGCGGCTGGAGCGTCTCGGGGGCGCGGCGGCAGGCGAGCGATTCCTTGAGCGCCTGCTGGCCGGCGGCGACCTGCGCGGCGGTCTGCGCGGCGAGCGGGAGGGCGGCGGCGAGGGCGAGGACGGCGGGGATCGGGAAACGCATGCGCGACAATGTTAGGCGGCGCGCCCGGGGCCCATCCTCACGCCGTCTCGGTCGCCGGCGCGGTCGGTTCCAGCGCCACCGCGAGCGTCGCGGCGGCGACCACCAGCGCGCCGCCCAGCCACACCGCCGGGCGCAGCGGCTCGCCCAGCCACAGCGAGGCGCTGAGCGCGCCGAACGGCGGCACCAAATTCGAGAAGAGCGACACGACCCGCGCCGGCCGGTGGCGCAGCGCGTAGTTCCAGAGGAAATAGGCGACGATCGAGCCGCCCAGCCCGAGGTAGAGCGTCGCCTCCAGCGCGGCGCGCGGCCACGCGGCGGGCGCGCGCGACGCGGGCTCGAGCAGCAGCGCCGGCGCGCCGAAAAAAACCGCGCCGACCGCGGCTTGGAAGAGCGTGAGGGTGAGCGGCGGCAACGCGCCTTGCGCGCCTTCGTAGAGCACCGCGTAGGCGCTCGCGCAGGTGGCGGCGCCGAACATCAGCAGTGAGGGGAGCCAGCCGCCCCCCGTCCGTCCCGCGACCAGCGTCGCGCCCGCGACCGAGAGCCCCAGCGCGCCCCACTCGGGCAGCCGTGCGCGGTGGCGCCCCCGCGCGATCTGGATCAGCAGCACCTCGACCGGGATCACGCCCACCAGCAGCGCCGCGCCCGAGGCGGTGCCGAGCCGGACGCCGAACGACTCGAAGGAATAGTAGAGGCACGGCTCGATGCAGGCGAGCCCCAGCGCGAGTTTCCACGGCAGCGCCGCGAGCCGGGGCGGTCGCGCGCCGTCCAGGAAAAAATGGATCGGCGCCAGGGCCGCCAGCGCGATGAGGTTGCGCAGCGCGGTCATGGTCAGCGGCGGCAGCCCCCCCAGCGCGACTTTCTGCGCGGGGAAGGTCAAGCCGAAAAAGAGCGCCATCCCGGCCGCGGCGGCCAGCGACGGCCAGTGGCCGCGGCCGGCCGGCGCGCCGGGGGCGTTCATCGGCGCGGACTCAGTTGCAGGCCGCGGCGGTCGCGACGGCGGTCACCGCGCAATAGCCGGCGCCGCTGCCGAGGTAGGTCCCGGCCGAGTTCTGGCTCAGGCGCGAGCCGGTCGCGTTGGCCGACGCCGCGTCAGTGCCGCCGGCGAGGAAGAAGAACGACTGGCCGGCGCCGGGGTCGGCGAAGCTCGCGCTCCCCGCGGCGGCGTTGCAGACCGGCGCCGCCGAGAGGGTGTAGCCCGCGGAGAGCGCGGGGGCGGTGAGCGGCCCGGCGTAGAGGTTGTAGCCGTTCGAGTTGCAGGCGCCCGAGACGTCCCAGCTCGCGGAGAATTGCGCGCCAGCCTTGGCGAGTCGCAGCGGTTGCGTGGGGACGCCGCCCGCCGTCCGCCCGTCGGCCACCGGCAGCGCCGCGCCGGAACGGATGGTCGCCGGGTCGAGCTCCCACACCCCGCGCCCATGGCTGGCGGCGCGCAGCAATCCGGCCGGGGTCGCGGCGAGCGCGAACCAGGCCGCGTTGGGCGCGTTGCCGGTCACGTCCTCGAAGGCCCGCGCCGAAGTCGTGTTGAAGGCGCCCACCACGCGCGCCACGCCGCGGTCGAGGCCGGCGTACAGGTCCGCGCCGGCGTTGAGCAATATCGCGCTCTCCACGGGCAGGTCGGGCTCGCCCGCCGGGGCGATGTTGGCGAAGACCGGCGGGGCGGTGGTCGAAGTCGAGGTGGCGTTGGTCGAGATGAAAAAATGGCCGGGGCGGGTCGGGGTCTGCGAGGTGAAGCCGCCGTAGAGCGCGAGCAGCTTCGCCGGGTCGGCGGGACTGACCACCAGCGCGGCAACCGGGCGCAGCACCGCGTCGGTCGCGGATTGCGAGGCGGGCAGCACCGGCGTCGCCGCCAGCGAGATGTTGGTCCAGTCGGCCGCGGCGGCCCCGCCGTTGAGGGTGCGCCAGACCTGCCCGTCGCTGGTCCCCGCGTAAATGATGAGCGGGTTCGAGGGGGCGGCCGCGATCGCGGTCACCGTCGCCGAGGCGTTGTGGAAGCCGCTCGAGACCAGATCGCCGTTGCCGGGCAACGCGGTGAAGGTCGCGCCGTTGAATTTGTAAAGGCGGATCGAGGCGGTCAGCGCGCCGCCCGCGCCGTCGCCCGCCAGCGGCGCGACGTAGGCGGCCTGCCAGTCGGGGATGCAGGCCGCGCAGCTCGCGCAGCCGCCGAAATTGCGCACGCAGGCGAAGCTCGCGCCGCCGTCGGTCGAGCGGCGCAGCGCGCCGTACGGCCCCTCGCCGAAGACCGTGGTCGCCGAGGAGAAGAACGTCCGCCCGGCGTCGCCGCAGGCGGTCCCGCAGGAGGCGGCGCTCCAACCCGCGCCGGCGGTGCGCAACTCGCCGCCGTCGATGGCCCCGCCGTTCATCGCGGCTGGAGTGGACGGGTTGACGCCGATCCCGAAAAATTGCAGGGTGTTGAGCCCGCCGCCGTTGAGGTTCGACCAGGCGACCGCGTTGCCGCTCACCGCGCCGCGGTAGATCCCGCCGTCGGTCGCCGCGGCGAGGGTGAGCCCGTCGGCGGTGAAGGCGAGGTCGTGGATCTCGCCGAAGACCGCCGGCGCGGCCGAGACCGCGGCGAAGGTGGCGGCCGAGTCGTTGCTCAAGTTGACCTGCGGCCCGCCCGCGAACAGGCGCGAGGCGGCCGCGGAATTGGCGGGCGTGTGGGCGGGGTCGGGGGCGATCGCCAGCGAATACCAGCCGTGCGCGGCGAGGAAATCGGCCGGCTGCTTGCGCAGCCAGCCGGTCGTCTGCGTCGCGGTCGCGGGATTCTGCGCGAAGTAGACCGCGTCGAGCCCGTCGGTCGCGACGTCGTGCACGAGCGCGAAGAGGCGGCGCGGCAGCGGGGTCGCGTTGGCCTCCGGGTTGGCGAGCGCCAGCGCGATGCGCCCCGGGCCGACGCCGGTCCCCACCGGCGAGAAGCCGCCCAGGCCGGGCCGGCGCAGGCTGGCGAAGGTGGCGCCGCCGTCGGTCGTCCGGTAGACGCCGTTGTACTTGCGCGCCTCGAAGGGGTTGCTGCAATTGGGGTCGTCGGACGGGATGCCGACCGCGGCATAGACCGCGCTGGGACTCTGGCTCGCGTCGACCGCCACGTCGGTCACCGCGATCAACGGGTAAGCGCTGGAGCCCGCGCTTCCGCAGCTGAAGACGCCGGTGTAGGGGAAATCGTTCACGCCGGGCGAGGTTCCGCCCTTGAGCGGAGCGGTTCCCCAGTTCACGAGCCCGGTCGCCGGGTCGAGCGTTCCCTTGAAAAGCCCGCCGTCGGCCGCCGCGTAGAGCGTCGTGTGGTCGGTCGAGCCGGGATCCCACGCGATGCGGTGGAGCGAGCGCTCGTCGGGCCGGACCTTGGTCGCGTCCCACGGCAGCGCGCTGAGGACGAAGGTCGCGCCGCCGTCGAGCGAGACGTAGACGCCCAGGCCGAGCGTGCCGTCGCGGGTGAAATTCCCCTCGCCGGTGCCGAGGAAGACGCGGTTGCGCCCGCCGGTGCGGTCGAGCGCCAGCGCGCCGACCGAGAGCGAGGCGAGTTTGTCGCCCAGCGGGATCCAAGTGGTCCCGCCGTCGAGCGTCCTCCACAGCCCGCCGCCGGCGAAGCCGGCCCAAATTTCATTGCCGTTCGCGGGGTTGATCCAGACCGCCGAGGCGCGCCCCTGCTGGAGCCCGCCCGCGCCGGCGAAGCCCGCCGCCCCCTTCACCGTCCACGATGCGCCGCTCGCGGGCAGCACCGGAGCCCAGCTCGCCTGCGCGAAAAAACCCGCCGGCGAGGCCGCGCCGGGTTCGGTGTGCGGCCCCGCGCCCCA
>JACXTT010013023.1_pt1 | contig 10990 bp, 8 predicted proteins | sample 9270951 | NCBI WGS metagenome assembly JACXTT01 (sample SAMN15532306, study PRJNA645909) | rock metagenome | isolation source: weathered quartz diorite | place: Puerto Rico | collected 2017-06-21 | reverse complement strand
GTCTTCTCGCCGTCCCTGGCAATGGTGGTCTTCGCCTCCGCGGCGCTGAATTCCGCGTGTTGCGCGTCTTTCTCGCTCGTCGCTGCGGCGGTTTGCGCCGTCTGAGCGGTCTGCGACGCCTGGTCAGCCGCGATCTGCGCGCGTTGCGCCGCCTCGCTCGCCTGTTGACCGACGGCTGCCACACGCTCGTTCGCGGCTGCCAGCTTTTCGACGATGGCTTTGAGCTCATCGATCTGCTTCTGCTGCGCGGCAACGGTGTCTCGCAGGGCCTTCCATTGCTCCGCTGTTCCGCCTGACGTTTTCTTCTTTGTCGCCGGCTTTTGCGTCTGGCTCTTCGCACTAGCACAAACCACCAACGACAACAACAACGCACCCAACGCCTTGAGTCTCACGTCTTCCCCCGTACTTCGATGAATTGTGTTCCCCTACAAGACCTTCTCGCTGTTCAAACCCGCAAAATCATCACCTCGGTCGATTTCACGAGAGCCGCTGCGCGCTCTCCGACCTTTAGCCGCATCTCTTTGGCGGCATCGGCGGTGATGATGGCCGTGATGTGCTGCTCTCCAATTGCCATCCGGATCTGCGCCAGCAGGCCGCTATACTTCACTTCCAGCACGCGCCCAATCAGCTGATTGCGCCCGCTGATCTTGCGGAAATTGCCGCGCCGCGTTTCGATGCGGCCGCGTTCCAGTTTTTTCGGGATCATACGGTCGATCTCGCTCTCCGGAACGCGATGGTGCCCGCCCGGCGTCTTCACGGACTTGAGCTTTCCGTGATAGATCCACTGCTTCAATGTGGGATAGCTGATGCCCAAAATATTTGCCGCTTCCCGCGGCGCCAGCAGCCTCTGCAAAGCACACCTCCAAATTGTACGCAGAATATATCGAATGGATTCGCAATAGCAATACGTTTTAATACGCTAAGGGTGGATAGCGTTGCCGGATTAAACCCGACTTGTCGCGGAGGGAAAAACCCGGATCCGCCCGGTAATGCCTTTGCACTTAATTGCGCAGCGGTTTGCCGGTCTTCAGCGTGTGCGCGATGCGCTCTTGCGTTTTTTTCTCGCCGCAGAGGGAGACAAACGCTTCGCGTTCGAGGTCGAGTACATATTGTTCGCTGACCATCTGCGGCGAGGTCAGCGGACCGCCCGCGAGGATATTCGCAAGCTTGCGGCCAACGTGCGCGTCATACTCCGAAGCGTATCCGCCGCGAAGCATCATGTGAATCGCCAGTTTTGCAGGGGCGAGGAACTGCTCGCCCAGAACTTTGATCTCCGCGGTCTGCGCGCCTTCCTGCCAGCTCGCGGCCAGCGGCTTGTACCCGCCGCGCACCAGCGCCAGCGCCGCTTCCTTTGCGTCCGCCACCATCCGGTCGCGGTTCATGGAGACTCCATCTTCGCGGCGAAGATAGCCCAGCTCCCGGCATTCTTCGGCGCTCGTCCCCACTTTCGCCATGGCAATGGTTTCGAACACCGGCTTCAGCGCGTGAAACAAATCTAGATCTTCGCCGCCCGCCGCGTGTTCATTGGCGCGGATGAGCATCTCCTTCGACCCGCCGCCACCTGGAATCAGGCCGACGCCCGCTTCAACCAAGCCGAGGTACGCTTCCGCGGCGGCCTGGATTCTTGCTCCGTGCAGGCTTACTTCGCAGCCGCCGCCCAGCGCCATTCCCTGCGGCGCCACCACCACGGGCTTCGGCGCATATTTGATGGCCAGGTTGATGTTCTGGAACTGCTTGACCGCCATGTGCAGCTCGTCCCATTCCTGTTCCTGCGCCCCAACCAGCACGAGCATCAAGTTCGCGCCAACGGAAAAATTCACCGCTTGATTGGCGATCACCATGGCGTCGAAATCCGTCTCCAGGCGCTTTAATCCTTTGTGAATCATGGCGATCAGGTCAGCCCCGATGGCGTTCATCTTCGCGTGAAATTCCACGCACGCCACGCCGCCGCCGAGATCGATCAGGCTCGCGCCGGAATTGCGCTCCACTTCGCGCCCGGCCTCCTTCAGCGACTTCAGAAGAATGACGCCCTTCGGCTCTTCCACTTTCTTGGCGCCGCCGCTGCCAAGATCGAAGACCGTCGTTGTGCCTTTTTCCGATTCGTAAAAGCCTTTGCGGCCGCTCGCCACAACTCTTTCAATCACGGGCGGCAGCGTGCGCCCTTCTTTCTGCACTTGCGCCGCGAACGCTTTCACGCCGATCGCATCCATGATTTCGAATGGCCCCAATTCCCAGCCAAATCCCCAACACATCGCGCGATCGACGTCCTTGATATGGTCCGAGATTTCCGGCACGCGCCGCGCCGCGTATAAACACGTCTCGGAAAGTCCGCCCCAAAGAAACTGCTGCGCCTTGTCGCCCTTCTGCCCTTCCAGTACCGGTCCGATCAGCGCGCGCAGCCGCTCGCGCGTGTCCTCGATGGCTTTGCCCATCTCGAGCGACGCGAATCTCGCTTTCTGGCGCGGCCGGTACTCCATGGTGTTGACGTCGAGCGTCAGGATTTCCTTTTCGCCCTCGCCCTTCACTTTCTTGTAAAAACCCTGTCCCGTCTTGTCGCCGAGCCATCCTCGCTTGACCATTTCTTCCACGAGCGTGGGCACTTTGTACATTTCGCGCGATTCGTCATTCGGCGCAGTTTCATAAATATTTTTCACCACGTGCACCAGCACGTCGAGGCCGACGATGTCCGCCGTTCGAAACGTCGCCGATTTTGGCCACCCCACCGCCGGACCGGTGCATGCATCCACTTCTTCCACGGTCATTCCCAGCGCTCCCATCAAGCGCAGCGCATTCAGCATTGAAAACGTTCCGATGCGGTTGGCGATGAAATTTGGCGTGTCTTTCGCGATCACTACACCTTTGCCGAGTCTCTTGTCGCAAAAATCCCCGAGCGTCTCGACCACGTCGCTCGTAGTCTTTGGCCCCGGAATAACTTCGACCAATTTCAAGTAGCGTGGCGGGTTGAAAAAATGCGTTCCTGCCCAATGCTGCTGGAATTCCTCAGTCATGCCCTCGGCAATCAAATGCACCGGCAATCCCGAGGTATTCGTCGTAACGATCGCGCCAGGCTTTCGAAACTGCGCCACGCGTGCCAGCAAATTCCGTTTGATTTCCAGATTTTCCGCGACCACTTCGATGATCCAGTCCGCCTCCGCGCATCGCGCGAGATCATCTTCAAAATTTCCAATCGCGATTTTTTCCGCAAGCGACGCCGCAAAAAATGCCGCCGGCTTCGATTTTTTCGCCGCCTCCAATCCCACGCGCACAATCTTGTTGCGCTCCGCAGCTGGAGCCCCGGCCGACAGATTCGGCGGCACGATGTCCAGCAAAATGCACGGCAGGCCGGCGTTCGCGAAGTGCGCCGCGATCCGCGCGCCCATCGTCCCTGCGCCCAGCACCACTGCTTTTTCGATGCGACGTTTCATGGCACGCCTTCTTACGCGATTCGAACGGATGGACAGGTTACAAAACCGGCATGCTGCGGTCAAACACCCGTTCGAACTCCTGCCCTGGCGCTACAATGGAGAGATGGCGGAAAACGAGAAAGCCACCGGCCCGCTCGGATGGCTTCGCACTGCAAAGGACAAGCTTCATTCGTTTGCATTCGGCGAGGATAGTGAGCCGGACCGGCGCCCGCGCGTCGGACTCGCACTCGCCGGTGGATTCGCGCGCGGGATCGCGCACATCGGCGTGCTCCGCGTTCTTTGCGAAGCAGGCATCCCCATCGATTGCGTCGCCGGCACGAGTGTGGGCGCGTTGATCGGCGCCGGGTACTGCGCCGGCGCATCGCTGGAAGAGATGCAAAAAATTGGCGCCCTCACGACCTTCGCGGATTTTGGACGCTGGACGCCGTCCTGGCTGGGCCTGGCCACCAATCAGCGCATGGAAAAATATCTGGCGCGCTTTTCCCCCGTAAAAACGTTTGAAGAATTGAAAACGCCGTTTTCTGTAGCTACGACTGATATCAACGCAGGAGTATCCGTCTACTATTCCCACGGTCCGCTCGCCCCGGTGATTCGCGCGTCCTGCGCCTACCCCGGCCTGTTCGTGCCCATCCAGTACGATGGACGGACGCTCGTCGATGGATTCTTGACCGCGCCGGTGCCCATCGAAGGCGCTCTGCTTCTTGGCGCGGACCTGGTTATCGCCGTTTATCTCGAAGCCGGCAATGTGGAGCAGCCTCGCACGTTCACGGATGTTCTCAGCCGCGCGTTCAACATCCTGCAGCGGCACTCGGATCTCGCGTGGCGCACGCAGGCGGACATCATCATCGAGCCGGATGTAAAGCCGTTTGTGTGGGACGATTTCACGAAGACGCCGGAAATGGTTGCGGCGGGCGAAGCCGCGGCGCTGGCGGCGTTGCCGCAGATTCGCGCCGCGCTTCGCGGCGAGAAGCGTGACTCCGCGGCGTAACGTAATTTGTTTCTTTCGGCGAAGATCCCGTTCGTACCTAACTTCGAAAGGCTCCAGCAAAACTATTCGCGGGTGACTTGCACGAGGACCGGCTGGCCTTCGCCTTTGCCGCGCTGCGTGAGCCACGCGCCGAGTCCTTCGGCGAAGCGCTCCGGACTGAGGCGGTAGCTCGCTTCGACTTTTCCGGCAGCGACGGGAAGCGTGTCGTCAAAATCGGCCGAGTTCGTGAAATTGCGCATGCAGAATTGATCGAGCCATTCGAGCGGGCAGGCGCGCGTTTCGCCGCGGATGATCACGTTGACGTTGAATCTTTGCGCGTACATGCAAGAAAAATAATCAGAGCTGCAGCGATCCGCCCGGCCGATTACGAAGTGCGGGGGCGCTTGACGGAATGGGCGAGGCCGACGGCTTCGAGCATCCAGATGAAGTACCAGCCGATGTCGGTCTGATACCAGCGCAGGCCGAGGCGCGCCGAGCCCGCGTGGGTGTGATGATTCTTGTGCCAGTTCTCGCCCCAGGCAGTCAACTGGAAGGGCCCGAGCCACCAGACGTTCATGCTGGAGTCGCCCTCTTCAACTTTGTTGAGATGCGTGAGGCTGTTCACCAGACATTGCATGTGCAGCGAATAGACGAGGCGGATGGCGCCCATCCAGAAAAACCCCATCCAGCCGAAGCCAAGAATCAGACCAAAGAAGATGGAAAAAACAATGACCGGCGTTTCGGCCCAGCCCCAGATCTTGTAAATGCCGCCCATGAGTTCCGGCGCCCAGCGCTTTTTGTCGGCGGGGTGCGTTTGATAGAGCCAGCGCAGATGCGCCCACCAGAAGCCGCCTTGTTTGGGGCTGGAAATGTCTTCCGGCGTGTCGGTAACGGAATGATGGAGCCGGTGATAGGCGACCCAGCTGGCGGGATGGCCAGAGCCGTTGAAGACGGCCCAGAAGATCAGGAATTGCTCGATAAATTTGTTGGTCTTGACCGTCCTGTGGGCGAGCATGCGGTGATAGCAGACGGTAGTGCCGAGGCCACCGAGGGCAACGCTGAGGAGCGTCATACCAATGACTTTGAGGCTTGGGAGCGGAAAGAGGATCAAACCGATGACCGCAAGAACGTGGATCAGGACGAGATAGGTGAAGACACCTTCTTTGCCGTGGACAGGTTTCCAAAAGGGGCGGTCCCAAGGGCGCTCTTGTTGCCTTGCGGTCAGTTCCATGTGTTCTCCGGCGATCTGGTTTGTCGAATGCGCGACTGGCTGGTGCGCACAAGGTGATAGGCAACCATAACCATACCATTTTCTGGCGCGCGATGCCGGAAAACTGTTCCAGAGTGAACACAATTGGTGAATGGACAGCGTTACTTGGCCATCCGTCCAGGTGCTCCACCTCGAACCGGAGCGCCGAAGTCAGCGGTGCCAAAGTGGCCGGATGACTTTGGAGCAGGCCTCCAGAAGCGTCTGCAGCTCTTCCGGAAACGCATTTGGTTTTTCGCTTTCGACGTCAATTGTGCCCACCACGTTCTCGCCGGCCCGGTCGAACACAGGAACAATGATCTCCGACCTCGTCGTACCAAAAGCCGTGAGATACCGTGGATCGGCCGTAACTTCACCGACATTCACTGTTTCTCGCGTGGAAATGGCCGCGCCCGTCAGCCCCTTGGTGATAGGAAACGTCGGATACTCCGGTGCGCCCGGCCCGCTCCAGACGATGTTCGTCACGGTTCCCGCAGCGCGGTCCACATCATAAAGCCCCACCCAACGATAGTTGCCGCTGTTCCTGAGAAGTTCCGCGACACTTTGAAGAACCGCAACCCGATCCTTCGCTGCCGAAACGAGGATGCCGAGGTCCCTCATCAAAATGCCGCGATCAACTCGCATATCGCTCATTATAAATCTACGACTGGCGCTTTACCCCCTCGAACCGTCCCCATCCGTCCCCGCGACCTTGCCCAACGTTCCCCCTTGCTTACCGAGTGGAGCTTGTGTATCATGCTCTCGGTAACCGAGGAGAGCCCGTGAGCAAACCATCTGACCTCGTCCAAGGCACACTCGACCTTCTTCTCCTAAAGATTGTCGCGCTTCAACCCATGAACGGCTGGGCCATAAGCCAGCGCCTAAAACAAATCTCCGGCGACGTCCTGCAAGTCAGCGATGGCTCTCTCTACCCCGCTTTGCACAAGCTCGAACAAGAAGGCTGGATCACCGCGGAATGGAAGCCCAGCGAAAATAATCGCCGCGCGAAGTTTTACTCGCTCACCAGACTCGGGCGCCAGCATCTGGAAAAAGAGGCCGCCAACTGGAGCCGCCTCTCCGCTGCTATCTCTAATGTCGTCAGACTCGAGGAGGCCTGAGCGCTGCGCGCGCCTAAGGAGATTCTATGCGCCCACAACATTGGCTATATACCATCCCGCTTCGCCTGCGCTCCCTCTTTCGCCGCCGCCGCGTCGAGCAGGAGCTGAACGAGGAGCTCCAGTTTCACCTGGAGCGCAAGATCGAGGAAGGCATCGCCAAGGGGCTTTCCCCAACAGAGGCGCGCTACGCCGCAATGCGCGCGATGGACGGACTGGAACAACGGAAAGAGGAGATGAGAGACATGCGACGCGTTCATTGGTTGACGGATTTCCTCGACGACGCGCACTACGCGATTCGCAGCCTGCACCGCACGTCCGGGCTTACCGCGTTCGTGGTGATCACGCTCGCGATAGGCATCGGGTTGACCTCGGGGACTTTCAGTATGGTCGATGCGCTGATTTTTAGGCCTTACCCCGTGCCGCATCCCAGCGGCGTGGTCACTCTGGTGAGCACTACACACGACAGTAGCTTTGACAATTTCTCCTATCGCGAATACCTGGACATCCGCGGCAAAACAAAGAGCTACGACGGCGTGATCGCCAACGCAGACATGGAGGCTGTCGGCTTCAGCGCCGAACCCGCAGCTACACCGCGGATCAAGGGCGGGATGATGGTTTCCGGTCACTACTTTCACGTGCTTGGAGTGGAGCCCCGGCTGGGGCGCGGTTTTCGCGAGGACGAAGATCAGGTGCCCGGTCGCGATGCCGTGGTGGTGCTCGGGCCGGACTTCTGGAGGGACGAATTCGCTAGCGACCCTTCCGTCCTCGGCAGGACGATTCGACTGAACGGCACGGAGTTCACCGTGATTGGCGTCGCACCGGAATCTTTCCCAGGGATGTTGATATTCGGGCATCCCGACTTCTACATGCCGCTGGCGATGGCCCGCGTGTTTTCGACCAACCGTCAAAAGAATTTCTTCGAGGACCGCGACGATCGCGAGTTGAATGTCAAGGCACGCTTGAAACCGGGCACGACGCTCGAGCAAGCACAGAATGAGCTCGCCGTGCTCGCGAAAAATCTCGAAAGCGAGTATCCAAAGCTCAATCGCAGCCGCGGCGCGGCGGTACACACGCAGTTCGAAATGCGCACTCGAGCCGACGACGTTAACTGGAGATTCGGCGTGATCTTTGTGATCCTTGCCCTGGCGGTCCTGCTGGTGGCCTGCACCAACGTTGCGGGACTTCTTCTGAGCCGAGCCCGCACGCGAACGCGCGAAATCGCCGTACGGTTGGCGATTGGCGCCGGGCGTTTTCGGCTAATCCGGATGCTGTTGACCGAGAGCCTGATTCTAGCGTCCTTGGGTGGAGTGGCCGGGATCGCCATCGGGTACGGTGTCGTGCAGTGGTTTCAGAGTTTCCAAAACGTAATATTTATGACCGATTTGCCGTTCTCAATCCCGTTCCGGATGGACACGCGCGTGCTCCTGGCAAGCCTCGCCTTGTCTGCCTTGAGCGCGCTCCTTTGCGGCCTGGCGCCGGCGCTGCAGAGCACGCGCGCGGACCTGGTGAACGGACTCAAGTCGGCCGACGTGGACGTCCCCGGACGCAAACGCCTGTGGGGCCGGAATGTGCTGGTGGTCGCGCAGGTTTCTACGTCCCTGATGCTGCTCACGGCGTCTTTCCTGATGGTCCGGGGTTTTCAGCATAGCTTGCTGGAGGGTACCGGTTTCGCGAAAGACCATCTGCTGATGGCCACCTTCGATCCGCGTCTAGTGCAGTACGACGCAGCTCAAACGCAACAGTTCTACAAGCTGCTGGCCGAACGTGTGCGGGAAGCGCCCGGAGTTGAGAGCGAGGCTCTCACCCAGAACATTCCGCTTGGACAGGACGACTTTGACGGCGTGGCGTTCGTGCCGGATGGTTTCCAGATGCCGCGCGATCGCGAGAATTTTAATTCGACGATGGATACGGCTGATGAAGGATACTTCGAGACGATGGGGATTCCGATCTTGCGTGGCCGCGGCTTCCTGGCTTCCGATACCGCGGATGCTCCGCGTGTCGCCGTCGTGAATGAGCAGTTCGCGAAACACTATTGGCCGGGCGCGGATGCGGTGGGCAAGCACATCCGGCTCGATAGCCGTGCCGGCACGCCGGTTGAGATTGTTGGCGTCGCGCAGACCATCAAATATCAAGCGACTTCCGAAAAGCCGATGGATTTCGCGTATATACCGCTGGCCCAGCATCCTATCGCGCGAATGACCTTGATGTTGCGGTCGAGCGGCGATCCGCTGCAATTAATTCAGTCCGTGAAGGACGTGGTCCGGACTCTCGATCCGAACCTGCCGATGTTGCACACCATGTCTTACGAGGATTTCTACCTGAACCAGGCCGTGAAAGGGCCACGAATTGCGATGAAGCTGGTGGCTAGTATGGGCGCGGTGGGCCTCCTGCTGACCATCGCCGGGCTGTACGGATTGGTAGCGTACAACGTGAGCCGTAGAACCCGTGAAATCGGCATACGCATGGCCCTTGGCGCGGGAAGCTCGGACGTGCTGCGCCTGGTGATGGGCAAGGGCCTCGTGCTGGTGGGAGTGGGAACCGTGGTCGGGCTGGCGATGGGTTTCGCCGTTGAGCAGCTCATGAATTCCATGCTGTTCAACGCCGGCGGCGTAGACATTGTGGCCTACGTTATCGTCGTGCCGTCCCTGTTTCTGGTGACCATGCTTGCGGCCTACGTGCCCGCGCGACGAGCGTCCCGGATTGCGCCGACACAGGCGCTGCGCTACGAGTAGTGCAGTTAGTCCGTGCTACTTGAGCCTCATTTCGCCGCCGCGCTCACGTTCTCACACAGCAGAAACTGCCGCACGAACATCACCGTGGCATAGAACAGGAAGTCCTGGTTTTTCTTCTTGGCGTAACCGTGGCCTTCATCGTTAGCCATCAGGAACCAGGTGGTGATGCCGTTGCCTTTCAGCTTGTCCAGCATCTGTCGGGACTCGGTCCAGGGCACACGAGGATCGTTCTTGCCGACCGCGGCAAAAACCGGTTTCTGGATCTTCTCCGAGTTGTTCAACGGCGCAGTCTTCTCCAGATACTCGCGGATCTTGGGATCGCGCTCATCGCCGTATTCCACGCGGCGCAGGTCGCGGCGATAGGCCTCCGTGTGCTCCAGCAGTGTCACCAGGTTCGACGGGCCAACGATGGGCAGCGAGCAGCAAATCTTGCCGTTATATTCGTAAGCGACGGCCCACGTCATGTAACCACCGTAACTGCCGCCGGTGATCATGATCTTGTCGCCATCGAGATTGGGGCTCTGCTTGATCCAATCGAGAAGCGCGCCGATGTCCTTGTGCGTGTGGTCCCGGTTCATGCCGTTGTCCAGCTTGAGGTAGCTCTTGCCGTAACCCGTGGAGCCGCGCACGTTAGGAAACACCAGGGCCACGCCTAGTGCGTTGAGATAGTAATTGTTCCTTCCCAGAAACCCGGGACGGAACTGCCCTTCTGGCCCGCCGTGGATGTTCACGATTACCGGGCGCTTGCCGGGAAACTTTTTGGGATCGGGCGCGTAGAGGTACCCGGAGATGGTCTTGCCGTCAAAAGTCTGCCATTTGATGAGCTGCGGCGTGGAGAACGTGGCAGTGTTCAAACCTCCGGTCTCGCTGAAGGTCCAGCGCTCAACCTTTCCGGTGGGAACATTGAGCGAATAAACGTCTGAAGGCGACGTGGCGGAGTTGACCACGAATCCCAATTCCAAGTTGTTTTTGTGGAAGCTCAGACCGAACACCTGTCCCGCTGGCAGGCCGGAAACAGAGTGATACTTGCGAGTCGAGGTATCCATCAAATAGAGTTTGCCGACACCATCCTCGTTCGCAACGAAGGCCAAGGTCTTGCCGTCATCGCTGAGATCAAACTCACCTACATCCCACTTGATGTCGGAGGTGAGATAGGCCGGCTGTATGGTTGCGAAGTCAAAATAGGCGAGCCGCTGAAACTCCGAATCGCGATCGGTGGAGGTGTAGAAGCCTTTGCCGTCTTTGCTGAAGGTCCCGCCGCTGTAAGCGACTTCTTCCGCGCCGGCTTTCGGCGTCAGCAGCTTCTTTTCACTGCTGGCGGCATCTACCAGCCAGAGGTAAGACTGATTGGCGGAGATCTCCTGCAGCACGAGCAGTTTCTGGTTGTCCGGCGACCAATCAGTCGCGCCCCAGCCGCCGCCCTCCAACTGCAGCAGCATGTGGTCGGTCTTGGGATTGGTGGCGTCCATGATCCAAATGTCTGTGTCCTGACCGGTGCGGCG
>JACXTT010013022.1_pt1 | contig 10991 bp, 9 predicted proteins | sample 9270951 | NCBI WGS metagenome assembly JACXTT01 (sample SAMN15532306, study PRJNA645909) | rock metagenome | isolation source: weathered quartz diorite | place: Puerto Rico | collected 2017-06-21 | reverse complement strand
GTCTGCGATAAACGGTTCGGCAAAAACCGCCGAACCGCCCCTGACCCGCTCCCGGCTCGCAAGACCATCCGTGTCTCTTGACAACGCCGACGCCGTTATAGATGGGTGCCCCAGGTTCGTTTTCTGAACCTGCGTCTTGGTTTTGCTTTCGTAGTGGCCGATCTTTGGATCGGCGCTTTCGATTTGTTTCTTCTTCGCAAGGAGCTCTAATGCCCGAAGCTCTTCTTCGCGTCTTCCGCGGCGATAAATCCGGAGGCGCTCCCGTCGATTACAAGGTCCCTCTCGCTCCTGGCATGGTCGTCCTCGACGCGCTTCATTCCATCCAGGCCCATCAATCGCCCGATCTCGCCGTTCGTTGGAATTGCAAAGCCGCCAAGTGCGGCTCCTGCTCCGCCGAGGTCAACGGCCGCCCTCGCCTCACCTGCAAAACGCGTATGGACTCTCTCCCTCTCGACCAACCCATCACCGTTTCACCGCTTAAAGCATTTCCTGTCATCAAAGACCTCGTCACCGACGTCTCCTGGAATTACAAGATCAACAAAAAAATTCCCGCTTTCCAGCCTCGCAAAAACGTCGAATGGAAAATGGACCAGCGCGACGTCGACCGCGTCCAGGAATTTCGCAAATGCATCGAATGTTTTCTTTGCCAGAACGTCTGCCACGTTCTCCGCGATCACGCCAAACACGAATCCTTCGGCGGCCCGCGTTTCTTCGTCCGCATCGCCGGTCTCGAAATGCACCCGCTCGACGGCGTTTCGCGCACTTCCTTGCTGAAAAATGAAATGGGCCTCGGCTACTGCAACATCACCAAATGCTGCACCGAAGTCTGCCCCGAAGAAATCCACATCACCGACAACGCCATCATTCCTTTAAAGGAACGCGTCGTCGACGAGTTCTACGACCCGGTCACCATGCTCTTCCGCAAACTCCGCGGCTCGTAGTGGGAGGTTTTTTCTTTGTAGTGGCCGGTCTTTAGACCGGTGCTTTTCTCTTGCTTCTTGTTTGTGTAGTGTACGGCTTAACGCCGCTGATCTCGGAAGAGCCCCAGTTCTATCGGTTCTTGTTTGGAGGTCCTCATGAACTATCAACTCAAATCCATTTCCCGCGCCGGCATCGCCGAAGCCCTCGCCAAAGTCGAACTCTACCGCTACCTCAACGAACCCGAAGAATCCGAATCCATCTGCCGCGACATCCTCGCCGTTGATCCCAAACAACAGCTCGGGCTCCGCCTCCTCGGCCTCTCCATCACCGACCAATTCACAGGCGGAATCTCCGATCGTTACCGCGAAGTCGAGGAAATTTTCCAGAAGCTCGCCGACCCCTACGAACGCCTCTACTATACGGGGATCCTCTACGAGCGCCGCGCCAAAGCCCAACTCTGCGCCGGCCAGTCTCCGCACACGCTTCTCCCACTATTCGAACGTGCCCTGCAGAATTTTGGCGAAGCCGAAAAAATTCGTCCCGCCGGCAACGATGACTCCATCCTCCGTTGGAACCGCTGCGTTCGCCTCCTGCAATCCCCCAGCCTCACCTGGGAAGAGCAACTCGCCTCCTACGAAGCCGACGACGCTCCCCCTCGGTGAGCAATCATCCAATTTGGACTCGCGTGTCATTTCGACCGGAGTTGGCCGGCTTTTTCTTGCGTGCGGTGTTTGCGCGCCGGCCAACGGAGTGGAGAAATCTCTCTTCGATTCGAGAAGTGCCGCGGGCTTATGTAAGGCCGTCGTTCCGACGGAGTTTTTCTCCATCGGAATCCGCTTTTTTGCTTAATGTCCTGCTGTCTGCTTGGGCCTGATCGCGTAAATCGCCAGCCCGCCAATCATTCCCGCAATCGCTGTAATCTTCCATGCCAGGTCGTAGCTGTGCCGCGCATCAAATATCTTTCCCACAATCCACGGCAGTCCCCATTGCCCCAGCGAATATCCCATGATGATCAGCGCCAGCAATTTCCCGAGCGCCGCCGTTCCAAAACATTCCGCAGTCACCAGCGGAACGAGCATGTAATCCGCGCCCATTGAAAATCCGAAAACGACCGCAAACGTCCACGCCATCACCGGCTGCTGCGCCATCCCGAGCAACAATACAGACAGTCCAACCGATAAATAAAACAGCGCCATCGCATTCTTCTTCTGAAATCGATCCGCTGCGTAGCCAACCAGTACGCGTCCCGCCAGACTCGCTGCCAGCAATCCGGTGAAGAATCGCGAAGCCACGCTCGCTGCGTATCCCTGATCCTTCAGAAACAGAATAAAATGCTGAATCACTCCGCCGATGGCGCCAATGGCCAGGGTCGAGCCAAGCAGAATCAGCCAAAAATTCCTGGTCAGGACCGCTTCCGCAACTCCGCTCGAATCTGCAATCACGGCCCCAGCGCTTCCGGATTCCACCGCAGCGTCTCCATCCGGCCGCAATCCGCACTCTTCCGGAGTCGACCGCGTAATCCAGATTCCCGCCGGGAAAAGCACTGCAACGAGTAACAGCGCCACGGCCTCCAACGCGTGCCGCCACCCGAATGTCCGAATCAAATAATTCACCAGCAGCGGCGAAACGACTCCGCCCGCGCCCAGCCCCAAATACGCCAACCCCATCGCTCGGCCGCGCCGCGCGCGAAACCATTTCGACACCAGCACCTGATTCGCAATCGGCCCTGCCAGCACGTACCCGAGCACTTCCATCACGCACAGCGCTTCGTACTCCCACAACTTCGTCATCCGCGCCATCAGCGCTAGCGAAGCCGCCACCAACGCCGCGCCCGTCACAATCACCCATCGCGCCCCGACGCGGTCAATCATTGCCCCCGCCAGCAGCCCCGACGGCAATCCGATGATCAGAAATCCCAAAAAAAAACCCTGCGTCACCTGCGCGCGCGTAAATTCCAGCGATTCCACAAACGAAGCGTAAAAAACAGGAAAGCCGTAAAAAATAATTCCCACGACGAAAAAAAGATTCAGAAACGCCGCCGCGACCACCCACCATCCATAAAAAATTCGGCTCGATTCGGCGTTTGTCATGCCCGAACGATTCATCATGAATGAGCCGTTACGTTCGACTGCCGATTTGACTCCAACCCCAACCGCCGCGCGCAATCCCGCAGAATCTCCGCCTCCCACTCCGGCCGCTTTGCATTGTTCGGATGCGTCGCGCTGCTTGGAATTTTTCCAGTCAAATGCAAAAACACAGCCGCCGAATGTTTGTACGCAGGCACCGGCTCGCGAAACGCCACATTCCCCAAATACTGCAGCGCATCGGACAGCGTATAGTACGCAGGATCGCCCGCAGCCAACAGCGCATCGCGCTCTGCAAATTTCTCCGGTGCAAACGTCGCCAGCCCCAGCAAATAGTCTGACCCATACTCAATCATGTCGATGCCCAAATCATTCCCCGTGTAAATGCGGAAATCCGGCCGGCGCGCGTCGCGCAGCGCTAGCCGCCCCAGCTCAACCATCCGGTCCAGCGAAGAGTGCTTCATCCCTTTGATTTCGGGAATCTCCATCAGCCGCCGCACCGTCTCTTCCTCAAAAATCTCCCCGTTTGGCGCGAACATTTTTCCCAGCTCGAACGCCAGCACGTGCGAATAGCCTTTGCACGCCACCGCATAAATCGCCGCCTTTTCCGCCGAACTTTTCCCATGCAGCCGCTTCGTCTGAAACAAAATCGGAATTCCGCCGCGCTCCACAATCGCGTCCATTTCTTTGCGATAGAGCGCGGCCACGTCTCCGTCCTGTCCTTCGATATACGCACCTGCCACAAAAGGCACGCCTTCTCCCAGTGCCTCCCGCGCCCAGCGCAGCACATCTAGCTTTTCGTCTCCGCTCAAATAATTGACATATCCCGTGTCCATGTTGACCGCGTTCATCAGTCCGGCTTGATTCGTAGTGCGCAAATGATTTTGAAAACCCTCCACCGCGACACGTCCGTTCTCTTCAAACGGCAAAAGCGCCGCGGCAATTCCTTCGATTTTGCGGCCCATCTGCTGCCGCCGAAACATGTCTCCCAGATTCATCGTTTCGCCTTTGCTGTCTTCAACTGCTCGGCCAAATCCGAATTTTTGTAAAGCGGATCCAGAGGATAGCATCCCGAGGGCAGGCCCTTTCGCGGAGCCGTCGTGCAATCGCTGAACGTTCTGCAAACTCGCTTGTGCTCAATTGTTTTCCCGCTGCTCGCATCATTTAGAATTTCCGGATACGTCAAAATCATCCGCCCCATCCCCACCGCATCCACCCATCCTTCTCGCACCGCTGCCTGCGCCACGTTCGGCAAAAAATCCTGCAGATAGCTGTAGGCCGTCCCGACAAAAATCAAATTTGGAAATCGCTTTTTCAATTCCGCTGCCACATTCATCTGCCGTGCAACCCCAATCAGCGGATCCTCCGGTGGCTGATATCCATCCGACGGTGGATACAGCGCCGGCCGCTGAATGTGCGGATTGTAATAAGGACTTCCCGCGGTGATGTTGACCAGCGAAATTCGCAGATCCTCCAGCAGACTGAGAAGCTGAATCGTTTCCGTCAAATCCGGCTGCGTCGGATTCTGCGGGTCTACCCCAAATCCCCAACGGTAGGGAATCAAATGCTGGTATTCCTCCGGTATTCCTGGCCCCAGCTTCCCATTCGTGGATTGCGCCGGATCCGGGCGATACCCAACTGTGTCGAACGCGGAAAGCCGCACTCCAATCTTCAACTTCGGCGCAATCATGCGTATGGCATGCACAATCTCGCGCAGGAACCGCGTCCGATTGTCCAATGTGCCGCCGAATCTTCCTTCCCGTGTGTGCGCGCTCAGAAATTCGTGTCCCAAATATCCGTGACAGTGCTTGATGTCTACAAAGTCGAATCCCAACTCCTCCGCGATTTTTGCCGCGTCGTGGAATTGTTCCAGGATCCCTTCAATCTCCCCGTCCGTCAGCACTGGGTAATCGCTGGGCAATCCCAGCTTCCGGTCCAGAATCGGATGGTGATACAAAATCTTTGGCTCCGGTTTGTCATGCCGGTTCGGCCGGCAATAGCGCCCCGAGTGCGTCAACTGCAGTCCGATCAACAGCCCTTCATCCGATCCTGTCGTCCGCCCGTGCTCCTCAATCAGCGTCTTCCGCAATTCCGCTAAACATTTTTTTGTATGCTCCGCAATCACCAACTGATTCGGATTCGCGCGCCCTTCATGCGAAACGGCGACTGCCTCGCCTCCCCAAATCAATTTCGCGCCGCTTCTCCCAAACTTTTTCCATCTCTCAAACGTGTGCTCGCTCGGATTCCCATCCGCCTTACCGTCCCAACCCTCCATCGGCTGAACCGTGATCCGATTGCCGATTTTGATTCCCCCGCGAGAAAGCGGCCCCCGCAGCGGCGAATCTTCTCCCAAGAGAAGCTCGATATCGCACGGTATCTTCAATCCCAGCGCGCGAACATGATCTTGAAACCGCCCTACATCCTTAACCGTCCCCAATCGAAGAATCGGCAGCCCGCTCATTCACCCTTCCCTTGTCCCCAAAATTCGTAGTGGGTCAGTTTGAACTTTCTTGTTCGTGACACATTAAGACAAAAGTTCAAACTGACCCACGGCCCCAACCCGTCGCACCTTATCCAAACTCCGGTCCCAGAATCGCGCAAACCAACTCTGGCCGTCCCGGAAAATCATTTCGCCCCCGAAACATTCTGGTGAGCGGTCGAGAATACTCGAACCCCAAAGACTTCAGCAAATCTTGCATGAACGGCCGTGCTTTCATGCAGTCCGTCACCACCGTCTCGCGGGAAGATTGCCCTAGAAATCCTTCCAGCATCCTTCGCGCCGTCTCGGCATCTTTTGCGATCCACGGTCCAAGATGATCCGCAAACGATCCATGTCTTCCAAATGCATACCCTTCCATACCGCCCGCGTTCCATACGCCGTCGGTAAATTGCGGAGCTTCATGATGCACGGACCGCAACAACTTGCTTCGGTCTGCTCCAAATGCTTCGCGGTCTGCCTTCAACACATGTTCCAGAAGTGGAGCCGGCATCACCTCAGCTGCATTCATTGGTCTTTTGCTTGCCGGATCCCCGGCTTCTCGCTTCAAAATCCATCTTTCAATCTCGTATTCCGTCACGAATCCCAGCTTTTCATAAATCGGTTTTCCCAGCGGAGTCGCATCTAACTTGATACACACTATCTGGATCGCATCAAGGTATTCGATGCATCGTTCAAGCAGCTTTGTTCCAATTCCTCGCCCACGGTACTCCGGATCAACCAGCACCATCCCTACCCATGCAAATCGTCCTTGATAGTTGATCGTCGCCGCTGTTCCGCGAACCGCTCCGTCAAGCTCTACGGCAAAACATCCGTTCTCGCCCTCTTCAAGAAATCGTCCCCAATCTCCGCTCGTCTGATTCCATCCCGCAAGCTCCTTAAGGCGCATTCCACCGGGAATGTCCGCCTTCGTCATTGTCCGTATTTCCATCGAAAGAGCTTCTCCGCCATCCGAACAAACGAGACTTCATTCAGAATCAAAAATCACTGCCGCCAATTCTAACCGCCTTCAAGTACAATCACGCGGCAACCTTTCGTATCCGGAATTGTTCTCATGCTTTCACAGGGTGGAAAATCAATCCGCGATGTCGCCGAGCTTGAGGACCTGCTCAGCAAGCCCAGCGAAGGAACCATCCGTTCCCTCGCAGTTCTCAAAGGGGACATTCTCGTCCTGGGCGTCGGTGGGAAAATGGGACCTACGCTCGCCCGCATGGCCAGGCGTGCATCCGAGGCAGCTGGTATTTCACGCCGCGTGATCGGCGTCGCCCGCTTTTCTTCTCTCAGCCTGGAAAGGCAGCTCAATTCCTGGGGCATCGAAACGATTCGCTGCGACCTGCTCGACCGCAACGCTCTCGCGGCTCTTCCCGATGCGCCCAACGTCGTTTACATGGCTGGCATGAAGTTCGGTTCCACAGGGCAGGAAGCCCTCACATGGGCGATGAACAGCTACTTGCCCGCTATCGTCTGCGAAAAATTTAGCAAGAGCCGCATCGCCGTGTTCTCAACCGGCAATGTCTATGGCCTCAGCTCTGTTGCGCAAGCTGGATCGCGCGAAACGGATTCGCCGAATCCAATCGGCGAATACGCGATGAGCTGTCTTGGCCGCGAGCGCATATTTGAATACTTCAGCCGTACTCTTTCCGCTCCCGTTTCCATCATTCGCCTCAACTACGCCACGGAACTCCGTTACGGCGTCCTTGTGGACATCGCACAGCGCGTCTTCTGCGGGAAACCGGTCGCGCTGTCCATGGGCTATCTCAACGCCATCTGGCAAGGTGACGCGAACGCCATGAGTCTGCAATCCCTGGCTCATGCCTCTTCGCCCTCTTTTGTAATCAACGTCGCGGGTCCCGAACTTTTGAGCGTTCGGAAAATAGCGCACGAATTTTCCGATCGGTTTCAGAAGCCCGTCCAGTTTGAGGGAGTGGAAGCGCCGGACGCGCTCTTGAGCAATTCGCAAAAATCGCTCCAGCTTTTTGGCCCTCCGCGCGTTTCGCTCGGGCAAATGCTCGATTGGATCGCCGACTGGACCATCCGCGGCGGCGAGACTCTCGCCAAGCCCACGCATTTCGAAAATCGCGCTGGCCGCTTTTAGTTTTCTCGAGTAGGTGGGAGCTTTAGCTCCCACGTTAGGTCAGGCAACACATGGTGGCTTTAGCCCCTGAAGAAAGCTTGGAAAGGGTGTCATTCCGAGCGAAGCGAGGAATCTGCTTTTTTTGAAGTAAAGCAGAAAGAAATCATGCCCGTTGAAATCGATCCTAAAGTCCTCCAACTCCTCGCCCGCGGCACCGTCATCCCCGCCCATCCTCTCGCCCTCAACGCAAATCGCCGCCTCGACGAGCGGCGCCAGCGCGCCCTCACTCGCTACTACATTGCCGCAGGCTGCGGCGGCCTCGCCGTTGGAGTTCACACTACACAGTTCGCGATCCGCGAACCCCGCATCGGCCTCTTCGAGCCCGTTCTAAAACTCGCCGCAGAAGAAATGGACCGCGCTGACCGCAATCTCTCGGAACCTTTACTTCGCATTGGTGGCATCTGCGGCGAAACATCGCAAGCCGTCAAGGAAGCACGCATCCTTTCGGACTTGCGCTACCACACCGGCCTCCTCAGTCTCGCTGCGATGAAGGACGCAGATGACGCCGCTCTTCTCGCTCACTGCAAGGCCGTTGCGCAAATTCTTCCCATCTTCGGGTTTTACCTTCAACCTGCTGTCGGTGGCCGCGTGCTCTCTCACAAGTTCTGGCGCGAATTTGCGGAAATCGAAAATGTCGTTGCCATTAAGATAGCTCCTTTCAATCGTTACCATACTTTGGATGTCGTCCGTGCCGTTGCCGAATCGGGCCGCGACATCGCCCTCTACACCGGAAATGACGACAACATCGTCATGGACTTGCTCGCCCCCTTTCGATTCCATATCAATGGCCGAATCGAAGAGCGCCGCATCGTGGGCGGCCTCCTCGGCCATTGGGCCGTCTGGACCCGTAAGGCCGTCGAACTCCTCGACCAATGCCACGCCGTCAGACGAGGATCCGAAGGAATGCTTCTGGGGGTCGGAGCTTTAGCTCCGACAAGCACAGGGCATAAAAGTGGGGCTTTAGCCCCTGAGGAAACTCCAATTCTAAGAGAGTTGCTGAAGAGGAGCATCGAAGTCACCGATTCCAACGCGGCCTTCTTCGACGCCGCCAATAAATTCTCTGGCTGTATTGCCGGCCTCCACGAAGTCCTCCGCCGTCAGGGACTGTTCGAAGGCATCTGGTGCCTCGATCCCAATGAAACACTCAGCCCGGGTCAAGCCGACGAAATCTCCCGCGTCTACTCCGCCTATCCCCATCTCAACGACGACGCCTTCGTCCGCGAACACCTCGACTCCTGGCTTACTCCGTGACACAGGCTGCAGTTGATCCGGCTTCCTAGACTTGCCGACCCACAAAAGCGTAAAATTCATCCGGCCACTTCCCCAGACAAAGAAAATACAGGAGAACCCGATGAAGAACCTCGCCGCACTTCTCGTCCTGCTGTGCGCAACCGCTGCGGCCCCAACCGCCCACGCCCAGGCAAGCGCAACGCCACCGCAACAATCGCCCACGGTCGCGTCTGTCCTCGACACGTTTTACGGCATCATCGAGCGGCAAGTGGTCTCCGCCGCCGAGGCCATGCCCGAAGACAAGTATGGGTTCGCCCCGACTAACGGCGAGTTCAAGGGCGTGCGCACGTTCGCCGAAGAAGTGAAGCACATCGGCTTCGCCAATCACCTTTTCTTCGGGCCGCTCATGGGAGAAACCATCGATGTGCAATCGCTCGAGCAAAACACCAACGGTCCCGCCGAGTTGAAGACCAAAGCCGAAATTGTCCAGTATCTAAAAGACTCCTTCGCGCTCGGCCACCGCGCCATTGCCACGATCACCGCCGAGAACCAGGTCACGCCATTGGCCAAGCCGGTGTTGCCGTTCCTCAACACGCGCCTCGCCATCGCCAACATCGGCGCCTGGCATTCCGGGGATCACTACGGCCAGATGGTCGAGTACCTGCGCATGAACGGCATCATCCCTCCCGCCAGCCGCCCGCGGCCACCACAGCAACAACCGCCATCTTCACAACCTAAACCTCAACAATGAGCTGAGGTCTGCCAAAACAACGCTGCCTCCGCCGAATCAATCCAAATCATGGTCATTCCGAACGCAGCAAGCCGACGCTTTTGCTTTGCCGATTCCTTCTGATGAATCGGTCGGCTTGCGCAGAGAGGAATCTGTCTTCGATTTGGCACGCGACCGAGGCGTCACACGGCTTACCTGTCGCTTCTCCTTATTTAAATCGAATGAATAGTGCTATGATGCGCTTCGTCTTCGGAGAATCTGTATGCCTAAAGCACTCCGCCTTGTTCTTCTAACTCTTGCACTCATCTTCAACGTCGCCATCCTCCTCGCCCAATCCTCTCCTGATGCCACCGTGCACGTGGACATCACTCCCGCCCACCAAATCAACTCCTTCGATCCCGACTCCGCCCTCGGCAGCTCGCTCGACGTCCTCTCGCGCCGCGACATTGACCGCGTCCACACGCCGCACATCGTTCAGGAATCTCTCTCCGCCGGTTGGGGTCCGATCACTTATCGCAACAACTCCGAACTTCGCATGGCCGCATGGCACTGGAATCCATCCGGCTCCTGGAGCGATGCCGCTCACCAAAGTGGCTACTTCACCGGCAGCACAGAACTAAAATCCCCCATTCGCTACATTCTATCGTATGCTCTGCCGCATCGTGGTTTCGCCACCAGCGGCGATCGTCCCGTGCAAGGGCCCAATCTCCTCTATTGGAAAAGCAATCCATACCTCACCAGCAAATTCACCGGCGAATCGGATGCTCTCAATCCGCAATGGGTCATCGTCGATCTTCAATCCGAAAAACAAATCAACGCCGCGCGCATCCAGTGGACTTCTCCTTTCGCTAAAACCTATCAAGTCGAATATTGGGTCGGCACCAATGCGCTCGATTTTGACGGCGGCCCCAAAGGCGAATGGAAAATTTTCAGCGCGGGCAAGATCCAAAACGCGCAAGGCGGAACAGCAATTCTCAAACTTGCCAGTGCGCCTATTTCTTCACGCTACGTTCGTGTCCTCATGTCTGAGTCTTCAAACACTTGCGATGCGCACGACGCTTCTGACATTCGCAACTGCGTCGGCTACGCCATTCAACAAATCGAACTCGGCACCACCGATGCATCCGGCAACTTTACTCCCGCTCCAAAAAATCCCGCTGAACCGGCAACAACCTACACCGCATCTTCCATCGACCCGTGGCATTCCTCTGAAGACGCGCGCGACGGCGGCGATTATCAGCACACCGGTTTCGATCTCTTCTTTACCAGCGGCCTCACCAACAATCTTCCCGCGATGATTCCCGTGACCATGCTCTATGGCACTCCCGATGATGCCGCCGCGCAAATCGCCTATATCGAAAAGCGCGGCTATCCCATCGGCTACATCGAAATGGG
>JACXTT010013021.1_pt1 | contig 10991 bp, 6 predicted proteins | sample 9270951 | NCBI WGS metagenome assembly JACXTT01 (sample SAMN15532306, study PRJNA645909) | rock metagenome | isolation source: weathered quartz diorite | place: Puerto Rico | collected 2017-06-21 | reverse complement strand
TCGTCGAAGATCGCCGCGCCGCTCGCGGCGATCTCGGCGCGCAGCTCCTCGTCGGGCGAGGGCGGCAGATCGTCGATGCGCGGCGCGGCCGGTGGCGCGGGCCGCGGCGGCGGAGGCGAAGGCATCACCGGGGTCGCCCGGGCCTCTTCGCTCTCGCCGCTCGCGTCCTCGCCGTCGTCGCCGAACAGCTCGGCGTCCGCCTCGTCCTCGCCGTCGTCCTTCTTCTTGCCGCGCAGGGCCTCGAGGCCGGCGCGGATGGTCTCGTCGTCCCACTCGCGCAACGCGAACACGCCCGGCTTGACCCGTACGAGCGGGTTCTCCTCGCCGCCCTTCTTCAGCGTCGCCGCCAGGCGCGCGCCCATCGTCACTTCGGGGCTCTTGCCCACGTGGCTGAGCAGGTTCTTCTCGATCGCGAGCTCGGTGATTTCCTTGTAATGGAGCGGTCGCCCGCATTGGCGCAGCACTTCGCGTGCCGCATCGGTGAACGTCATGACTTCGTTTTGCCCGGCCTCGCCTCGGGCTCGGGGCAGCGCGGGCGCCGATCGACCGGCCCATCAGTGGGGGTCGCTGCCCTGCGCGTGCCCGCGGCGCGCTGCGCCAGCCGGGACTTCCTCTTGTGATTTCAGTTGTCCGCCACGCGGGCCGTGGAACACGTCACGCGGCCCCACCACGTGGCGGGTTCGAGTTACCACGCGGGCCCACGGCGGTCAACTACGCGCTCAGCCGCTCAAAGCCGATTCGACGGCCCCGTAGAGCGCGGCCACCGCGTCGTCGAGCCCGGCGGGGTTCGAGCCGCCGGCCTGGGCCATGTCGGGCCGCCCGCCGCCCGAACCGCCGACCTTCTCGGCGATGGGGCGGATGAGGCTCCCGGCCTTCAGCTTGTCGGTCGCGGCTTTGCTCACCATGAGCGCGAGCTGCGCCTTGTCGCCGTTCTTGCTCGCGGCGAGCACCGCCGCGCGCGCGCCGAGCTTGTCGCGGAGCTTCTCGGCGAGCTCGCGGAGGGCGCCCATGTCGGTGCCGTCCGGCACGCGCACGCCGAGCACGCGCACGTCGCCGATGGTCCTGGCCGCCCCGAGCATCGCGTCGAGCCCGCCGCCCGCGCCGCCGCCCTCGAGCAGCTTCTTCTCCAGCTCCTTGACGCGCTTCTCCAGCTCCCGCTCGTGCGCGACGATCTTGCCGACCTTCTCGGCGAGATCGGCGCCGCCGGTCTTGGCCGCGGCGCGGGCGCGGCCGAGCTCGTCCTCGAGCTTGCGCACGTGGGCGATGGCGTTCTCGCCGGTGGCGGCGAGGATGCGGCGCACGCCCGCGGCGGTGCCCGCCTCGCTCACGATCTTGAACATGCCGATCTCGCCGAGCGAGCGGCAGTGCGTGCCGCCGCACAGCTCCACCGAGTCCTTGGTCATGGTGAGCACGCGCACCACGTCGCCGTACTTCTCCTCGAAGATGGCGACCGCGCCCTTGGCGCGCGCCTCGGCGATGGGCAGGACCTCGGTCTCGACCGGCGCCGCGGTCAGCACCTTGCGGTTGACCAGGTCCTCGACGCGCTGGATCTCCTCGCTCGTCAGCGCCTGGCCGTGGGCGAAATCGAAGCGCAGCACGTCGGGCCCGACGAGCGAGCCCTTCTGCTGGGCGTGCTCGCCGAGCACGACCTTGAGCGCCCAGTGCAAGAGGTGCGTCGCCGAGTGGTTGCGGCGCGTGGCGCTGCGCTGGTCGTGATCGACCTCGAGCGACACCTTGGCGCCGACCTTCACCGCGCCCTTCTCGACCTTGCCGCGGTGGAGGATCACCTCGCCGGCGGGCTTCTGCGTGTCGGTGACGCGCACGAGCAGCCCCTCGCCGCGGATCACGCCGGTGTCGCCGACCTGGCCGCCGGCTTCGGCGTAGAACGGCGTTTTCCTGGTGGCGATCTCCACCTCGTCGCCCTCGCGCGCCGCGTCGGCGGCCGTGCGGGCGCCGTCCTTCACCAGCAGGATCGCGGCGATCTCGCTCTCGTCGCGCTCGGTGTCGTAGCCGCGGAAGGCCGTCTTGCCGAGGCTGCCGCCGAGCTGGAGCACCGCCGCGTCGAGCGCGCCGCCGCCCACCTTGGAGCCGGCGCTCCGCCCGCGCTGGGCCTCGAGCTCCTGCTCGTAGCCCGCGACGTCGACGTCGAAGCCCTGCTCGCGGCCGATGACCGTGGTGAGATCGAGCGGGAAGCCGAAGGTGTCGTAGAGCCGGAAGGCGATCGCGCCGGGCAGGATCTTGCGGGCGCCTTCTTCGCGCCACTCGCGGTTCTTGCCGATGAGCTCGAGGCCCTTCTCGATGGTCTCGCGGAAGCGGATCTCCTCGCGTTCGGTGGTCGTGCCGATGAGCGACTTGCGCTCGCGGAGCTCGGGGTAGGCGTCGCCCATGACCTCGGCGACCTCTTGCGCGACCCGATGAAAAAACGGCTCGGCGATGCCCAGGCGGTGGCCGTGGCGGATCGCGCGGCGCATGACGCGCCGGAGCACGTAGTTGCTGCCGTCGCTGTCGGGGTGGACGCCCTCGGCCATGAGGAACGCGGTCGTGCGGGCGTGATCGGCGATGACGCGCATCGACACGTCGTCGTCGCCGGGGCCCGCGCCGTACCTCTTCTTGGCGATCGCCTCGGTCTTGGCGATGAGCCCGCGCAGCACGTCGGTGTCGTAGTTCGAGGTCTTGCCCTGCAGCACGCACGCCACGCGCTCGAGGCCGGCGCCGGTGTCGACGCACGGCGCGGGCAGCGGCGCGAGCGTGCCCCGCCCGTCGCGGTCGAACTGCATGAACACCAGGTTCCAGATCTCCATCCAGCCGCGGCCGCTCGCGTCGGGCTCGGCGCCGAACAAGGACACGTCGACGTCGTCGCCGATGAACCAGTGGATCTCGGTGCACGGCCCGCACGGGCCGGTCTCGCCCATCTGCCAGAAGTTGTCGCCCGGCGCGCCCGGGATGCCGCGGATGCGCTCGTCCGGGTAGCCGGTGACGCGCTTCCAGATGGCGCGCGCCTCGTCGTCGGCGGCGATCCCCTTCTCGCCGCCGAACACGGTGATCATCATCCGCTTCGGATCGAGCGCGTACACCTTGGTGAGCAGGTCCCAGGCGAAGGCGATCGCGTCCTCCTTGAAATAGTCGCCGAAGCTGAAGTTGCCGAGCATCTCGAAGAAGGTGTGGTGGCGCGCGGTCACGCCGACGTTCTCGAGATCGTTGTGCTTGCCGCTGATCCGGATGCACTTCTGCGACGAGGTCGCGCGCTTGTACGGCCGCTCCTCGCGCCCGGTGAACACGTCCTTGAACTGCACCATCCCGGCGTTGACGAACATCAACGTCGGATCGTTGCGCAAGACCAGCGGGGCGCTCGGCACGATCGTGTGGCCTCGCCCGCCGAAGAAATCGAGAAACGCCCGGCGCACCGCGGTGCTGTTCATGCTGGCTGGCTATCGTAGCGCGCGCCGGCGCGCAAGCCGCGCCCTGCCCAGTAGAGGATGCCCCAATAGAGGACGCTCAGTAGAGGATGCCGAGGAACCAGCGGACCGTCTGGGCGGTCGAGGTGTCGAGCGGCTTGTCGCCGGGCTGTTGGAAGGCGGCGTAGGAGGTGACCTGCCCGGGGAGGTAGCCGAGGCCGCCGAGCGGGAAGAGCACGCCGTACTCGAGCGAGGTGAAGAAGCCGCCCATCTTCTCGAGGTCGTCGTTCAGCACGCCGTCCTTCGCCTGGTAGTAGAGGCGGAAGTTGAGCTCCACGCCGAGGTCGTGGGCGTTGCCGGGCGCCTGCACGAACTGGCTCGCGCGGCTCCAGATGAGCGAGGCGTCGCCGCCGATCTTCTGGCCGTCGGGGTCGCGCAGGAACTCGTAGCCGACGGTCGGCTTGAAGTAGTACGCGCCCTGGACGCGCGTCAGGATGTTGCGGAACAGGATGAGGTCGACGCGGTAGTCCGGGTGGAAGCGGAAGGTCGAGTAGGTGCGGTTCAGCGTCTTCTGCGGCTGCAGCTCCTGCCCGAGCGGGGCGATCGAGTCGACGTCGTCGTCGCCGGTCGCGTAGCCGAAGTCGAGCGCGATGCGGAGCTTGTCCTCGAGCAAGCGGAGCTCGCTCTGGGCGGCGATGCCGAACTGCAAGAGCTTCCAGCCGTTCTTCGTCGGATCGTCGTTGTTGGTGTAGTTGTTCCCCTCGCGCAGGGTGTTCTCGATCGTCCCGCCGATGAGCGCGGCCTCGGTCTCGAAGCGGAACTTCTTCCAGCGGAAGCGGAACCACAGATCGGGGATGAACGCGTCGGCCTGCCGCCGCACGTAGCCCTGGCCCACGTTGAGCGGGTCCTGACCGAGCTGCGCGCCGGTGGCGGTCGCGGTGGTGTCGTTCGCCAGCGTCTGATGGCGGTAGACGAAGTAGGCGCCGCCCTCGACCACCGGCTTGCCCGCGGCGAGCTCCTTGCGCGCGGTCTGGTCGTTGCGCCGCCGCACCACCACGAACACCCACTGGTGGACGTCGTCCTTGATCGCCAGGTCGTACGGTTGCCCTTGCTGCTCCAAGAGCGACGCGCTCGACGGCCCGCTGTTGGCGAAGTCCCAGGCGAACGCGCCGTAGAGGTCCCAGCCGGGGTGGCCGGTGAAGAACATGATCCGGTCGGCGGTCGACTGCCAATCGGAGTCGTAGCCGTCGCCGGAGTTGACGAGCATGCCCATGCCCCAGTGGCTCGGCATGCGGCCGAAGCGCAGTTGGCCGATGGGGGACGAGTACTCGCCCCACACCCGCTTCACCATCACCGAGTCCTTGGTGCTGTTGACGCCGCCGACCGGCGCCCACTGCGTCGACGAGAACGCGCCGAGCGGAGCGTAGCCTCCGCGCGCCACGACCTGGTAGCCGCCGCCGCTCGCGGAGGGCTGGTTGGCGTACCCCTCGGGCGTCGAGCCGAGGACGATGTTGTCGAGGAAGTCGATCTGCGCGCGGATCCGCAGGTTGTCCGAGATGTGGAGCTCGGGGTTCAAGCGGAAGCGCATGTTCGCGGTCGTCTGCGAGCGCGAGTCGCAATTCTGGAAATCGCTGGGATTTCCGCTGTCGCCGCAGAGCTTCACCGCGTGCGCCTGACCGTTGATGTCGGTGAAGCTGTCGTCCGCCGGGCGCGGGAAATACGACTTGGGAACGTCGACGCGGCCGAGATCGAAGTTGTGGAAGAACTCCGAGCGCACGCGGAAGTAGCCGTGGATCTCGAAGGTCGGGCGCGACAGCGTCCACCAGTCCTCGGCGAACACCTCGGAGGGCGCGGGCGTGCCGTCGTCGCCGGGCTTCGGGCGGGTCTTGTCCTTGTCCTTCTCTTTGTCCTTGTCGTCGGTCTTGACGCCGGCGGTGCCTTTTTCGCCGCCGGCTTTGCTCTCGTCGGCCTTGGTGGCGGCCTTCGGCTCTTTCGGCTTCGGCTCGCTCGCGGGCGGCGGGCCGAGGAGCGGCGGCTCGTCCTTCTTCTCTTCGGGGGGCGGCGGCTTCTCTTCGGGAGGCGGCGGCTCCTTCGGCTGCTCGTCCTTCGGCGCGTCGCCCGGCTCCTTGGCCTCGTCCTTCGGCTGCTCGCCCTCGTCCTTGGGTGGCTCCTTGGGGGCTTCCTTCGCCTCGTCCTTCGGCGCGTCCTTCGGCTTCTTCGGCGCTTTTTTCGGCTGTGCCTTCGCGGGCTTGTCTTTCGCCTGGGCCGCGGCGTCCGGCGCCGTGGCGATCAACGCGGCGCCGGCGGCGAGCGCCCATACCAGCGGCCCGATCGAGCGGGTCTCCCGAAGCCTTCCCATGCGTCGGACGGTTTCATGCAGCAAACGGAGCCCGACGTCCAATGGGAATCGCCCTCAACCGTCGATCCCGAGCCGCCGTTTCAGCTCCGCGACACCACCCTCGAATGCGTAGGCCTCGAATCCCGCCTGCTGCATCACCGCGGTGACGCTCGCGGCGAGCGAGCCATGCGCGCAATAAAGCACGTAGGTGCGATTTTTTTCCAGCGAACCGAGGTGATCGAGGAGCTCGCCGGGATCGCGCTGGATCGTGCCGGGGACGGCGTCGGCGCGGGCCACCGGCGGCGGCCGGCAATCGATGAGCTGCGCCCCCGCGGGGATGTCGCGCACGAACAGGTACGGCGCGCGGAGATCCGCCGCGCCCGCGCCGAGCACGTCGATGCGCCGGCGCGACGCCACAGCCGCGGCGATGCGCTCCGCGGAGATGCGCCCCGCCGCCGACGCGAGCTTCCACGGCCGCGCGGCGATCACCGGCTGGCTCGTGCCGAGCGCGCAGTACTCCTTCACCCGCTCGGACAGGTGCGCGGTGCCGATGCGGCGCGCCTCGTGAATGATCTCGAGCTTGTCCGAGCCGACGAGCGGGCGCAAAAGCGGCAGCCCGACCGGCTCCGCCTCGAGCGCGCGCAGGTTCGCGATGGTCTGCGACGACACCTGCCCGAGCGACTCGCCGGTGACGATGCCGTCGGCGCCGATCTCGCCGGCGACGAGCGCGGCGGCGCGGTACATCAGGCGCTTCAGCACCACTTGCCAGTAGCCGCTGCCGACCTTCTGCCGCAGCTCGGCCACGAGCTCGCCGAAGTCCACCACGTGCAGGGTCGGCCGATGGCCGTGGCACCACAGCTCGGCGATGACCTTGCAGATGCCGAGCACCATCCGCTCGTAGGCGCCGCCGCCGAGGTTGCAGAACAGCCAATCGACCGCGACGCCGCGCTTCATGATGCGCCAGCTCGCCACCGCCGAGTCGAAGCCGCCGCTCATCAGCGCGAGCGCGCGCCCCTGCACCGAGCCGGGCAACCCGCCCGGCCCCGCGACGCGCTGCCAGAACAGGTGGGCGACCTTGCCCAGCACCTCGACCTCGACCGTGACCTCGGGCGAGCCGAGATCGACGCGCCCGCCCGAGGCGACCGCCGCTTCGTTGAGCGCGCCGCCGAGCTCGCCCTCGAGCAGGCGCGACGAGAAACCGTGTTCACCCCGTCTTTTCGCGCGCGCCGCGTAGCGCTTGCCGCGCACCACCGGCGCGAACGCCGCCTCGCCCGCGCGCAGAATGGCGTCGAGCTCGGCCGGCACGGTCGCGACGATCGGCGACAGGCTGCCGACGCCGAACACCCGCTCGAGCGCCGCGGCGGCCTCGGCGGGCGCGTCCGTGGCGACGAACAGCCGGCCGTAGCTCCAGTCGAGCTCGTGGGCGATGCCGCGCCGCGCGAGCGCCTCGCGCACGTTCCGCTCGAGCGCGCGGTGGAACTGGTGGCGCACCCGATGCCCCTTGATGGTGAGCTCGGCGGCGGCGCGGACGATGAGCGACGGCGTCATCCGAGCGGCACTCTGCCACGGCTCGGCGGGCGCTGGGGGTCAGCCTTCGACCGGCAATCGGCCAGATCGAACCGGTCGAACTGCGACCTGGAGGGTCTAGTCGCTGTCGATCTCGCGCCAGATGCTTGCGATTCGGCGCCAAACGACGGCGCGGGCGATCGCTCCGGCCGGCGGTTGGTACGTTTTCGATTGAGGTTAGGATGCGCGGAAAGTCCTTTTTCTTGGCGGCGTTTGCCATCGCGATCGGCAGCAACTGCAGCAGCAAGAGCGACGGCGGCGCCAGCGGCAACACCACGAGCAGCACCGGCAGCGGCACGAGCGGGGTCACCTGCGACTCGCTGTGCGACAAGCAGTGCAAGGCCACCGCGGCCGACTGCAAGTCGAAGTGCGCAGCCAACCAGGCGGGCGTGCCGGCGGCGTGCAAGTCCAAGCTCGACACGCTGTTCGTGTGCGCGGACAAGTCGATGAAGGTCGACTGCACGTTCATGTCGGCTCCCGGCGGCTGCCAAGCGGAGGTCGACGCGCTGAACGCCTGCATCATGCCGATGAGCGGCGCCGGCGGCGGCGGCACCGGCGGCTCGAGCGGCAGCGCGGGCGGCACGAGCGGCGGCAACTGCTGCGTCGACGGGATGATCATGCAGTCGGTCTGCGGCACCAAGTACTGCCACGCCGACGGCTCGTGCACCGACATGATCCCGAGCGCGACCTGCGCCGGCGACGCCGACTGCGCGTGCGGCGCCAAGTGCACCGACTGCAACGGCCAGAAGCTGTGCGCGCCGAAGGGGATGTGCCCGGGCTGACACGGGTTTGTCGCTTTTCAGCGCGGAGCGCTGGTGCTAGGAGCGCGCCATGGCGAAAGAAACCGTTGCCCTGGCCTACTCCGGAGGTCTCGACACCAGCTGCATCCTGAAGTGGCTCAAGCTGAAGGGCCACCGCGTGGTGGCGTACGTCGCCGACATCGGCCAGGAGGACGACTTCGAGGTCGCGCGGACGCGCGCGATCAAGACCGGCGCCGACGCGGTGCACGTGGTCGACCTCAAGCGCGAGTTCGTCACCGACTACATCTTCCCGGCGATCGCCGGCTGCGCCATCTACGAGCGCCGCTACCTGCTCGGCACCGCCATCGCCCGGCCGCTCATCGCCAAGCGCCAGGTGCAGATCGCCCTCGACGAGAAGGCGACGGCGGTGTCGCACGGCTCGACCGGCAAGGGCAACGACCAGGTCCGCTTCGAGCTCGCCTACGCCGCGCTCGCGCCGCACCTCAAGGTGCTCGCGCCGTGGAAGGATCCGGAGTTTCTCGCGCGCTTTTCGGGCCGCGCCGATCTCATCCGCTTCGCCAAGGAGAACGACATCGAGATCCCGGTGACGCTGGAGAAGCCGTTCTCGACCGACGAGAACCTGATGCACAAGAGCTACGAGTCGGGGATCCTCGAGGATCCGAACCGCTCGCCCGACAAGGACATGTTCACGGTGTGCGTCGATCCGCAGAGGGCGCCCGACAAACCGACCGCCATCGAGATCGAGTTCAAGGACGCGATCCCGGTGCGGGTGAAGAACCTCGATGACGGCCACGAGGAGAACGATCCGCTGCACCTGTTCTCGTACCTGAACAAGGTCGGCCGCGAGAACGGCGTCGGCCGCATCGACATCGTCGAGAACCGCTTCGTCGGCATCAAGTCGCGCGGCGTGTACGAGACGCCCGGCGGCACCATCCTCCACACCGCGCTGCGCGACCTCGAGGGCATCGCCATGGACAAGCAGGTGCTGCGCCTGCGCGACATGCTGTCGCCCGAGTACGCGGCGATCATCTACAACGGCTTCTGGTTCAGCCCCGAGATGGAGTTCATCAGCGCGGCGCTGAAGAAGGCGCAGGAGCTGGTCGACGGCACCGTGCGGCTCGAGCTCTACAAGGGCAACTGCACGCCGGTCGGCCGCTACTCGCCGAGCTCGCTCTACAACGAGGAGCTGTCGAGCATGAACGTCGCCGGCGGCTTCGACCAGACCGACTCGTTCGGCTTCATCCGCATCAACGCCCTCCGGCTGATGGCGCACCAGGTGATCGTGCGCGGGCGGCAGTAGCGGGCACGAGCGCCCACGCGGTGATGGGCACGGTGACGAGCGCGCCGAGCGCCGCGCCGTAGAGGCCCTTGAGCCAGACCACCTGCATCGCGGTCATCAGCGCCAAACCGGCCGCCTGCAGCGCGGAGGCGACCGCCGGGCCGATCGCCAGCGCGGAGGCGAGGCCGAGGAGCGCGCCGCGCCCGAGGGTGCTCGCCGGCAGCCAGCGCCACGTCCGCGGCGGGGCGTCGAGCGCGGGCGCTTTGCCCTTCTTGCCGAGGCCGCGCACGATCGTCGTGAGCACCAGGCAGGTGACGAGCGGCAGGAAGAAGCTCATCCCGACGATCTCGAAGCCGACGCACGGGCCCTTGGCCCACACCGGCGCGGGCGGCGCGCCGCGCGCGGTGAGCCAGGCGACGCCGCCGTTCAACGCGAAGTTGACGATGGCGGCGGCCGCCACCTGGGCGCGGACGAACTGGCGCTGGGCTGCGGTCATGGATCGAGCGGATCGCGGTAGTTCACCCGGTGGACGTCCGGGGACGGCGCGTAGGCCACGCGCGCGTCGTCGACCTTCTCGAGCGTGCCGACGACGTAGCCGAGGTCGCTCTTGCAGCGGCGGTTGAACGACGACATCTCCGGGTTGGCGAAGTAGAACGCCTGATCGAAGCCGAGCGCGCCGCCGCCGGGCGCGACCACCAGCGCGCGGCCGATCTTGTGGTCGAGCATGAAGCGGCCGGCGTTGCGCAGGTTGGTGGTGGAGTGGCGCGCGCGCGCCTCGACGATGACGCGGTCGGCGGGGATGCCCATCTTCACCAGCTCCTTCTTCATCTCGATGCCCTCGTAGATGGGCGTGCCGCGCGGGTAGACGTTGGCGCCGGTGACGAGGATGAACGGCGCCTGCTTGTCGTGGAACGAGCGCACCGCCTCCTCGAGCCGCTTCTTCTGCACCTCGTGCATGCGGATCGGCTGGCTGGCGTCGCGCGGGGTGAAGCCGGTGACGACGATGAGGTCGTAGCGGTAGTCGCTCCAGGCGGTGAAGGCGTCGACGGCGGCGACCGCGGCGGCGTTCTCGGCGCGGGCGGGATCGGCCGGCGCGACGTGCAGCACCACGTAGGCGGCGCGCACCTGGCGTTCCTGCTTCGCCTCGATGAACTTCACCACGTTCGAGTCCTGCATCACGTCGGCGAGCGCGTCGCGGATGGCCTGGCGGTCCTTGTCGCTCTTGGCGTCGTGGAACATCTGCAGCAGGCCGCCGCGATCGACGCCTTCGAGATCGTTCCACAGGCGGTTATTGACCGTCTCGTGGAGATCGGCCTGCGACATGTCGGGAGCCTTCAGATCCTCGGCGTCGTCGAACGACCCGGCGTCGGCGGGGGCCGTGTCGGCGACGGTGACGACGACCGGACCCTCGCCGTGGAGGGGCGCGGCGCAGCCCACGGCGGTCGAGGACGCGACCGTGGCGAGGACGATGCCGACGAGGTGGCGGCGGAGGTCCGCGAGCGGGCTGCGCGGGGCGAAGAGGGCGCCGAAGGGATCGAGCAGCGCGTCGAAGTAGGCGGCGCGGAGGATCGCGGCGATGTCGTGCGGCGGGCGGAAGGCGAGCTCGGCGATGGCGTCGGCGACGGCTTCGGCGGCGTGGGGCGAGAGGCCGG
>JACXTT010013020.1_pt1 | contig 10991 bp, 9 predicted proteins | sample 9270951 | NCBI WGS metagenome assembly JACXTT01 (sample SAMN15532306, study PRJNA645909) | rock metagenome | isolation source: weathered quartz diorite | place: Puerto Rico | collected 2017-06-21 | reverse complement strand
TTCGTCATCTTCGGGCCGCGCTGGCTGGCGATGGAAAACTCGTTCCGCCCGCCCTGGTTCCACCGCAATATCGCCAGCGAATTCATGGGCCTGATCACCGGCGTGTACGACGCCAAGGCCGATGGCTTCGCACCGGGCGGCGCCAGCCTGCACAACTGCATGAGCGGCCACGGCCCCGATGCGGATACGTTTGCCAAGGCCACCGCGGCCGATACGTCCGCGCCGCATCACATCACCGACACCATGGCGTTCATGTTCGAGACGCCGGGCGTGATCCGGCCCACGCCTTACGCGGCCCGCTCGGCATCGCTGCAGCAGGACTACTACACCTGCTGGCAAGGGCTGAAGAAGCATTTCAACCCGAACGAGCGCTGAGCACACCCGGCGCCACGACCATAAAACAAGCAAACGGCACGCGGCAAAGTCCGCGTGCCATAGACATTTTCCGGAGTACCTGATGACCGCCCCGACCACCAGCTGGATTGAATCCGCCAACGACGGCAAGACCCATTTTCCCCTGCAGAATCTGCCGTACGGCATCTTTTCCGTGAAGGGCCAGCCCGCGCGCGTTGGCGTGGCGATCGGCAACGCCGTGCTGGATCTCGCGGCCATCGACGAAGCGGGCCTGCTGCCCGCGGCGGCCAAGGGCAGCTTTGCCGCCGCGAGCCTGAACCGCTTTATCGCACTGGGCAAGCCGTTGTGGTCGGAAACGCGCCAGCGCCTGACCGCGCTGCTGTCGGGCGCCGACGCCGCACTGCGCGACAACGCCGCGCTGCGCGACCGCGCGCTCGTACCGATGGCGCAGGTCACGCTGCACCTGCCCGTCGAGATTCCGGGCTACACCGATTTCTATTCGTCGAAGGAGCACGCCACCAATGTCGGCCGCATGTTCCGCGACCCTGAGAACGCGCTGCTCCCCAACTGGCTGGAAATCCCCATCGGCTACAACGGCCGTGCCAGTTCCGTGGTGGTGAGCGGTACCGACCTGCGCCGCCCGAACGGCCAGATCAAGCTGCCGAACGAGGCGCGCCCGACCTTCGGGCCGTGCCGCAAGCTGGACTTCGAACTTGAGGTCGGCTTTATCGTCGGCAAGGAATCCGCGCTTGGCGAGCCGGTGAGCACCGCCGATGCGCCGGACCACATGTTCGGCATGGTGCTGCTCAACGACTGGAGCGCGCGCGATATCCAGCAGTGGGAATACGTGCCGCTCGGCCCGTTCAATTCGAAGACCTTCGGCACCTCGATTTCGCCGTGGGTGGTGACCATGGAAGCGCTGGAGCCGTTCCGCCGCGACAATCCCGCGCAATCGCCGGAGCCGCTGCCGTACCTGCAGCAGCACAGCAAGAACGCCTATGACATCGCACTGGAAGTGGCGCTGCGCCCGCAAGGCGCCGCCGCGCCGAGCACGATCTGCCGCACCAACTTCAAGGCGATGTACTGGACCATGGCCCAGCAGCTCGCCCACCACACGGTGTCGGGCTGCAATGTGCGCGTGGGCGACCTGATGGGCTCGGGTACGATCAGCGGCACCACGCCGGATTCCTATGGCAGCCTGCTGGAACTGACCCGCAACGGCGCCGAGCCGCTGCAGCTCGCCGACGGCAACAGCCGCGCGTTCCTCGAGGACGGCGACGAGATCGTCATGACCGGGTTTGCAGAGGGCAACGGCTTTGTGGTGGGCTTTGGCGAGGTATCGGGCAAGATCCTGCCGGCACCCAAGCCGTAAGCCGGTTCAGGCGGCGCCGGGCAGCGCCACGTCGAGAATGACCGCCGCCCGGCCGGAAAGCAGCCGCTTGCCGCCACCGCTGACTTCGAACGCATAGAGCACGTTCGCGCCTTCACCGCTGATGCGGTGCGCTTCGACGGTCAGCGGCCCGTCAATATCGTCGAGCCGTTCGACGTCCAGCACCAGCTTGCGCACGCTGGCCAGGTAGCCCATGCGCGGGCGCTGCGCGCCTTGCTGCGAGACCGCACCATGCGCGGCCATCGCCTGCGCCGCGTATTCCACCCCGCACACGGCGGCCAGCCGGCCATGGGCGCGCAGCGGATTGTCGATGCTGCGGTGGCTCGTGGCCTCGCAGCGGATGAAGTCCGCGTCCCAGTCGAGCACGCTGTCGAGCAGGCACATGCTGCCCTGGTGGGGAATCCGGGCAGCGATCCAGGCGTGGTCCAGTGGCGTGTGCGGGGCCGGCACGCTATCCGCCAGTCCCGGGGCGCGCCGGCGGCTGCACGGCGATCTGCAACTGCAGGTCGTCCAGATAATCGATCACGACCGTGCTGGCCGACTGCATGGCGATGGCATGCAGCAATGGCAGTGCGCGCGCGGTCGGTACCGAGCGGCGCAGGGTTTCCAGCGCGGCATCGTCCATTGGCGTCGGCGGCGTGTGCGCCAATCCCACTTCAATCCGTGCCAGCGATCGCTCCGATGCTTGCGGCGACAACAGCAGCGCCACGCCGAACGGCGCGGCAATGGGCCGCAGCGTGCGCAGCGGTTCCGGGTAGTCGGAGTCGTAGGCAATCAGCAGGCACGGCGCCTGGTCGGCCGACACCTGCGCGGCCGCTTCCAGCAGGCCGGCGCCGAAGCTCGCGTCCAGCGCGCTCAGCACATTGGCCGGGCGCATGGCGCGCGTGGCAATCGACCAATACCCGGCGGCTACGTTGTGCACCGAATTGTGGAAGCGCGTGGGCGACATCAGCGGCTCGGGCTGTGCCAGGGCTTCGCAAATCGCGTGGAAGTTGTGACCGTCCGCGCTCGACGAGGTGAAGACCGTCGGCAGGTCGGCGGCGTCCATGCCGCCGGCGGCCACGGCCTGTTGGCCGATGCCGAGCGCCAACCTGACGGCGGTGCCGCTGCGGCGCCGCTCGGCCGGTGGCAGGATGGCCGGCGGTGCCAGTTCGGTCGGGGCGGCCTGGTAGGGCTGGCGGCCGGCAAGGACGTCGCAGGCCTGTGTCCAGCTGCCGAGCCCAGGGCCCAGCACGCCGATGCCTTCGATAAAGCAGAGAAGCGATGCGCCCATGGTCATTGCCCGCCGGTTGCGCGCCCGAGCAGCAGGCTGCAGTTGGAGCCGCCGAAGCCGAACGCGTTGCTGAGCACATGCCGCAGCGGCTGTTCGCGGCTGGCAAGGCGATAGTCGACCGCCAGGGCCGGATCCACTTGCGTGGTGTTGATGCCGCCGGGCAGCAGCCCATGGCGCAGGGCCAGCGCGCAGATCACCGCTTCCAGTGCACCCGCGGCGCCAAGCGTGTGCCCGGTGGCGCCCTTGGTGGAGCTGCAGGGCGTGCCCGGCAACAGCGCGTCCATCGCGCGCGCTTCGGCGGTGTCGTTGGCACGCGTGGCGGTGCCGTGGAGGTTCACGTAGTCGACCTGTGCCGGGGCGACACCGGCGCTGGCCAGGGCCTGCTCCATGGCCATGCGCGCGCCCAGGCCTTCCGGGTGTGGCGAGGACATATGGTGCGCGTCGCTCGATTCGCCAATGCCGAGCAGCAGGATGGCGCCTTGCGGTGCCGGTTGCGGCGCGCATTCGAGCAGGACGAAGGCTGCCGCTTCTCCGATCGAGATGCCGTTGCGATTGGCGTCGAACGGCCGGCACGGCTGGCCCGACAGCAGTTCCAGCGAACCGAAGCCGTACAGCGTCGTGTGGCAAAGCGAATCCACGCCTCCCACCACGGCCGCGTCGATCAGCCCGGCTTCGATCAGCCGGCGCGCCGAGGTGAACACCTTGGCACCCGACGAGCATGCCGAAGACACCGTGCCCGCCGGGCCTTTGAGCCCGAAATACGCGCGCACGAAGCCCGGCAGCGAATACGGACTGTGGGTGCCGGCATAGGTGAACCCTTCCGGCAGCGCGCCGGTCTGCGGGTCGCGCCGGCGATAGGCAAGTTCGGTCTGCAGCACGCCGGCCGTACTGGTGCCCAGGAAGACCCCGATACGGTCTGCGCCGTAGCGCGCCACGGCCTCCCTGACACAATCGGCGAAGCCGTCCTGTTCCAGCGCGAGCAGCGCCAGCCGGTTGTTGCGGCAGTCATAGCCGGCGAGCGTCGCGGGCAGGGTGACGTCATCGACGCCCTGAACCTCGCCGACCCAGGTATCCAGGCGGACGTCGCGGAACCGGCACGGCGCCAGGCCGCCGCGCTGTTCGCGCAGGGCGCTCAGCGTGTCGTCAAGCCCGGTGCCGATGCAACTGGTGGCAGTGAAATGCGAGAGATGGAGCGGCGACACTGGGTGCGTGGAGTGAGGTGCGCGGGGTAAAGTCATTGTATCAAGCCGTGCGCGCAGCCTTTGCCGCCATGCCGGCGCGCAGTGTTACGCACTGCAGGCCGGCATCGGCAATGGCCGCGAGCAGTCCGGGCAACACCGTCGTGCAATGCGGCTTGCCGGCGGTGTCGACGCCGCTGTTGCCGTCGTGCAGCAGCAGGATGTCGCCGGCGGCGAGGTTGCGCGTGAGGCGCTGCGCGACGCGAACCGCGCGGTCGCCGTTGCGCGTGTCGAAGCCGCGCCGGGTCCACGCGGCAAGCTGCAGGCCTTCGGCGCACAGTATAGGTTCGAGCAACGGGTTGCGCAGGCCGGCCGGGGCGCGAAAATAGCGCGGCGGCTGCCCGGTGATGTCGGCCAACAGTTGCTGGGCGTCGCGGATTTCCCGCCGCATGCGCCACGGTCCGAATACCGAGAAGTCCAGCCGGTGATGCATGCTGTGGTTTTCCACCACGTGGCCGCGGCGCGCAATCTCTTGCACGAGGCCGGGGTAGCGCGCCGCGCGCTCGCCGACGCAGAAGAACGTGGCGCGTGCATCGTAATCATCGAGCAGGTCGAGCACGCGCGGCGTGAGTTCCGGATGCGGGCCGTCGTCGAAGGTCAGCGCCACGCAGTTGCCTGCCTCGCGTGGCAGCCGCAGCACGTTCGGGCCGAGCCAGGTGCTGCGCGGCCACAGTCCGACCGTCGCCAGCGTGGCGTGCGTGGCGCCTACGCCTGCCGCGGCCCATGCCAGCGTGGATGGGTTGGCCAGCACGGCCACGGCGGCGCCCACGTGCACCAGGCCCGCGCCGTACAGCAGCATGCCGGGCTGCCAGCGGCGCGCGGCGGGCGGCGTCGGGTCCTGTGCCTGGGCCGGCCGGGAGACCGCGGGTTTCATCTCAGACGGCTTCATTTCGCATGCCATTGCCGCGGCTGCCGCTCGCCGGCGCTGGCGCGAGGATGGCCGAGAAGCACAATGCCAGTACCGCGCCAGGCCCCACGGTCAGGCCGAATGCCTTGAGCAGCGGCAGGTCCGACCAGGCCAGCAGGCCGAAAGCCGCCACCGTGGTCAGGTTGGCCAGCAGCAGCGATACCAGTGTATGCGCCGAAATAGCTGTCGCCGGGCCGGTACTGGCCGCGCCATTGAAGAACAGCGCGTAGTTCGATCCCACTGCCACCAGCAGCAGCAGGCCCACCAGGTGCAGCAGGTTGAGCGGCTGTCCCAGCGCGGCCAGCCCGCCCATGACAGCCAGGGCCGCCGCCGCGAGCGGCAGCACGGTCGCCAGCACGCGCCGGGGCGAGCGCAGTGCCACCGACAGCAGCACGAGGATGGCGAGCACGCCACCGAGGGACAGTTGCAGCGCCTCGCGCATATAGCCGCTGTAGAGCTGGTCCGACTCGCGCTTGAGGTCGACAAAGAGCGCGTGGCTGACGCCGGCGCGCGCCAGCGCCGCACGCACCGGCTGGCTGTCCAGTACATCGGTGGCCTTGGCCGACGCGGGCGCACGCAGGGGCAGCGTGGCGTTCCAGTGATCGCCGCGGTGCGTGAGCAGGGCGTCGATGGCGAGCGCCATCGATGTACCTTGCAGATCCTTGCGCTGCAGCGGCGCAGCGGTGCGTGCGTCCCCGGCCTCGGCCAGGAACGGCGCGAACAGCGCCGGGCGCACCGGTTGCTGCGCGACGGCCGTACGCAGACGCCGCGCCAGCTCATCGGGCGGCGGCAGGCTGGCCTGGCGCGCACGCTGCGTGGCGGCGCTGGGCAGGTAGCGCGCCGGGTTTTCGTAGCCGCCGAGAACGCCGGACGCGACCAGCGGGTCAAGCTCCCGCGCCACGCGCTCGGCACCCTGCAGCACGGCTTCCTCGTCCGGGCCGGACAGCACGATCAGGTAGCGCACATCAGGCGCGCCGAGGTCGGCGCGCAGCGACGCGTCCAGGGCCTGATCCGCGGCGGGCACCGGGCTCAGCGCCGACAGCTCGCGTCCCCACAGGGTGTCGTGGCGCACCCACAGCACGGCACAGGCGGCCAGGGCCACCACGGCGACCAGCCACCGCAGGCGGCCGGCGCGGGCCAGCAGCGCGGCCAGGCGCGTGCCGGGCGGCGTCACATCGCGCAGGTGCAGGGTGGCCGGGACCAGGTGCGGCAGCACGAAACGCGTGACCAGCGCGGCCGTGGCCAGGCCGGCGATCGAGTACAGGCCGAGTTGCGCCAGCCCCGGAAAGCCCGACAGCAGCAGCGAGGCAAAGCCGCACACTGAGGTCAGCACGCCGAGCCGCACGGTCGGCCAGAAGCCGGCAATCCAGGCACGGTCGTCGCGCTGCCCGCCACGCGTGTACTGCGCCGACTGGACGAACAGGTAGATCGAATAGTCCACGGCTTCGCCGATCAGCGTGGTGCCGAAGCCCAGCGTCAGTCCGTGCACCGTGCCGCCGAAGCCAAGGCTGACCGCCGCCACGCCGGCCAGCGCGCCGGACAGCACCGGGAGCAGCCCGAGCGCCAGCAGCGGCACCGACCGGTACACCACAAGCAGTAGCGTGACGATGATGGCGACGCCGATGGCCGACAACTGCTCGACGTCGTGCCGGATGGTGTCGCGCGCCTTGACCGAGAACACGCCGGGTCCGGTCATCACGAGCCGGTACGGACCGGCCTTGGCCGCGTCGGCGAACGCTGCCCGGATCGCTTCAATGGCCCTGGCCTGGCCGTCGGTATCGGAGCCCGCGCTGGCCGTCTGCGCCAGCAGCACGGCACGCCGGCCATCGCGCGAGACCCAGGCGCCGGCATGCAGCGGCACGCGCTGCCCGGCGTCGAGCTGCGACATCACCGACATCACCTCGCCGGTGGGGTCGCGCGGCAGCAGCGACTTGGTGAAGAGCCCCGCCGGAGAGGCCAGCAGGTCGAAGGTATCGGCGACCGCCGCCGAGAGCCCCTGTGGCGAGAACCGTTCGGGCGTGACCGTGGGGCTCAGCAGGTAGCGGTGGTTGTAGAGATAGCGCTGGTCGGCGGCCTGGTTGACCGGCTCGCCGTTGCTGATGGCGGAGAAACCCGCATCCTTGCGCAGGCGCGCGGCCATGGCGCGCGATACGGCCGCGCGCCCGTCCGCGTCGCCGCCTTCCAGGCCGACCAGGATCAGGCGCGAGACCAGCCCTTCGCGCAGCTGGTCCACCAGAAGCTGCTGTTCGGCAGTGGGCAGGCGCGGCAGGAAGGCCGACAGGTCGGCGGTGAAACTGGTGCGCGTGACCACCGCCGCGCAGGCCAGCAGCCACGCCAGCCAGAGCGCCACGGCCACACGTGCGGCCCATCGTGTGGCCAGTCGTGTGGCCGAGGCGGTTGGACGCGCGCGCGTCATGGCCTGGCGGCGGGGCGGAGCTTCATGACCGAGCGGTCGCCGTCGGCCTGGCGGATTTCGACGCTGTCGAGCATGTCATGGGCGCCGTCGATGCGCACCTGGCTGACCATCGCGGCCATGCGCGAATCGGCCGGCGTGAGCGTCAGCGTCCAGCGGCTCGCGCGTCCTTCCAGGCCCAGCTTGTAGTAGCGTTCCAGCGCGGTGCGGTTGCCCGCGAGCGTGCCGCGGATGCTCTCGATGAACGCGGCGATTTCCGGGTAGTTCTGCAGCGGCATGGTGTAGCGCTTGTCGCCGCGCTCCACGGTCATCATGTCGCCGTCCAGTACCAGGTTTTCCGGCTTGGGCGTAACGGTGCGCTTTTCCAGGTGGTCCGGCGCGACAAAGACGAGTTCGCCGCTCGACTCCACCGGGCGCTCCAGGATGGCCAGGTACTTCTTCTCGGTGAACTGCACGCGGCCGGATTTGCGCTGTGCGAGCGCGGACATGAGCTGGTCGACGCCCCAGGCCGCTGAGCCGTTGTCAGTGGCCAGCGCCTGGCCGGTCAGGCCGGGCAGCAGTACAGCACCCAGCAGCAGCGCTGGCAGGATCAGGCGGATTCGGCGCATGGGTCAGGGCTCGTTGCCAGGGGGTGGCTGTTCGGACAGCGGCGGGCCGGCATGCCAGAAGTCGTAAAAGTTGAACCAGTTGTAGGGGGCGCTGCGGCAGAACTGCTCGAGAAGGGCCACGTAGCGCTGCAGCGCGGCCTGCATCTCGGCCTCGCGGCGCCCGCGCGGCACCTGCGAGAAATCCGCCAGTGGCACGAAGTGCACATCATAGCGGTTGCCGCCGCGGTACAGCCCGGTGATGAAGAACACGGGCCGGCGCAGCATGGCCGCCATGCGCAACGGCCCCGTCGGGAACCCTGTCGGTGCGCCAAGGAAGTCGCACTGCTGGATCGGGTCGGTGGCGCGCTGCGATAGCGTGCGGTCGGCCAGCATGCCGATCATGTAGCCGCGGTCGAGGTAGTCGCGCACCTTGAGCATGGCGTCGACCTTGCCCAGCGTGATCATGTCGCGCCGCATGGCCGGGTTGATCGACTGCAACACGTCGTTGAGCTTGTGCGCGTTCTCTTCGTACATGGTGATCGCGACCCGCATGTCCGGATGCTGGCGGCCCATTGCGCGGATCACCTCGAAGCTGCCCAGGTGCGCGCCGAGCAGGAAGGCGCCCTGTCCGCGCGCGATGGCCTCCTCGAGCTGCTTCTCGCCGTGCAGGCGGATATCGAACAGGTCGAATCGTCCGTTGAGCAGGTAGATGCGGTCGTGGATCGTCGACGCGAACGTGAAGACGTGGCGGAAGCCGTCGATCCAGCCGGCCTCGCGGCCGAGCGCGCGGTCCATGTACGCGCGCGAGGCATGGCGGGCCGCCGGCGAGAACAGCGTGAAATAGGCCGCGATCAGCCGCAGCACCACGCGTCCGGCAGGGCGGCCGAGCGCCAGCGAGATCCACGTCATGATGCGCAACAGCGTGACGTTGCTGCGCTCCTGTCGGCTGGACCAGTTCGCGTCCAGTGATTGCGGCTTGCGGAGCCAGGTCAGCATGGCGACGCCTCCTGGCCTGCCAGGGCCGGCCGCGGGCTCAGCGTGCCGCTGGCCACGTCGCGCCCGCCCGCGCTCAGCGTGAAGCGGATGGACGCCATGCCTGCTCCGGCACGGTCGCCCTGCCACTGGTGATCGACCTCGACCCGTTCGCCGGGGCGGACCGGGCTGAGGAACTTGACCGTGCCGAGCTGGCTGACGTCAAGCGGGCGCCCGAGCGCCGCGCCGATCTGCAGGATCGCATGGTCCAGCAGCACCACGCCGGGCACCACGGGGTTGCCCGGGAAATGGCCTGCCAGTGCCGGGTGCCCGGCGTCGATCACGAAGCCCGGTGCGTGGCGTTGCGCCAGCCGGGCCGCGACCAGCGGCGCCAGCGCCTCGCGCGGCAACTTGCCCGCGGCGTTGCGCGGCAGCCGGTCGACGAGGCAAAGCGGACGGGGCAGGAAGACGGCATCGATGCGCGCGCGCAACGCTTGCAGGATGCGCGCGGCCGGTACGCCGGGGGCCACGGCCAGCGCCACCAGCCGCACCACGCGGCCGGCTGCCTCATCTTCGTGCACGTCGTCGGGCAGGAAGAAGGTGCCGTCTTCCACGCCGTCGATACTCGTGAGCTGCTGGTTCAGGTAGGCGAGCGAAGTGCGCTTGCCCGCGATCTTGATCAGGTCGGCCTTGCGGCCATGGAGCAGGAAGCGCGTGGCGTCGACCGGCGCGATGACATCGCCGAGCACGACCGGCTGGTCGATGTGACCGCCCGCGGCCCGGGTCACCGTGCCGGTGTCGCCGTCGGTGCAGGGATCGGGACGATGGTCCAGCGTGATGCCGGGCAGCAGCGTCCATGCCTGCGTTTCGGCGCTCGCGCGCGTGGCTAGCGCACCGGTCTCGGTGCTGCCATAGATCTCCAGCACGGGTGCCGCCAGGCCAGTCTGCGCCTGGCGCGCCAGGGCGCGGCCCAGCGGGGCCGTGGCCGACAGCACGAGGTCAGCCGGGGGCAGGTTGCCGGCTGCCTGCAGCAGCGCGCGCAGGTGCACCGGGGAAGTCACCAGTGCACGTGGCTGCGGCACAGCGTGCAGGGCGGCGCGGATATCGGCCGGATAGAAGGCCGAGGCGCTCGCCAGCGCCGCGCCGCCTTGCAGCGCCAGCATGACGGTCGCTTCCAGGCCGAACATATGCTGCGGCGGCAGCGTGCCGACCAGGGTCCAGGCGCGCCCGTCGCGCAGGCCGAGGCGCTGCGCAGTGGCGCGCGCGCCGCGCACCATCGCGCCCCAGGTCTTGGCATGCGCGACGGGCTGGCCGGTCGAGCCGGACGTGAAGACGCAGGCCATCAGCCGTTCGGCCGGGATCTCGGGCACGGCCAGCGGCGCCGTGCATACCGCCGCCTGGTCTGCCGACGCGTCGTAGAAGAAACGGGGCAGCGCCACGTCGCAATGCGCGTCGTCATGGAGGCAGAAGATGTCCGGCGCGAACGCCGCCAGCTGCCGCACCATGTCCGGGGTCTGCGACGACGGCAGCAGGCTCACCTTGCCGCGCAGCAGCGCGGCGCACAGCCCGACCGCGAAGCGATACCGGTTCGTGCAGGCGTTGAAGACGTGGTCACCGGCGGGCAGTCGTGCGGCCAGCGCGTTGACGTCGGCCAGGAACTGCCGGGCCTTGATTGCCCGGCCGTCTTGCCAGGCGACGACGCGGTCCGGTCCGGGAGATGAGAGTAAGGGGAACATGGTCATGGGCAACCCGCGTTCAGCGCGACGCGCCGCCACGGCTGGCGCGCGTGGCCATCACGACCCGATAGCCGCGCACGGCATCGAGCACGCCCGTGTGCTTCGCCGCCGGCAGGACGGC
>JACXTT010013019.1_pt1 | contig 10992 bp, 6 predicted proteins | sample 9270951 | NCBI WGS metagenome assembly JACXTT01 (sample SAMN15532306, study PRJNA645909) | rock metagenome | isolation source: weathered quartz diorite | place: Puerto Rico | collected 2017-06-21 | reverse complement strand
GGGCTTCCCATTGATATTGATGGAATAGTCAGTCAACTCATCACCGTCCAGCAACATAGCATATATCGGCTCGGTGTTTTTATTAACGATGGTTACCGTCGCCCTGACAAATTCTTTCTTTTCATAAGGAAAAAGATCAGCGTACATTTTAATACGGATTACTTTGGGCAATGGCAGACTCTGGAAATGTTTAAGCGTCTTTTCATAAATGATAGCCCGGTCTTCGTTTTCGGTTTTCGTCAGGTATTCATTCAGATAGCTTATGTTGTAATAAATGTACCCGCCGATTGCCAGGAATAGCGGCAGCAACCCAAAGACAAATAATTTGGTTTTGCTGTCGAATCTTTCCGGGATAAGCTGTAATCTTTCCTTAAATGATGAGTTGACACCACGGTTATAGAAAAGCGCTGCAACGATGATAAGTAACCCGGCTGCCAACAGCCAATACAGATTGAACCAAAGGATGGGCGCAACCATATGTCCCATGCCATCCATATCAGACATGCCGGATTTGGGGGTATAAGAATATAATAGCAGGTGGTAGTCAAACATGCCTGTACTATCCAGGAAGAACATCCCTATCCAGAGTGTGATACCAAATGCATAAGCGGCAAACTTATTATTGAAGATCACCTGTACCACATAACAGAGAACTGCTGCGGCAAGCAGTTTAGGAAGTAACACTACCAGGATATAGGTGAGGTAGCCCGCTAAGTTAAGTTGCGTAAACCCCTTAACCAACTGAATGATCACACCCACAACCAAGGGCACCAGCGATAAGCCGGTTGCGATGACCAGCAGCGAGATCAGTTTTGACCCGTTCAGCACCCAGTTTGGCGGCGGCAGCGAATCATTGATAAAAGCGTAACGGGTGAGCCTGTCGCGCTGCAGCGTCTCACCGGTGTAGAACATGATGATGAAAAAGATGAAGAATGGGAAGGCATCGGCAAAGATGCCAAGAAGCGAGACCGTCCGTGGCAGGTCGGGTACTCCGAAGTTGTTGTCACCTAACCAGAATACAAAACCTAAAAACACACTACCGGCGCCCACGATTATCCAGAAATAATTGTCGCGGATAATGTTAAGCAGTTCGAGTTTTATTAGGCTTTTTAAGGTGATTTTATTGTATCGGTCCAAAAAACTTACAGCCGGTATTTTGAGTGTTTTATTCGATCGTGAACCTGCTTCATCAATAGCTGCTTTGTCGCGTTTGCCGGCAAAAAAGGCCTCGAAATTGAACCGTAGATAGGTTATTATCAATACCACCAGGCCAAGCCCCGGCCATAGAAAACGGTTTATAGCCAGCGGGCCGTTCATTGCGATCAGGGAGTTATTATGCTGTGCCGTGCTGGCATTGTTCATCTGGAACCGTACCCCGTTTAGACCGAATGGGTCAGAAATGCCGATAACGGTGGCGTTGGTAGTATGATCGAGAAAAAACAGGGCGATGAAATAGAACAAAAACAGCAATATGCCTCCAAAGTAAATCACCTTCACATTCCGGGTAATAGCCACCAGTCCAAAGAAAAGTGATGAGGTAAAGAATATATTAGGAATTGCAATAAGGAGAAACGGATAGAGGTAATAAATGAGCCGATTGGGGCCGTATTGCGCAGGAACGGTTTTCCCAGTTAAAGGACCGATATATGTGCTCAGGTAAATCGCAACAGGTACGGCGAGCGCAATTAATATCATGAACACAAAGGAGCCAAGATATCTGCCCCAGAAATACCCGCTTTTGGTAATGGGGTAGGTGAGGTAATAATCTTTCGTCTGGTACTCGATGTCGCGGTATAGTGCGGTGCCCATCAATGACGAGCTGATCAGCATCATCATCATGGTCATGCCGCAGCACCAAAATGTGATCAGGTAGGGCGAATTGATGTGTTCCTTTTCGCCCACTGGCAGCGAACCGGTGGAGAAAGCGAATAGTGTAAACAGCAGTACGGCTGAAAAATAAAGGTAAACGGCGGGCCTACGGATCCGGTTCCGGATCTCGAACAGAAATATTTTCGAAAACATAAGTTGTTGTTTTTGATTGTTTTACATGGTATTCACATCTACGCGTGTGGCAATATTACTGAAGTAAACATCTTCCAGGTTGGGAGCTGTCGGAATAAAGCCATCCTGCGGTTGGCTGTCCTCTTTTAATACCCTGATATGCAGCTTTCCCGACTTAAGCTGGGTAGATATTACATTATAAACGTCCCGGTAATATTGTATCTCGGATTGGTTTATCGCCTTCGAATAGATCTTGCCTTCCAGTTCTTTCACCGCTGTTTCAGGATCGCCGGCGTACAGAACTTCACCAAGACAGATAATAGCAAAATTGGAGCAAAGTGTGCTCACATCCTCAACAATATGCGTCGACAAGATCACAATTGTATTCTCGCCCAACTGGCTGAGCAGGTTATAAAACCGGTTCCGCTCGGCAGGATCGAGGCCTGCTGTCGGCTCATCAACAATGATCAGTTTCGGGTCGCCGATAAGCGCCTGCGCTATGCCGAAGCGTTGTTTCATACCGCCGGAATAAGTGCCCAAATGTTTCTTGCGGTCCTTAAACAGGTTCACTTTTTCTAATAAGCCGAGCACCAGCTCTTTTCGTTCGCCGGCATCGCCTACTCCTTTTAGCTGTGCAATATGGTCGAGCATCCGCTCGGCTGATATTTTGGGATATACGCCAAACTCCTGCGGCAGGTAGCCAAGCAGTTGTCTTACCTGGGTCTTATTTTTCAGTACATCCAGGTTATCCAGGAAAACGCTCCCTGAATCTGCTTCCTGTAATGTAGCGATAGTCCGCATGAGCGAAGACTTGCCCGCACCGTTGGGGCCAAGCAGGCCAAACATGCCGTTTGTAAGCGTCAGCGAAACATCTTTTAATGCCGCTACGCCGTTGGCATAGGTTTTAGAAAGAGAATTGATCACTAATTTCATAGCTATTTGAGTTTTAATAGATGTTTCGCCTCGGCGCCGTTGATGATAAGGCTGGCGCTATCAGCCAGATGGTAGTTTATATTATTAAGATTGGTTCCTTTTATCCATAGGTGGCTTCGGTTCAGTATATTCAAATCTGCCAGGTCAAACTTGTTGTTTTGACCGATAGTAAGTACTGATCCGCTTTTGTCGCTTAAGCCGACGGTAGCAGTCAGATGTTTGATCTTGCTGTTTTGAACTGCCACATTCGAAGCAAAGTCTTGTTGTATATTAAGGCTATCGGCAACGAACCCATTGATCATGGTAGTACGCCAGTTAGGATCTTTTGCAATTGTATCGGTTACTTTGAGATCATCCACCAGGTAAGATGCATCGGCTTTGAAACCGGACAGATGGGGGCAAGAAACATATACGATATATTGAGCAGGCTCACTTCGGTAATGGTCCTGAAATTTCGCTCTGATGATCAGCCTATTCTTTTCTTGTTGAATATTGAGGTAATCCATTGCATGCGAACTCGCCATGACCTTAAAGGGCCCCTGTACCATCATAATATTGATAGCTGAGGACGATTCAAGCTCCACTGCATCGAAATTTTTATAATCCAGTTTTACAAAATCATGGTAGGGGTCGGTATAATCCCCCTTTTGATATTCGGCTTTAAGCCTCAGATCATAAAATGCCAGGCTGATGGTAAGCAAGGCGAATGATGCGATCAATATTTTATTGCTTGTCTTCATGTTGATCTCCGTTTAGTTTGATGGCCTCCTGCTCAGCTGCGAAATCATGGTATTGCTGCCTGATCTCGTCCATCGAAATGCCCAGCAGGTACATATTTTTAAATAGCTCGGGCAGGTTTTGCTGCACAAAGTTTTGTTTCCGGTAGGCTTTTACCTTTTCAAATCCGTCTTCGGCTACAAAAAGGCCAAGGCCACGTTTATTATAAACGATCTCTAATCCTTGTAAAAATTCGTACGAGCGCATCACGGTGTTGGGGTTTACTTCAAGTTCAACTGCAAGGTCACGTACCGAGAGTATCTTCTGTCCGGCGGTCCATTTGCCGGTCAGGATATTCTCGCACACAAATGCGGCAATTTGCAGGTATATCGCTTCGTTGTCTTTAAATTCCATCTCTAAACCTGCTTTTCCTTTAATCTAAAATAAGCCGCCGTCCATATCAGTACGGTCACAAGCATCATCGTTATCGTTACCGTGAGTGAGTCCGGCCCATCGGCGCTTATTGAATAGTATTTCGGGCCGACATCGAAATTGAGAAACCCGAAAGGCATCGCCAGCTTAATGATCCCTAGCCCGGTAATTGCCTTTAAGAATACGGTATTACATATCAGCAAGACCCCATAGCTAATGAAAAAAGAAAAGCCTGTTTTTATAAAGTGTAAGTTTCTGAAAAGTATCGCACCGAAAATGGTGATGGCATGCAGAATGGAATAGAGTACTAAAAGCATAGGCATTTCATCTTGCCGCAAGCTGAACAGTACAAAATGGTGATTTGCGTCCCAGTGTTTGGTAATGCCCAGTCCCCAAAGGGCCAGGTAAAAGATAGCCGTATAAACCAGCAGGAAAATGGGATAGGAGTATGTCCAGCCCACAAGAAACTTTTCAAATGCTGTAGCTGGAAGCGTAAGCGCCGGGATGGCTTTAGTTTTTTCCCCGAAATCGGTAAATACCGTACTCGTAAAAATGGTGCCCGCAATAAGCATTAGGATAATAAAGCATGCGGTCTGGAACCCGGCATCGGGCGGTTCGGGAACGATGAAGAACAGGAACGATCCCCCAAGCAAAATTACGCCGGTCAATACAGCGGTCGACATCAGGTAGGCGTGATAATGCTCAACGGTATGCTTAACAAAAAGGCGGCAGAAACGCTTTAAACTGAAAAAATTATTCATTACGGCCTCCTGTTTTTAGCGTTTCTACCAATTGCATATTTCCATTAGTTACCCCATTGAAAAGCAGTTCCAAGTCCATTTTACTGTATTTGCCTGAAGTGTTGTGTATGATGGCATGTTTGCCGCGCATGGTGTCCTCTTCGTACAAAACTTTCATTCCGGCGGTATGATCGAACAAACCGAATATCAGTTTGTCGGTTACTTCCTCTACCGGGCTGTTAACCACAATTTGGTGATCGTCAAGGATGAGGATGGTATCGATCAGGCTGTCAAGATCCCTTACCTGGTGGGTGGAGATGATGACGCATCTTTCCGCATTGAGCATGGACGCAATCAATTTTCTGAATTGAACTTTAGAGGGAATGTCTAGCCCATTGGTCGGTTCGTCCATAATGAGGACCGATGTTTTGGTGGCCAGGCCAAAAGCGATCATCACTTTCTTTTGCTGCCCGTACGACTGGCTGCTCATCAGCAATTCGGGGTCAACATCCAGCGTTTTAAGATTGGCGTAAAAATCCGTTAAGCTGAAATTGGGATAAAATCCCGCAGTGTTTCTCGCAAATTGCTCAGGCGTTAATGCCGGTGCATAAATATCTTCTGATATAAAGAACATGTCTTCCAGCATCGATACCGCTCTCCCGGCTGAATTCATTCCGTTCACAAGGCATTTACCGGATTTTGGAAAAGCTAGCCCCGCAATACTTTTTAGCAGCGTCGATTTTCCTGCGCCGTTCTTTCCAAGCAGTCCATAAATGTGGCCAGGGTTTAGCGAAAGGTTCAGGTTTTTAAATACCGGCTTTCCCTTTTTATACCAAAAATCAAGATTCTCAATCTGAATCATATTAGTGTATTAGTATAATAGTGCACTACAAATGTAGCGATCATTTTCATATTTCCAAGGAAAAATAAAAATATTTTTATAGTACTATGTAATAAATAGTACTATATTTGACATGATAACAATTGCGACATGAAAAAAATAACATTACTCACCGCTGTTCTCTTGTCAATATGCGCGATCAATGGGCTGTGCCAGGCGCCCATGAGGTTAGATAAAATAAACGACCTGATTCATACCCGGCTCGATATCAGGTTTGATTATCAGAAATGCTATGTATATGGGAAAGAATGGGCAACCATCAAACCTTGCTCTTATCCGACCGATTCGCTTAGTCTCGACGCAAAAGGAATGGATATAGATAATATCGCCCTGATAAAAGGGGATAAAAAAGTACCGTTAAAGTTTAACTATGATAGTTTGAAGATACGCATCAAGTTGGATAAGACATACCATGCTGATGAATCATATACTATTTACATAGCTTACACGGCCAAGCCTAATCAGCGAAAGGGAATAAAGAAGAACGAACGGGGAATTTATTTTATCAATCCGCAAGGCAAAGAAAAAGACAAGCCCACGCAGATATGGACTGAAGGCGAACCAGAAAGCTCGTCGGGCTGGTTTCCCACCATTGACCGGCCTGACGAAAAGGCAACTTCCGAAATCAATATGACCGTTCCGGCTAAATATGTCACCTTATCCAATGGCAAACTGGTTTCCCAAAAAAATAACAATGACGGTACGCGCACCGATAGCTGGAAAATGGATCGTCCAAATGCCCCCTATCTTTTTATGATGGCTGTGGGTGAGTTCAGGATTTATCATGATCACTGGCGGGGTAAACCGGTAGATTATTATCTTGATCCAAAATATGCGCCCTATGCGAAGCAGGTTTTCGGACAAACGCCTGAAGCGATGGAGTTCTTTTCAAAAACACTGGGTGTTGATTTTCCGTGGAACAAAGAGGCCGAGATTGCGGTGAGCGATTATGTAAGCGGAGCGATGGAAAATACGACTGCGACAGTGTTTGGTAATCCCTACCAGGGAAGCCCGCGCGAGTTAGCCGACTCCTATTTTAGCGCAGGTGTGCAGCATGAATTGTTCCATCAGTGGTTCGGTGATTACGTAACAGCTAAGAACTGGGCCAACCTGACACTAAATGAGTCATTTGCCGATTTTGGCGAGATCATCTGGCTGGAACATAAATATGGCAAGGACGCAGCAGATGAACATATTCACGATGGTTTGAAAGGATACCTTCAAAATAAAGATAATTACTCTAAACCGCTAGTTAACTACGACTATAAAATACCTGCTGATATGTTTAACGGTGTTACCTACCAAAAAGGCGGCCGAATTCTGAATATGCTTCGCAATTATCTCGGGAATGATGCATTCTATAAGGGGTTGCACATATACCTTACAGACAATGCATTCAGCAACGCAGAAGTAACGCAACTCAGGTTAGCTTTGGAAAAAGCTAGCAGACGCGACCTGGCGTGGTTTTTCAAACAATGGTATTTTGGTGCAGGGCACCCTGTATTAGATATAAGTTACAAGTGGGATAATGCTTCAAAAACCGAATCTGTTTATATCGAACAAAAACAGGATGGACAGCTTTTTAAGCTTCCTGTCGCGGTTGATATTTATGAAAACGGACAAGCTGTCCGTCATAAAGTTTGGCTCAATGCTAAAAATGATACCCTAAACTTCTACTCGGATAGCAAACCACATCTGGTAAATATTGACGCTGATAAAGTACTCGTATGCCAGAAAATAGATCATAAGTCGATTGATGAGTATGCTTATCAATATTTTCATGCTCCCTTGTATCTCGACCGTTTTGAGGCTCTGGAAGCGGCGGGAGACAACTTAAAAGATAGTCTTTCACAGAAAATTATTCTTGCGGCGGTTAACGACCGGTTCCCGGGGCTGCGGAAAAAAGCCGTTATGCTGATCGATCTGAAAGATTCGCTGATGCGGATAAAGGCGGAGCCTGAGTTGGCGGCCCTGGCCAGGATAGAAACAAACAATCAAACCAAAACTGCTGTGCTAAAGGTCTTGGCGAGGTTTAAAGACAGCAACAACCTGCCGGTATTTTATGCGGCCCTAAAGAGTGAGTCGTACAATGTTCAAGCAGCTGCATTATTCGGTATCAGCCAGGTTGACGAAGAAAGAGCAAGACAGGCTGCGCATGCGTTTGAAAATGACAATGAAGGTGAGTTAACCGAAGCCCTTTTTTATTTGTATGGTAAAAAAGGGGATCTAAAGGATTGGCCTTACATCTATAAGCGATATACTAACGGCAATCTACAGGAGAAAATCCACCTGCTGGCTAAATTTACTACGATGATCAATAACATTAATGATTCGGCTGCAACAATGCAGGGCATTGCTGCCTTAACAGAAATGGGCGTAAAATATAAAGCCGATGGCGTAGCACCATATATCATTAAGTTTTTGGATCGGATTAGCGAAGCAAAAAAGAAGAAGAATGACAACGCCTCGGTCAATGAAGCTGTTAATGGAAAAAACAAGATCAATCAACTGAAATAAATGCCGTACAACTTGGCCAAAAGCAATTGTCCTCTGCATTACAGTTTTGGTTGGGAAAAGCTCTGGCATCCTGAATCACGTATCCCCGAATTTGCTTTAGCCGATTTGTGCCGATTTTCTCTCCCCCTATCTGATCCCGCTGGTTTTAGGAGGTATCGATTATGAATTATTGTTAATTCAGCCGTTTAAAATCACGGAACATATGTCTTTTTGACAAATAGGAGACGCTTTTTTAATAAAAACTATAAAATCTATCTTTTTAGTAGTATTTATTGAAATTGTTTTTATATTTGTCACGAAGAACTAATACAAATGAAACTTTACTCTCAGAATCATAAGGGTATTTCCGGTTTTCATCGAATGCTTTGTTCCGCAAAAGCAGTGGGTATGGTCTGTTGTTGCCGCTACTAACAAACAGTAATCACAAATCATTCTTCATTCCGATTAATCTATTTATTGAAGGCGAAAGTCTTCCTGGTATCCAACAGCTTAACAACGAAATAATATGTGCATGAAATAATTTTTACCCTAAAAAAATAAACCGGCAAGGAAGCCTCGCCGGTCTTTTCGGATGAGTGAACAGCCGTAACGCCAATCACCACTGTTCATCATCCCGGTTTTACTAACGATTGAATCATTAACATAAAACAGTTAAATATATGGAAATATATGTCCATGCAAAAAACTACGTCTACCCATTTCTTAGAGTTCTAATTTTCATAATACTTCCGACAGCGGTATTTGCACAGAATACCAGCACACCGCTGATCAATTCACACCAGGAAGGTATTGTTCTCGATAGCGTGACCAAACAACCTCTGGCTGGCGTTACGCTCCAGATAAAAGGGGTAACACACTCTGTATCGACCGGCTCTGATGGCCGCTTTACTTTTATTACAGGTCAGAGGTTGCCTTATGCCTTAGTCGTCAGCTTTATCGGCTATAAAACCAAGGAGGTCATTGTAGACGGTACTCCTGTGACTATACGGCTTTCTGACGTTGTAAGTCAACTGGGAGAAGTTGTTGTAGTCGGTTACGGTACCCAGCGCAAAAGCGACTTGACCGGAGCAGTCGCGTCCGTTCCAAAAACATTATTGAACCAGCCCGCATCATCGTTTGACAACCTGTTGCAGGGTGGTGTATCCGGTGTGGCAGTAACGCAAAACTCTGGCCAGCCGGGCGGTACAGCGAACGTGCGCATCCGCGGGGGCAACTCCATTTCGTTCGGTAATGCGCCGCTGTATGTGATCGATGGGTTTATCATTTATAACAATAATGATTACACCAACGTCGGTTCAAATGGAACAAGCGTTGATGCGCTTGCGACTATAGATCCCAATGACATTGAATCGATCGAGGTGTTGAAAGATGCTTCTGCCACAGCGATATATGGATCACACGGTGCTAACGGTGTCGTGATCATCACCACCAAACGGGGCAAAAAGGGAACCAGCAACGTTAGTTTCAGTTCTTATTACGGTATACAAAAGGTATCTAAAACGCTTGACTTATTAAATGCCACGCAATGGGAGCAATTGGTAAACGATGTTAACACGAGCGATGGCTTGACACCGACATTTTCATCCGAACAAATCGCTTCAGCCGGAGTGGGTTCAAACTGGCAACAAGCTGTTTTGAGAACCGCGCCAATTCTGAATGATGAACTGACAATTTCCGGAGGCGATGAAAAATCCCGCTACCTGATCTCAGGCGATTATTTCAATCAGAAGGGGACCATCCTGAACACGGGTTTTAAGAGATACTCGGCCCGCGTTAATTACGAAAAGAATGTATCCGGGCATCTGAAAGTTACCGCTAATGCATTCGGCAGTCAATCTATCGAAAATAAGCTTTACGGCAGCTCTTATAACAGCATCAACTTTAGCAATGCCTTTGCAACGCTGTTGACGACATCGCCATTGGCGCTTATAAAGAATACTGATGGTTCTTACAATACCACAAACCCCTACCTGACTACGCCAACCAACCCGATACAGGACATTGTCAAAACGACCAACCAAACTACACTCGACCGCTTCCTCGGCAATTTTGCGGCGGAGTATAAGATTATACCCGACCTGACCTTAAAGATCAGCGCCGGTGCAGACATTCTTAATACTTCGCAGGATTATTATGCACCATCCTATACGGGGTCACCAGCGGGCGGTTCGAATGGTTATGCAACAAGCGGTTATGCATCGATAGGATCAGGTAATGAATTAAGCTGGCTGAATGAGAACACGCTGACTTACGATCATAATTTTAACGACAGGCATTTTTTAAATATCCTGGCGGGTTATACTACGCAGTATACTCAGTTTAAATCATCGGTCGCTTCGGCTCAAAAGTTCCCGAACGATCTGACAACTTATAACAATTTGTCATATGCGGGGATAGCGAACATACCAACATCTACAGCATCCAGCCAGGCACTTGATTCTTACCTGGGTAGGGTAAATTATTCTTACCAGCACAAGTATAATTTTACTGCTTCGATACGTGCGGATGGTTCATCCAAATTGGGCTCGAACAATAAATGGGGCTATTTCCCTTCCGCAGGGCTCTCATGGAATATTGATCAGGAGAACTTCTTCAAACCGCTTGAAAATACGATCAGTAGCCTTAAGTTGCGTTTAACCGCCGGCCAGACCGGTAACTCGGAAGTACCACCTTATGCCTCGCTTTCGTCGCTTGCGCCAATCAACTATTATTTCGGCAGCAAATTGGTTACAGGCATAGCACCGCTGCAAC
>JACXTT010013018.1_pt1 | contig 10993 bp, 9 predicted proteins | sample 9270951 | NCBI WGS metagenome assembly JACXTT01 (sample SAMN15532306, study PRJNA645909) | rock metagenome | isolation source: weathered quartz diorite | place: Puerto Rico | collected 2017-06-21 | reverse complement strand
AGAAGCCCAGCCAACGTGGTAAATCCGACGACTGCATTCTCATGAAGTTTGTGCCGGACGAAAAGCTTCGCGAGCGAATCCCTTTTCGTCACATTGCGCTCACGCCCGAGGGCGAATCGTTGGATTGCTTGTATCGCTCTTGCGAAATGGAAAAAGTCTATCAAGCCACGAAAGATTGGTTATGTCGAACGATTGAAGCTTTGGAACACGAGCGTGATATTTACGATCAGAGCGGTTGCTCGCTTCTTGGAATGGATAGCGATTGCCGGGCCGTCGCTCTTTATGAATCCGCTGAACCGAAGTGCGCTAATCCGGGATGCTCTTCAGCTTTTCATTGGTCCGCGCAAGGCAAGCTTTTTCGTTTTCCTGTTGGCCGCAAACAATTGCCCGCAGGGGGAGTCCACCAGGTCCGGCACTATTGGCTCTGTGAGGGATGTCGCCAGCAGTACATCTTAACTGGCGATCCGGTTTGGGGAGCAATCGTGCGGCCTCTGCCGCTTCCGTCTTCCACCCAGGAACTACGAAAACCCGAAGTTGACCAGCTGTGGCCACGCTAAGTCCTTCCAATCCCTCACCCGTAACTGAATTCATGCGAATTCCCTCCATGTGACGGCCATCACATCGCTTTGCTGCGCCCGTCACAGACCTTTTTTCTCGCAAATCGGACAATCAGGTCCGAAAGGGAGGAATACCTTGATCTTTCCGGCAATTCCCAAGCGGATCGAATCGGCGCTAAAGGCCCTGTGCTCTCTGGCCGAGGCGGCGACTCCCCTTCGCTCGAACGTGGTTGCCCGCCAAATCGAGGTTCCGCCGGCAGAGACTGCGAAGGTTTTGCAGCTTTTGGGCTGGGGCGGGTTTGTAAACTCCCGCCGAGGCACTAAGGGCGGCTTTTGGTTGTCTCGCCCACCCGAGCGGATTCATGCGAGTGAAGTCATTTCATTTCTCGATACCAACCGCAACTCGCCGGCTGCCGCAAACGACAAGTGCGGCGAAGCGCTCCGCGCATTGAGCGCTCAGTGTCAGAGGAAATTGCAATGTTTAACTGTGGCGGATCTTGCCTCGGGAAGATTTACGTGCGCAAGGAAGAATTCCGCCGGAAAGGGAGATTCAAAGTGAACAGATCAATACTGCTCGTTCTTGGAACGATGTTCGTGGCGGCTGGAGCCTGCGCGCAGACGCCGGTGTACACCAAACCGGAATCGGCAACGCCGATCCTCACAGGGTTTGTGGGGACTGCCGCTGATTTCCAGCCGGACCAGCAGCAAATTCGTCCGACCATTTCCCCAATCGTCCTGATTCCGTTAGGAGACCGTTGGCTCATCGAGAGCGAAGCGGAGTTTGAGGGAACCTACACGCACCAGACCGGCCAGCCCTGGGATCACGAGTGGGACAAAGGCGTTGAATATGCCCAGATCAATTTCATTGCGAATAAGTACATGACTCTGGTCGGCGGGCGCTTTTTGACGCCATTCGGAATCTTCAACGAACGTCTCCATCCCGGTTGGATTCGCAATCTGCCGAACGCGCCGATCATCACCGATATGGAAATGACGGACAGCAACGGCGGAATGGTCCGCGGGGCCATCCCGGTCGGCACAGCACTGAACGTCAATTACGCCGCTTTCTTTTCGGCGTCTACCAATAATTCCTGGGTCGGCGCGACACGAGCGACCGGCGGGCGCGTCGGCTTCTTTTTCCCGAAAGCGCGTCTAGAGATCGGCACTTCCTTTCAACGCAAGTTGCAGGATGACCACGTCAACACTTACGGGGTCGATTTCATTTGGCAATCGACGAAAGTCCCGCTCGATGTCCGCGGAGAAATTGCCAGAAATCGTTTCACCGGCAGTGGCTACTGGATTGAAGGAGCATATCGGATGCGCCGGGCACCGTTCTGGCGGCCATTTATGCGCAAGTCGCAAGCTGAGCTTCGATTCGAGCAGTTCTTCACGCCTACGGACATGCCGACGATACCCAGCGATGGTATGGGCGATATGCCGGACGTAAACACGCAGCGCTTCTTTGCCGGATGGAGTTATTGGGTCCGGCCCGACATTCGAGCAAATGTTTCCTACGGCCGCCAGTTCAACAGTGAAGGCGACCACAACATCTGGACTGTGGGACTCACGTATCGCTTCGCATTTCCGTTGGCAGGAGGTAGCAAATGAAAACGAAACTGACCGGAATCGCTTTGGCCTTCACACTTGGCTTCGTTGTGATCGCGATGGCGCAATCGCAAAGCAGCAACAACCAGTCAGCGAGCTCAACCACTTCGGCGTCCGCAGCGACGCCAGCGGCCAACGCTGACGACTCCACTCATTCTGGGGCGAAACCCGCGACAAAGAAGCCTGCGGCTAAGAAGGGACTCACCCCCGACCAAGCGTACAAGGCGAATTGCACGCGGTGCCATGCCGAGCTCCCAACGATGGACGCACGCCGGACAGCGACCATCGTTCGACACATGCGTGTACGCGCAAACCTTACAGAGCAGGAAGCGCGAGCCATTTTCGAGTATCTGAATAAATAAGGAGACGACCATGAAATCAGTGAAGACCGTTGCATTTCCTGCAGCCCTACTTGTCGGTTCGTTGGTGTGGGCGCAGGCGCCTAAAACCTATGAGGTTCTCGCAGACGGCGACAACGTATTCAAGGTCCCCGGCCAGAAGAAACCGGTGATTACTGTGAAGGCCGGCCAAGTGGTGAAGCTCAAGATCATCGGAAAGAAAGGCACGGAAATGGCAAAAGATGGCTCCGTGCACAGCTTCACCATCAATGCCCTAAAAGACCAGGGCTGGGACCTTCCAGTAAAGGAAGGCGCGAACGAATACACGGTCGTGGCGCCAGCCGAACCCGGCGAGTATGTCGTCGAGTGCGCCGTGAAATGCGGCAACGGCCACGAAGACATGAAGATGAAGCTGGTAGTGACCAAGTAATCGCGAAGGGACCGTTATGAGCCTGAGTCGTCGTGGATTGTTCAGTGCATTAGGAGGCGGGGCCGCTTTGGCGGCGCTTGGTGGAAGCTCGCTGAAGTTGGCAGCACGGACCTTAATGCAGGCCGTGCTGCCGGCTCGGTCGCAGGCCCCCACGAACCAAAAGTGGGTCATGGTGATCGACCTTGCCAAATGCGACGGCTGCCGCGATTGCACCAAGGCATGCAACAAAATGCACTACGTTCCGCCCATGCAGGAATGGATCAAGGTGTATGAAGTTGCCGACAACCCCGCGGCAGGCGAGTATTACCTGCCGCGGCCGTGCATGCACTGCGATAACCCTCCGTGCGTGAGGGCTTGCCCGGTGGGCGCAACGTTCAAGCGGACCGACGGTATTGTTGTCCAAGACAACGACCGGTGCATCGGTTGCCGCGAGTGCATTGCGCAATGCCCGTATTCGGCTAGGTCGTTCAACTGGGGCGAGCCGCCACACACACCGGACGAGATGGCGGTTCATTACTCCCCGGAATCGATGTATCCCCATCGCAAAGGCACGATTGAAAAATGCGGGTTTTGCCCGCACATGCTGCGCGAGGGAAAACTGCCGGTGTGCGCAAGCGCCTGCACGATGGGTGCTGTGTACTTCGGCGACGAATTCGAAGACGCTGTCACCAATTCCAAAGGCGAAACCATTCAGCTGAGCAGAGTCGCCAAGCGCGGAGCCGGCTACCGGCTGATGGAAGAGCTGGGCACAGAGCCGCGCGTTTACTACCTGCCACCAGCGAATCGGAAGTACGCGGCGCCAGGCCAGAGCGCGACGCTGGTTCAAATCCAGCCTGCGAGGCCAGCATGAAAAATCGTGAGGAATCACTGCTTCAACAAATGACCATGAACTCCGCGCCCTACTACGCGTGGCTAGCGTTGCTTGGCGCTGCCTTTCTCTTCGGATTGGTCGCCTATGCGATTCAGCTAAACAAAGGGCTGATCGTTACAGGGCTTCGCGACCAAGTCTCGTGGGGGATTTATATTTCAAGCTTTGTCTTTTGGGTCGGCGTGAGCAAGGGCGGAACAATGATTTCGGCGATCCTGCGGGTGACCAACGCGGAATGGCGAACGCCGATGACGCGTCTTTCGGAGGCAATCACGGTGCTGGCGCTGATCACCGGCGCACCGATGATTATTGCGGATCTTGGCCGGCCCGACCGCATCTGGCATCTGCTGCGGTACGGCCGAATCCAGTCGCCGTTAATTTGGGATTTCTTGTCCGTAATGACCTATCTCACGGCATGCATCATTTATTTCTATCTTCCTCTGATCCCTGACCTGGCGATTCTCGCGGATGACACTCGTTTCCCAGAGTGGCGGCGCAAGATTTACCGTGCATTGGCACTGAGTTGGAAAAACACGCCCGAGCAGCACCAGCTTCTCGAACGCGCCATTCACGTGATGGCCATCATCGTCATCCCTCTGGCGATTTCGGTTCATACGGTAGTCTCTTGGATTTTCGCCATGACACTCCGGCCGGGCTGGAATAGCACGATTTACGGACCTTATTTCGTGGTTGGTGCCATTTATTCCGGCGGCGCAGCGGTGCTCGTCGCCATGTGGGCCCTGCGCCGGGCGATGCACCTCGAGGAGTACATTCAGCCCGTACATTTTCGCAAGCTCGGGAAACTGCTCCTGGCGTCCACGCTGGTCTATCTCTATTTCAATATCAACGAATACTTGACGGTCGGTTATAAGCTTGAAGGGTTTGAGCGTGATTTGGTTGAGTCACTCTTCGTTGGTCGTTACGCCAAGATGTTCTGGAGTGTTCAACTCCTCGGCGTAATCCTCCCGATCGCCATATTGATGATTTTCTTGCTCTTCAAAAGGCTGGAGCGCTTCTCGGTAGGCGCGGTCGGAATCTCCTCGCTGCTCATCGTTCTCGGAGCTTGGGTCAAACGGTTCCTGATTGTCGTCCCTACCCTCGAAACTCCGTTCCTGCCGGCGCAGCGAATTCCCGCAGCTTGGACGCACTATTCGCCGACATTCATCGAATGGGCCATCGTCGTCGGCGCGCTGGCCGGATTTCTACTCGCTTATTCGATTGTGGCCAAATTCTTTCCAATCGTCTCGATTTGGGAAACGCGCGAGCATGATCAACCGGCCGAGATCCTAGCGGAACATCGTGTGGAAACGAAATTGAGGCCCGCGCCCACGGTTGCGATTACGTTGTTAGTCTTCCTCGGCGTTCTTTTTGTCCCGAGCACCTCCGCAACAACGACGAAGGCCAAGGAGCCTCCAAAGCCAGCGACGATCAACATGAGCTATCAGGTGGTGGAGCAAACCCAGGAAACACCGGCAACCACGACCAATGCTCCCGGAACGATCAGCACTTTGGAAAACCCCTTCGTCAGCCGGCGCTCGCGCGAGGAAGCACCGATTCCCGCGGTTTTGGTCTCGGCCAAGTTCACCGACGCTTCGGGCGCCCCGCTGGCCTTCAAGCCCGTTTCGTTTAATGTACGCACTTACTTCGGGACTCTTTCTCTTGGGAACCGACCAACTGGGGCCGACGGCGTAGCAAAGATGAAAATTACCGACCATCGCTTTGGGGCGTATACAGTTTCGGCCTCATTTGCGGGGGACGACAGTGCTGCCGCGGCAGCAAATTCGCTAGAGGTCATGGCAGCATCGCGGCCCGCGCCGGCCCTCCCTGAACAGGGAATGTTGATTACGCCCTATCCGACGTTCTGGATCACTTTGCCGTTCGCTTTATTCTTCGGATCTATGTGGGCGGTATTCGTTTACGTCGCACTTCTCGTCTTGCGAGCGCGGAAGTTAGGGATTGTGAAGCAGACTACCAGATAGGGACTACATGCTAAACTGTTCCTTGATGAGACGGCTCCTGATAACAGCTTTGACTCTGAGCCTCGCGGGACTCGGCGTCTCGCCGTTGTCGATTTGTACTCTCTTTTCGTCGAAAGCAGCGGAATGTGCAACGCCACAAACCGAGGCGCGCTGCGACCGGATGGACATGGAGAACAGTGGCGTCAAGGTGAGCGCCGCGCCGAATGCTTCCTGCTGTGCGCTCTCTCAAGCTCCGATTCCAGCGTCGCAACAGAACTCGTCCCAGGTATCGCTGGTATCCCTTCATGCCATTGTTTCTAAGTCGGTATGGCTTTCTCTTCCGCTCCTCCGGGAGCGTCCTTCCCATGCCGCGCCCGACGTATCTCCCCCTCTGCTTCAATCCTTCCTCTGTACATTTTTAATCTGAAACTGTCCTGATCCGGTTCGTCTGGGTCTTCGTGCGTCTTCACGTCCGCGGGAAGGCACAGGCCCCGGGGGAACTTTTCTGTCCAGCGTTCGAGAACTCTTAATTCAGGAAGGGGACAGTTTATGAAGGCTGTTTTGGCGTTTGTTCTTGCAAGTTCGCTATTTCTCGCCGCGGTGAGAGTCGCGTGGGCTCAGGAAGCACCGCAATCCGTTAAGCCAGAATCGCTCGCAGACTTGTTGGCGGAAGCCGAGCGGAATAACCCTCAGATTCAGGCTGCCCGGCATGAGTCTGAGGGAGCGAAGCTGGTTCCGACACAAGTGTCGACACTGCCTGATCCGCAGGTTGTTGTGCAGCATGTAAGCGTCGGCAGTCCGCGACCATTCGCGGGCTACACGAACAGCGATTTCGCGTACCTCGGGCTCGGTTTCTCGCAGGATATTCCTTATCCCGGAAAACTCCGGCTGCGCGGTGAAATCGCGAAGAAAGACGCCGACGTCTCGCAAGAGCGCTACGAGTTCGTGCGCAGAACGATACTCGCGGACGTAAAGGCAGCCTATTTCCAGTTAGCTTTTCTTGCGAAGCGTCGAGCCATTCTTGAAAGCGATGGACAACTGCTCCAACAAGTAGAGCAAGCAGCGGAAGCCCAATACCGCAGCGGAATGGGAAGTCAGCAAGAGGTAATCCAGGCCCAACTTCAAAGAACAAAACTTCTTCGTGAGATCACAGAAACAGAATTGGAAGCAGGGAAGGTTCAGACTGGGTTGAAGCAGTTACTCAATCGTCTGCAATCTGCACCAGATGTGACTCCAGCCGAGCCTTCAGAAACGCCATTAGCGTACAGCTATGACCAACTGCTTGCCGCGGCAAGGGCTAATAATCCCGAAATCGCGGGCGCACAGAAGACAGTCGAGAAGCAAGGATTACAGGTAGATCTGGCGCGAAAGGACTTTTATCCGGATTTCAACGTTCAGTACATGTGGCAGCGCACGGATCCGACGCAGTTTCGCGCGTATTACATGCTGACCCTCGGTGTGCGCATTCCTATTTATAAGCGACGTAAACAACAACCAGAACTCTCTCAGGCCCAGGCGGATCAGGACCGCGCGCGAAGCGAGTACGAGATGCAGTCGCAGCAAGTTGCGGCTGAGCTTCGCCAACAAACGTTGATCGCCGAAAAGTCAACGGAGCTTCTGAAAATTTACCGCGAAGGGCTCATCCCGCAAGCACACGCGGAGCTCCAAGCTGGACTGGCTGCATATCAATCGAACCGGCAAGACTTCCAGGCTTTGCTGGCGTCGTTTCTCGACGTGCTGAAGCTCGACGAAGAGTACTGGCAGTCGCTGGCCGAGCGAGATACGGCTGTGGCACAGATCGAACGAGCGTCCGGATTGTCGCTGCGGTGATGGGGGTAACGATCATGACGAACTATCGCAAGGCATTTCTCTTCGCATTAATCAGCAACCTCGTGCTGGCAAGCATCTTGATCGCTATTTGGTGGAAGGATCGAAGTCCTTCGCCGATAGTGCATCGCGCAAGCCCGGCGTCAGAAGCCATGGCGCAGTCGTCCCAAGGGAGCTCGCCAGGACTAACCCCACCGCCCTCAGAAACTCCGCTCGCGCCCGTACAACTTTCGCTGGAACGGTTGCAATCAATCGGCGTTAGATTCGATGAGGTCAAGCGCAAGCCGGTGAATGACGAAATCCGCGCGACCGGCACTATCGCGATGGACGAAAGGAAAATCTCCTACGTACAAACGCGATTCTCCGGCTACATCCAGAAGGTCTTTGCGGATGCGACGTATCAATACGTCCGCAAGGGGCAAGCGCTTTTTACAATCTACAGCCCCGAACTGGCCGCGGCCGAGCGTGAGTATCTGGTTGCAAAACAGAATGCACAGAACCTCTCACAGAGCACCGTTCCTGGAGTCGCCTCCGGAATCGGTTCTTTACTTGACGCTTCTGCGGAGCGTCTGAAGCAGTGGAACATCCCGCAACGAGAGATCGAACGGCTAGAATCCACTGGACAGGCGTCCCAAGAGCTGGAAATCGATTCTCCCGTAAGCGGCTATATCACTGAACGCAATGCGATTCCGAATGCGTATGTGCAACCAGAAACCAAAATCTACACCGTCGCGGACCTTTCGACGGTCTGGGTGATCGCTCAGATATTTCAAAATGACTTGGGGCGGGTGCGTGCGGGAACCGCCGCGGCACTTACGGTTGACTCCTATCCTGGTCGCACCTTCCACGGAAGAGTAGATTTCATTTATCCAGACATAGACATGACCACCCGTACAGCACGGGCGCGAGTCGTTTTTTCCGACCCACAGCTCACTCTCACTCCAGGAATGTTCGTAAACATCACGATTCAAGTCGCAATGGGGAGCCAGGTGGTTATTCCCGGCAGTGGAGTACTGCACAGCGGAACAAAGCAGCTCGTCTTCGTGGATCGGGGCTCAGGATATCTGGAGCCTCGCGAAGTGGAACTCGGACCCCAAGCGCGCGACGAATATGTGGTTCTCAAAGGTCTGAAGCCAGGAGAGCGAATCGTCACGTCCGCCAACTTCCTGATTGATTCAGAAAGCCAGCTGCAAGCAGCCATCGGCTCGTTTGCTCCTCCTCCGCCTGGAGCAGGTGCTTCGGCCTCCATGAACCAAACGCAGCCTGCCGCTCAGGTTGAGTTTTCGACTGATCCCGCTGCTGTGCGAAAGGGCACCAACACGTATCGAGTGAAGCTCAAAGGTGCCGATGGCTCGCCCATCAGCGGGGCGCAGGTCAGTGTCCGCAGTTATATGGCGGGCATGCCGGAGATGGGCATGGCTGCAATGAATGTCGTTACTGCTCTGACCGAAAAGTCTAGTGGCCTGTACGAAGGCCGAGTGTCTCTGGAAAGCGGCGGCACTTGGCAGATTACCATCACTGCAATGAAGGGTGGAGCCGTCGTGGCGACGAAACAGCTCAGCATCACTGCAGAAGGGGGGATGTAGCCATGATCTCCCGCGTCATAGACTGGTGCGCAAAGAACCGTTTCCTCGTCTTTACTGGCACGCTGTTGCTGGTGCTGGCGGGCATTTGGTCTCTCAGAAACATCCCGCTGGACGCCCTGCCCGACATTTCCGATGTGCAAGTGATTGTCCACGTCCCTTGGGAGGGGCAACCCCCGAACATCATCGAAGACCAAGTTACCTACCCGATCGTCACCACGCTGCTCGCTGCACCTCACGTGAAGGCAGTACGCGCCCAAACCATGTTCGGTGATTCATACATTTTTGTCGTTTTCGAAGACGGCACAGACTTGTACTGGGCCCGCTCTCGCGTTCTTGAATACATTCAGCAGCTACAAGGCGTCCTGCCGAGAAACGTTTCTCCGATGATTGGCCCCGACGCAACGGGGGCCGGCTGGGTGTATGAATACGCAGTCGTTGACCACTCAAATCAACACAGCCTGGCCGATTTGCGAAGCCTGCAAGATTGGTATCTGCGGTATCAGTTGGAGACGGTTCCCGGAGTTGCCGAAGTCGCTTCGATAGGCGGCTTTGTTCGCCAGTATCAGGTAAACCTCGACCCCAATAAGCTCCGCGCTTACAACATCCCACTTTCCATGGTGATCGACCAGGTCCGCAACAGCACGAACGAAGTCGGTGGGCGCGTCCTCGAAATGGGCGGGGCGCAGTACATGATTCGCGGGCTCGGCTACCTCCGTTCCATTCAGGACCTTGAAACGGTGCCCGTAGCAACGAAGAACGGTACTCCCGTGCTCGTTCGCGATCTCGGAACCGTGTCGTTCGGCCCTGACATTCGTCAAGGAGTTGCGGAATGGAACGGTCAGGGCGAAACGGTGGGTGGAATCATCGTCATGCGCGATGGAATGAATGCGTTAAAGGTCATCGACGGGGTGAAAGAAAAACTTGCGGCAATCAAACCATCGCTTCCTCCGGGCGTGGAAATTGTCACGGGGTATGACCGCTCAGGTTTGATTCGGGCGTCGATCGAAACCCTTCAACGTGATTTGCTGGAAGAAGCGATCATCGTGAGTTTCGTTACCATCGCGTTTCTGTTCCATTTTCGCTCGGCTCTGATTCCGATTCTCACCTTGCCCATCGCTGTCCTTGGCTCGTTTATTCCGATGTATTACCTCCACGTAAGTTCGAACATCATGTCGCTTGGCGGTCTGGCGCTCGCTATCGGGGTTCTTATTGACGCTGCGATAGTGATGGTCGAGAACGGATATCGCCATTTGTCGGAGCACATCGCTGCAAGGGCAGCATCGGGAGCCGAACTGACCGCAACGGAACGACGAAGCATCCTTATGGGTGCCGCGAAGCAAGTAGGGCCTGCGATTTTCTTTTCTCTTCTTATCATCCTCGTCTCCTTCCTGCCGGTGTTTTTGCTCGAGGCTCAGGAAGGGCGCATGTTCCGCCCGTTGGCATGGACTAAAACGCTGTCCGTTGCATTCTCTTCGATTCTTGCAATTACGCTCGTCCCTGTGCTGATGGTGATTTTTCTTCGCGGTCATTTGAGGCCAGAGTCCACGAACCCCTTCTCGCGTTGGACTCAAGCACTGTATCTGCCTGTGCTTCGTTTCTGTCTCCGGTATCGGAAAACGACCTTAGTTCTTAACCTCATCTTCTTGCTTGTGACGCTGCCACTGGCCTGGAGGATCGGTAGCCAATTCATGCCGCCCCTATATGCAGGTTCATCGCTTTACATGCCGACGGCGCTCCCGGGAATCGCTATCACGCAAGCCTCGGCGTTGCTACAAGAGCAAGACCGCGTCATCAAATCTTTTCCGGAAGTCGAAAGCGTCTTTG
>JACXTT010013017.1_pt1 | contig 10993 bp, 9 predicted proteins | sample 9270951 | NCBI WGS metagenome assembly JACXTT01 (sample SAMN15532306, study PRJNA645909) | rock metagenome | isolation source: weathered quartz diorite | place: Puerto Rico | collected 2017-06-21 | reverse complement strand
GAAGAATCCGTAGCCGGGCATACAAACCTCCCATGGAACAACTTAAGCAAATTCTAGGCCTCATGTGGGGAGCGCTCAATACCTAGTCACGTCACGAGTTCTGCGAGGTGGTGGCGCAGGGTGTGACCGCAACCGTTACGGGGGTTGAGATCGGCACGGTCTTAACCGACATCCACGGCAATGGGAAACTGGCCGAAAGTGGCGGGGAACGTGGAGCAGAAAAAGTTAAGACCTATTTGATAAAGCTTGGTCGGGGTTGCACGCACCAAGTTACACGTGAACGTAATCTTCTTAGTAGTGGAGTTCACTGATGACATCACGTTGCTCTTAGTGAAGTTGAGAGGCTCGCTGAAATTGTCCCAACCGGCGGTCCACTTCGTCGTCATTGCTGCCAAGGGTTGCGCCGAAGCCGCGGTCGATAGCAGGACCAGAACTGCAAAGAGCAAGAATATCGTTTTCATATCGTCTTTTCTCCTGAATTTGACTGGGCGGTCCGTTGCGGGAGGGGGCACACGGGACTATATCAACTTGGTGTTCGTTTTCAAGCACTTTGTGATTGCGACCGCTAGCTTGACTTGCCAAGCCGTTTGCTGTCGAAAAATCCCGATTACACTCATTGACTTCGGAGGAGAGCAATATTCAGGATGTAAACTGCTGAAAAATAGACTCAGAGCCACTTCGTACCAGCAGAAAAGTTCGAAAATCGTCCTCTAGGGCCGACCATTTCTTTTCAAACACTTGCAAAATGGCCAGGTCTTGAGGGTTTACACAAAAGGGTTTACATTGACCGGGCTGGCTGCTTACCCGATGTAAACTCCCGCCAGACACTTGCGGCAGCTAAACTCACAGCTTCTACTCGTTCTTCCCACCACGTGCGGTTGTAGACATTCTGCGTCACATCCACCGTTGCATGACCCATGTTGTCGCGGGCTGGTACTCTTCTCACTCTTCTCGCGACAAATGGCGGCCAAACTGACATCAGTGAAGTCGTCGCGAATTTCGCTATGCTGGTTGGCTCTCTAGACGCTCCGGTTGCGTTCTACGTCCGGTTGCTGAATCCGCAGACGATGGAGTTTGCCGACGTGGAAAAGTTCTTTCGTGAAATCGTTGACTCCGCTGTGCAGAAGCTGGGTTATCGACGGGCCGAGATGGGCACAGACGCGTCGCAGCACGGCTTCATGAATGTGGAAATCTTCGAAATGCTCCACTATGCAAGCATGGTAATCGTTGATGTTACTGGTCAGCGCCCGAATTGCTTTATCGAACTGGGCTACTCCCTCGGAAGAGGGAACCGCGTTATTGTGACCGCGAAAAGCGGCACCACGTTACCTTTTGACCAACAAGCCATTCCCTGTTTCTTCTGGAGCCCTGGTAAGCCTGCTGAGGACACGCTCCGCGATTTTCAAGCCTTCATTGACAAGCACCTGAACAGGCCGCCCTTAGTCCTCTAATCCCTCTACCGCGCTGCCGCAAGCGCAGGCTCCACAACCGTAAACCGGTCGGGAGCCACTGTGACGCTCGCATCAGGATTGTAATAGTCGAATAGCGTGTGCGGTGCTGCTTGCGCATCCACTGCCATCCGAGGTGTGAAGCTCAGCGAGAATTTTGTGCCACCAGCTCGCGGCCAAACGTAAGCGACGATCCGATCTGGAAGGACATCGAACGACGACAGGTCCCAGCCGTTCTCACTCATCTGCTTTTGTAAGCCTTCGCGATCAACATCGACTCCGGGAGGAATCCCGATTTCCGCAATCATCATGCCGTGACCGGCCGAACCGATTCGCTCAGCAAGGACACTGCACGTGACCTTGGCTCCGACTTCCAGGCGGGTTCGGTCACACGATACATTCAGCTTCAATGGTCCAGACTTTGGGATCGCCAGGGCAGACGTCCACGGAACGTAATATTCGGTCACTGTTTGCGCACTACTAAGGGTTCCTCCGCCGGAAATCTCTATCGTGTTCGTCCCCGTGTGTGCCAAAGATGAGACATCGAGCAATTGCGGACCGAGAGATAGTGCTTGACTCGTCCGTAGCGCTTGCGGCGAACCGTTCACAGCTATGCGCAAGGGTAGCGCGGTACTGGACGTTTCACGCGAAGTCAACAGCATCAGAGCGTCTATCACATTCACGGTCGTCTGTGTCGAGTACCAGGCTCCATATCTGTCCTTCTGCGCTATCAGGAATTCGAGTCCGCGGTTTGTCAAAGCTCGATCTTCCCTGTGGCCTGCCCGATCCAGGAGCTGGACTGCTAGTGCCGTCGTCTCAACTCTTCCCGCATGCCCCCAACCGTAAAACGGAGTGTTCGTCAGCATTTCCCAGTAGCTGCCACCTCGCTCGGTTTCAGCCGCTGACCGCAATTTTGCCAGAACCCGATCTGCACGCTGGGGCTGGCCTGCGGAGATTTCAGCCAAACCGTAGCTGGCGAAAAGATAAGGATCAGTAAAGTTATTCGTGGCCCCGGCCACATTATCGAGAGCGCGGCGGATAGCGCTCTTCTCGACACCTGCATTCTTCTCCTTCGGGTCTGAAGGCTGTGTCTCAGCGAGGATGTGCGCAATGTAAGAGGTGAGAATTGCGTCCTCAACGGGAGAGCTGGCATACCAGCGATGCTCAACCCAACTCCCATCGGCCTTCTGCTGCCGGAAGAGCCATTGGCGAGCACGGTCGAGGATGTTTGGATCAACGGGTGCAAATTCGGAAGCGTCGTGCAGGAACCGCTCGGCATACGCGGTCAGCGCGAGGTCAGGCTCACCGCGTCCCCAGTACGTGAATCCGCCGGAATCATCAAGGTAGCTTAGCAAACGCGTGTAACCAAGTCCGACATACCGCACAGCGCGGTCGTGGAGCGGGCCAAGTGAGCGCTTGCTCTCTTTTTCAAATTTCAGAAGCAACACGCTCGGATACGTAGACGAAATCGTTTGCTCGCCGCATCCCCACGGACGTTCCAACATACCTTCCAGCGATTCAGTAACTTGCGAGAGCAGATCAGGATAGATCTTCAGATCAGTGTGGACTGAGCCGGATATCGCCTCGGCCGGAATATCGAATTGCCAACGTGTGTTGCCGCTGACGATTCGTCCATCGGTGTGCGTCAGCTCAGCACCATCTGGATGGACCATCACAGAACGTTCAATGGCATCGGCCACGGTGGGACCGCTCGCAATCACTCGCTGTCTGCCTAGCGCGGTTGCCGCGATTGCTTCGAACGGGAAGATCAGCTTCGTATTGCCACCTGGCGAGAGTGATGCTTCTTGTATTGGCGTCGAGCTTGAACGAAACCAGTCTGCTGCGGGCATCTCGACTTTCACTCGTTCCGGTTTCTCCGTGTAATTCCGAATGATCACAGGCAGAGAGATACGGTCGCCCAAGGTCAGCACCTTGGGCGGATCATGCTCGACGAAGAACGGCTGGAAGCTCTTTACCTCTTTATCCACGGTTGCTAGCCGGCCATCGAGTGTGGAGGCAATCAGCGAGATTTTCCAAGTTGTCAGGTTGTCGGCAAACTTCCAATTGATATGCGCTCGCCCGTTGAGATCGGTCTCAACAGAGGGCTGCCACAGCAGCGTTTCTGGGAAGTATTGCCTCAGGCGAGGAGTTACCGTCGCCTGCTGTGCGAGATCGGTTGTCGCCTGTTTGTTTACAACCTGCGAAACAGACGCGGACTCGGTATTCATCGGTTGGACCGCCGCAGCGACCTCCACTGTTTCGGTCGCAGCAGCAAGTCGCAAGGTCGCATTAACTTCGACCGCTTCTTGCGCCCGAACGACAATGCCACGCAGAGTCGTTCTCATGAAACCAGCAGCCTGCACTGAAACGTCGTATACACCTGGCGGGAGATCAAGAATGAGATAGCTTCCGCTCGAATCCGTAGTTGTTTCGTACTCGGTATTGGTGTTCGCGTTGACGGCAACAACTTTCGTGTTCGGAACCACCGCGCCACTCGGGTCGGTGATAACACCGCTGATTCCACCAGTGTCGCCGGTGAAGAGCACGTGCACGGTCGGGTTTGAGGTTTTACCGGAGACGGTGACCTCTGACAGGACTGCTGAGAACACGGCCACATCGAGTCGTCGTCGGTATCGGGAAGGCCATCCGCGCCCATGCTGCGAATCTTTATCAGACGGTTCCATACTGTGATCGGCTCCGTTTTGACCTGTTGATTGTTCTGCACCCAACGGTCACTATAGCGAGCCACTGCAGCAGTCCATACCAAGTATGGCCGACCGTACGGGTCACGCAAGTCATCGAGACGGACTTCGGGAAGGAGGAGTGCCTTGAATTCGCTTGCCGTATCTGGCGTCTTGCCCGCTGCCTGAATCCTGCTCGGGAGCAGTTTGTCAATCGCCGCCCGTGTTTCGGCGAAATAGTCTATTGCTGAAGTGCCAACGGCATATTCTTCACCGGGCTTGCCATCCTCGCCGCGTGTCTTCGCAGTGACCGTGAATTGCGCGCCGTTGATGCCGAATTCGAAAATGTATGGGTGTTCCCAAGGGTCGAGCAGCTTTGAAAGATCGACGCCTATGTCGTATAGCGCGGTTCTCAACGACGGCAAATCGCGAACGAAGCCGCCGTTTTTACGGTGATACTCCTGGAGGGCGCGCGTAACTTGCCGCTCCGTTGCAGCATAGAAACCAACGCTCCGCCGCGCAGCCATGAAATCATCATCCGTTCCAATTTTCTTATCTGGTCCGGGGCTAAAGATGTCGAGCACATAATCGTTGCGATCCACGCTGAATGTGGGGACGAATTCCGAACCCCACGGATCTTTGAAGCCGGACCAAATCAGATGATGGCGCTGCAAGAGCGCGTCGAGCTCTTGCCGATTTCGAGGGAGAGTACCCACTTCCTTGCGATCCCCATCCAGCGCAGACAACAACGGCTGAAGTGTTCTATCGACTTCGCCCTTGTAAACATCTCCAGGAGATTTGTTGTCATTCTCGTCCCCGAAAACGGGCGAGTAATTCCCCCATCCGTAGCTGTAAGCGTTCAGCAGAAAATCGGCGGCAACGTCAAGGTCTTCGGAGACTGGTTCGCCCGTGTCCACGCGATCCAGATCGGCGCGGGTAAGATTTGCAAGCTTAGCCTCGCCCTGATACCACCAACCGCCATATGCACCAAATCCAAACGGGTCGCGAAGGTCTTCGTCGATTCGAGCCCGCTCTTCGACCGCCTTGTCGAAAATGACGGCGCCGACCACACTCGGGATTGCTGAACCCGTAGCTGTACGGACTTGCACGGTCGCCGCAGCATCTTGGCCCGGCCGGTACTCATTTCGGTCGAGGTGAAGGGCGAGTTTTAGATCGCGGTTTTGCGGATAGATAATCGAGCGAGCCGCAGACGGACCATAACCTCCATAGCCACTGGCACGTCTCATGTCAATCGCAAGCAGTCCCAGTTGGCCCACGAACTCACTGCTGTAAGGGATTCTCACCATCCCCCAGTGATGCCGCAGTCGGACCGTGAAGCTGTGCAACACCTTTGATTGATTGGCGAGTTCCACAACGATTTCGCCGTCAGAGTCGGAATAGATCTCTGCCTCAATCGGCTCTTCTGGAGCGAGTATGGTTTTCTTAGTGACCACGCGAAGGAAATGTCGGTCCTGTTCGGGCCACAGGTTTTCCTTTGACAAACCGGTTGCGCCCTTACGGTCCCGAGCCACAAGGATCAAAGGCAATTCCTTGCCTTCGTTCGCGAATGCCGGTTTTGGGTTTCGAATGCGGGCCACTCCGTAGCGGCTCGTGTGCACGGTTGCCAGTAGCCGCTCACCGTACCCATCGGGAGCAACAGTTCGAACTTCAACATCACATTGCACGGGCGATCCATCCGCGTACGAAGTTGAGACAAAGAATTCATCTGGCAGGCCGCGGCGCGATGAGTCCTGCGGCACGTAGTAGACATGGATTGGATACTTCGTAACCCGCACATCGAACCGGCGCTCCTCCGTGCGCCCAGTCGAAGGATCGGTTACATACGCCGTGTAGGCGACATCGCGAGACTTGCGATAGGAGTATTCGTCCAGGTCCGCCCGTTGCTTTGATAGATCAAGAGTCGCCCGAAATGTGCCCTGATCGTCCGTCGTTCCCGAAATCGGGTCGCTTTCCTCAATCTCCCACTTCTGTTTCGAAAAATTCCATGTTCGCTCCTCCAGTTGCGCAATACGCACCATCGCTTTAGGCACTGGTTTGCCGAAGAGATACGCGGCGTTGATATCGACCGATGCTTTTTGCTCGGGGAGGTAGTAGCCGCGGTCGGGCTTTGCATTGACAACAAAGGTAGGCAACTCGTAACGGCTGATCCGCACTACTCTCCGGTCTGCTGCCGCGGACATCGGGTTATCTTCGTCATCAGAATCGTCGTCTGTATCGACGTATTGGCCGGGATAGGTTTTCGCCAGAATGCGATAGCTGCCGAGCCTTATGCGGTCTGGGATAGTCCAGTCAGTTGCGACAACGCCGAACCGTGATGAGGTGCGTTCATCCCGGAACACAACGGTTCCGTCCTCATCCTCGACTTGGATGTAGATCTTCTTTGCGGCGAGTGCACGGTGCTCATCACCAAAGATGAGTGCGCGAATGTGCAGTGCTTGGCCGGGCTGGTACAGAGGTTTATCCGTCTGCACGAAGATTCGGCTAGGCGCACCGATCTTCAGGTCATTTTCTGCGTTCTTCTTTACTGACCCACGCTGGGCTGAGACTGCAATTTCAAGATCGCGGGCTTGGATATCGCCAGGCAGTGACATTGAAACCACCGCATAGCCGTTGGCGTCCGTGGTGCCCGCTGCCGAAGCTAAAGCAGTTCCCTCAGCGCTCCCATGAATTTGTGCCCTGATCGCAACACCGCCAATAGAACAACCTAGGACAGGCTGACTGGCATGTACGCGAACGAAGAACTTCTTAGCCTGCTGAACCAATGCAGGTGCTGAAACATGCAGCGCGAAATCCTGTACCGATTCAAACAGTGGCAAAACGCCGTGGGCCAATTCAGCACCATTCGCAGTAACGCTGTAGGCCAACCGATACCACAGCAGGTCGTTACTCTTCTTTGGAAGCTCGGGCAGCGTGATCGAAGCTGATATTCGGTTTGTGCCAGCTTTTAGTTGTGCAGGTAAAGAAGAGGAAGCGACCGCATTGCCACTCGGGGCGATGATCTCTAGTTTGACAACTGCAGATTGATGACTCTCAGCCGAGTTTGCCCTCAGAACGACAGCATACGTCTTTCCACTCAACGTGATCCTCGAAGCATGTTCATCAATTCGAAGAGACTGCCCCGCAGCAGTGGCAAGCAGGGCTAACACTGCGGCGACAAGATAATGATGTCGCATGTGGCGCTCCTGAAGCAGGAATGGCCCAGCAAAATGATAGTGCTCGTAAGTGCTCGAAGCACTGAGAGGATTTTACAGCTATCAGGGAAGTTCGAGACGGCGGCCAAAATCCGTCCCCGTGCTACGTGTGCGCGATTGCTGCTTCTGCTTCTCTTTGCAGGACTAGTGCTCGTGTGCCGACGCACTAGCGGAACAGAAGTCGCGGGTGCGAAGCGAATAGGACGTTGCTTCACATTAGGCGGGGAGGGGTATTTCGATGTGATTGAACTCCCACGCTTCGCGCAGGTGGACGATAGTTGAATCCCTCTGTTGTACGTCAATGCCGTGGGCATTGAACTCGAACTGCGCCCAAAACAAGAAATTCAGGTAGACGGCTTTGCGATTTGTCGAGACCTCGCAGACAAAATCCATTCGACTGTAGTCCCATGTCTTCGCCATAGCGACGAATTGCTCGACTGCATCCTTCTCTTTGAGACCAAAACCGTCCGGCACGAAGCCCTTAAAGTCAGAACCAAAGAACCCAGAGTTCAGGTTGATTCGTCCTTGGATCGAAGCGTTGAACTCCTGAATCTGTTCGGCGGGAATCCAGTATTCGAGGTGCTTGGCTGATCCCACGGTATGAGGCTCAAACTTGGTGAGATAGGAGTCAGCGACCTCGAATTGGGTGACATACCCTGCGAAGCTGGACTCTTTTGTATTCCAATCCCTCGCGATCTGGGTCGCGTACTCGACGTTCGTCACGGGATAGAAGATCGGCTGGTGGGGCAATCGAGGCGGAAACTCCCGCATTCCGGAATCCCATATCAGTGCGAGTTCGTGGAGACCTACAGGGCGAAAGAGTGCCGTCATCTTCGACACTCCTGCCCCGCTCGATAGTTATTCCAAAATCGAAGATAGGTCTCGCTCACGAGAGCAGAGATTTGGCCTCTGTCCACCTTCTCCGGTAGTGGACCATCCGTTTCCGCCTTTTCGAGTTCAGAGAATAGGGAGTTTGCCAGATTGAGCACTCGGTCGAGGGAACCGTAGTTTCCAGTGCGAATGGTAATCAGCAACTCCTTTTCGGGGCGAGGCAGTGTGATCGTCCCGGAGCGCATTAACTCGATGCCTTCATTCAGCAATCGAATGACGTGCATTGCGGCTTTGATGTCGTACCCATGAGCGCCGATTAGCTCATGCCGTTGTCCCTTCTTCCCGGCACCGATGCCTTGTAGACGGCGGATCTGTGCCTCTGCGAAGCCACGGAACTGTGTGGACGCTTGGCGCGAGACAAACACGTCCCGGTGCTTCAAGACTTCCTCCCAAAGCTCCGGTTTGGGCGCGTAGTTTTGAGAAAACAGAAAATGGAGAGCGGTCGGATTTCCCTTCGCCGCCAACCCTGCCCACTTCCTCAATGAGTACAGGCACACGTCAACATCGTCCGGCCCGTTCCGGCGCTCATCGCCAGCCGTGCTCCAGACATGGAAATCCTGCTTCTCCAGACCGAGGACGAGTTCGGGCGGCTCCAGATAGACGCCGTAGACATCCAAATCGTCCGTGTTCTTCACTTTTGCCCCGTGAAGTTCGCTGCCGCCCACGAACAAATGAATGAGGCTGTTCAGGTGCGGAAATTGCGACTGCTGGACGGCGGAAATCAGTTGTTCGGAACGGGTCAATGAAGTTTCCTTCTGTTCAGCAACGCATGTCGGCAAAAGGTTCTGCCACGATTTGGTATTCATCCTCGTAAACAACGTAACCCACACGCTTCACCCTTAAGGTTTGCACATGGACGCCGTGGTTCTCTAGGATCGCAACCAACTCGCGGATTTGAGCGATGTGGTCGATGGCAGTGTCCTTGAACCAAGACAGCGCCCGATTTTTCTTTCGGTAGAAAGGTGCCTTGGCTGCCGTAAAGCGCGTCGGGCGCTCCAGATTCGCACTGAACCACCATCGAACCATATCATGCTGCTCTTCTTCGTATGCGCGGAGCTTTCCCGCATCGCGGAGATTCCACACTGCATGGAACACTCCGAGCGCACGTTCAGAGTCCTCATCGATTTCGCCGACTACAAATCTCAAGTACATAGAAATTCCCGTGCGCACGGGGTGTGAGCCTCCCGTGCCAGTTTGGTTGCTTTAGTCGCGGAAAGAAGTAGTTGCGGCGGCTGCCGTCATAGCTGCCCGACCGCAGACAGCACTTCTTAAAAGCAGCGTCCAGAGCCGCAGGGACAAAGGTCGTTACGCCCGAGCTTTTCTGTAAGCTCTTTGTCTCCGTGCACGACCCGGTGACCGCGTTTTACTTGTGTTTCGGAGGGGTATCCCTTACGGCGCTAACTGCTGCGCGTGAAAGGAGGACAAGTTGGCAAGTTCGTCGTGGTATTTCATAGCGAGCCTCCTTGAGAGGAGATTTAATCTTAGCATGATTTCGCCCTTATTTGATGCGGGTCACCGCGTTGTCCTTGCCGCAAGAAGACAAGTACGCGGCGGTGACCACCCACGCCACACGCTTAGGGTCATGGGCATAGAACGACAGCAAATATGGTCGGCTCACCACAACCATGTAGGTCTCGGCTTTCCCAGTAGGAGTCCACTCGTAAACGTATCGCCCTTGCGTCTTTCGCGTTTCTTTGAGTCCCTCGTCGATTGAAGACTCCTCAGTCTTTGAGCACCGGGCGAGAGCATTCGACGCAACTCGCCGTGGTTCATCGAAGACCCAATCGTGTCCACCCAGATCAGCGTCCTGCTGGGCTTTTATCAAGTCGCTGGTGGGCTCGATGGGGGTCAAGAATCGGTAACCACATCCGGTCTTGTCGATGTCGGGCTGGTCAGCAGAGGCTCCGTAGTCCAGATCGTCGCGATCCTGACCGTCAACGGACTTGATTTCCTGAATCGCCAGCAGACTACAGCAACCCATGTGTCCATAGCCGCCCCAGAACGTCGCCTTCGGATACTTGATTTGCCGACCGGAGAAAAATCGCCCAACTATCGTGGCGTGCACGACCGCGCCTTGGCGACCCGACTTGAACGGCGGCTGAATCAGTTTGTCGAACCGGCGAAATTGGTCGTTGTCGGTGAGTGGTATCGGTATGTCCTCGACTTTCATTTCCTTCAGACGATGCCTGTCAGCCGTGACGCCGCAGCAGTACATCGTCCCCGACCTGGCCTTTCCACCGTACTCAAGCCAAACTCCGGGCCAAGATGAACACGTTGGATCGAATAGCGTGAAGTCCTCGAAGGCATGGGAGACAAAGGCGGTCACTTCAACCAACTTGTGGTTGAAGGCGGGAGGATCGTTCTTGAGTTGGCAAACTGTGACGCTTGTAGGCTGCTCTTCGCACGCCGCAACCGCGAGGAATGCGAGAACAAAGACGAGCACTCTGATTACGAATCTAACTGGTCTCACTAGCCAGCCAGAATTCTTCTTGAAGTGGTGCATCGACGCCTCCCTACTTCCACATAGACACCGACGCGATGTTTGTGGGTTGCCCTGTTATCCCAATTTATCGCCGCTGTGATTGAATCGTGACTTCCAATCCGCCCACCGAGATTCTAGTTGAGGGAGGATGAATTCGAGATTCTTGCGGGCGTTCTCGCGGCTTGTCATGTGCAGGGAAAAGCCGACACCCAAAGCCCCCCATCTGGCCGCTCCGATTTGCCTGACCTCTTGGAAAGCGATCTAGCCCCCAACCCCCCA
>JACXTT010013016.1_pt1 | contig 10993 bp, 7 predicted proteins | sample 9270951 | NCBI WGS metagenome assembly JACXTT01 (sample SAMN15532306, study PRJNA645909) | rock metagenome | isolation source: weathered quartz diorite | place: Puerto Rico | collected 2017-06-21 | reverse complement strand
AGGAACAGGGTATACTCCGCCTCGTTGCGGCTGCCGAACAGCGAACGACGCATGCGCGCCAGGGTTTCCTTTTCAATCTCGCGCAGGACGCGGAACAACTCCTGTCCGGTTTTGCGCAGAATGAGTTTCTTGGCGACCTGGAAGCCCGACACTCTTTCCCGATACTCGTGGGCCTTCTGCTGTCGTAACCCCTCGTAGCTCCGCAGCAGGATGCGACCGCGCTCCAGCAGTTGGGCAAACTGCGCGCTGAGTTCGACCCGCAGAAATTTGACGATGGCGATGCGGGCCAGCACATCGATGGAAGGGTTGTTGGCCGCCTTGGCCCGGTTCAGCGCTGCCAGGTGCAATTCGGTCAGCAGCGGCTTGAGTTCCAGCGGCGCCGGTTTGGCCGCGCCGCCCTTGAGCGCCGGATGACCACCCACGAAAGGGCTGGCGGACTTGCGCTCCTGCGTCTCTGCCGCCAGCAGCCCCTCCAGGCCGCCATGCCGTACCAGCAGCCGTGTGATCTGCAGCCGCGCCTGTTCCACGAATCGCGGGCTGAGGTGAACGTCATGCCGCAGGTTATCGACTCCGAGTTGCAAGCCCTCCAGGGTGAGCTTGGGGGAGTAGCTGGCCAGGCGCGGCGCCAGCGGCTCCTCCGCGGACCGCCCGAGCTTGATGATGGGAATGCGTGGCATGGTTGCCGGTCAGCCGGGCGCGGCCCTGGCCGCGCGTTCGCTGATCATTGCAAACTACTGATTTTTCTAGCCCGTTGGGGAGCGTAGCATGCGGGGAAAAGGTGGCCAACGTTACCCTGGTTACGTGTCCGGAGAGCTGCCCGCGGCGCGCTGAGCAGCGCGCAGATTTGACTCCGAGTGTTCCCGCTGTGTCCCCGGCGGTGAACCCTCGCCGTGCCCTCTGCGGGCTCCGTGGTTCAACCCTACGGCCGGGTTTCCAGCGGACGTTTCGCCTTCTCGTAGAACTCATTCTGCAGCTTCAGGCTTTCCCGGTCCGCCTTGACGGCGCGGATGACTTTCACGATCCCGTCGATCCAGGCATTCATCCGGTACTGGCCCAGCTCGGTCGTGGCCAGGGAGCCATCTCCTGAGTAGTGATTGGGAAAGCGCGCGTACCACCAGATGCCGGTATAAACATTGTCCGGCAACTTCTGTCGGCCGAGGTCAGCGCCCGACTCGCTCTTGGCTCGATCCTGGTGCACCAGATCGGGGCGGGAAATTAGCATGGCCGCCGTTTCCGCCTCGCCGGCATGCCAATCCGGGCCGGTGCTCTTGACCGGCGGTCCACCGGGCGGCGTCTCGACCCCCGCGATGACATAGACCACATAGTCGTGCGGTTTGTCCAACTGGCTCTGGGCAAAGAAGGGCAGCAGGTGCTCATTGCCCCCGTGGCCATTCACAATGATGACTTTCTTGCAGCCGTTGCGGGCCATCTCGTCGGTGGTTTCCTGCAGCAGGTCAAGCTGCAGTTGCCGGCTGTAGGCCACGGCGCCGGGTTCGTGCTTCGCTTCAAAGATCTGGCCGAAATAATACTCGGGAAAGACAATGGCGTACTCCTGCTCCGCAGCCTGCAAGCTGGCGTGGCGCACGTCCAGCAGGTCGGTGCCCAAGGGAAGATGGGGACCATGCTTCTCCAGAATGCCGAAGGGCAGCAGGCAGGTTCCCTGCGACTGCTCGATCGCATTGCGAAAGTCGCCGGCGGTCAGCTCCTCCCAGTGGGTGGAGAGTCTGCCTTGCGCCTGGACCTGTATTGCGCCCAGCCACCCTACCACCGTCACCACCATCAGAATTTTTCTCATGGCGCCCTCCTCCAGGGCTGTGGATTCTAACATCGGAGCAGCATGCCATACCGATCCATCATCGACGCGCAGGCCGCTGCAGCGGAGCAGGCGCAACGCCCGAAGGCTCTGTTAGATTGAATCTGTTTGTCTCCAGGAGAAATCTGTGCCTACTCTGGTCGCCCATCCCACGCGCATTCGCGCCGCCGGCAGCAAACCGAAGGTGATCGAGGAATTCATCGGTCGTGTCAACACCCAGACGGCGGGCGTGAGTGTAGCCCGCATGCGCAGTCCCGAGGGCTGGGAAGAACCAGGACAGCGGCCCGAGTTCGACGAGTTCACTCTCGTGCTGAAGGGATCGCTGCACGTCAAGCATGAGCGCGGCGAGCTCGATGTAGTGGCAGGGCAGGCGGTCATCGCGCGGGCCGGCGAATGGGTGAAGTACTCGACGCCCGCCGAGGGTGGGGCGGAATACGTCGCCGTATGCCTTCCCGCGTTTTCGATGGAGACGGTCCACCGGGATTCGTAAGACTCAGAGGCCGGAAGGTCCCCGCAAAATCGCCTAGTGTTCCTGCAGGAACGTTTTGTACAGCGGGAAATGTACGTACATTTTGAGATATCTCTCTACAACCCTTGAGGTTATGGCAGATTGTCGAAATCCTGGCCCTGGTCCCCGGCCAGGGCCGGAAGTGGGTGGGCTAATCGTCTCCTGCCAGGAGCCATTGGTGCACTGGCGTCAGTAGTAGGTGGTCAGGCGCGTTCCCCGACTCCAGGATAGGGGGCTGATTTGTGAACTTTGGGCGGGGATCAACCACAGAGGATACGGAGGCAACAGAGGACGCCGTTTGACCACGGAGGAAACCGAGGCGACAGAGGGATCGGGATTCGACGAGAGATCGGAATCCACGCGCCTGAGGCTGCATGGCTTGCCGTTTGAGGATGCCGAGCGAGAGCCGAGGCGACGGCGGCGCTACAGTCGAGCTGGGCGCGACCGGACAGCCGAGGGCAGCGGTCCCCGCGTGGGAGGTGTACATAACAGCATTGGCGGGGGCGTGGCTGTCCGCAAGTGAGAGTTAAGCCTACGGCGCTTCGATCAGCTCCAGCTTGCCGTCGCGCTTGCGGTGCAGGACCATCACCTTGCCCTGGGGGTCGCGAAACACGAAGACATCGCGGTCGCGGAAGTGGGCCTCCTTGATGGCTTCCTCGAGGGTCATGGGGCGGAGGGCGACAGCATCGTCGGAGCGCACGAGATGGACCTCGGTGGCGCGGGCCACAGCCGGGAACTTGTGAACGACGAGGGCGACTTCGCGGCTTTCCTCCAGGCCGACGGCCGCCGGCACGACCTCGGGGCGGGCCTTGCCATTCCATTTTTCGTGTTCATGGCGTTTCTTGCTGCGCCAGCGGGTCTTGTACTTGACGGCCTGTTTTTCCAGGTGCTCGAGGGCCTGGTTGATGGCGGACTTCATGTCGCCGGCCTGGGCGACGCCGACCAGCGGTCCATTGCGCGGGCTGATGGTGATCTCGGCCTTGTGGCGGTGCTTCTCGATCGCGAGGATCACCTTGGTATCGAACTTGTCGGCCAGAATCTTGCGAATCTTGGCCAGGCCGGTTTCCACCGATTTGCGCATGGCGGGAGTGATGACACATTGCCTGCCGGTGAATTCGACGTTCATGAGCCGTCCTGACTGCCGGCGAAACGCCGGCGCTACGCCACAATTACTTCTTCACCCGGCGCTGATGGGTGCTGGGGATGCGCATGTCCTCGCGGTACTTCGCCACGGTGCGGCGCGTGACCTGGATGCCCTGAGACTGCAAAATGCGGGTGATCTGCTCATCGGTCAGGGGCCGGCTGGGATCCTCCTCCTCAATGAGCTTTTTGACCCGGCGTTTGAGGATGAGGAGGGAGGTGCTGCCGCCCTGGGGCCCGTTCACGCTCTCGCTGAAGAAATAACGCAGCTCAAAGACACCCTGAGGCGTGTGAGCATACTTGTTGGCGACGGCGCGGCTGACTGTGGAAGGATGCACGCCGATCTCCTCCGCCACTTCCTTGATCATCATGGGCTTGAGCTGGTCGATGCCCTTTTCCAGGAAATCCTGCTGGCGGGAGACGATGGCATAGCAGACCTTGGTGATGGTCTGCTTGCGCTGCTCGATGTTCTTGATTAGCTGGATGGCGCTCTTATAGCGCTCCTTGACGTAGTTGCGCGTGTCCTTGTCGTTGCTGTCGCGGCTGAGCAAGCGCTTGTAGGCGGGGTTGAGGCGAAGCTGCGGGACATCGTCCTCGTTCATCATGACGAGCCACTCGTCGCCGTGTTTGACGAAGGCGACGTCGGGCTCGATCAGGCGGGGCTGGGTCTTGTTATAGCGCAGGCCGGGGCGAGGATCGAGAGTGCGGATATACTCCAGGGCTTCCTGGACAGCTTCCGGGGGCCGATTGAGGGCGCGGCCGATCTCCTTATACTGCTTGTTCTGCAGGGCGCGCAGGTGCTGATCCACGATGGCCACGGCGTCGGACAAGAGTTGCGCGGTGGCCTCGCCATTGCCATTTTTGTGGGCGCTGGCGGCGTGCTGTTGCTGGTGGTAGCGCAGCTGGTAGAGCAGGCATCCGCGCAGGTCGCGGCAGGCAACCCCGGGCGGATCCATCTGGCGGACCAGTTCCAGAGCCTCATGCAGGCCGTCGCGATTGAAACTGGGCTGAAACACAGGCGGCACGGGCCGGGGCTGGGGCGGCGATTCCCGGTGCGGAGCGGAGGGGGCTGCTGGAGTTTCGGCGAACTCCGGCGTCGCAGTGGAGGCGGCTTCACTATCCGGCGATGGCGAGGAAAGAGCTGCGGTGTCGGGGTCAACAGGGGATGGTGCGGCGCCGTTCGCCTCTTCCCCTGACGGGGCTTCGTCGGTATCCGTGGCCAAGCCGAGGGCGGCAGCTTCTTTCACCACGTTATCGGCGATGCTGGCGTCCAGTTCCGGAGCGGCGGGGGCTGAAATTCCAAGCAGTTCCTCGTCGCTGGCGATGAGGTAACCGTCTTCGTTCAGGTTGCCAATGATCAGTTCCGCCGCCTCGCGCACCTCCGGCCGGACGGACAAAGCGCCGAGCTGCCAGGTCAGGTGATCGGTGAGGGTGCTGGGCTTGGAGAGGAAGTTCTCGAAGGAAGGACGCTCGATTTCTTCCATTTCACCGCGGCTGCGGTAGCCGGGATCGAGATACTCCTGAAAGAATGAGCCGAAGTCGATCTCTTCGAAAGGATCCTTCTTCTCCACCGCGGTAACGGTGTTTTCCTCCGGGGCCGGACGTTCCCGCTCCTCTTCGCGGCGGGCGGCGTTATCCAGCAGGGGAACAGTGTCTTCCAGTTCCTCGAGAACGGGATTCTCGACCATCTCGGCGGTAATCATGTCGCGTAGCTCGAGCTTGTTGAGCGCGAGCACGCTGACCATCTGCACCAGGCCGGGGGTGAGGATCTGCCTCTGGGAGACCCGCAAGTGCAGTTTGGGCTGGAGCAGGACCATGGTTGCAAAATTAAACCCGTTGTCAGTTCCTGGTGGTTAAGTCGCAGTTACACCAGAGAGAAGCTTTCTCCCAGATACACCTTGCGGACCTGGGGATCGCCGGCCAACTGCTCCGGCATTCCCGAGGCCAGAATCCGTCCGCCGTCAATGATGTAGGCGCGGTCGGTAACGGCCAGCGTCTCGCGAACGTTGTGGTCCGTGATCAGCACCCCGATGCCGCTGCTCTTCAAATCGCTGATGATCTTCTGCAAATCGAGCACGGCGATGGGGTCGATTCCGGAGAAGGGCTCATCCAGCAAGATAAACGTCGGATTAATGCACAAAGCGCGAGCGATCTCCACCCGGCGCCGCTCTCCCCCGGAGAGGGCGTAGCCGCGATTCAGGCGGATATGCTCCAGACCCAGCTTGTCAATCAGTTCTTCCATCTTCTCGCGGCGCTCATGCCAGGAGATGGGCTGGGCTTCGAGCACGGCGAGGATGTTTTCCTCCACCGTCAACTTGCGGAAAACCGACGCTTCCTGAGGGAGGTAGCTGAGACCGTACTGGCGGGCCCGCAAATACATGGGCACACCCGTAATCTCCACATCGTCGATGAGCACCCTGCCTGTGTCCGGGGGGATCAAACCCACGATCGAGTAGAAGGTCGTGGTCTTGCCGGCGCCGTTAGGTCCAAGCAAACCAACAACTTCCCCTTGCCCGACCCGTATGCTGACGCCATTAACAACTCGCCGCCCACGATAAGATTTGCCGATTTCGTCGGTGGCCAGGGTACGCATTTAACGTGCCACTCGCGTACGGGTGACAACAGGAGATAAGGGGTTGCCTTCAACCAGCACCCTATCATCGTGTTGGAACAAAGTCAACGAAACCCCGGTAATCTTGCCATGTTCGGCATCAAAAATGCTAGGCGAGCCACCGCTGAGAACGAACTTGTCGTCGGCCGAGGTGTAGACGAGCAACTCTCCGGTCGCCTTCCGGCTCGGCTGGGTGATGACGACATGCCGCCGCGCGACGATATGGTCGATCTTCCCACTACCTGTAAGCGATTCATTCGCCTTGGCTTGGTCGCGAGGCTGCAGGAAAACGTCCATTTCCTCTGAGGTGATGGTAAGGTCTGCGCCCCGGGCCTGCACCTCACCCTCAAAGTGCGAGACTCGTTCGCTATCGCGATAGCTGAGGCTGGCGGACGTGACCTTTACAGGGGTGACTTTTCCACTCTTTTCTGTCTGGATGAGGACGGTGGAAACGGGTTGGGAGCTTGTCCCTTTGGCCAAAAGCGAGCGGTGGTCGCGGTCGAATTCGATCCGGGGAGCCAGGATGACATTGCCGCTCTGCCAGAGTCGGGCGTCGCCGGTGTAGACCGCCAGGGCGGGACTGCTATGCGCGGTCATGGCGCGGGCGGTGACATGGATAGGATCCGAGGAGGCGAGAAGCGCACCGCCGGGCTGCGGCTTCAGGTCGCTGTAGGTAGTCTTCACGTCGCCGTCGGCAAAGGCATCTCCGGTGGCGCGGTTGAGGCGCATCGCTTGCGCCGTGGTGGTCATGCCCCCATCAACGATGCGGGGAGAGCCGGTGAGTGTCAGAACCTGATCAGCCGGGCTATAGGTGGCGTGATCGCCCCACGCCTTGCGCTCGCCGTCCTGATACGCGACATTTCCCTGCTGCACGATGGAGTCGAGGCCGCGGCCGGGATGAAAGGCGGCGTCCAAGGCGTCGCTGGTACTAACCCGGTCCGCCTGCCCCTGGGTTTGGGAAACGATACGGGCGTTGGGAGCGCCGTGTACGCTCGTCAGTTGACCACGCGCGTCAAATCGGGCCAGGAACTTGCCGGCGGTGACCAGGGTTTGCTGTCCGGAAGCCGGCGCGGAGGGCCTAAGGGCAATCTGCGCCGCCCCGGAAGTCTCAGCGCGGTCCAGCCTGTGCCCGTCTGCAACAGAGAAGTTGATGACCGGAGCGGTGATCTCGACATCCTGCGGAATCGCGGAGGCGGTAGCGGGCTTCTGATGCTGAATCAGCTTCACGTTGTCCGTGGCGTAGACCGTGCTCAGCAGGTTGCGGCCGGCGAAGTTGAACAGAACTCTTCCGGCGCTGGCCTGCATTGGCTCGGCGCCGGAGGCTTCCATGCGCACATCGCCGGAGAACGTGGCCGTCCGGAGAGTGGCCTGCTTATCGGCCATCACCAATTCGAGTTGCCGGGATGAGGCTTTAGCAGGCCTCGCGCCCGTGGATTCAACCTCCACACTGCCGGCCGCGAGAATGCGGTCCACGGTGTTGTCGGGGCGCAGAAAGAGAGTACCCCGGTCTGCGGAAGCCTTGCGGCCGGCGCTGCGCAGGCGCGGGGAGTCGAGGTCGACGATGCGGGGGTTCTTGGCGATGGCGCCCCGGACTGCAGTCAGTTGCACGGGGGCGGACCCGTGATAGTCGACCTGGACCTGAGACTGCAGCGTGAGCAAAGTGCTGTTGGCGATGTAGGTGAGGCCTATGGCTGATCCCTTGGCCTCAGGGGTGCTGAAATCAACCTTCTCTGAGGTGAAAGCGTTGCCGGTCTTCTGGTTGAAAGTCAGGTTCGTGGTTCGCAGATGGATGGGATTCTTGAGCTCCTTGGGCGGGGCCTGGTCGGGATGGGTGAGTCCTTCGGGGTTGGCCTCAAGATCCATCTGAACCTCGCCTTTTGCCATGACATCGCCGGATTGAGGATCGTATTCAAAATTGGCGCCGTAAATCTGATCGAAGCGGCTGGAATCGCTTCCGTACAAGGTGATCGTGACCTCGTGTAATTCGGCGCGCCCGCCCTGCTTAAATTGCACCGCCTTGCTGGCCTGGACTTTGAAAATCGTGTGGCCCTTTTCGGAGCGGGAAACGCTGAAACCCTGGGCGCTCTGCTGAACTTCCAGGCCGATCCTGGAGGGCACGTTCTGGAGCGCATTCTGTACCCGGTGGCGGGCGTAGAAATAGACAGCGGCAACCAGCAGGAGCAGCGCGATGGCGCCTGCCGCAAACCAGCGCCGGAGGCGGGAAATCTGCAGGGGCATCTAAGCCTCAGTTTACTTGAAGGGCGGTTCCGAAAGCGGGAAGCGGGCTTTCCTGAGTGGCCCGCGAACCCATTTGGAAACATCCCGGACGCCGGAAAATCATGGAATGCGCAAAGGGAAGCTCTCGTCGAGACCCGGGCATGCTGGTCGGCTAAACTGGACGCACGATGACGAAGCCCGAACCCGCACTGCTGGATCTGAAGAATGTATCGGTCATGCGCGGAGAGAAGGTTGTGCTGGAGAAGCTCACCCTGCGAATCCGGGGCCATGAGCGGCTGGCCATTCTGGGTCCGAACGGGTGCGGCAAGTCGACCTTGATCAAGACCATCACGCGCGAGTGCTACCCTCTGGCCCAGGAAGGATCCTCGATGAAGATTCTGGGGCAGGAGCGTTGGGACGTTTTCGAGCTGCGCTTCCTGCTGGGCATCGTTTCCAATGACTTAATGGCGACCTGCACCGGCAACGCCAGCGGGCGGGATGTCGTCCTGTCGGGGTTCTTCAGCAGCACGCGAATCTTTCCCAATCACCGGGTTGACGCCCGGCAGCGGAACCTGGCCGATGCCACACTGGCCAGGCTAGAGATTTCGCACCTGGCGGACAGGCCCGTGCGGGAGATGTCATCGGGAGAAGCGCGCCGGGTGTTGATCGCCCGCGCCCTGGTGCACCAGCCGCGTGCGCTGTTGTTCGACGAGCCCAGCAACTCGCTGGATGTGGTGGCCCGCCAGAGCCTGCGGCAAACCATGAGCTCGCTGGCGAAGGCGGGGATTGGCATCATTCTGGTGACCCACGACCTGGCGGACCTTATCCCGGAAATCGACCGGGTGCTGCTCATGAGGGAGGGACGGATCGTGGCTGACGGCGGCAAAGAAGAAATGCTGCAGGCGAAAAGTCTGGAGGGCTTGTTTGGCGCCAGGCTGACGGTCGCGCGGCATGCGGGCTACTACCATTTGTGGTGACGAGTTGCAGGGAAAGACTTTTCCGGTTCCCGCAGTAGTCAGTTCTCAGAGGCCACGACCGCGGCGCCTTCCGGGTCGGTTGTCCCCGACCGGGTGTGAAAATCCCGCAGAGACAATTCCAGTCCGCCGTATTCGGGATGATCGTTGTTGTCGATGGTGAACGCCACATCGAGTTGATCACCGGGGACCAGCCCGGCCTGCTGAAAGCGTTCCGCCATGTGCCAGGCGAGTGCGTCAAAGGTGACGGCGTTTCTCCAATTGCGGGCCTGCTTCGCGTCCTGACGGCGAAAGGCGGCGGAGTCGGGGTGGCAAGCTGGCGTAGTCGCCATGGCGATCTCGGCCCGGGCCGGGGCCAGCCTTAGTTTGGAATGTTTGTCCTTCATCACGCGAGGCGGGGCCGTCAGGCGGACGCCGCTGGCAGCAAAGACCGGCTCCGGGTTCCCTACACCGAAAGGTCCCATGAGCCGCAACGCTGTGAACAGTTCCGGAGTGACCTGATCAAGCGGCAATTCAGCATCCACCTCGAGCGCCGGCTCAAAATCGGCCAGTGTAAGACGGGCGCGAGCCCATGTGTCGAGATGGGCGCGCAGGTGTCGGATGTTGGCGGCAGGCAGCGAGAAACCCACAGCATGGGCGTGTCCGCCGTAACGTGTGAAAAGGCCGGAGCAGGACTCCAATGCGTCGAGGAGATGAAAGCCGCGAATCGAGCGACCGGAGCCGTGAGCTTCCTCGCCGTCGCGGGAAATCACCAGCGCCGGCCGGCGATAGCGCTCCACAATGCGCGTCGCGGTAATGCCGATCACCCCGCGATGCCAGCCATCGCCGTCGATCACCAGGCAAAAAGCCTCCCCCAAGTGGGGATCGTCGGCGAAGCGGTTATCGATGGACTGCAGAATGCGGCGTTCCTCTTCCTGGCGGTCGCTGTTCAGCCGATCCAGCCGATTGGCGATGTCGCGGGCCCGCGAAGCATCCTTGACGCTGAACAATTCGATGACCTCGCGAGCCACGTCCATGCGGCCAGCGGCGTTGATGCGCGGGGCGATGCGGAATGCAACATCGCCGGCGCTGAGGGGCCGCCCGCTGAGCTGCGAGACTTCCATCAGGGCCTTGAGCCCGGCGTTCACCGGCGCACGCAGGCCTTCGATTCCGAGCCGGGCGAAGACCCGATTTTCCCCGGTGAGGGGCACGGCATCAGCGATGGTCGCGATGGCGACCATCTTCATGAATGACATCAGCAGACGCGCGTGCTCTGCGGGACGCCGGCAGCGCTCGATGAGGGCCTGCGCCAGTTTGAAAGCCACCCCGGCGCCGCACAACGCCTTGCAGGGGTAGGCGCAGCCCGGCTGATTGGGATTCACGACAGCCAGGGCGTCAGGGAGGCCCTGAGGGCCGGGAAGATGATGGTCGGTAACGATGAGGTCGACGCCCAGCCGCCGGGCGGTCCTGGCGGGTTCGAGGGCGCGAATGCCCATGTCGACGCTGATGATGAGCCGAACGCCCGCGGTCGCAGCTCGCTCGATCACGTCGTCGCGCAGGTCGTAGCCGTCACGAATGCGATGGGGGACGTGAAAATCCGCGCTTCCTCCGCACATTTCAATCGCCGTCTTGAGAATGACGATGGCCGTTGTCCCGTCCACGTCGTAATCGCCGTAAATCAGGACTGCATCCTTGTTCTCGATCGCGGCTGAGATCCGTTCGACGGCGGGTTTCACGCCGCTCATCAGATA